>Ga0335081_10007942_pt1 | contig 16991 bp, 14 predicted proteins | sample Lox_Sample_35_FD_206713 | JGI IMG/M metagenome (GOLD analysis project Ga0335081, IMG submission 206713) | Soil microbial communities from Loxahatchee National Wildlife Refuge, Florida, United States - Lox_Sample_3.5 | ecosystem: Environmental > Terrestrial > Soil > Wetlands | place: USA... | reverse complement strand
CCATCCGAGGGCAACGTGCGCGTGCTCGTCTCCAGCACCGAATTCGGCCAGGGAACCAACACCGTACTGACGCAGATCGCGGCGGAGACGCTGCGCCTGGACTACCACGATGTGACGATGGCCCCGCCGGACACGGGCATCATTCCCAACAGCGGGCCCACCGTGGCTTCGCGCACGGCGATGGTCGTCGGCCGGCTGATCGAACGCGCATGCCTCCAGCTCATCGACCTGCTGCGCGAAAAGGCCGGGCTGAACGCGGAGTACTCGCGAGACGAGTTTTTCGCTGCCTGCGAGCGCTTTCGCGCTGCGCGCGGCGAGCTCGCGTCGCTGGTCCGCTACCAGGCGCCGCCCGGCATTCATTGGGACGACCAGAGGTATCGCGGCGAGGCCTACCCGGCCTATGCGTGGGCGATCCACGTGGCCCAGGTGGCGGTGGACACGGTGACCTATTCGGCCGAAGTCGAGGAGTTCTGGGCGGTGCAGGAAGCGGGACGCATCCTTCATCCGGTGCTTGCCGGCGGGCAGGTGGAAGGCGGAATCGCTCAGGCGATCGGCTACGCGCTCTACGAAAAAGTGATTCTGCAAGACGGCCACATGGCCAACAGCCAGATGACCAACTACATTATGCCCACGGCCGAAGACGTGCCGCCGATCCATGTGTACTTCGAGGAGATTCCATTTCGCCATGGCGGCTGCGGAGCCAAAGGCATCGGCGAGCTGCCCCATGATGGGCCCGCGCCGGCAATCCTGAACGCGATCATGAACGCGACCGGCGTGAGCTTTACCCGAATTCCGCTGCTGCCCGAAGATCTCTTCGCCGAGTTCGCTCTTCGACAGGACGCGCCGGCGACCCGGCCGGTGGAAGAGACGGCGGCGGTATGAGCGGCGCGTGGCCCACGATTCACTTCCTTGTGAACGGCCAGAGCTGCGCCGTCCGCGCGCCCGCCATGAAGCGCCTCCTCGATGTCCTGCGCGAAGACCTGCGGCTGACGGGAACCAAAGAAGGCTGCGGCGAGGGCGAGTGCGGTTCCTGCTCAGTGCGCATGAACGGCGAGCTGGTGAATAGTTGTCTCGTTCCCGTGCTGCAGGCCGAAGGTGCGGAGATCGAGACGGTGGAGGGGTTGGCGCGAAACGGTGAGTTGCATCCGCTGCAACGGGCATTCCTGGAATGTGGCGGGGCCCAGTGCGGCATCTGCACGCCGGGCATGCTGATGGCCGCGACGCATCTGCTCGCACGCAATCCGCATCCCAGCCTGGCCGAGATTCGCGAAGGCCTCGCCGGCAACCTCTGCCGATGTACGGGATTCGTCCGCATCTTCGACTCGGTGATTGCGGCGGCGGACTCCACCGAAGCGCGCGCGGATCAGGCGGCTCATGCGCGGTGATCCCGAGGCGCACGAGCTGATCGCACCAGGCACTCTGGCGGCGGTGCTCGCGCTGCTGACCGAAAATCCTGGCCAGTGGACCCCGATCGCCGGCGGCACCGAACTCATGGTGGCGCACGCCGGCGGCCGGCTCGAGATGAAGAAACTCGTCAGCCTGTGGGGCATCGCCGAGTTGAGATTCGTCGAGAGCAGGGCTCGGAGTTTTGTTATCGGCGCAGGCACAACGTTCGGCGATCTGCGCGCGCACGCGGAAATGGCAGCGGAACTGCCGCTGATCGCGAAGGCGGCGAGCTGGATCGGCGCCATTGCCAACCAGAACCGCGCCACCATCGGCGGCAACCTGGTCAACGGATCGCCGGCGGCCGACTCGTCGCCGGCGCTGCTCGCGTACGACGCGGAGGTCGAGCTGATTTCGGGGCGCGGAACTCGCCGCGTTGCTTACTCCGACTTTCACACCGGGTACAAGCGCAATGTGCTCGCAGCGGACGAACTGATGTTCGCGATTCACGTTCCGCGGCGGTTCGTGAAACATCGGCAATATCTGCGCAAAGTGGGCCCGCGCCGGGCCATGGCGATTGCGAAGGTGGCGCTTGGCGCGACGGCACTGGTCGAAGACGGCGTAGTGAGCGAGATCCGTCTGGCGGCCGCCAGCCTGGCTCCATTTCCCACGAGGCTCTATCAATCGGAGGCTGCCGTCCTGGGAAGGCCGGTGTCGGCGGAGACGATTCAGGCGGCGCGCAATGCGCTGCTCGCCGAAGCCCGGCCCATCGACGACATTCGCTCCTCGGCGGAATATCGCCGGCGCGTCGGGGCAAATCTTCTCGAGGAGTTTCTGCTCGCGCTGCGCAGGGAGGCCCGGCCATGAACGCGGTGCTGGCATCGTGGAATGCGGCCGCCGAATCCGAGGCGCTCGACGCCATGCTGGCTTGCTGCGACGCGAAACGCTGGGCGGCAGCGATGGTGGCGAGGCGGCCGATTGCGGACGCAATCGAGCTGAGCGCGGCGGCCGATCGCGAGTGGAGCAGGATGGGCGAGAGCGACTGGCTGGAAGCCTTCGCCTGCCATCCGCGCATCGGCGAGCAAAGAGCAACGCATGCATCCGCAAAGTCGGCAGCGTGGTCGCGGCAGGAGCAGGCATCGGCCGCCCATGCCGAGGATCGTGTTCTGGCGGAGATCGCCAAAGGCAACGCAGAGTACGAGCGGCAGTTCGGGTTCACCTACATTGTGTGCGCGACCGGCAAGTCCGCCGGAGAGATGCTCGCAATTCTTCAACGGCGCCTCGGGAACGATCGCGCGGCCGAGCTGCGCGAAGCGGCTGAGCAGCAGCGGCAGATCCTGCAGATTCGCCTGGGAAAGTGGCTGGTGGAATGAGCAAAATCACGACTCACGTGCTCGACACGGTTCGCGGAAGACCCGCGGCAGGCATTGCGGTACGCCTCGAGCGCAGCCGCGGCGGCGGCTGGGTCGAAGTCGCATCGAGCGCGACGGACGCCGACGGCCGCTGCCGCGACCTGGCCGGCGACGCATCACCCGGGACATACCGGCTCACCTTCGCGGCCGCCGAATACTTCAAAAGCGCGGCACGCAGCAGCATCTATCCGGAGATTGTGGTTGTCTTTGAATGCTCCGGCGAGGCGCACTATCACCTGCCGCTGCTATTGAGCGACAACAGCTACACCACCTATCGAGGAAGCTGAGCGATGGCAAGACTGGGCAAGAACTGCTATGGGAAATCGCGCGTGCGGCTCTCGCGCATTACGCGCCACGCAGACCGGCACGATTTCGACGAGTGGACGGTGCGCGTGCTTCTGGAAGGCGACTTCGATGCGAGCTTCGCCGAAGCCGACAACAGCAAGGTTCTCCCCACCGATACGATGAAGAACACCGTTTATTATGTGGCGCGCGGGTCGAAGGCCGCCGCCATCGAAGAGTTCGCCACCGAGCTCGGCGACTACTTTCTATCCCATCATTCGCACATCGCCAGGGTCGTCATTGGGATCGAACAGAAAGCCTGGGAGCGCGTGGCGACCGGTGGCGTTGCGGAACCGGCGACGTTCAAACTCGGCGGGCCCGAGATGCAAACGGTTCAAGCCGCGCGCGAACAGGCCGGCGCCTGGTCGATCCAGTCCGGCGTGGATCGGCTGACCCTTCTGAAGACCACGAAATCGGCATTCACCGGCTACCTCCAGGACAAGCTCACCACCCTGAAGCCGGCAACCGATCGCATCCTGGGCACCTGCGCCACGGTGAAATGGGAATACGCGACGCCGTCGCCGGACTACGCGCAGGCTCGCGCGCGCATCCTCGCTGCGCTGCTCAAGACATTTGCCGGGCATGACAGCATGAGCGTGCAGCATACCCTCTTCGATATGGGCAAGGCTGCTCTCGAGGCGGCGCCGGAGATCGCGCGCGTACGGCTGATCATGCCCAACCTGCACCACCTGCTCGCCGACCTGAGTCCCTTCGGGCTCGATAATCCGAACCACATCTTCGTGCCTGTCGACGAGCCGCACGGGTACATTGAAGCGACGGTGGAACGGTGAGGCTGCTTCACGGTGTCGTTCGCTACGAAAAGCAAACGCAGATCCTTCGCCTCGTCGTCCGCCTGCCCACCCCAGCGACGAAGACCTGTCGCTGGGCACCCCGGTGCGGCGGACGACACTCAGGATGACATTTCATTCAAGTGAGACCGAGGTTCGTAAGATCCGCGGGTGTGTCGATATCGATTTCGCCGCCGGGAAACTCGATTTCGATCAACGGGCAAGGAGGGTTGGCGAGCAGCGAGCGCGCGCCCCTGTCTCCCCGAAGCTCGCGCAAGCCGGCAAAGAGGTTGCGCGGAAACACTGCCGGAACGCCAAGAGCACTCGCGTAGCGCGAAGCAACGGCGGGCCTTCCCTCCTGCTCCGCAAAGCGATCCAGTAGCGAGCGCAGGTGCGGCGCAGTGAGTCGAGGCTGATCGCAGGTGAGCAAAAGCGCGCCCGCAGCATCCGCCGCATGCGATTCCAGCGCATCGAGCCCGGCGCGAATCGAGCTGGCGATTCCCTGCCCCCAATTCTCGTTGACAATGCAGATCGCGTTCGGCGAAGCGATCGCGGCGCGAACGATCTCGCAGTTCGCTCCCAGCACGGCAATCACCGGCTCGGCCCCTGCCTCGGCCGCCAGGCGTACAACGCGAGCCAGCAGCGATTCCCCGGCAATCTCGAGCAGTTGCTTGGGGCGGCCGAGACGGCGGCTGGCGCCGGCGGCGAGCACGATGGCGGCAACTTGCATCGCCATCAGTGTACGGCGCTCTGCTTGACCGGAAGGCGACTATCGCGCAAAACTGAAGCAACCTGATCGCAATTCCCCGGGCAAAAGGAACCATGAATGAACGAGCCGGCGAGCGTCGCAGCCGAAGTGTATTCACCCGCAGAGGCGCGCGAGGTCTACGGACTTCACGCCGGCGTGCTCGGCCCCATTGAGACACTGGCGCAATCGGTCTCGGCAGTATCTCCCTCGGCCTCGCCCTCGCTCACCATCCCGCTGGTCTTCGCGTTGGCCGGCAACGGGACCTGGTTCGTCTATTTGCTGGCCATGGGCGCGATGTTTCTTGTCAGCTTCTGCGTAAGCCGCTTCGCGCGGCTTTCGGCGTCGCCGGGATCGCTGTATTCGTACACCGCCAACACGCTTCCGCCGGTCTTCGGAGTGGCCGCGGCGTGGGGGCTGCTTCTGGCCTATCTGGCGACAGGGGCATCGGTGGCAGGCGGAGCCTACTATTTCGCGAGCGTGATCTGCCAGCAGTTCTTCCATTGGGCTCTGCCGCCGCTGCCCACGCTGGCGGTGGTCTGCACGTTGGCTGCGTACATTGCCTACCGTGACGTCAAGCTCTCGGCCGAGCTCATGCTCTGGATTGAAGTTGTCTCCGTCAGCCTCATCCTAATTGTGCTGGCGTTTCTGGTGCTCCGCTTCGGCTTCCAGTTCGACATGGACCAGTTTCGCCTTAAGGGAACTTCGATCTCCTCCCTGGGGCCGGCGCTGGTGCTTTCCATCTTCAGCTTCGTCGGATTTGAAAGCGCGACCACGTTGGGCAGCGAGGCGCGCGAGCCGCTGCGCACCATTCCGCGCGCGGTGGTGCAGTGCGTGATTCTGACGGGAATGCTTTTCATGCTTTGCGCGTACTCCGAAGTGCTTGGCTTTCGCGGCGAATCCGGCAAGCTGAGCGATTCGACCAGCCCCCTTCACCTGCTTGCCGTCAAGGCCAGAGTCTCGCCTCTGGGAGCGGCCATCGATGTCGGCTCCATGGTGAGCATGTTCGCCTGCGTGCTGGCCTGCACCACTGCCTCGGCGCGCGTGCTTATGCGCATGGCGCGCGGCCGCCTGCTTCCGGTCGCGCTCGAGCGCACCAACCCGCGGCATAAAACTCCGGGATTGGCGATCGCCATCTCGGCGGGAACGATGTTGGCCGCGACGTTTGCGTTGGTGCTGCGCGGCGTATCGATTTCCGACCTGACCGATTTCACCGGGTCCCTTTCGGTCTTCGGATTCCTGACCGCCTATGCCCTGGTGGCGTTGGCATTGCCCTTCGCGCGGCGCGCGCTCGGCCAGCACTCGCACGCGGTCGCAATGGTCAGCGTCTTCACGGTCGTAGTGATCCTTCTCGTCGTGATCTTCGATCTGCGCTCGGCGACCGACGCAGCGCATGTGCGGATTCCCTACATCTATCTCGGATATATTGCGGCGGGGATTGCGTGGTATCTGGTCAGGCGCGCGCCACAAAAGCTATCCCATCCTTTCCGCTTACTGGGGCGAGCGGAGGAGGATGTGGCAACCCCGCCTGAGTAAAGCGTCAGGGCTGACTGTCCGCATCCGGCTGAACCAGAAAGATCAGCACCAGCCCCACCACGGCAAAGTTGCGGAATGCGGCCTCCTGCCCGTTCCACGCGTGCGACTGCCACATGAGAAACCACTCCGCTCCGATGCTCAGGAACGCCACCAGCCACATGAGCAGCGAAACCGTGAGCCCCAGGACAGGAATGCGCTTGGCCGAGGTGAATTGGGCGGCGGGCCGGCGCAGTGCGCGGAGAAGATCTACGACGCCCCACCAGAGCAGGATCGTTGTGATCATCTCCCACGCGATGATGGAGAGATAGAAGGCCAGATGCATCGCCGGCGAGGTGAGCGCGCGCCACATGCCGCGATTGCCGGGAAAGGTCGAATCCATCGAGAGCACGTGGCGCACGAACTGGTAGTTCGAGTCGAAGTCGGTGAGATTGTTGAAGACGACCAGCGTATAAAGCAGGGCCACCGAGACAAGAAGCAGGATTTTCGATGCACGCGTGATCATGAGCTGCCTCTTCTTTCCTCCCCGGATTCTGCCGCGGAAGAGCCCCCAAAGCGCGCCATCCATATCAACCGAGGCATTGCCCATCCTATCGCGGCGGAGAGGACGCTTTCCCTCCATTGGCCTCCTCGTTTGCCGAATCTCCCGGACCTGATATGTTGATCCTTCGTTCAAGGAGCTCGGAATGGCCCGATTTAATCATCTCCTCGTTCATTCCGAACCGGGCATCCAGACGGTTACCCTCAATCGTCCGCACAAGCGCAATGCGCTCAACCCGGAGCTGATCGAGGAGCTGGCCGCGGCTCTGCGCGATGCGGAGAACAGTGAGTGCGCCGCGGTGATTCTCACCGGCGCCGGTTCGGCATTTTGCGCCGGCGCCGATCTCGAGCATCTGCAGTCGCTCGAAGCGCACAGCGAAGAGGAGAACCGCCGCGACTCAGAGAATGTGGCACGCCTGCTGCGTTCGCTCTATGACTTTCCCAAGCCGGTGATCGCCGCGGTCAACGGTCCGGCGCTGGCCGGCGGCATGGGGCTGGCGACAATTTCCGACTTCACGCTGGCTGTGCCCGAGGCCAAATTCGGCTACACCGAAGTGCGCATCGGATTCATCCCCGCCATCGTGGCCTCGTTTCTGCTTCGCCAGATTGGCGAAAAGCGCACGCGCGAGCTGCTGCTCACGGGCAAGATCATCACGGCGCAGGAGGCGATGGATTTGGGGCTGGTCACGCAAATCGTGCCTCCCGGCGAGCTGGTGCCGAGCGCGCGGGTGTTGGCGCAGTCGCTGCTCCAGAACAGCCCGCAAGCCATGATCGCCGTCAAGCGGCTGATGGCCAGGCATGCCCGCCGAACGCTCGACGAAGAGATCGAAGACGCCATTCTGGCGAACGCCATGCAGCGCTCGACCGCGGATTTCAAGGAAGGCATCCGAGCCTTCCTCGAGCATCGCCGCCCCGACTGGCCCAGCCTGCGCAACAAGGTGTAGAGCAGAAATACCTTGCACTTCTACATATTCTCGCGTATAGGTAGAAGCAGCAGGTATGAACACTTCATCGAAATCCGATCTCCCCCAGGGCACGCTGGACCTGCTGATCCTGAGAATGGTCGCGCATGGCCCGATTCACGGCTACGCCATCGCGCAGCGGATTCAGCAGATCTCCCGCGAGGCGCTGCAGATTCAGCAGGGCTCTCTCTATCCCGCTTTGCACCGGCTGGAATACAAAAAGCTGCTTGCGGCCGAGTGGGCCGAGTCCGAATCGGGCAGGAAGGCGAAGTTCTACAAACTCACAACCAAGGGACGCGCCCACCTGAAGAGCGAGACCGAGGACTGGGCCCGGCTGACGGCGGCTGTGGCGCTGATTCTCGATGAGGCGTGATCATCATGAGCTGGATGCAGCGGCTGTTCAGTGCAAGGCGAATGGACCGGGAGCTTGACACCGAGCTCAGGCATCACTTCGATCTCCTGGTGGCCGCCAAGGTCCGCGCCGGCATGACGCAGGACGACGCCCGCCGCGAGGCGCGCATGGAATTCGGCGGGCACGAGCAGGTAAAAGAAGATTGCCGCGAAAGCCGCGGCACCATGCTGGCGGTCTCGGCTCTTCACGACCTCCGCTATGCGTTGCGCCAGGCGGGCCGGAACCCCGGATTTGCGGCGGTTACGGTGCTCACATTGGCGTTAGGCATCGGCGCCACGACGGCGATTTTTTCCGTCGTCAATGCCACGTTGCTTCGCCCGCTTCCCTACAAAGATCCGGCCCGGCTTGTGATGCTGTGGTCCACCATTCCGCAGTTCGGATTCGTAGGCCCCGGAGCCGTCACCGATCCCGATTTTGCGCTGTGGGAGCGGGAAAATCGTGTCTTCGATGGAATCGCCGCCTTTCACCAGCAGACTTCCAATCTGACCGGCGATGGGGTTCCCGAGCGGCTGCTCGGAGCTACGACGACCGCGGACCTTTTTCCGTTGCTCGGAGTCGGTCCCGAGCTTGGGCGCCTCTTTTCCCTGGAGCAGCAGGTTGCTGGAAAAGAGGACGTCGTGTTGCTGAGCCATCAGCTCTGGGCGCGACGGTTCGCCTCCGATCCCAGGATCCTCGGAAAACCCGTCCGCCTCGACGGCAAGAACTTTACCGTCCTCGGCGTGATGCCGCCGAGCTTTCAGTTCCCCGACAAACCCGATTTCTGGATTCCCATGGTGCTCACCGAAGAGCGTGGCGACGCCACCAACCAGGTGATCGCGCGCCTCAAGCCGGGCGTGTCCTTGCAGCGTGCCGGCGACGATATCTCCCTGCTGCAGCACCGCGTCGACGCGGCGCATCGCCACGATGAGATCCACTTGAGTTTCGTTTCGCTCGAAGACAAGCTGGTGGCGAATATCCGTCCGGCATTGGTCGTCTTGCTGGCAGCGGTGGGGCTCGTCCTGCTCATCGCCTGCGCCAATGTCGCCAATCTCTTTCTCACCCGGGCGACAGCCCGCCGGCCGGAGATCGTGATGCGCCGCACGCTGGGGGCGAGCCGATCGCGCATCCTTCGCCAGTTGCTCACCGAGAGCCTGCTGCTGGCGGGCATGGGCGGCGTTCTGGGACTGATGCTCGCCGTAGCCACCCGGCATCTGATCCTCGACATCGTGCCGCAGAGCGCTGCCGGCCCCGTCCTCGCCAAACCGGTCTCTTCGGATATTGACGCCTGGGTGCTCGCCTTTTCGGTCCTTAGCTCTCTCGCCACCGGCATTCTGTTCGGCCTTGCGCCCGCCTGGAACGTCTCCCGATCAGCCACGCGTTCCTCGGCGAGAGTTTCGGGAAGCACGCAAACCAGCGAGCCGGGAACGCGACGCATCCGAGACTTCCTGGTCGTGGGCGAGTTCGCTCTCACGCTCATCCTTCTGGTCGGCGCAGGACTCCTGCTCCGGAGCTTCGTTCGTCTCCTCGAGGTGAATCCCGGGCTCGATCCGCGCAACCTCGCCACGCTGAACCTGCAACTGCCGGAGACGAAGTATAAGACCGCAGCGCCGATGCGGAATTTTCAAAAGGCCGTGCTGGAGCGCATCGGCGCGCTTCCCGGCGTTCGCTCCGCTGCGACGGTATTTGGGATGCCCTTTGGCGACGGCGGGGTCGAAGGCGACTTCACCATCGATGGACAAACCCAAACGCGGCCCGAGATCGCAAGCAAGGTGGTTGTCAGTCCGGACTATTTTCGCGCGCTTGGTATACCGCTCATCGCCGGCCGGCCATTCAATCGCGACGACACGCCACAATCCGAGCCGGTCGCGATCGTCAGCCGCAGCTTCGCCGAGCTCATGTGGCCGGGTCAACCGGCCATTGGAAAACGAGTCGGCCATCTGTTCACGGGAGTGGACTCCTGCATCGTGGCCGGGGTTGTGGGCGATGTCAAGCAAGAGGGCCTTACCCATGACGCGCCGCTGGCGATTTACCTGCCCTACTCTCAGGTGCCCGACAGGCTGACGTTTCTTGCCAGTTCCATCACCGTCGTCATCCGCACCGAGGGCAATCCGCTCGAGGTGTTGCGCGCCGCGCGCGAAGCCGTGCAATCGGTCGACCCCGATATGCCCATCTACGACGCGGCGTCCATGGACGACCTCATCGCGAAATCGGTGTCGCAGCCGCGCTTCGACTCGATTCTGCTGGCGACCTTCGCCTCTCTCGCGCTGATCCTTGCCGCGGTGGGCATCTATGGCGTGATGTCGTACTCCGTCGTCCAGCGCCGGCAGGAGATCGGCATTCGCATGGCCCTTGGCGCCGGCCGGCATTATGTCACGCGCATGGTCGTCCGCGAAGGAGCCATGCTGGCCTGCGCGGGCATTGCGCTGGGAATCGTCGCGGCCCTCGCCGTATCGCATCTGATTGCCGCGTTTCTCTTCGGCGTCACTTCCAAAGATCCGGCCACGATTTGCGGCGTCTCCGCGCTTCTGCTCGTCGTCGCGCTGCTCGCCTGCTATCTTCCCGCGCGGCGCGCCTCGCGTGTGGACCCGATGGTCGCGCTGCGCTACGAATAGCGGTGCCGTGCTGAGCTTCGCCTTCCGTGCCCCATCCTTTTCGCGGTGTCTGCGATAAGGGTGGGATCCGAAACAGGCTGGTGTCCACCCTGCCTATTCATTCCTCTCGCAGCAGGATCATGGGATCGACGGCGAGCGCGCGCTGCGCCGGAATCCACGTGGCAATCAGTCCCAGGAACGCCATGGCCAGCACCACTCCGGCAAGCACCAGCGGATCGCGGGGCGTGGCCTGGTAGACGATGGAGGCGAGAACGCGCGAGGCCATCAGGCCCAGCACGAGTCCCGTCGCCGAGCCCAATGCCAGCAGCTTGACGGCGCGGCCCAGTGCGGAGTGGAGCAACGCCCGGCGCTTCGCACCCAGCGCCACGCGAATCCCGAGCTCGCGCCGGCGCTTGCTCACCGAGTAAGCAGCCATGCCGAAGATGCCGGTGATGGACAGGATGGCGCCCATCATTCCCAGCGTGCCCAGCGCCATGGTGGCTACCTTGGCCGGAAACTGCACCACCTCCAGCAACTGGTTCCAGCTCTGGATGTCAACCGCCAATCCTGCATCCAGCTCGTGGATCTTGGCCCGCATCAGCCGGTGAAGCTGCTCCGGATCGCGCTTTGACCGTACGATGAGATAGCTCTGCGGATCGTTGTAGAGCATCGACGGCATCAGGATCGCCGGCTCCTGGTCCTCGGTCAGCGACATGTATTTGCCGTCCTCGATCACCCCCACGATCTCGACCAGCGTGCCATCGCCGATGCGAAAGTGCTTTCCCATCGCGCCGCCGATGCTGCCGAACATGCGCAGCGCAAACTGCCGGTTGGCCAGCGCCGGCGCCGGCGCGCTCTTGTCGTCGCTCCAGGTGAAATCGCGGCCCGCAAGCAGGGTGGTTCCCGCAGCCTTCAGGTATCCCGGCGAAACATTGAACCGGTACGGCCGCAGCGCCACGTGGGAAGGCGTGAGGTCGTGCGTGCCCTCGGCGAACACTTTCTCGCGCCACGCGGCCGTGTACACCAGCGGCGGATAGTTGTCGACCTCTCCCACGGCATCCACACCCGGAATCTCCGCCATCGCGCCCATCATTCTGCGGTTGAATTGCGGAATGTGGCTGCCGCTGTAGCCGGCGGAGGCCAAGTTCACGCCCGCCGCCATTACATTGTGCGGATCGAAGCCGTAGCTGGCGTTCACGCTTCTCACCAGCCCGCGAACGGCGACCAGCGAGGCCGTCACCAGCAGAGCGCAAATCGCAATCTGTGCAACCACCAGCACGTCGCGCACCGTAACCTTGCGGCCCGCCACCCTGCCGGTCGAGCCCGCCTTTACCACTTCGTAGGGGTGGGCGCGCATCACCAGCCGCACCGGCACGAGGCCGAAGAGAAATCCGCTGACCAGCGCCAGAGCCAGCGCCGCGGCATAAATGCGCCAGTCCGTCGTAACCGGAATATGCAGCGGCGCCCCTGCGAACGGATGCCATGTGCTCAGCCTTTGCAGCAGCGGCATGCCACCCAGCACACCCAGCGATCCTCCGGCCAGAGCCAGCAGAACCGCCTCGGTCATCAGTTGCCGCAGGATCCGCCGCCTCGGAGAGCCAAGAGCGAGCCGGAGCGCCACTTCTTTCCCGCGGTCCGAGGCGTGGGCCGCAAACAGCCCGCCCAGGTTGGCGCAGGCGGCCAGCAGGATCATCCCCGCCAGCGCCATTAGCGCCGCCACAAAGCCATGGACAGGTCCGCCGAAGGCCGAAAGTCCGGTGCGCGCGACGGCCACGCGTCTCCCTTCGACTTCCTTGGGATGGGCCTTGGCCAGCTCCGCCGCGACGCGGTTCACATCCGCCTCAGCCTGCCGCTGCGAAACGCCCGGCTTGAGATGACCGAAGGTTTCGAAGAGAGCTTGCGTCGTCGCCCGATCGGTCAGCGAGCTGCCGCCGATCACCTCCTGCTCGACGATGGGCATGAAGAAATCCGGCGACACAAACATGAGGGTTCCGGCAAACCCCGGCGGGGTCACGCCGATCACCGTGAAAGGATGCTTGTTCACGTTCACCATGCGCCCGACCACGCGGCGATCGTCCTGGAAGCGCGAGTGCCAGTACCCGTAGCTGAGCACAAGATAGGGCGCGCTACCCGGCCCATGCTCGTCGACCGCCGTATACAGCCGGCCCAGGTAGGGATGCACATCGAGCACCGTGAAGTAATTCCCTGTGGTCGCGAATCCGCTGGCGGCTTGTGGATCGTTGCCGGCGTCCAGCGCCGTGCCCAGCGTAAAGTTGAATGCCGCCAGATCCTGAAAGCTGCGGTTCCCGTCGCGCAGGTCCACGTAGCTGGGATAGGACTGAAACCCGGGGGCGGCGCCGTACTGAGTGCCATACAGGCTCTTCGCGTCAGGCACGTTCAGGGTGCGGAGCACCAGCGCATCCATCACGCCGAAGACCACCGCGTTGGCCCCGATGGCCAGCGCCAGCGTCGAGATCGCGGCGAAAGCGAATCCCTGGGACCTCCGCAAAACGCGAAGAGCGAAGCGCACATCCTGGAGAAGGATCTCGAAGAACCCGCCTCCCATCGCTTCGTAGCTTTCCTCGCGGTACCGTTCGCGGGCGCCGAACTCGAGCCGTGCGCGGCGCTCGGCTTCGGTGCGTTCCAGGCCGCTCCGCTCCAGGTCGTCGGCGCGCAGCGCGATGTGCAAGCGAAGCTCGTCTTCCATTTCTTCGGCGATTCGATCGCGACCGAACAGTTTCGCGCCAAGGTTTCGAAGATAAGCGAACATGTTCTTGCCCTTCCCCAGTCCCTCAATCCCTATTCCCTATTCCCTATTCCCCGTCGTTTCACTCTTCCCGCAACAGAATCAAAGGATCGGCCGAAAGCGCGCGCTGCGCCGGAATCCACGTGGCGATCAGCCCGAGCAACGCCATGGCCGCAACAACTCCGGCAAGGACCAGCGGATCGCGCGGCGTAGCCTGGTATACGACGAACGCGAGCACTCGGTTGGCCAGCAGGCCCAGGACAAGGCCTGCCGCGGACCCAATCGCAAGTATCTTGAAGGCCCGGCCCAGCGCCGACTGCAGCACTTCTCTGCGTTGCGCCCCGAGCGCGATCCGGATACCCAATTCGCGCAGCCGTTTGCTCACCATATAGGCCGCCATGCCAAACACGCCGGTGATGGCGAGCAGGAAGCCCATCAGGCCCAATACCCCCAGAGCCATCGACGCCGTGCGCGGTCCGAATAGGATCGGGCCCATCTCCGCGAGGCGCGTTTGGATATAGACAGGAAGTCCCGCATCCAAATCGCGCAGCCTGGTGCGCATCGTCGCCGTGAGATTCAGCGGGTCGCGTGTGGAGTGGACCACCAGAAATGTGCTTGTCGACGGCGACTGCCGAATGGGAAGGAAGATCGCAGCCTCCAGGTCTTCAGTCAGGCGCTGGTACATGCCCTGCTCGGCGAGACCGACGATCTCAGCCCGGGTCCCATCGCTCAGCCTGAAGTGCCTGCCGATGGTGCTGTCGGACGAGCCGAAGAGCCTGCGCGCAAACTCCGGATTCACGATGGCCACGCGCGGGTTGGCCTCATCGTCATGCCAGGTGAAATCCCGCCCCGCGAGAATGTGCGTGCCGGAAGCGTGAAAGTATCCCGGCGAGATGTTGTAAACGATCGGATGGGCGAAGGCGTTCGCCGGCTTGAGATCCGCAGTTGCATCGGTATAGATGGTTGTTTTCGATGCGCCATCGCCGAGCGGGACGTTATCGCTCAGCCCAACCGACTCGACGCCGGGGATCGTTTCCAGCGCCTCGATCATGCGCTTCTGCATCGCCGGCGCGCGCTCCCCGCTGTAGCCCGCCATGCTCAAGTCGGTATCCACCAGCAGGGTGTCTTCGAGGCGGATGCCGTAATCGCCGTGAAGCGAGCGCACCAGCCCGCGCACCGCGACGAGCGAGGCCGTCAGCAGCACGCCGCAGATGGCGATCTGCGCCACCAGCAGCACATCGCGGAAGGAAATACCCCGGCGGGCCTTTCCTGTCGTGCCGGCTTTGACGATCTCATAGGGGCTGGCGCGCAGGATCTGTCTGATGGGCACCGCTCCGAAAAAGAACCCGCAGGCCAGGGTGAGCAGCAAAGCCAGCGCGTAGACTCGGCCGTCAGGATCGACAGGGACCTGCATGGGCCAGCGAGGAAACGGCTGCCACCGGCTCAGTGCGCGCAGCAGCGCCACGCTGCCCGCGAGCCCGAGCGCGCCTCCGATTAGCGAAACCAGCAGCGCTTCGGTAAACAATCCGCGGAGAATGCGCCTGCGATTCGACCCCAGCGCCAGCCGCAGAGCCACTTCTCTGGCGCGATCGGCAGCGCGGGATGAAAACAAGCTGGCCAGGTTGGCGCAGGCGGCCAGAAGAATCAGCCCTGCGAGCAGCATGAGCCCGGTGAGGAACGTGCGCACGGGCCCGCCAAGAAGGTCGCCATACAAGCTCGGGCTGGCCAGCGAGAAGGTCTTCTTGCCCACCTGCTTGGGATAGGCCGTCTCGAGCTCCTTCCCGATCGAATTCAGGTCGGCAATGGCCTGCGCGCGGGTCACGCCCTTCTTCACGTGGCCCATGGTCATGAATATGAAGCGGTTGTCGCGGGCGTTCATGTCGTCCGGGCTGAGCTGCGAGTGGTTCACAATGGGAACGAAGATATCGGGGTTGAAGAAGAGCAGTGTCCCGTGAAACAGCGGCGGCGCAACGCCGATGATGGTGAACGGATGCCGGTCCAACTGCACCACGCGCCCGATCACGCCGTGGTCGTCCCGGAAGCGCGTGTGCCAGAATGCGTAGCTGAGCACAATATACGGCGCGCTGTTGGAGCCACGCTCGTCAGAAGCGTGAAAGAAGCGCCCCAGGTAGGGCTGCAGATGCAGGCCGTCGAAATAGTTGCCGCTGGCTTCGACGATCCACTCGCGAGCGGGATTCTCGCCGGTATCGAACCCAGCCGAAAGGATGTTCCACGCCATCACGCTGTCGAAAGTGTGGTTGCGATCGCGCAGATCGAGGTAATTCGGATAGGACTCAAAGCCGGAAGCTTCACTGCCACGCTGCAGCTCATAAAGGCTCTCGGCGTCCGGCACGTTGAGCGGACGCAGTACGAATGAGTTCATCACGCTGAACACAACCGCGTTGGCCCCGATGGCCAGTGCAAGGGTGGAAACTGCGGCGATGACAAATCCGGGAGATTTGCGCAGTACCCGCACCGCGAACCGGACATCCTGGATCAGAGTCTCGACGAATTTGCCGCCCAGGGATTCGTAGCTCTCTTCCTTGTAGCGCTCTCGGGCGCCGAACTCCAGGCGCGCGCGGCGCTCGGCTTCGCCGCGATCGAGACCCGCGCGCTCCAGATCGTCGGCGCGGTGCGCGATGTGCGCGGCAAGCTCGGCTTCCAACTCTTCGGCGATCCGATCGCGCCGGAAGAGCCTCGCGCCGAGATTTCTCAGATAAGCCAACATATTCGCCTCAGTCCTCTGATCCCTTAGTCCCTCGTTCCCTCGTTCTTACCCCTGGGTGCCCCATCCTTGCGGCGCCTTTGTTTTTGCCGCAAGGGTGGGATGGACGAATTCACCAGATCACAGAAAGAGTCCCTCTTCATACACCTTCCGCTCGCGCCGCCAGCGAGGCCGCCATGGCCGTGGCCAGCCGGTTCCAGCTTTCCGTCTCCTCGCGAAGCCGTTTGCGGCCCGCGGCCGTCAGCTCATAGAACTTGGCGCGGCGATTGTTCTCCGACGTGCCCCAACTGGCCTTGAGCAACCCCTGGCGCAGCAGGCGAAAGAGCGCCGGGTAGAGCGCGCCCTGCTCGATGAGCAGCGCACTGCCCGAGATCTGGCCGATGCGCAGCAGCACGCCGTAGCCATGCAGGGGCCCGAGCGACACGGCCTTGAGAATCAGTAAATCGAGGGTTCCGGGAAGAAGCTGAGCCTGGTCGGGCATGGTCTCTCCTAATGTGCTTAGGAGATTAGCGCCAACTCTCCTAAGCTGTCAAGGAGAATCGAGCAGAATCGGCGAAAAGGGGTTTCGCTCCGATTGTGCGCCGGCCCAATTGGGCCGAAATCATGCGGGAATTCGTTTAGAGAGTCGTCTTGGTGTAAACGCCGGTCTCTACGACGCGCGCGGATTCGGTCTTCCGGTTGTAGACGTAAATCCAGCACGGAAGTGTCCCCCCTGTGGCCAGGTTCACCGGATGGAGCAATCGAACAAAAAGGCTTTCATCGGGGCCATTTGGGTCGAAACCCTCGTATTCGTCGAGTTGGTGTAGAGTGCCGGACTCATCCGCCAACTTGAA
>Ga0335081_10007940_pt1 | contig 16992 bp, 13 predicted proteins | sample Lox_Sample_35_FD_206713 | JGI IMG/M metagenome (GOLD analysis project Ga0335081, IMG submission 206713) | Soil microbial communities from Loxahatchee National Wildlife Refuge, Florida, United States - Lox_Sample_3.5 | ecosystem: Environmental > Terrestrial > Soil > Wetlands | place: USA... | reverse complement strand
CACACGAAACTTACCTAATAACAATTGACTGCATTTCAGGCCCGAGGCATACAGGAGACCAGCAGCTGAGGCGATCAACACCGGGTTTAACGCCGTCGGCCTGAAAGCTTCCCCCGCAGCTCAAGATGTCCACTCTTCAGGAGGTCTGAAATGCGAAGTCTTCCCTGGATGTTGGTTATTTGTTTCGTGGCAGCGGTTGCTGTAACCCCGTTACGGGCGCAGCAGGACGCGTCCAAGGTTGCTGTAACCCTCCCGCACTTGATTGCCTTTTCCGGTACCGTGCGGGAGGCGGACGGGCGGCCCGTTCACGGCATAGTCGGAGTTACCTTCTGCCTCTACAAGGAGCAAGACGGAGGCGCGGCCCTGTGGATGGAGACTCAGAACGTCGAGACCGATAGTGGCGGACACTACAAAGCGCTGCTGGGGTCGACGAAACCGGACGGCGTACCGCTGGAGTTGTTCACTTCCGGGGAAGCGCGGTGGCTCGGAGTAAGGGTGAACCGCGAAGGAGAAGCTGAGCAACCTCGTGTGGTATTGGTCAGCGTGCCCTATGCGGTGAAAGCGGCCGATGCGGAAATGCTTGCCGGCAAACCCGCGTCGTTCTACTTACGCGCGTATCAATCGAGAGAGGAAAACGAGGCCGGCGGCGAAGTTAAGCCCCCGAAGCTTCCTCCCCCCGTGCATGGAGATGGCACAAACTCAATCGGTTTCCTGCCGCTGTGGACGGCAAAGAACCTGATCGATAAGTCAGTCATGTTTCAGGATAGCAACGGAAATCTTGGGGTGGGAACGTCGAAGCCGGCTGCGAACCTAGACGTAAACGGCACGGGGAATTTCAGCGGCGGTGTGAGCAGCGCGACGGTGAATGCCGGAACGTCATTCATGCTGGGCGGTCAGTTGTTCGGGGTTGGCTCCATCTCCAGCCAGAACGTATTCCTGGGCTTTAGCGGAAATCTTACTACCAGCGGGGACTCAAACACCGCCACCGGAGTGAGTGCGCTTGCCTCCAACACCACAGGGTTCAGCAATACTGCCAACGGGGATTTTGCATTATTCGGCAACACCACCGGCAACTTCAACACCGCGCTGGGAGGCTGCGCCCTCTGCAACAACAGTACGGGAATACAGAACACCGCCGTCGGCGCTAACACACTTTCGTTTAACAGAACCGGCATCAACGAGACTGCGGTTGGCTTCGATGTCCTTTCCGGCACTTTAACGGGAGATAGCAATACGGCGGTTGGCGTTGATTCACTGGCGAACACAACCAGCGGCGCACAAAACACCGCCGAGGGTGTCTTCGCACTCAGCAGCAACGCCACGGGCAGCAACAACACGGCTCTCGGTTTTTCCGCCGGGCCCGGGCTTTCCGATCTGTCCAACTCCACGGCCATTGGTGCGTTAGCCGAAGTCACCAAGAGTAATTCGATGGTGCTGGGCAGCATCAACGGCGTAAACGGCGCGACTGCCGACACCAACGTGGGCATTGGTACCACCGCGCCGGGTTTCAAGCTTCACATAGGAACCGGGAACAAGGGTTTTCGGGTGGAAGGTCCGGCGCAGGGAACCTCGAGTCCTGTGCTCGCGTCGTTCGGCGGCACCGGCGATTTTGGCATCGACGGTGTAGGCAAGGTCCAAGGCAGGTTCGTGGTCAAGGATTCGGGGTTGGTGGGAATCGCTACCAGTTCGCCCGATGCCACGCTGAGCGTAAACGGAACAGCCGACAAGCCGGGCGGCGGTTCCTGGGGAACCTTTTCCGATGGGCGGCTGAAGACACTGCATGGAAATTTCACCGATGGGTTGCGTGAACTGCTACAGCTGCGCCCGGTGCGCTATCGCTACAAGCCAGACAATGCCATGGGGATTCGCGACCAAGAGGAGCACATCGGGTTTGTGGCGCAGGAGGTGCGGGCGGTGATTCCGGAAGCGGTCAGCGAGAACGACCGGGGCTTTCTACTGGTCAACAACGATCCGATTCTGTGGACCATGCTGAACGCCATCAAAGAGCAGCAAGTGCTGATTCAACAGCAGCAGCATCAGCTCCGAGTTCAGCAAGCGCAGATCAAACAACTTGCACGGCAGGTGCAAGAGGTGCGAGCCAGACTCAACGGCAATGGCCGAAGCGAGGCAGGGGTGAATAGCGTGAAGGGAACGACACCCTTGCTGCGCCAGTAATCTCAAGCGATCGACCGAGTATCAGGAACGCACAGGTCGGGATCACCGGCGATATCGCCTTAGCGCCGCCCGCTGGTTGGCGGCTTTTAATTCGTCTACGATCGTCAATCCGCAACTCCGCGCAGCGCGCAAATATTCACGACCAGTAAAAGGCGCTGTTCGGATGTGGCTTGCGGCTGAGTGGCGCCGACATGCTTGCTGTCACCGCCCCGCTCATCACTTTCTTGAACGCCGCCTGGAATGCTGCCATCTCGTCCGCGGTGCCGACGGTGATCCGGACATGTGTCGGCCACACCGGCCACGGTCGTCCGATATAAACGTTCTGGGCAGCCATCGCTTTGATCACCTCTTGAGCCGGCCGTTTCGCGTCCAGCATGAAGCAATTCGATTGCGAAGGAGTATACGAATATCCATTGCGGTCCAGCCAGGCGAACACCGAATTCCGCACGTCGGTGTTGATCTTCTTCCGCTCCGGCACGAGCGTGGCATGCTTCAGGCTGGCCGAAGCCGCGGCCAGCGCGGTGATCGGCATGAAATTGAATCCGCCGTAGTCCCTCACTCGTTTCAGCAGATCGGGACGCGCCATCACCGTCCCGCAGCGCAATCCTGCCATGCCATAAATCTTCGAGAACGTGTGCAGCAGCAGCACGTCTTTATCCGCGCGCACCAGGTCCATGACCGTGGTCGTGTCGGCAAAGTGAATGTAGGCTTCATCGACCAGCACCACCGAACCCTTCGGTTTGTTCTCGACCAGGTATTCAATGTCGGAGTGGCTGGTGAGTGTCCCGGTAGGATTGTTCGGCGTGCAGATATAGAAGACTCCCGCATCGGGCGCGGCGGCGATCATGGCGCGGACATCGTGGGCATACTCCTTGGTCAGCGGCACCTTCACCACGCGCGCCCCAACCGCCTCAGCCGAATGCATGCCGGCCTCATATCCAGGATCGGCCGTCACATAGCTGCGCTGCGGCGAAGTGAACGCAGCCACTGTGTAGTGCAGCGGCTCGCTCGATCCAGGATAAAGATGCAGGTACTCCGGTTTCAGGTTCGCGAGCGCCGCAAGTTGCGTGACCAGGTCTTCCGTGAGCCAATCGGAGTAACGTCCGCCCTGCGGAATGATCTCCGCAATTGCATGCCGCGCTTCGACACACGGCCCCAGCGCATTCTCGTTCTTGTCGATCATGATGCTGCCCGGCGTTGGCCGGATGTCGAGTGCCCGGGCCTGCGCCTGAGCCAGCATGGGCTCCGTGAGGACGCGCAGTGCCATAGCTGCGCCCGTAGCAGCAGACAAACCGAGAAAAGACCGACGAGAAGGGGATACGAGAGTAGGACGGCTCACGATGACTCACCTCACGGGAAGTCATCTTACCGCAAGCCTGAGTTCTTGGCATCCGAGAGCCCAGAAGAGGAAGGCTGTGGCCTGTCCGTTGTGCGACGGACGTGGATTTTCCGATTTGTGCGCACTCGCGAGGCGAGCGCCAGCCTTGTTGGTTGAGACCAGCAACTAGCGGCTAGCCGCCAGCGATTGCGCCTACGGCCAGCGCTTCGCCGTGTCTTCCCAGCCCGCCGCGCGAGCGGGAGGAGTTGCCACTGCGGCTGCGGCGACCGGCGCCGGAATCCGAATCGGCTGCTGGGGTGCCGGCGCGGCTGCCAGCGTTGGTTTCGGAGCTTCCGCTGCCGCTTCCTTCTCTTCGTTCAGCAGGGGAGCTGCTATGCGAAGCGCTTCTACCTCTTTTTCCAGCCTGGCGAGTTCTATCTCTTTCTGACGTAGAACTTCGTACACATTTTTCATTGTGGACACCTTTGTGTGTAGTGGTGCAATTATGCGAACTGTATGGTCTTGCCATGCGGATTGTCAAGGCGCGAACGGGCCATTGCCGGTTAAGTTCACGGTAGCCAGCAGGTACTCGCGGCTCTTCCGAACGACGATTCACCCTGGCGGATGAGCCGTGACCCCTCACCTGTGACCTGGTTCTCGCTAATTACACCCCACTCCACTAATGCTGGTGAGCACATTGTTCGCCGCCGCAATCGACCGGCTATAGCAGTACCCAGTCGAATCCGAGCCGAAGTAAGTTTGCGCACTCGATTGGTTTTCGTTGCCGATGATCTGGAAACTCGCGTTGAATTCCAACGTGTCCGTCGGCGTCACGCGATTTTTCACCACGCTAAACGATACCGCCTGCCCGTTCTGCCGCCCCTCCTCGTCCCGCTCGTAATACTGATTAACCGCGGTGGTCTGGGTGCCCGATCCATCCCGATTGAATACCAGCCCAATGTCCATGGTCATCGGCCAGGTGTAGTTGGCCTTATCGACCAGCAGGCCCGACACGTCCCTGTGACTGACTGTCGAATGGATCGTTGTTCCCTGATCGATCTGCTCGTAGGATAAAGCGGTGATCTTGAACTTCTGAACGTTCGTGAACTCGATATTCTGAGTGACGGTGGTCGCCATCATGCCCTGCGACGTTTTCAGGTACTCCGATACCTTGAAGCTGTGCCCAGACGCGGTCTTAACCGTCCCTTGGATGTTCCGATTCTTCAATGTGTGTGTGTTTCCGTGATCGCCGGTGATGGCGTGGTAAGCGTGTTTTCCGTTACCCCGCCCGTGACCTGCGCCGACCCATGATCGAGACAGAGCAGCAGCGACGCTGTTGCCGAAAAAATAACTGTCCGCGTTGAACACGCTCAGCGCGATGGTGTGCGGCTGCCCGACATCCAGCATTCCGGCAATTGGCGAGAGATTCACCCGGTAGGGCACGAAATTCATCGTCTGTACGCCCGGGATCGGGAACCATAGGAACGGATCGATGCCTCCCGTGTAGATCCATGGATAGATCGGCGCCACTCCCGCGGGAGTTCCGTCGATCGTGACCTCCGATTCGCGAAAAGCCGTGCCCGGGCAGCTCTCAAGTTCTCCCGCGACAGTCGTGCGACGGTTCCGACGTGGTACCGAAATAAATGTTCGTCGGATCGATCCAGATATTTGCGGTGCGGTCAAACGGTCGGGCCCTTCGTCACCTTGACTGGGCATGCGCTAGTGAACTATGGCCCCTAACCACTTGACCCCGATAGGCATAGGCCGCTAGCCACCACCCTGCGTTTGCAGCTACAATAACCGCAGCCTCATCCAAGGATGAGTACAGACTCTATCCGCCCAAGGCGGAGGGGCACTGGAGGACACCGTGAGTCTCACGCCTATCGGCGAACCCCGCCGCAAAATCACCACTGCCACGCTCCACGAAAAGAAGCTTCACCGCGAGCCGATCACTTGTCTGACCGCTTATGACTATGCCACCGCGCGTCTGGTAGACGAAGCGGGCATCGATATCGTTCTGGTCGGCGACTCGCTGGCCATGACCATGCTCGGCTACGAAAACACGCTTTCGGTCACGGTCGACGAGATGCTCCACCACGTCCGCGCCGTGCGGCGCGGCGTCAAAGATGCGCTGCTCATTGCCGACATGCCTTATGGTTCTTACCACACCACCCCGGACGAGGCGGTGCGCAACGCTACGCGCTTTGTCAAAGAAGGCGGAGCCGAGGCCGTCAAACTCGAAGGCGGCGAGAAGCGCATCGACGTGATCCGCCGCGTGATTGATGCAGAAATTCCCGTCGCTGGCCACATCGGACTGACGCCGCAGTCGATCAATGTGATGGGCGGCTACAAAGTTCAGGGCAAGACTCTCAAGACGGTCGAGCAGCTCATGCGCGATGCCGTTGCTCTCGACCGCGCCGGCGTGACTTGCATTTACCTTGAGGGCATACCGCGCGAGGTGGCGACAATGATTACCGCGGAGGTTGAGACTCCAACCATCGGCATCGGCGCCGGTCCCGAGTGCGATGGCCAGGTGCTTGTCTTCCACGATCTGGTCAATCTCACCTTCGGGCAGCCGGCGAAGTTTGTGCGACGCTACGCCGATGCCGCCGCCGCAATCACGCAGGCGGTGCTTTCGTTCAAGGCCGATGTGGTCTCGCATCAATTTCCGTCCGATGCAGAGTCGTATCACTTGCCAAAAGAAACGCAGGTTGCACTCGAAACCATGCTGCGGGGCAAGTACAGTCACCGCGGTTGATGGAAGCAATCGCATAAGATAGTAGCGCCGCCGCCCCGGCGGCTGTCTGGCGGGCGCTCTCGCCTGCCGAACAACTTGATATAAGCGAATGGCGAAAAGGGAGAGCCGAAAACCGAGAGGCGATATCTGGGTAGTGATTTTGCTTGCACTTTTGCTTTCCTGTTCTCGCCCGCAACAAAACGCGTCTGCAGTTCCCGCCGACCCTGCGACCACGCTCAAAGCGATTCCTGCAGCTGAGCCGGCAAAATATCGTGATATCCGCGAAATGCGCAATTGGAAGAACCCCTATCTCATCGTTCGCGACGACGGAATCGGGCTGCTCGATCTTTCCAATGACGAAATTCACCTTCTCAAGCCGGAGGAGGTCCCTGCCGCCCTCGCCGCCCTACCATCTTCAGCGTGGCCGTATGGACGCGTCGTTGCGGTTCAGGAGAACAGAGTTGGTCGCCCGACAGAGGCCTACAAAATCCAAATTCGCAGAAACCGTGCGCTACTCGCCGGAACTCTGGAAGGGTTGAAGATTGAGATCAACTGGGTACCGTCAGCTTAGAGCCTAGAGCCGAGCCTATGAAGATTCTCAGCACCATCACCGAAACCCGCCTTGCCTGCAGCGACCTTCGACGCTCAGGCAAGCTCGGTTTCGTTCCGACCATGGGCGCTCTCCATGAAGGACATCTCTCGCTGGTCCGTGCTGCCAAAGACGCCAGCAACGCCGTCGCCGTCTCTATCTTCGTCAATCCCACTCAATTCGGACCAACCGAGGACCTCGCGAAATATCCGCGGCAGCTCGAACGCGATTGCCAGTTGCTCGAGAAGGAAGGCATCGACCTGGTATTCGCGCCGCCGAGCGAAGAAATGTATCCCAAAGGCGAAGTTACCTGGATTGAGGTTCAAGGCGCCAGCGAAAAGCTCGACGGCCGCTCTCGCCCCGGCCACTTTCGCGGTGTGACCACAGTAGTCGCCAAGCTCTTTCACATCATCGAGCCGGATCTCGCGTTCTTCGGCCAAAAGGATGCCGCCCAAGTTGCTAATATCCGCCGCATGGTACGCGATCTCAATTTCGCCGTTGAAATTCGTGTCTGCCCGATAGTCCGCGAGCCCGACGGACTGGCCATGAGCTCGCGCAACGCTTATCTCAATCCTGAAGAGCGTCAGCGTGCCCTGACCTTGCGCCGCGCTCTAGTGAAGGTCGAACAGAAGTTCCAGAAAGGTGAGAGACAAGCCGCGGCTCTCGTTCGGGCGGCCGCTGAGGTATTCGCACAAGAGTCGCAGGTCCGCCTCGACTATTTCGAGATCGTCGATCCCGACACCCTCGATCCGGTTGCAAATATCGCCAAACCAACGCTAGTCGCCGTCGCCGCCTACGTCGGAACCACCCGCTTGATCGACAACTCGATCTTGGTTCCATGACGTGCCCGGCGATCAAGCCTGCCCAGGCTTCGTCACACGCAGAATACCCATTGGTGGAAACGTGTCCGACCAGAACCACCCGGCGCGCTTCGCTTCGGCCGCGGCGGCCCGGAACGCTTTCGCATACTCCCCCAGGTGAATGAAATCCGAAATCAACGCCACTCCTCCCGGCTTGAGTACGCGCACAATCTCGCGGCACGCTCTTACGCGGCCGTCTGCGCTGGGAATGTTGTGCAGGCAAGCGTTCGACAGAATGACGTCGAAGCTGTTGTCAGCGAACTTCATCTCAGTTGCATCTTCATTCTGAATCTCAACTTTCTCGAACACTCCCTCCAACTGAGCGTTGCGCCGCGTGCGTTCCGGCGTGTTTCCGGACAAGTCCTTCCCACTCCATATGTCGATTCCCACGGACTTGCCCGTACTGAGGCGCTTGGCCGCTCCAATCATGAGCAATCCGCGCCCCGTGCCTACGTCCAAAACAGTCTCCGAGCCGGTCCACGAGACAAGCGAGAGCATCCGGTCGCGATGGCGGAATTTGCCCCACTTCGAGTAGATAAGCATCAGCGCGCCGCCGAGTGCGAATCCGGGCGCTGTGCTCCAAGCCATCGGTCGCAGAATAAAGATAACCGGCCCGATGCGAACTCTCGGAAACAGGAGAGCCAATACAAAGATCGCCAGCGCTACCACGAACAGATTTCGCACTACTCCCGGCGCGTCAATCCCGTAACCCGGCTTGTCTTGAACCGCAGCCATAAAAAACCCTGTGTTCCTTGCGATAAAGCTTTCTTAAGGTTTCTTCACCGTTGGATACGAAATCCCCAGCTGCTCCAGATACGTTTTGTACTTTGAAGGGTCGTAGTAGTACTTCCGCATCTCCGGCCGGAACTTCTCCATTTTTTCTTTATTCATGTCAATGGCCGGCTGATCGTCGGGCGCAATCAGGGGCGTGTACTTCATGTTCTTGGTCTGCACATCCCGGTAATAGGCCCACGATTTCTCGACCAGTTCCGGCGAATTCAGCAAATCGAGCGCAGTGAGTGCTTGTACTTTTGCTCCCGCCAAAGATCCCTTGTGCGCCAGCGGCGTTGCCATCGCAATCGCATCTACCCAGCTATGTCCGGGCGTATGCGGAATGTTCGCCGGATAGCGCAAATACACCATCGGCACAACCCAAGAAATGTCTCCTACATCGTCCGACCCACCCGCCTCATGCTCCGGGTCGGGCGGCTTGAGTTCCTCGACCTTCTCTTTCAGCCCATCCTCTGGCTTCCCTATTTCCTTCTGCACCGCCTTGGCGAGCGCCTGGTCAGCCGCATCCCACTTCGGCATTCCAACCGCCTCGATATTCTTCTGCTGAATCTCCGCAATCACCTTGTTGAAATGCGGAGGCCACGCCGAACCCACGAGCTTCTTCGTGAAAGTCGTGCCCGTCATTTCGCTCGCTGCCTTCGCCATCGTATCGCCGAGATCGTAAAGATCGCGAATGTGCGGATAGTCCATCTCTCGGAAGTAGTACCAAACTCCGGCCTCAGGAGGGACGACGTTCGGCTGATCTCCGCCATTGATGATCACGCGATGCGAGCGCTGCTGCAGGCGCAGATGCTCACGCCGGAAATCCCAACCGATGTCCATGAGTTCGACCGCGTCCAGCGCGCTTCGTCCATCCCATGGAGCGCTGGCCGCGTGCGCCGCCTTGCCATGAAAGAAGTACTGCACCGAGACCAATCCCTGCGGCGCGAACGTCTGTCCATATCCCGTGCCAAAGTCATCCGAGACGTGCACGCCCAAAACGGCGTCGACATCCCTGAACAGTCCCGCGCGAATGTAGAACGCCTTCGATCCCAGCAACTCCTCCGCGACTCCGGGAAAGACCTTCAACGTCCCGGCAATCTTGTGCTCCTGCATCATTTCCTTGAGCACAATCGCCGCGGTCACATTCACCGCCATGCCTGAATTGTGCCCTTCGCCGTGTCCGGGCGCGCCCTCAATGATGGGATCGTGATACGCCACTCCAGGCTTCTGTGACGCGCGCGGAATGCAGTCCAGGTCGGTGATGAACGCAATCACCGGCTTGCCCGAGCCATACGTCGCGACCCACGCTGTCGGAATGCCGGCCACTCCGCGTTCCACCTGGAATCCGTTCTGCTCGAGAATGCCGGTGACGTACTTCGACGTCTCGAATTCCTGAAATCCGAGCTCCGCATAGCTGAAAATCTGGTCCACCATCTGCTGTACAAGCTGCTGCCGCGCGTCCACTTTGGCGACAGCCTCTTTTTTCAGCGCGTCGAGATTCGCGGAGACCCCGGAATTCCCGGTTTGTGCGGACGCAAGAAGCGTAGACGTGACCAACGCAATCACAACCATGATGCGCAGACGAAGTTGCATGGAATCCTTCTCCTTGGAAAGGAGATCAAGATACGCGAGACGTTGCATGGAGTCTAGCTGGAGCCGAGATTCGTATCGTCGACTCCCCCTTGGTGTGGTCTTTGGGAATCAAAGACTTAGAGGCGAATCCCGCCAGGTCTTTGAGAAATAAGGAGTTGCAAGTAAAGTATTTATTTTTTAGTGACTTGGAGAGCCCCATCGCTCGAAGAGGGACAACAAAAACAAAATCTCTGACCTCGTATGACGAGATCGGCGTTGTCAGGCACTCGTCGGCGTGAGGGCGAGGGGTTGGGGCTGCTCTTGCCCTTCCTGTTCCCCAGCGATTCCGTAGCGAGGGCACGGAGAGAGCGCCAGGAGTCCTCAGGGCGAGCGGCCAAACGGGGGCGCACCTGGGGCACCTTGAGGCCTACCTCGCCGCTGCTTTCATCGCCGGTTGCAGATGTTCGAAAATTTCTTCGGCGCGGGTGATCGCTTCCTGCACGTTCTCGCAAATGTTCTCCGGCCCGATTAATTCCTCGAATTCTGCCTGATGAATCAAGCGCGCGGGTTGTTCACGCGCGCCGCAGAGGATCAGCCCGCGGCCGCTTTTGTTCAGCGTGTGGGCCACCTCTTCCAGCGCAAACAGACCGGTCGCGTCCAACGCAGTCATGTTGCGCAGGCGGAGAATCACGACCGGCGGGAGGGTGTGCAGGTCTTCGGTCACAGCAGAAATTTTGTCGGTGGCGCCAAACAAGAAAGGTCCGTGGATGCGGAAGATCGTGGCGTAGTAGGGAATGTCTTTATCCTGCAGGATGTGAACCCGGCCGTCCTCGATGTAATCGTCGGTGACCTGCGACACCGTTGTTGTCGCGGCGACGCGGCTGATGAAGAGGAGCGCTGCGAGGATCATCCCAGCCTGAACGGCGACCGTGAGATCGGCGAAGACCGTGAGGGCGAACGTCACCAGCCAGACGCTGATGTCGGTCTTCGTCAGTTTGAGTAGCGACGGAATCTCGCGCCACTCGCCCATGTTGTAGGAGACCACCATGAGGATTCCCGCCAGCACCGCCATTGGGACAAAGCTGACCAGCGGCGATGCGAACAACAGAATGGCCAGCAGCGTGAGGGAGTGAATCATGCCCGCGATCGGCGATTGCGCTCCCGAGCGGATGTTAGTCGCGGTACGCGCGATGGCTCCGGTGGCGGGTAGTCCGCCGAACATCGGAGAAACGATGTTGGCAAAACCCTGGCCGACAAGCTCGACGTTGGGATTGTGGCGGTCGTTGCTCATGCGGTCTGACACCACTGCGGACATGAGTGACTCGATGGCGCCGAGCATGGCGACGGTGAGCGCCGGGCCCAGAAGCCCATGGATCAACTCAGGACGGAATGTGGGCACGTGCAAATGAGGGAGGCCGCTGGGTATTCCGCCGAAACGCGTGCCGATGGTTTCCACTTGAAGATGAAACAGCTTGACCGCCAGCGTGCCGAGAACGAGCGCTACGATGGCGCCCGGGACTCGCGGGGAAAAAACTCTGCAGAGCAGAATAATCACCACCGTGGCGGCTGCGAGGATGGTGGCTTCAAGGGAAAGCGTGTGGAAACTTTGCGCCAGTGCTTTCATGCGCAGCCAGAACACGCCGGGAACCTTGTCGAGCGCAAGGCCGAAGAAATCCTTCACCTGAGTGCTGGCGATGAGAATGGCGATGCCGTTGGTGAATCCGATGACGATGGGACGCGGAATGAATTTCACTGCCGACCCCATGCCGGTGAGGCCCATGATGACGAGCATGACTCCGGCCATGACGGTGCACATAAAGAGGCCGTCGACGCCGTGGACGGCGACGATTCCGGCGACTACGACTACAAAGGCGCCGGTCGGGCCACCAATCTGCGTCTTCGAGCCGCCAAAAGCCGAGATTAGGAACCCGGTCACGATCGCGCAGTAAATTCCCGCTTGCGGGGTAAGACCCGAGGCGATGGCGAACGCCATGGCCAAGGGCAGGGCGACTAGCCCAACCGTGATCCCGGCCAGAAAATCCAGCAGAAACTTATTCAGGCTGTAGTGGCGCAGGCACAGAACGGACTTGGGCAGCCAGCGATCGTCAAGAGAAAACAGTTGCTCCATGGAAACCGTAATTATCTCAGCTGAATTGACGAAAGTCTGTGATCTGGAGTTCAGGTACCGGAGTGTGGAGGGGTCGACGGTCGACGGTCGTCTGTCGTCAACAAAAGGTCGTCAACCGCGCACGATCTCAAGTGGCCTGCGGACGACCGCCGACTGAGTTCTAGAAAAGATTCCACAAATACTGGTTGTAGACCTCGTGGTGGAACTGAACCTCTGCCGCTTTCACGATTGAGCCGAGCAGCCGCGGGCAGCGATCGGCTGAAGCCTGCTTCAAGTCGGCATAACGAGCTTTCACGTCTTCGCCGAGGAGCCTGGATGTCCAATCCGCCTTGCGGAAATTCTCAATTGCCGTATAGATGTTGTCGGGGAGGTAGCGCTGGGCCTGGCGAAGGTTCTTGATCTTTGCGGTCGTCCCTTCAAGGCCGGTCTTGAAGATCGACAGCATCACCAGGTAGGGATTGGCGTCGGGCGCTACCGAACGTACTTCCACGCGCATGCTGCGCTGGTTGCCGATTGGGATGCGGATCATCGAGCCGCGATCGACCGCCGAAGCCTTGAGCTGGTTGGGCGCTTCAAAATGCGGATCCAAGCGGCGATAAGCGTTCACGCTTGAATTGAGCAGCAGGCAAATGTCATTGCCGTGGGTGAGGATACGATCGGTGAATTCCCAGCCCATCTTGCTGAGTTTCTCTTCGCCCTTGGGATCCCAGAAAAGGTTCTTGCCGTTCTGGCTGACGGAGACATTGGTGTGCATGCCGCTGCCATTCACGCCCACGACCGGTTTCGGCAGGAACGAGGCAGTCAAGCCCATGTTGCGCGCGACCTGACGGCAAACCAGCTTGTAGAGCTGGATGTGGTCGGCAGCCGCGACTACCTCGGCGTAGTTGTAGTTCACTTCGAATTGTGAGGGCGCGACCTCGGGATGGTCTTTCTCGTTCTGGAAGCCCATGGCGCGCTGCACTTCGGCAACGGTGTCAATAAAAGTGCGTAAGGGATCGCCGGGCAAAGAATGGTAATAACCGCCGGTATTGACGTAGTCGAACTTCACAGTTTCGTGGTAATGGCGTTCGGCATCGGATCCCTGGAATAAGAAGCCCTCAATTTCATTGGCGGCATTGAGCGTGTATCCATTCTTCTTGTGCTGCTCGCTGGCGAAGAGCTTCAGCATGCTGCGGATATCGGCGGTGTAGGGCTCTCCGTTTTTGTCGATCACTTCGCCGAAAACCAGGATCTTGCCGGGACCGAAAACGTCGGCTGGCGCCCAATAAAATGCCGCCCAATCGATGCCGAGGCGCAAATCGCTTTCCCGCTGCGCCGTGAAGCCGCGAATCGATGATCCGTCAAAAGTCAGGTTGTCATATGAGTTCAGCAGGAATTTCTTGTCGTAGTCGAGCATGTGCAGCCGGCCTTCAAGATCGCTGAAGAGTACGGTCAGGGCCTTGATGCGCTTCTCGTCGGTGAGATATTTCAGCCGCTCTTCGCGAATCTTGTCCGGGGAAACGCGGTCAAGGCGCTGCTTTTTCGCCTTGAGATTCATCTCTTCCAGTTCGTCGTATGGTATGGCCAGAAAATTCCGCAGCTCGCTTGACATGACTCTCCTTCATGATGGGCCAGCAGCCCAACGATGCGATTCCAAATGCTGGGGGAATAACGGAATAGGCTATCGTGTGGGAGAGGGTTGCGACAAATAAAAACGAATTATGTAGGGGATTAGCGGCGCTTATCTACGGAACAAAATTGCACCAAGGGCAGTGCAGTTTCTTACCGCTGAGACGCTGAGAGCGCGGCGATAACGCCGCAATGTAAAGTGAAATCGGCGTTTAAGGTTGTAACCTCGGGACTCTGAGTGATGTGGGACGTCAAGCCGAGTCACCCGACGAACGAATCGTAATTGCGGCTAACACCCTCACGGGCATGATCCATTTACAAGATTTTGTTGGGCGAAGGTACTGGGATTCTCGTAGGCGAAAGAGTTGTTCAACACCTGTGCCAGAGAGTCATAGGTACCAAGGGGATAAAGGCCGGAGCCGCCGGATAGAACCACATTGGCCTGACCGAGGAACTCGCGGACTGTAACTCCGTTCAGCGCAGACAATGCCCCCATATTGCATAGAGTGAGGTCGCCAAAGGCGATCTTCGGATTTCCAAGCGATATCCCGGCATCGGAATAGTCGATGTTGAGCTGGAGCGCGACCATATCGCCGCCAAACGCGCCCGCTCCGGTGGCTGACGGATCAACATAATTCGCGTCTAAAGGAGCAGGATTGCCCGATTGCGGAAGAAACTGTGACACCGAACCCCCATTATCGAACAGCATAGTGTAACCGCTGGGATCGCCCAGAAGCATTACATCGAACTTCGAGAGGTACACGAGGTAGAAATCATCGACAAGCCATGCGTTGGCAATCGAATTACGCCAGTCAAACTGATCGAAGGTCATCAGGTCCCCTCCCCTCCATCCGCACCCTGACGTTCCGGGAATGCAGCGTCCTCCGCCGGTGCTGAAAACTTCTGGAATGTTTTCTGTAAACGAGAGGAAACGCCCATTCTCGTCACTGTTCGCCACGCCACCGCTGAGCAATGTCCTGCCGTTTGGTAGTAGAGTTGCGGCTGCATTCCTCCGTCCCGTGATCATCGGTCCAGTTGCAGCGAATCTCCCTTTTGCCGCCTTGTATATGTCGGCGTCAAAGGATGGCTCCGCGATGAGAAGTTGAGGAACCAAACTGTTTCCTGCAGCAAGCAGGACATTTCCGTTCTTCAATAAGGTTGCGGTCTGGCCCCACCTTTGAACTGTCATCGATCCGGTCCCACTGAAGGTGCCGCTGCCCGGATCAAACAGTTCCGCTGAGCTCAGAATTCCGATCTCGCCGATTCCACCAGCGACGAGCACTTTCCCGCTTTTCAGCAGAGTTGCGCTATGGTAACTCCGGGGGTCGATCATAGACCCCGTCGCCGCGAATGCCTGGCTCGCGGGATCGTAGATTTCGGCGCTATTCAAGGGAGAAATGCCGTCGGCGGGCCCTCCTCCGGCAATCAGAACTTCACCATCCTGGAGTAGCGTAGCGGTGTGGTCGACACGGAGCGCCGTCATCGAGCCGACGCTGCTGAATGCGCCGACTGCCGGATCGTACAATTCGGCAGAATCGAGGCCATTACCGGCTTGCCCTTCTCCACCGGCAACCAGAACCCGTCCATCCGCCAGCAGAGTAGCAGTGTGCTTCTCCCGTGCCGTCGCCATGGAACCGGTATAGGCGAAAGTGCCAGTTGCCGGATCGTAGAGTTCGGCACTCGCCAAGGCCGTATAGCTGGTTGAAAGTCCACCTACGATTAATACCTTGCCATTTGCCAGGAGTGTTGCCGTGTGGTTTTCCCGGGGGACGTTCAAGGAGCCGGTGTAGATAGATGTGCCGGTCTTGGAATCGTAGAGCTCGGCGCTGGTGACTATATCATCGGCATCCGTAAACCCACCCACGAGGAGGACCCTCCCATTGGGGAGCAGGGTAGCTGTGTGTTCCGCGCGACCGACCTGCAAGCTGCCACCGAGGGTGAAGTTCTTGCCGTCTGTGTGGGGCTGGGTATTCTGCGGCTGCCATGCTTTCGCACTAGCCGCCCACGCGAGCTGTGCGGCGAGAAGCAATATCGCGGTGGCAAGACTGAATCGTAAGGAACGGTACATGGGAGTCTCCTCTGAAGTCGGAATTACGCTGAGGCTTTGGCGACTAACCGGGAATAAGCCTTCTGTAATGGGAATCGGAATGATCGCGGAAAAGGCGACAAGACGCTCAGTGTTTTTTCTAAGGCGTTAGCACAACCGTCGCCTTCCGATCGCCGGTTACGATTTCGCTCTCGCTGGCAACACTCTGAGATTGGCGGAAAACCCGATCCGGCTCTCGCTTTTCTCGGCGCACTCGGCGTCTCGGCGATGAATATGCCTTCATCATGAAATAATGAAATTCGAAGGAACAAGCGATTGGCTTGCACGATCTGTAGCATCCGAAAAGAAAAGCGATTCTGCCCCGCGGTACATGGCCGGATTTGCCCGCAGTGCTGTGGCGAGCAGCGCGAGGTGACGCTGGATTGTCCTAGCGAGTGCCCCTATTTGCAGCAGGCGCGCGCGCATGAAAAGCCGCGCAGCACGGAGGAACTCGACCGCGAAGGCCTCTTTCCGGCCGTCGAAATTGGCGAGCAGTTTCTCTACGAGCACGAACACCTGGTTCTGGGACTGAGTTTCGCGCTGGCGAAAAGCTCTCGCGCAAATCGGTCGCTAGCAGACCGCGACCTCATCGCCGCTCTGTCAGGGATGGCAAAGACTTACGAGACGCTGGTGAATTCCAGTCTCATCTACGAGCAGTCGACTACCAACATGGCGCACCAGGCGGTCGCGGCGGAAATCGCCGCGATGATAAAGGAGTACCGAGAAGCCGAACAGAAACACCTCGGCTATTCGCGATTGCGCGATTCGGATGTGCTGAAAGCACTGGTGTTTCTGCTGCGCATGGGATTGGCGCGGACTTCGGGGCGCCCGAAATCGCGGGCGTTCTTGGATTTGTTGTTTGCGCAATTTCCGGAGAAGCAGTCGGCGATAGCCAGCCCTGAAGAGGCGGGGAGCAGAATCATCGTGCCGTGATTTCGGGCTCTAGGCTTTCGGCTCTCGGCTTCAGGCTCTCGGCTTCAGGCGCTGGGCTTTCCGCCCCAGGCTCTGCGTTTCGCTTACCCGATGCACCGATTGGCCGGTAGGTAATCCATCCAACATTTCGCGAACGGTCTTCCTCAACCGGGGATGCACGATCTCTGGGGCTATTTCGACCAGCGGCTGCAGCACAAATCTGCGCTCGTGCA
>Ga0335081_10007938_pt1 | contig 16993 bp, 12 predicted proteins | sample Lox_Sample_35_FD_206713 | JGI IMG/M metagenome (GOLD analysis project Ga0335081, IMG submission 206713) | Soil microbial communities from Loxahatchee National Wildlife Refuge, Florida, United States - Lox_Sample_3.5 | ecosystem: Environmental > Terrestrial > Soil > Wetlands | place: USA... | reverse complement strand
GAAGTCTCCGGCCCTCCCCACCTCCTGCGCACCGCCTACGACGGCGTGACCTACAACCACATGCTGCCCCCGGGGTCGCCGACCACGGACCTCACCATCGACGTCTACAACTCGTCCAAAGACCCCGGCCGCGCCAAGGTCACCAAGCATATGCTGCTCTTCGAGCCCTCCGGCGGCCAGATGACCGTCAACGAGACCTATCTTTACACCAACGACGGCAAGGTCGCCTGGAACGACTCCGATGGCGGCACGCTGCATTTCTTCGCGCCGAATGTCACGGGCAGAGTGACCGCGAACGCTACCGCGCCCGGTGGCATGCCGATCCCCGCTCCCGTCAACAAGACCTCCAAGTCCGACATCTACGCCGTGGACTTTTCCGTGAAGCCCGGCGAGACCCGCTTCGACCTGACCTATACCGTGCCTTACACCGAAGGCGCTCCTTACAAGGGCAAGATCCTCACGCAGGACGGCGACACCTACCTGATCGCCCCCAACGGAATCACGCTCCAGGGCGACGGACTGAAGGACATGGGCACCGAGCCGCGGACCCAGGCCCACATTTTCGGACTCAACGGAACTTCGTACCAGATTCAGTTGACCGGCACCGAAGCGGCCGCGCCCGCCGATGCCTCAGGCGGCGGCGACCAGGCCGAAAGCGGCGGCCCGCAGATCGAACAGATCCTGCCGCGCGTGAACCGCATGACCGTCGGCATCCTGTCGCTGGCTCTGGGGATCCTGGCCCTGGGTTTCACCCTGCTCTACCGCGCCAACCCTGCGGGCACCCTGAAGGAGTCGAATGAGCGCGGTCGCCGTTGACGGGGTTTGGAAATTCTACGGAGATTATCCCGCGCTCCGCGACATCCGGCTGGATGCCGAGCGCGGATCGTGCCTCGCTCTGATCGGCCGTAATGGCGCCGGGAAGACTACCCTCCTCCGCGTGCTGGCCGGCTTCTCCCGGCCCGGACGCGGCCAGGTGCGCATCTTCGGCACCGAACCGCGGGAAACCGACACCCGCCGGCAGATGGGCTTCATTGGCCACGGAATCTCGGTCTACGACGAGCTGTCGGCGCTCGAGAACCTGACGCTGTACGCCAGGCTCTACAATCTCCCTGATCCGAAAAAGTCCGCCATGGAGTGGCTGGAGCGCACCGGTCTCGAACGCGTGCGCAACGGCCTGGTCCGCGAGTTTTCCCGCGGCATGCGCCAGCGGCTGGCAGTCGCGCGCGCCTTCCTCCATGAGCCCAGTGTTCTGCTGCTGGACGAGCCCTTCACCGCGCTCGACGACAAGGCCATTGCCGTGCTGCAAAGGCTCTTGCGCGAAGCGCTCGTTGCCGGGAAGACCATCGTCATGTCTACCCACCAATTGCGGGAAGCCCTCGAGCTGGCCACGCATGTCGCGTTGTTGAACCGCGGTCAAGTCTCATTTCACGGCCCGCGCACGCCGGAAATGGTTTCCGATCCCGGGTACATCTACGCGCGATATGGCGAGGCCAATTGAGGCGATGAAGGGTTTCCTTGGGCAGGCGCTCACCATCACGGTCAAGGATCTGCGGGCCGAGATCCGCACCAAGGAAGCCATCAACGCCTCGTTCGCTTTCGCGCTGGTCATCCTGGTGCTCTTCAGCTTCGCCTTCGACCCGACCGAAGATACCACGCGCGACATGTCGGGAGGCCTGTTGTGGATCGTCTTCGCTTTTGCCGGCACTCTGATTTTGAATCGCAGCTTCGCGCGCGAGCTGCCCAACGATTGCCTCGACGCGCTGGTCGCCGCTCCCATTTCGGGCGCCTCGCTGTTCCTCGGCAAGTCGTTCGCGAACTTTTGCCTGTTGCTGACCGTGGAACTGGTAGCCTTGCCGGTGTTCGGCATCTTCTACAACGTGCACTGGACGACCCAGTTCTGGTCGTTGATGCTGGTGCTGGTGATGGGCACCTGGGGGCTGACCCTCATCGGCACGTTCTGCAGCGCGCTCACGGTGAACATCCGGCTGCGCGAAGTGATGCTGCCGATGTTGACGTATCCCGCGCTGGTGCCGGTGCTGATGGGATCGATGCGATTGACCATCGCCCTGGTGGCGGGGCAGCCGTTCGGGGACGAGACCATACCGTGGTTGAAGATCCTGACGGGCTTCGACGTGGTCTTCACGGCTGCGACGCTGGTGTTGGTAGAAACTATACTGGTTGGCTGATAGCCAACGGGAGGGAATGATGCGTAACAAGATTCTTTATGCCTTAGGCGCCGTGGTAATCCTGTTGCTGGTGCGCGACATCAACCTGATCGCCGGCTTCCCGCAGGAGCGGTCGCAAGGCGCGATTTTCAAAATCATCTTCTTCCACGTGCCTCTGGCCATCACCGCCATGACGTGCTCGGTGGTGGCGCTGGTGGCCAGCATCATGTTCCTGAAGACCAAGAATTTCAAGTATGATGCGCTGGCGGTAGCGGTGACCGAGGTAGGGCTGGCGTTTCTCCTGGGCAACCTGGTGACGGGCTCCATCTGGGCGCGGATCATCTGGGGTGTCTGGTGGGCGTGGGACGTGCGGCTCACCTCGGCCCTGGTGTGCTGGCTGTTGTACGCCGGCTACCTGATGTTGCGCCGTGCCATCGAGGAGCCCACACAGCGCGCCACCTTTGCCGCGGCCTTTTCGATTTTCGCGTTCATCGACTGGCCGATCGTCTATCTGTCGATCCGCCTCTTCCGCACGCAGCATCCCGGGCCGGTGTTCTTCAGCAGCGAGGGCAGCTTCCCGCCCGACTGGACGGCGGCGATCTTCGGACCGTTTGGCGTTCTGATGGCGCTGCTGATGCTCGCGACGGTAATGACATTCGTCCGCCTCGGCCAGGAGGATTCCCGCCGCGAGCTCGATTCGCTCCGCCGCATGGCCCACGCGATGTAATGGAGATCTTATGAACTTCCTCTCCCATTCCCTGCTGCTGGCGCAAATCTCCGCCGACGATGTTTCGCGCGAGGTGGCGCGCCTGCAGCGTAATTACGAGTTCCTGAGCTACGGCCTCACCGCGGCGTGGGTCATTCTCGTGGGCTATGTCCTGATGATGGTGGCACGCGAGCGCAATCTGAAGCGCGAGATCGCCAATCTGAAGGCGATGCTCGAGGAGAAGCACAAGTAGCCGCCCGCGGCCGCTCATTGCTTGCAATCGGTCGCGTCTGTGATCGGCACTCCCTTGGTAACGCTGATCTGCTGGCTTTGGTAATTGCTGTCGCCGTGATAGGTGAACGTGAAAACCGTATTTACGGTGCAGCCGATCAGTTGAGAGGATTCCATTTCTGTCTTCGGGTTGCATCCCGCGGAGTGCCCGATGGTGCTCGCCGACAGCACACAATCGCCCAGGTCGGGGCCGATGTTGACGATTATCGCCAAAGAGGTGGCGAGAACCATCGTGTCGAACAGGCCGGTAGGATTCTTCGGCGAGAACAGGCTTCCCGGCGGAATTACGTCAACGCGAAACGTGAAGGGCAGATCACAACAGACGGGATTGAAACTCGTGATGCTGAGGGTGGGAACGATCTTGTTCACCGTCGCCGGAATCTGCAGGTCGGCAGCTAGATAATTGTCGTTCCCGGAGTAATGGAGCTGGATCATCTTGCTCCCGGCATCCTGCACGAAGGTCTGCACCGGGGTGTTTACCGGCGAGGCGTTGTTGAGGTCGGGGCTGACCGTCACGCTGTCGCTGGAGAAATTCGCCGGGCCATTCACCACTGTAATCGTCCCCGTCGCCGGCGCCCCCGGCGCGGGCGGATGCGAGATCTTGGCGGTGAGGTTGATCAGATCGCCCGCGGTCGCGGTGACCGGGTTCGGCGTGGCCGTGAAGCTCACCTGGCCTTTCGCGATGCTGATTGAAGCATTCACAACGGACGATGGCAGGTAATTGTCATCGCCCTCGTAGGCGGCCTCGAGCGACAGCGTCCCGGCGGGTCCTGCGACGATCGTCTGGCTGCCGGTGGATCCTCCAGAACTGCTGTTGGGTGCCACATTCACCGTCAGGAATGAGGGTACCGGATCTCGAAAGATTTCCACTGTCCCCGTCGGCAGGACCGAAGGAGCCGGCGGCGCTGCCGGCCTTACGGCCGGGGACAGGGTCAAACTATCGCCCACTTTCGTGGTGGCCGTCGCGCTTGTGCTGAACGTCAGAGTGGTTGGACGCTTGTCCACCTGAATCGACGATGCGTCCGAACTCCCGGCAAGCAGCGTCGAGGTGGGTGTGAATACCGCGCGCAGATTGCGAGCGCCCGCGCTCAGGGTCACTCCCGGAAGCGTGAAGTTGTTATTGCCGTTCACATCGAACGTGAATGTCGCGCCCGGAGACGGAGCCCCGGGACCGGGCCCGCCGGACGTCGAAGCTGTTCCAAGAAGAACCTTCCCGTCGAAGAACGAGACGAAGCCCTGCATCGGCACCACCGCAAGTGCCAGTTTGACGTTCGCCGACAAAGTCACCGGCGCCAGCGTGAGAATCTTGGGAGCGCTGGACGTGAGGGTCATAGTTGTGACGTCCAATTGGGTCGCTGACGCGCCGACATTGAGGTTCTGCACGGCGCCGTTTACGGTCGCGGTGATGTGTGTCGTAAACGTGATCAGTCCACCCGACGTGGCCACCCCCAGCGGCGCCGGCAGAACATTGGGGGAGCTAAACGATCCCGAAGACGTCACCGTCACATTGAAGAACCCGATCGTGGGGGTCCCGGAAGCCGTCCGCACCACTGAATTGATCGTCAGAGTGGTGTTGTTCGGCCAGTTCGCGCCCGAGACCGTAATGTTGTCGCCCTGCACATAGGTGGACTTATCGAGCGTGAGTGTGGGCGAGATGAACTGCCCGCAGTTGGGGATGGGTCCGTTGTCGTTGAGGCCGCCCACCGCCAGCAGGACCCCCGCCTGATTCAACGGCGCCGCGGCGATGTTCCGCCTCGCGGCCGTCAGCGGACCGGCGACGGAGAAGGCGCCGGTCTGGGGATCGAAAAGCTCTGTGGAGGCGATGGGCGTGCCTGCTGCAAGCCCGCCCGCGATCAGCACCGACCCGTTGCCCGGCAACACGAATGCAAGGTGGCTGGAACGGGCTATGGCCAGCGGGCCGGCCGGATGGAATACATTGTCATCCGGCGAGAAGAGCAGGGCAGTGTTCAAGTCGCCATTCGGGCCCTGGCCACCGGCAATCAGGACCCTGCCGTCGTCGAGCGTCGTGGCCGAATGTGCCGCTCGCGCTTCGGGGAGGTGCAGTTCCTGGGTTACCGTGCCGTCCGGATGGTAGACGTCCACCGACGAGAGCAACTGGCTCCCATCCGTCCCGCCGGTGATGAGCACGCGCCCGTCCGGGAGGAGCGCGGTGGCGTGGCCGGTCCGCGGGGTGGAGAGGCTCGCCGTCACCAGTTCGACGCGGTTGGTCGCCGGGTTGAAGAGTTCCAGCCCGCTACTCGGTCCGGAGTCCGTATCGCCGCCGGCGAGCAGCACCGAGCCGTCCGGCAGGAGGGTCGCAGTCTGATTCCATCGCGGCAGGCCGGGAGTGTCCAGATCGCTCCAGGCATCGGCATCCGGGTCGTAAATCTCGGCTGGGGCGGCGCCGCTATCCGCCTTCCCGCCGGCTACCAGAACGCGCCCGTCGTTCAGGACCGTGCAGGTGTGGTTGCTGCGTGCGTGCAGAAGCGGTTGGCCGGGCAGGAAGCTCCCGTCGGACTGGTACATCTCCACGCTGTTCAACAGACCAGCGGCGCCTGCGCCGCCCGCCACCATGCCCCGGCCGTCATCCAACGCGGCAACGCATGCGCTGTGGCGGGCAACGGCGAGTGGGCCGGTCGGGCTCCAGGAGTACACCGCCGGAGTAGAAGTCTGGCCGTAGCCGGCGTGCAGCATGCCGGCCACGGCGACCGAAAACAGAAACCGCTTGACTTGTGCCGCACGAACTGGGAAACGCATCGGCCACCCCTCCAATCGAGAACCGCACTCGCGTAATTACCCTGCGTCATCTGCGAGAAAAGGGGCTCACGTCCGAAGCGCCGTTCGCGCTGGGCTTCGATTGATGGGGCTACGGCAGTACGGCCAGGAGTTTCACCCCGTTCGGGGTGCCCCAGCCCGATACCAGGTCGTAGCCTGCACCGGCAGTGTACCCGCCCACCACGGCAGTGATATTGTTGCCGGACTGTACGTCCGTGCAACCCTGCGCGCCCACGGTCGGGCCATTGTTGGTGCCGTCCGGCGCCCGGTACAAGGCGGGCGTCAGGTACCCGACGCGCTTTCCGGCGCCCCGGTTCTGATTCAGCCGCGTAATCAGGCTGGCCCACAGCGGAGCGGCCGCACTGGTGCCTCCGTTGGCCTGCGCCTTCCCGTCCACCACCAGCAGATACGGCGACGCATCCCAGTCGGCATTCGCCGCCACGTCGGGCACGCATCTGCCCACAATCGCGCCCGGATTGACGGAATCGACGTTGATCTGCGACTGCCAGTCCGGCCGGTCAAAAACCGCGCTCACCCCGCCACCGGTGCTGCCGCCGTTGTCACTGCGCAAGCCGTCGCCTTCCTTCCAGCAAATGTCAGGCTGCTGGCTGCCCTTGGATGGGATGGTCGTACCGCCGACCGCGAGCGCGTAGATGCTGGAAGACGGGAAGTCTACGTACGCGTGGCCATCGGTGATGGCGTCGCTCGACCCGTCGTCTCCCGCCGCCACGCAGATCGTGATACCGAGGAGCGCCGCTTCCTTGAGGCTCTCGTTCACCTGGTCCATGGCCTGCGTGGTCCAAATGTCGTTGCCTTCGGCGAATCCCCAGCTGATCGAGACAACCGCCGGATCTCCGTCCTTACCGCTCATCACGGCGTCGAGCGCGGTAACCCACCCCTGGTCGCCCCAACTTGCGAAATAGACCAGGATCGCCGCGTTCGGGCAGACTCCCGCCACGACCTCGATATCGAGCATCACCTCACCCTCGGCTCCGTCTTTGTTGGTGGTTGGCGTGCCATCGGTGCTGATGGCGGTCACTTGCGGGACCGAGACCTTCGCCAACTTGCAGAACTTCTGGAGGTCCTGCTCAAAGTATCCGCCGCCGAACTCGAGGATCCCCACCGTCTGTCCGGTGCCATCGCCGGGCGGGAAGTTGTAGTGCGACGCGAGTTCGGCGGGTGTATACCAGGAACTCGGGATGGAAGTCAGGGACCGGGCGTGGACTGTGGCCGGCGCGCGGCCCCTCCGGTAAGCCACGCGGCGATTATCGAGGCCGAAGACTCCCTTCACGATATCCTTCAGCTCGTTCGGAACATGCACTTCGCCGACGCGTCCGCGATACGGACCGCTGGGATGAGCGTAGTTGAAGAGGGTGACCAGAAAGGCGGACTCCATCTCGGCAACGGTACCCGAGAGCCGAACGGTTCTGGTGGCCGCATTCACATCGACAGGCTTGAGACCGTAGCGGCCGAAGACGTCGACCACTTGTTTGATATCGGCCTCGGAAGCTCCATACTCGGCCGCCAGGGCCTCCCGGGTCATATAGCCGGCCGGGCGCTTGGCTAGGTCGGGGAGTTCCTTCTTCCGGCGGAGCTTCAGGGTCACCTCGATGGTGGCGTGTTGGTTCGTGCGTCCGAGGACGCGGGATTGGGGCAACGGATTTCGCTTGCTACCCGTTACGGCGGTATGTGTCTGTGGCAATTTTTTCTACCTCGTAACTGTTGGGCGTGTGGCATCACAAAAAGAGGACAGTCCCTGGTACCCCTCCGATTTGGTCAAATGGATGGATCATCACGTTTTGCCGGGGTCCGTTGCAAGCGCTTACCCGGGCGATTAAGATAACAGTCACCGCCACCACCATCGGAGGTTCAAGATGAGATTCCCGATACGCATCGCCGGTACCGTCACCGCGGCCGGCCTGTTTGCCAGCACCATTCTCGCGCAGGGTACCCTGGCTGACTATCAACGCGGCCAGGAGCTGCAACGCAAGTCGCGAGGCCTGGTCGTCAACGCGCCCGGCGCGGCAAACTGGATCGGCGATTCCGATCACTTCTGGTACTACCGCTCGGTTCAGGGCGGCACCGAATTCCTGCTCGTCGATGCCACTACCGCTGCCAAGAAGCCGGCCTTCGACCACGACAAGCTCGCTACCGCCATCAACGGGGCATCGGGTGGACACTACACCGGCCTGACTTTGCCCTTCGCTCCGGCGCCGGGCGGCCGCGGTGGCGGCGGCGCCGGCCGGGGTGGGGCCACTGCCCCGGGACAGCTTACGTTCCTGGATCAGGAGACCGCCATCCAGTTCGGCATGACGGGCTTCCTTTGGAAGTGCAGCCTCACGGACTACACCTGCTCGAAGGGCGACGCGATACCGGCGCCGGCGGGCCGTGGCGGCGGAGGCCCGTCGGTTGATCCGGCGGACAACGAACCCGTACCCATGGAGATCGGCGCCGATCCGGTGGACGGCATCCTGTACCCTCCCGCTCCGCAGCAGGACGCCGGTGGAGGCCGCGCCGGCCGCGGATCAACCGGCTGTGGCCCGCGCGTGAACGCCGGCACGCCGGGGCGGGGTCGAGGCGGTCGCGGTGCACGCGGCGGCGCCCAAACTGCCGCCGGACAGGGCGCCGGTGGACCTGAGGTGTGCACCTCATTCGATGGCAAGTGGGAAGCCCTGATCCAGAACTATAACGTCTTTCTCCGCCCGGCAGGAGCGAGCCAGCCCGCTAACCCGCCCGCGTCCGATCAGCCCGGCGCGCCCGCGGCTAACCAGCCGCCCGAAGCCACGCCGCTGAGCTTCGATGGCTCCGAGGGCAACTACTACACGCTCCAATCGATCGCCTGGTCGCCGGATTCCAGGAAGCTGGTCGCGTACCACACGCGGCCCGGATACTCACGCGTGGTTCACTACATCGAGTCCTCTCCCGCCGACCAGGTACAGCCCAAGCTGTGGACCAACGCCACCAAGGCCAACCCCGTCTTTCCCACCCTGTACCGCAAGCCGGGCGACGCCGTGGACATTGCCTATCCGGCGCTCTTCGACATCGCCGGCAAGAAGGAGATCGAGATCGACCCGGCTCTCTTCCCCAACGCGTACGCGCTGGGCCGCCCGTCGTGGTGGAAGGACAGCCGCGCGTTCACTTTCGAGTACAATCAGCGCGGCCACCAGGTGTACCGCGTGATCGAGGTGGACGCGCAGACCGGCAAGGCGCGCGCCCTGATCGACGAGCAGAGCAAGACCTTCATCTACTACAACCAGTTGGGGCCTGGCCTTTCGGCCGGCCGCATTTACCGCCACGACGTGAACGACGGCAAGGAGATCATCTGGGCGTCCGAACGCGACGGATGGGAGCATCTCTACCTGTATGACGGCGTCACCGGCAAGGTGGAGAACCAGATTACTAAGGGTGAGTGGATCGTGCGCAATGTGGACCGTGTGGACGACGATAAGCGCCAGATCTGGTTCGAGGCCGGCGGCATGAATCCCGGCGAAGATCCGTACTTCACGCATTATTACCGCATCAATTTCGACGGCACCGGCCTGACGAAATTCACCGACGCCAACGGCAATCACAGTGTGGCGTTCTCGACGGACCGGAAGTATTACGTGGACACCTGGTCGCGCGTGGACCTGCCGCCCGTTTCACAGCTTCGCACCACGGAAGACCGGAAGGTGGTCATGGACCTCGAAAAGGGCGATGCCTCGGCGCTGCTCGCCGCGGGCTTCCGCTATCCGGAGGTCTTTGTGGCCAAGGGACGCGACGGCAAGACAGACATCTGGGGCACCATCGTTCGTCCCACGAACTTCGATCCCGCGAAGAAGTATCCGGTGATCGAACAGATCTACGCGGGTCCTCAAGGTTCCTTCGTGCCGAAGACGTTTACCGCCGTCCCCACCACGCAGGCGCTCGCAGAGTTGGGCTTCATCGTGGTGCAGATCGACGGGATGGGCACCAGCAACCGCTCCAAGGCATTCCACGACGTCGCTTACAAGAACCTCGGCGACGCGGGCTTCCCCGACCGCATCCTGTGGCACAAAGCGGCTGCCGCTAAGTACGCTTACTACGACATCAGCCGTGTGGGCATATACGGCACTTCCGCCGGCGGGCAGAACTCGCTCGGCGGGGTGCTGTTCCACCCCGAGTTTTACAAAGTGGTCGTCACCAACAGCGGCTGCCACGACAACCGCATGGACAAAATCTGGTGGAACGAGCAGTGGATGGGCTGGCCCGTGGGGCCGGAATACGCCGCGTCCTCCAACGTGGACAACGCCTACCGCCTGCAAGGCAAGGCCCTGATCATCATCGGCGAGATGGACGGCAATGTTGACCCGGCATCGTCGCTGCAGGTGGTCAACGCGCTGGTGAAAGCGAACAGGCACTTCGACATGCTCTACATTCCCGGCCAGGACCACGGCGTCGCGGTGCTCGCCACTCAGCACTACCTGCAGGACTACTTCGTCCATAATCTGCTGGGTGTCGAGCCGCCGGATTGGAACAAAGTGTCGTTGCCCCCGGCGGAGACCGCGGCCACCGGCGGGAACTAGGCGCCGTTAACAATCGCCAGTATTGAGTAGGTTCCTGACTGCCCGGTATCCTTGCGGCGTGAAGATTGCCGCCTTCGTGGCATCGATCTATCTGGTGTTTGCCTTCGAGGCACGGACCCTGGGAGGCTTGTGGCTGGGCTTTGACCAGCCCGATTTGCTGATACGAATCCCGGTCTTCGTGCTCTCGGTGGCTGCATACCTCGCGGTACACGAATGCGGGCATCGATTGGCGGGGGCGGTCCAGGGCTGGCGCTGCGTGCGGTTCGGCTTCGGTCCGTGGAACTTCGTGCGCGATCGGCACGGCTGGCGGGTGCATCGCGTCAAATGGCTCTGGGGCGCGTTTGTCCGCCAGCTTCCGCCGGGATTCGAGCGATTTCGGAGGCAAAAGGCGGGCACCCTGCTTGGCGGGCCTCTGACCTCGCTGACCTTTGGCGCCGTATGCGCATTTCTCGCACTGAGATCGGCTACCGGCGGGGAGTACTGGCTGTTTGCCAGTCTCGCGGTCTGGTCGCCGCTCGGCTTCTTTGAGTTGGTCCCCTATCGCTTTGCCGCGGGACAGTCGGATGGCGCGAGTCTCTGGCAAATCCGGAACCTGGCCGGCAGCGATGCGATGCAGCGGGAGATGTTCGCCGAAACCAGCAATCTCACGAAACTGCGGTACCGCGATTGGCCTCGCGACGTGATCGAGCGTCTCCTGGCACCGGGTGGAGACTACAACGCCTACCTGGCCTACGTGCACTACCTGGATTCCGGCGATCTCGCCTCAGCGTCGCGGGCTATGTCCCGTCTGGTCGAAGAGAAGCACGATGCCAATGCGCCCTATTATGCCTGCGAAGCGGCCTGGTTTTTCGCGATTCATGGCGGGGACGCAGCGGAAGCCCGGAATTGGCTCGAACTCGGCCGCACATGCCCCGATCGCCACGCCGTAACCCGTGCCGCGGCAGGCGTCGCCTGGGCGGAAGGCGACGTCGAAACAGCAGAGAAGTTCGCCAAAGAAGCGCTCGCGGAACATGATGCAGTCTCACCGACCGGAGAGCAGGCTTACGAAATCGGTCTTTTGCGATCGCTGTTGAATCGCTGCGAGAGCGTGCCCGTCTGAAGGCACAACGCCCGCCGTGAGTTCCTCAGAAGTGGGGACACGGTAGGCACGAGTGCCCACGCCACATCGCGCCCGAAGACCGGCGGGTTTTCAAGCATTTCCGTGGGCCTGCGGGGCACATCGGTACGGACACGAGTGTCTGCGCTCGTGGCGTCCTCACTTCTTGGGAAGCGCGAACGCCATATAGGCCCCCGCCCCCGGCCGGAATGCGCCGCCCAGGCGGGGCGCCATCAGGCCATCGCCGGCCGCCGCACAGATCGCCAGGTATTCGCGCCCTCCCGCTTCATAAATGGCGGGAATCCCCTCGGAGCCCGAAGGCAGTCCCTTTTCCCACAGCACCTTGCCCGTGTCTTCGTCGTACGCGCGGATTTTGTGGTCGGAAGCAGTCGCAACGAAAATGAGACCGCCCGCCGTGACCACCAGTCCGCCCCGCGGAAAATGCGCCCCGGTGCCCTCCTGCCCCTGCTCTTCCAGCGCGCCCACACCGCCATTGGCGACCTGCCACTGGATGTCTCCCGTATTCAGGTCATAGGCCGTCAACCGCGACCAGGGCGGACCGATCGCCGACAGACCGTTGCTCTGGAACATGAAGTTGATGGGAGACGTGTACGGAATGAAGCCCCTGTCTTCCGAATTCGCAACTGCGGGTGCACCCCTTGCGCCCCGCGCGTCGTTCGGGGCCACCAGCTTGATCAGCGTCGGCAGCTCTTTGGAAACGATGAACATCATTCCCCTTTGCGGATCCACGGCGGAGCTGCCCCAGTTCGCTCCGCCGTTGTGACCCGGCATCTGGATGGTGCCGCGCAGACTCGGCGGCGTGAACAACCCCTCGTTGCGGGAGTTCTTCAGGATCTCGCGCACTCGCGCCTGGTCGGCCTCCGGAATGTAGGGGTCGATATCCTCGTCCGTGAAGGACTGCCGTGCGAAAGCCGGCGGCTTTGTCGGAAAGGGCTGCGTGGGCGAAGTGAATTCGCCCGCGACGTCCGACTGTGGCACTCGCCGCTCCTCGACGGGCCACAACGGCTCGCCCGTCACGCGGTTGAAGACGAAGAGAAATCCCTGCTTGGTGGGCTGCGCAACAGCGTCGAGACTGGTCCCGTTGTGCCTCACCGTGATCAGTTTGGGGGCGGTCGGCGTGTCGTAATCCCACAGGTCGTGGTGAATCAGTTGGAAGTGCCAAATGCGCTTGCCGGTGCGCGCATCGAGCGCCAGCAGGCTGTTGCCGAACAGATTATCGCCCTTGCGGTTGCCTCCGTAGAAGTCGTAGCGCGCCGTTCCCAGCGGTATGTAGGCGACGCCCCGCTTGGGATCTACCGTCATCTCGCTCCAGTTGTGGACTCCGCCCGACGTCTTCCAGGCATCCGGCGGCCATGTCTCATGTCCGAATTCCCCGGGGTGCGGAACCACGTGGAAGACCCACAGGAGCTTGCCGCTGCGTACATCATAAGCGTGGATATCCGCCGGAGGGGAATCGTAAGTCAAACCCGGCGCCGGCAGCGGCACGATGACGATGTTTTCAAAGATGCGCCCCGGATTGCTGGTCTCGAGCGGACGCGCCACGTCGCGGTCCAGCCCGATGCGTAGATCGATCCGCCCATGATCGCCGAAGCTCTCCACAACCCGCCCGGTCCGCGCGTCAAGCGCAGTCAGGTAGCCGCCGTTGATGTACAACAGCCTGCGGTCCGAACGGTCGGGGTTCTCCCAATAGTTCATGCCGCGGGCGCCCACCGTACCCTGGTTGGCGTGAGTCCAGATTTCCTTACCGGTGGCCGCATCCAGAGCCACGACCGAACTCTTGTTCGCCAGGACGTACATCGTGTGGTCGATGACGATTGGGTTGAAGGTGTAGCGCCCCTCGCCGGAGGGGTACGTCCAGGCTACCTCGAGACGGCTTACGTTGGACCTGTTGATCTGCTTCAGAGAAGAGTACTGCGAGGAATCCGGACCGCCGCCGTATTGTGTCCAACCGGCGAAGGACCGGAGATCGGCGGGCCAGGCCAGAACAGCGGAGGCCGCCGCGGAACAGAGGATGGCGAGAGGCTTCGGCATTATCGGCGCGGCGGAGCAGTCACTCCGGCGCGACAACCGGCATGAGCTGGCACGTCAAGAATCTATCACAGTTTTCCGGCGCTCAGCGCGGTCATCCGGATTGGACTGACTCGTGCCGTGGCGCGGGCACTCGTGCCTGCCGCGTCGGCACTTCTGCCTCACAACCAGCTTCGCAGGAGCACGCTATCCATAGTTTGCCGGCATCAGCATGCCATAATGGAGTGCTATGTCCGCGAACGATCTAGCCTCCCGCGTGCTCCTATGGTACACGGAGCAGTTACCCTGGCATCGCGGGAAAGCTCGGGTAGTCCAGGCCGTCAAAAAGACATTCCACTTACACAAGGAGGGGGATCAGCAGGTTACCAGGCTCGGTCTGCGGTGGGTATTGAATCCGGTGGACTATGGCGAAGGCCACTTGTTCTGGGTGGGCAGCTACGACATCTGGGAGCGTCACCACATCGAACGGCTCTTACCCAAGGATCCGGTCGTGTTCGATATCGGCACCAACTATGGGCTCTACTCTTTGACCCTGGCCGACCACCTGGGTCCCACGGCTATCGTCCACTGCTTCGAGCCAAACCCGGTCACCTATGACCGGCTGGCGCGCAACATCTCCCTCAACCACATGCGCAACTTGTATCCTCACAAATTGGGGCTGGGAGATTGGGTGGGAACCGCCAGCCTGGTCACCAACAACGAGACGAACTCCGGCGCCACTTCGCTGGCCGAGGGCCAAGGCACCGTCATCACGACTCTCGACCGGTTCTGCGAAGAGAGCAACATTCAACGGATTGATTTCATGAAGGTGGACGTGGAAGGCTTCGAGCCCCGGCTGCTGAAAGGCGGGCGCAAGACCCTCGAGCGTTTCAAGCCGATGATGCAGTTCGAACTCAATGCGCCGGTATTGAAGCACGCCGGCTCCTCGGCGGAAGAAGTACGAGACATGCTGAAATCGCTCGGATATGAGTTCTACCTGTTTGAGCGGGAACGCCTGGTCCCCATGAAGTCACTGCCTGACGAGCCCGACTATCTGATTAACTGCCTCTGTGTAAATTCCCGGAACCGGCCCGCCGGTCTTTAACCAACATTTGTCCAGCTTGTTTATCCGGCTCCCCTAAGGTGGATGATCAGGTCCACGCGAGGGCGGTCTGTTTCGGAAGCGGAAAGGCGCTGGCTGAAGGTGTTTCGCACCTTGAATGAGTTTCAGGCGAGACTGTTCGCAGCAGATAAAGCACTGGATTTGGGGCGTGGCGGCATCAGTCGGCTGTCGGCTTTGACGGGACTGTCACGGACGACCATTACCAAAGGAATCGAGGAACTGGAAAGCGACGGAAAGCTGGTGAGCGTCGGCGAAGGCCGGGTGAGGCGGGTAGGCGGAGGGAGAAAGAAGATCGAAGGGGTTGATCCTGGCGTACAGGATCTGTTGACCAAGATCCTGGAGGAAACGACCGCTGGGGATCCGATGAGCCAGTTGCGATGGACCAGCAAATCGACCCGAACCCTGGCGGAGGAGCTGACTCGTTTAGGGCACCCCGTGTCGTGGGTGACAGTAGCGCGTTGCCTGGACGATATGGGTATTCATTGCAGGCCAACCGGAAGTCGAAAGAGGGACCGCAACACGCGGACCGGGATGCTCAATTCCGGTAGATCAACCGGCAGGTGAAAGCCCTATTAGGAACGGGCGACCCGGTGATCTCGGTGGATGCCAAGAAGAAGGAATTGGTGGGACCCTTTAAAAATGGGGGTCGCACGTGGCGACCGAAAGGGAAGCCGCAAGAGGTGAACACCAAAGACTTCCCCAGCTTGGCCCAAGGCAAAGCGCTTCCCTATGGGGTCTACGACACCGGGCAAAATCGGGCCGTAGTCAATGTGGGCGTCACCCACGACACGGCCGAGTTTGCGGTGGAAAGCATGCGGCGATGGTGGAAACTGGACGGGCGAAAGAGCTATCCGGCGGCGGGGCGATTACTCATCTGTGCCGATGCTGGAGGGAGCAACGGAAATCGACTTCGCGCATGGAAGCTCAGCTTGCAACAGATGGCGGACCAGATCCAGATACCGATCACGGTCTGTCACTACCCTCCGGGGACCAGCAAGTGGAACAAGATCGAGCACCGGCTGTTCTCGTTTATCAGTCTGAATTGGAGAGGGGAGCCGTTAATCAATTATGAGACGATCATTAATCTGATCGGCGGTACCAAGACGCGGAGCGGGCTCAAAGTCAAGGCAGTGCCAGACACGAACGAGTATGAGACCGGAATCGAAGTGTCCGACGAGCAGCTTGACGAGATCCAGCTCCGACGCCACAAAGTTCACCCTGCGTGGAACTACACGATCTCGCCTCGCCGGCGCATGTAATCCTCAGCCGACTGTCCATATTATTTTTTAACTTCCACTAACGTACCGAACAATACATCCCCAGAGTGCTGTCCACAGCGACTCGGATCGGCTGGGGAATTGACGCCTGCTCGCGATTCATACCGACTCGCCGGGCCTTCCTGCTCCTGCCCGCCCTGCTCGGACTTACCAGCGTCGCCATGGCGCAAGACCCGATTCTGTTCGACGGGCCGGAGCCCGCTTCCATTCATGGCGCGAGAAGGCTGCCATCGCGGCCGGTCCCGGTTGCCGGCCCCGCGCTGCCTACCTGGCGCTACCAGCTTTCCTCTCCCGTGAACGGCATTTCTTACAGCGGGTACATGGTGGGAACCGACCCGTTCCGCCGCGGCCCAAGAACGGTCACCATCCCGGTCATCCTCGTCCCGGTCATCGTGCAGTTCACCAACTCCACAACCGGATTGACCACCACGTTTGATCCCTCGACCGTTCCCGATGCGGCTTGCACCGCCGGCCTGAGCGCGATGAGCCTCGTCGAAAACAGCCCCGTCTTTCAGAACCAGCCGTGGACTCTGAATGGCGTGAATGTGGGGACAACCCAATATATCGACGCGTTTCAGCGCTCGATTTCTGGAACGATGAAGAGAAAGGGAGCGATTACCACACGCTGCTGACCTACCCAGTTGGGGAGCCGCTGACGCTTTCGCTCAACTATGCGTCACCCACCATCGCGGCGTAGATTCGCACCGGTGTCGCCACCACCTGTACGAATCCGGGCTGTTCGGGCTCGACGAATGGCGCGGAGTATCAAGGAATCGTCGATTACGGCGTCCTGAACAGCGCCATGACCGGCTATATCGCGGCACACCAGATCACGCCGGATCAATTTCCGATTTTTCATTCTGTATAACGTGATGTATTCCCAAAACGGGTCGCTGTATCTGGGAGGCTATCACTTCTCCGAGGCTCCTTAATCCGAAGGTGCTGGCGTCCCCCGGCCAGACCTATGTGGTGGCGAATTTTCGGAACG
>Ga0335081_10007937_pt1 | contig 16993 bp, 13 predicted proteins | sample Lox_Sample_35_FD_206713 | JGI IMG/M metagenome (GOLD analysis project Ga0335081, IMG submission 206713) | Soil microbial communities from Loxahatchee National Wildlife Refuge, Florida, United States - Lox_Sample_3.5 | ecosystem: Environmental > Terrestrial > Soil > Wetlands | place: USA... | reverse complement strand
ATTTTGCGGCCTGAATTCCGGCCCGGCCGCACCACCCATCATAAGCCAGGCTCGCGCCGGCTGCAGCCCGAAGGGCCGCCGTACTCTAGGGAGCGTTACGTAATACTGTGACGACGGTGCCGCCTTACCGGGCGCTTCGCGCCACCTTCTCCCCCGAGGGGGAGAGGGCAGCAAATTCGACTTCCTTCTCCCCTCGCCCCCTTGGGGAGAGGGGCCAGGGGTGACGGGGATTCTGTCACTCTGTCTCGTAAGACTCGATAAGTTCAGCCCACATCGGGACATGCTAAGCTGATCTTGTTGTAGTATTGGGGTCAACAAGGAGATTCCATGAACCGATGGACTCGACTCGCAGTGGGTGCGGCGGTTCTGCCGGTGCTTCTCGCGGGCACGGGAATGACACACGGCGCGCAAAACGCGGACGCCCAGAGAGCGGCTCCGCAGAAGGCAGCCGCGCAGAAAGCGGGCGAGCAGTGGCTGGCCCTGGTGGATGCCGGCAAGTATCCCGAAAGCTGGGACGCAGCTTCGCAGGCCTTCAAGGATGCCGTGACCAAGAAGGATTGGGTGGACAGCGTCAAGGGAGCGCGCGACCCGGCCGGCGAGGTCACCTCCCGCAGGCTGACCAAGGCCGATCTGATGAAGAACCCTCCCAACGCCCCGCCGGGAGATTACGTGGGCATGACCTACCAGAGCTCCTTCGCGAAGCTGGGCGCGGCCGCCGAGACCGTGGTGATGCTGCTCGACAAGGATGGCAAGTGGCGCTTGGACGGTTACTACGTCCAGAAAGCGCAGTGACGCCGGCTCTCCGGTCGCCGGCACTGCATTCTGTTCCATTATTCTGAAACCGTGTAAGCGTGCGGTAATCCGCGCTGCAGGCATCCATTCCGTGTAGCACCACAATTAGTATAAGTATGGTTCTGAGAGCCGTCGGCGGCTTCTGCTTGCGCCGGGTTTACCCCGCGCGGGACGGAAAACGCCTTGGGAGGACCGTGAGGCTGTCCACGCTTGCCCCGTACACGCGTGTAGAGGGGCGCCCTGGCGTCTAACACGCTTGACTGGCGCGGGGGTGTAGCGGTCGGACTCGCGAAACCGCCCGAAGGCCCGCCTGACGCGGATTGCGTTTACGGCGGGACACCAGATCCGACGGTCTGATGCGATGACGGGTGACCACCCGTTAGCCTCCGGAAGGCGAGGGTTAGGCTTCTCGAAGCGTGCGGCCGCAGACAGTAAACCCTTCGGCGTTGATCGCGGGCAAACCGGCACCTGCGACCTCAGTTGCGGGTACTGTCCGCGTGCCCCGTGATACGACCGGTTGATCATGAAGCGCCGAGTTAAACTGAGCGTCAGGACCTCGCCATGACCGAACGATCCACGTCCTTTGCTTAGCGGGGATCCTAGCGTCGTTGGGCCCTCGACAGGAGCGTAGCTATGTCGCGAAAAAAGATTTCTGGCGGTGTGGTTCACGAAATACCCGCAGACCTGACGAGAGCACTTGCGTCCGACCCGCAGGTATTAACAGCATGGGAGGATATTACACCGCTAGCGCGCAACGAGTGGATATGTTGGATTGAATCAGCTAAGAAACCAGAAACTAGAAGCCACCGGATTGAGTGGGGCTGTTCAAGCTTAAAGGATGGAAAACGACGGCCCTGTTGTTGGCCTGGATGTGCCCACCGCTAAGTCCAAGATGGTCGATGGAGAATCGGGATCGCGGACTGGGGTCTGCCAACTGCGGGATCGCGCGTGATCCAGGACTAATAGAGATCTCGGCGTGTCCACGTCAGCCTCGCCGCGCTGCCTCGATGGCGGCGACGTCGATCTTCTTCATCGTCATCATCGCCCCGAAGGCACGCTTTGCCTCACCGCCACCAGCTGCAAGCGCCTCGGTTAACGCGCGCGGGGTGATCTGCCAGAAGAGGCCCCAGCGGTCCTTGCACCAACCGCATTGGCTTTCCGTGCCGCCATTGCCGACGATCGCGTTCCAGTAGCGGTCCGTCTCTTCCTGATTCTCCGTCGCGATCTGGAAGGAAAAGGCCTCGCTGTGCTTGAACACCGGGCCGCCGTTGAGGCCGAGACAGGGAATGCCCAGAACTGTGAACTCCACCGTGAGCACATCGCCCTCCTTGCCGCCCGGATAGTCGCCCGGCGCCGTGTGAACCGCTGCTACTTCACTATCCGGAAAAGTAGCGGCGTAGAAGCGCGCCGCCTCATGCGCGTCCTCGTCGAACCAGAGGCAGATCGTGTTCTTTGGTTTCATGTTCGTGTGCTCCTTGTGCTCGACCAGGGCGAACGCCGCGGTCTTTGCTTCGGTCCGTATCAGTGACCCACCGGTTCATCTGCTGATCTGCTGCGGCCGACGGCTCAAATTGGTTGTCAACTGTCCTGCCCTTCTAAATCGTATCGCTGGCAGGGATCGACTTCAAGATCTGAGGCTATGTCATGCCAGGATAGTCGCCCACTCGGAAGTTGGCCCATCGGCCCGCGCCTTCGCAAGATTACTCCTTCCCTGTCGTCTAGGGTTTAGCAAAAAGCGCCCATGACATTCCTATCTCACCCGTTTGATTCTTAGCACGAGCTGCCTTCGCGAAGCGTATGGCGCCCGCGGGCCGCCGTCCTTATTGCGGCTGTAGGATAACGTTCCCCAAAAACCCGCGGTTCTCGCCGTCGGTGTCGCGTACCAGAATGCTCACCCGGTAGGCGTCCACCGAAACGGGCAGCGTTTTATCGAGGCGCACCACCTCGCGCGGGTCCACCTCCTGCAGCGTCTGGTGGTCGATGATCTGCCCGATGGCGTTGCAGAACTGGACCTCCAGGGTGCCCGGAGTGAACACGCCGAACACGCCGCGCAGCGTGACTTGATTCCCTGCCTTCGACGCGCTCAACGGCTCGCTCACCGCGCCCGCCCAATCCGCCTCGTGCACGGGATTGCTTACGCTGGTGGGCGACCAGTTGACGGTGAACTCGTACTGCTCACCGGGGTCGAGCGTGGCCAGCGGGCTCAAGACTTCGGACTCGAGAAAGTAAGGCGTCTTGTGCAGATCGTCCGTCAGAGTCTGGTCGAAGGCCGTGCGCGAAATAATCCCCGGCCCGTCGTTCCACGCCTCCACCGATGCCCGGTCCGGATAATCGCGCTCCGGAAAGTACTTGAAGTTCTCGATCAGGCCGATGTCTTTTTGGCCATTCACCACGGCCAGCCAGCCGGCGCTCGAATCCACACCCACCTTCCCCACCCGGTAGAGGTAGTGAATCCTCAGCACCCGCCCGTCGTCCACCACTTCGTCGCTCGGATGGCGCGCGTCGCCATAGATATGGTTGAAGCCGCCCGGATAAATGCTCTTGGGATTGATGGGCACGTAGGCGTAGAGCTCGGGGTTGGGCTTGGTCGGGTCCTGGGCGTCGGCGGCGTCATTCTGGATCAAGTGCCAGATGCCCCAGCGCACCTGGCGCCGGCTGATATTGCGCATCACCTGCTCAACCTTCACGCGCGTGGTGCCGGCGTAGACGTGGAAGGTGCGCTCGAATTGCACTCCGGTGCGCGGGTCGGGAGGGCTGGTGACCTTGGCCGCCACTTCGGCCGGAGTGTCGGTAACCACCGCGTATTCGTAGCGGCTGCCATCCAGGATGTAATAGGGGATGCTGGGCCATTCGTCGTCATTCGCGTAGCCTTCGGGCGCCGGCCACGCCTTGTCGCCGCCGTAATTGGCCCAGCCGGCGGCGGGATTATTCCGGCTCTCCGGCAGCACCTGGCCGGCCAGATCCGGATTGACGAAGAAGAACTCCTTCTCGCCGAGATGGAGCTGGATGGCGCGGCCGCCGATCTGGGGCGCGATATCGAGGCTGACGATCCCGTTGGTGAGGCGGTAGACGTCCCAGCCCCGATACTGCGCCTTCTCGATTCGCGCCGCATTCGCGGGCGCCGCACTCGCCGCCGCAGCGGCTACAGCCGCGCGAGCTCCGCCGGCGTACAACAGGAAGCAGAACGCTGCATGGAGAATCAACCGCCGGTCACGCCGGCTCTCAAGTTGCGTTGTCATTCGAATAACCCTCTTGCCGGGCAGAATCAGCCCGCGGACTCCCCCGCGGCCGCGAGCTCGTGCGCGAGCGTGCGCACCGCCGGATACACCTGGCGGTACACCTGGTAGTTGCGGTCGTAGACGCGCGCGGGTCCGGCCTGGGGCCACAAATGCTCGCGGATTTGAATGGTCGCGCGCGCCGCCTCTTCGACCGAAGTGAAGACCCCGCTGGCCACCCCCGCCAGCAACGCCGCGCCGAACGCCGAGCCTTCCGACTCGCGCAGCGACACCACTTCGTGCCCGTAAATATCGGCTTGAATCTGCCGCCAGAGGAAGCTGCGCGAGCCGCCTCCAGAAACGCGAATCTCGTTCACCGGGATGTTGAGCTCGGCGAAAATCTCGAGCGAGTCCCTCAGGCTGAAGGCGACGCCTTCGAGGATGGACCGGATCAGGTGGGCGCGCGAGTGTCCGGCCGTGAGGCCGAACCACATTCCGCGCGCCTGCGGGTCGAGGTGCGGCGTGCGCTCACCCATAAGGTAAGGAAGAAAGAGCAGCCCGTCCGACCCCGGCGGCGCCTTCTCGGCCTCGCGCAGCAGCAGCTCGTAGGGGTCCGCGCCCACGCGTTCGGCGTACCACGCCTCGGCCGCGCCCAGCTCGTCCCGGAACCAGCGCAGCGAGAGCCCCGCCCCCTGCGTCACACCCATCACGTGCCACTTCCCCGGCACGGCATGGCAGAAGGTGTGGATGCGACCGCGCGGGTCGAGCTTGGGCTCGTCGGTGTAGGCGAAGATCACGCCCGAGGTGCCGAGCGTGGCGGAAGTGAGCCCGGGCAGCACCACGCCGTTGCCCACCGCGCTCGCCGCCTGATCGCCGGCGCCCGCCGCCACCGGCGTGCCGGCCTTCAAGCCCGTCACCACGGCGGCCTCCATGGTGATCTGCCCGGTCACTGCGGTGGACTCGAAGACCCTGGGCAGCAAGCCTTCGTCGATGTCGAGCGCGCCCAGGATCTTCTTCGACCACGTGCGCCGGGCGACGTCGAACAGCAGCGTGCCGGAAGCGTCGGAAACGTCGCTCGCGAATTCACCTGTGAGCCGGAGGCGCACGTAGTCCTTCGGCAGCAGGCAGTGCGCCACCCGTTCGTAGATGAGGGGCTCGTGCTCGCGCACCCAGAGCAGCTTGGGCGCGCTAAAGCCGGTGAGCGCCGGATTCAGCGCCAGCCTCACGAGTTCCTCGGCGCCCACCTGCTGCGTGATCCAGTCGCACTGCGCCTGGCTGCGCTGGTCGCACCAGATCAGCGCCGGCCGCAGCACGGCGCGGGCGCCGTCGAGCAGCACCACGCCGTGCATCTGGCCCGACAAGCCCACGGCCGCGATTTCGCTGCCCTTCAGGCCGGTCTGGTCGAGGGCAGACCGCACCGCGAGCACGGCAGCCTGCCACCAGTCCTCCGGGTCCTGCTCCGCCCATCCCGGCCTTTCCATCCGCATGGGCTGGTGCGCGGCCACCGCGGCGCCGGCCACGTGACCGTCCGGGCGGATGATCACCGCGCGCGTGCCGGTGGTCCCAACGTCGATGCCCATCAGGTAGGACATGGTGTTCCGAAAGGAGAGACGAGAAGTCAGGAGCCACGTCAGTCCGGCGATGCGCCCCTCGAGCGCAAGCTCTCGGTGCGCTGGCAAGGTCTTCTGACTCCTGACTGCTGACTCCTGTCTCCTGCCTTTAGATTCTCTCCCACTTGCCCGACTTCGCCGACCGCTCCACCGCTTCCAGCACGGCCTGGTTTTTCACGCCGTCGCTGAAATTCGGCGAAGGCAGCGTATCGTTCTCGAGCGCCAGCAGAAAATCGTGAACGGCGTGCACGAAGCTGTGCTCGTAACCGATGATGTGCCCCGGCGGCCACCACGCGCCCACGTAGGGGTGCACGCCTTCGGTAACGCTGATGGTCTTGAAACCCTGCTGGCCCGCCGCATCCTGCCGGTCGTAGAATTCGAGCTCGTTCAGGCGCTCCAGGTTGAAGGCGATGCTGCCCTTGCTGCCGTAAACCTGGAAGGTGTTGTAGTTCCGCCGGCCGCCGCAAAATCGCGACGATTCAAACACGCCGACACTCGCGTTTGCGAAACGCGCCAGGAAATTGGCGTCGTCATCCACCGTCACCTTGCCCGTCCCGCTCCCGGCCGACACGCGGCGCTGGCCCTTGTCCTCGCCCACCAGGGGACGCTCCTTGATGAACGTGGTCATGTGGCTCACCACGCTCTTGAATTCGCTGTTGAGGTAGCGCGCGAGATCGATGGCGTGCGAGCCGATATCGCCCAGCGCGCCGGCGCCCGCCAGTTTCTTCTGCAGGCGCCACACCAGGGGAAATTGCGGGTCGATGATCCAGTCCTGCAGGTAGGCGCCGTGGTAGTGGTAAATGTCGCCCAGGAGGCCGTCCTCGATCAGCTTGCGCGCGAAAGTTACGGCGGGCAGTTTGCGATAGTTGTGCATCAGCATGTGCTTCACGCCCGCCTTCTGCACGGCCCGCAGCATTTCCTTGGCTTCGGACAGCGTGTTGGCCAGGGGCTTCTCGCAAATAATGTGCTTGCCCGCGGCGGCGGCGGCCAGCGCCTGCTCGTGATGCAAATGGCCCGGCGTGGAAATATCGACCACGTCGATGTCCTTCCGCGCCACAACCTTCCGCCAGTCCGTTTCGACTTCTTCCCAGCCGAGCTGGCGCGCTGCGGCCTCCGCGGCCTCGCGATCGCGCCCGCAGATCACCTTGAGGCGCGGCGTGAGCTTGCCCGGAAAGAACCGGCTCACCTGCCGGTAGGCGTTGGAATGGGCGCGGCCCATGAATTTGTATCCGAGGATTGCCACGTTGATTTCTGGCATGTTCACTCCCTGTCGGGTAGAAGGTAGTAGGTGTCAGGTGTCAGGTGCCGGTGTTAGGCGCCAGCGGTTAGCACAAACCTTGAAACACGCGCCAACCCTTTCCCTGGCCCTAGCACCTAACCCCTGACACCTAACACTTGTTTCCTAAGCCCACCACATCTCCTTCAACTTTTCCCGGATCACCAGTTCGCTCAGGAATCCCGCGGCCTTGCTGAGGCCTTCTTCCACCGACATCAGGCTGTCTTCGTGCTCGATGGAAAGCACGTCGTCGTAGCCGATCATCTGCAAGGTCGAAATGAGATCGGTCCAGAACTCGCGGCCGTGTCCGTAACCGACGGTGCGGAAGAGGAACGAGCGGTGGATTTCGTCGCTGTAGGGCTTGGTGTCGAGCACGCCGTTCACCTTGGTATTCACTTCGTAGATCTTCGTGTCCTTGGCGTGCACGTGGAACACTCCCTCGCCGAGCGCGCGTACGGCGGCGCAGGGGTCGATGCCCTGCCAGAACATGTGGCTGGGATCGAAATTGCAGCCCACTGCCTTCCCCGCCTCCGCGCGCAGACGGAGCATGGTCTCGGGGTTATACACCAGGAAGCCCGGGTGCATTTCGATGGCGATGCGCACCCCGTGATCCTCCGCGAACTTGGCGTGTTTCTTCCAGTACGGAATCGCTTTCTTTTCCCACTGCCACTTCAGCAGGTCGAGGTAATCCGGCGGCCAGGGCGTGGGCGACCAACTGGGGTAGCGGGCGTGGTCGGAATCGCCCGGACAGCCGGAAAAGTCGATCACCGTCTTCACGCCCAGTTTCTCGGCCAGCAAAATCGTTTTGCGGCTGGTTTCCGCGCTCAGCGGCCCGAACTTGCGGTCCGGATGGAGCGCATTGCCGTGGCAACTGAGGGCGCTGATCGAAATGCCCTCGTCGGCAAGCTTCTGCTGAAATTCCTTGCGTGCGGCCGTGTTCTTGAGCCAATCGAGCTTTACGTGCGGATCGCCGGGGTAATTCCCCGTGCCGAGCTCGACCGTGCGTATGCCCAGCGGCTTGATCTTCGCGATCACCTCGTCGAGGCTCAGCTTCGAAAACAGCGCGGTGAAAACGCCTACTCTCATGGGACTCTCCTCTTGGTACGATGGCGCCCCGCGACTCTCCGCGGGGGACCGTAAATTATATGCCGCCCGCAGCCCCGTCAACCGAAAAATGCGCGTCCGCCGGCCGCCTCCCACCCTGAAGGCCGCGCCGGAACTCATCCTCTGTTATCATTTCAGGGCTGGATGGAGAACTCGATGGATTTTTCCAATCGCGTTGCCCTCGTCACCGGAGGGGCCGGCGCGCTCGGCAGCGCCATCACGCTCGACCTCGCCGCAGGCGGCGCTCGCGTTGCCGTGGCCTATAACGTTGACGCCGAGTGGCACACGCTGTCGGCCCGCGCCGGAGCGGCGCGCGAGCAACTCCAGGGCCTCCGCGTCGATCTGACCGACGCCGACGCCGTCGAGGAGGCGGTGCGCCCTCTCGGGCAGGCTGACGGCCACATCGATTATTTGCTGGCCATCGCGGGCGGCTTCGCGGCCGGCAAAATCCACGAAACCTCGGCCGCCGGCTGGGACCGCATGGTGGACCTCAACCTCAAGACGCTCTTTTCGGTGCTGCGTCCGGTGATCCCCATCATGCTGCGGCAGAATTTCGGGCGCATCGTCACGGTTTCGAGCGGCGCCATCCTCGGCGGCCCCGGGGCCGGTATCGCCGCCTACGCGGTCTCGAAGGCAGGCGTCCGCCACCTCACCGAAGTCCTGGCGGAGGAAGTCAAGGGCTATAACATCCGCGTTCATTGCCTGCTGCCCGGCACCATGGACACCGAGGCCAACCGCCGCGCCATGCCCGACGCGGACCCGAAGCAGTGGGTGAGCACCCGCGAAGTGGCGCAGCTTGTGCACCGGCTGCTCGTGGACGGCGAGGGCCTGCCCCTCGCCCTGCCCATCCTTCGTCCCGGCGACAGCGCCGCGCTCGGCAAGTCCTGAAGCGCCGCAGTCCCGCGATTCCCTGTTCGCTTTGCCCTTCCCCCGGCCGCCAGCTTAAGATGCCTTCATGGCCGCTCTCGACCCCGTTGAGGCCCTGCGCCGCGTGCCCTTTTTCGCCGTGCTGCCGCTCCCCGAGCTTCAGGCCCTGGCGCGTCATTGCGTGGCGCGCGAGCTCCCCCGCGACGCGCTGCTCTTCGCCGAGGGCGACCGCTGCGAAGGCCTGCTGATTGTGCAGTCGGGCGCAGTAAAGCTCTTCAAGATGGCCGAAAGCGGCCGCGAGCAGGTGCTGGCGGTGGAGCGCGCCGGCTCCACGGTGGCCGAGCTGCCGATGTTCGACGGCGGCAACTTTCCGGCCTCGGCCGTGGCCGTGGAGGATTCCACCCTCCTCTTTTTGCCAAAGCGCGAGTTTCTAGAGCTGTGCCGCGGCAATTCCGAGGTGGCCATCGCCGTCATCCGCACCCTGGCCTCGCGCTACCGCTACCTGACGAGCCTGGTGGAGGAGCTGTCCCTCAAGGAAGTGAGCCATCGCCTGGCGCGCTTTCTGCGCGATCGCGCCTTGCGCTACGGCGTGCGCACGCGGCGCGGCGTAGAGTTCCCGCTGGAAGAGACCAACCAGGAGATCGGTGCTGAAATCGGCACCGTCCGCGACCTCGTCTCGCGCAACCTGCGGCGCTTCGTGGATCGCGGCATCATCAAGATGGAGCGCCGCCGCGTGATTGTGCTCGACATGGACGAGCTTGAAGCCCAGGCGGCCGGCAGCAAGCGCGCCGTAACAGCCGATCGTTAGCGCCCCCCAAGCCGAACTTTTCGCGCCTCGTCCGAAAGTTGACAACTTAGTCCAGATTCACCTAGAATGTCCCCTCCCAGCCTCCGTCCAGGTGGCGTTGTTGAATTCGGGCCTTCGGAACGGAGCGTACGCTGGTCATCGACTGCGACGGCGTCGCAAGAAGACAAGGAGTCGACAAGGGCTGGGTTCGGTGGGTACGTGCGAGGAGGGTGCCTGCCTGAAGCCTTGATTTGCGGGTTTCCCGCGGCGTCTCTTTTGGCGAAGGAGCCGCGAGAAACCCGTCACCGGCAACCCGAAGGCTGGCGGCTACCTGCATTCTAGGTTCGCCCGCCTTCCATATTCAAGCTCACACCACAAGGAGGGTGAATCTCAACATGCGTCAAACGGCAAGTCGAACGCGCAACTTCGTCCGTCGCGCGGCAGTCTGCCTGGCGATCTGGGCGGCGGGCGCCGCGGCCGCGCGGGCCCAGGAAGGCCCCTACTTTGTGACCTACGACCACCACATGGAAGAGCCGGGCAACCTGGAAATCGAGCTGGAGCCCACCACCGCCGCTCCGCGGGGCGGGAATCGATTTCTGAGCGGCCTGACCGAATTCGAGTACGGCACCACCGCCTGGTGGACCACCGAACTCTACCTGGAAGGCCAGACCACGCGAAACGACAGCACCATCTTCACCGGCTTCCGCCTGGAGAACCGCTTCCACGTGCTGGCGGGCGAGCACTGGATCAACCCGGTGCTGTACGTCGAGTACGAAGACACCTCCGCCGACAAGTCGCTCAAAGAGGTGGTGGGCTTCGATTCCCAGGACGACGCCGCCCAGCCGAATGGCGACGCCCGGCGCGACATCGAGCGCGAAACTGAAGCCAAGTTGATTCTGAGCAGCGACCACATGGGTTGGAACGTCTCGGAGAATTTCATCGCGGAGAAGAACCTGGCCCACGAGCCCTGGGAGTTCGGTTACGCGTTCGGCGTGAATCGGCCGCTCCGGCTCGCCGCGTCTCCCCTCTCCTGCAACTGGTGCGGGGAGAACTGGCGCACCGGAGTGGAGCTCTACGGAGGGCTCGGCACCGCAGACCGCTTTACTTTGCACGACACCTCTCAGTACCTCGCGCCGGTGGTAGCGTGGTCCCTGCCGAACGGCACCACCTTGCGCGTCTCGCCGGGTTTCGGGCTCACGGACAACGCCTACCGGTTTCTGCTCCGTTTAGGTGTGTCGTTCGAATTTGAGGGGGCGGGCCGCAAAATCCGGCAACTGTTCCACCAGGAGGCGCGATGACATCCGGACGAATTACGACTGCTTCCATGCTGGGATTGATCCTGGCCCTCTTGGCGGCCGCGAACGCGCCTGCAGCCAAAAAGCAGATGCCGGACGCGGTCCGGCTTGCCGCAGCCCTCAACAAAGCGCCCGCGGCGGCGCGAACCGCGCCCAATCCTTACACTGGGCAGAGCGACGCCGTTCTGGCCGGGCGAAAGCTCTTCCGGCAGCATTGCGCCCAATGCCACGGCGAAGAAGCCCAGGGCCGCGGCAAAGCGCCCAGCCTGCACTCAGCGGCGCTTCAACAAACGCCGCCCGGAGTCCTGTTCTGGTTCCTGCGGAACGGAAATCTGCGGAAAGGTATGCCCTCGTGGTCCGGCCTGCCGGAGCAGGAGCGGTGGCAGCTTGTAAGCTACTTGGAGACCCTCCCCTGAATTCGGCGCCCTGAGCCCGTCTCCGCGCGGACCACGTGGCGCAGCGCGAGGCCTCGTCCCGGACCGAAGTGCCGCCGTGGGAGCGGTCACCGCGCCGTCCAGCCGCCGTCGATCAGCAGGGTGTGGCCGGTGATCAGCGAGGCCGCCGGCGAGGCCAGGAACACCACCGCGCCCGCCACCTCCATGGGCTCTCCGATGCGATGCAGCGCCGCGATGCGCTCCACCACGTCGGCGCGGAAGGCCGGGTCTGCCAGCGCCGCCTCGGTGCCGGGCGTGTGGATAAAGGTGGGCGCCACGGCGTTCACCGTGATGTTGTAGCGGCCCCACTCCACGGCCAGGCACTTGGTGAGGTGCGCGATGCCGGCCTTCGTCATGCAGTAAATCGACTCGGTGGGCAGCGCCGCAAAGCCCGCCTGCGAACTCATGTTGATCATGCGGCCGCGCTGCTGCCGGATCATCACGCGCCCCGCCGCCTGGCTGGCAAAGAACGTCCCCTTCAGGTTCACCGCCAGCGTGAGGTCGAAGTCCTCCTCGCGCACGTTTTCCGCCAGATTCTCGGGCGCCAGGCCGGCGTTGTTCACCAGAATATCGAGCTGCCCGAAATGCGCGGCGGCGGCGTCTACGGCGCGGAAGATCTGATCCAGGCGCGTCATATCCATCTGCAAGGGCAGCGCGCGTCTGCCCAGAGCCTGAATCTCGGCGGCCAGTTCGCCGCCGGTGTTCACGTCGCGCAGTCCCAGGGCCAAGTCGGCGCCGGCGTGCGCCAGGGCGAGCGAAATGGCTCGGCCCAGGCCGCGCGCTGCGCCGGTTACGAGCGCCACCTGGCCGGATAGATCAAATCGGGGAAAGTCGTTCATGGCAACTCCTTGGCGCAGCGCCCCGGCGCGGACCGGCGTGGATGCGCCTTGTAGTTTCTGAGTGTCGCACAATATAAAACTCCTTACACAAGTCCGGGTTTGAAACCCGCCCCTCGCGGCCCTCAGCCGAGCGACAGCCGCCAGCACGACCGCAACCTTGCCGCGTTTTTCGCTTGACATCGACCTCGAAGTAATATACAGTCAATACCACTATGTTTAATGTACCGAAACTCGCACCTGTTGCCTTCGGGCCGGAAGGTTCGCAAGATGGCGCGCCTCGTAAAACCATGCCACTGGGGTTAACCCTAGAAGTCCATCGTCCGTGGTCCGTTGTAAGTTGTCAGTTGTGCGTCGCCGCGCCGAGCGCCGTGCTCCAGAGGACGCAGGGCGCGTTCACAGTGGGAGGGCTCGGCCACAGGTTGCCGATGGGTACCCCCCTCCCCCCCATATATACCAAAGCCACGATGTGTATCAGAATCAATGGGATACAAAATTTGGAAGGGCCTCCCAAAGCCAGAATGTCTTTTAGAATGATGGAGTTGTAAAAGTTACACAAAGCCAAAGTGAGAAAAATGAGAATCGCGTAAGTCGCATGAATTCAGTGGGATCAAGCGATTGTAAATTTTACACAAAGCCAACAAAGCGCCTAGCTTTCGTCATTCTGGGCCCTAGCCATAAGTCATTGGTGCGGTGCAAGTTGTCCGTTGGCAGTAATTCGAAGGTCGACAGTCGAGAGTCGAGAGTTAAAGATTGAAAGTGGAACCGTGAACCCCGAACTCCGGGCGTTCATTCAGCATTCAGCAATCGGCCATCCCCGCCTGTACGGGCACCCATCGAAAATCGGCGGCGCGCGCCCCGCAACCGATGTACCATAGGTGAGTTGAGGCGAAAATGGCAAACGGCAAAAAAGCCCGAGTACTGATCGTGGAGGACGACGTCAGCGAGCGCGGCGGCCTGGCTGAGCTGCTCACGGCATGGGGCTACGACACCGATACCGCCGGTGACGGCGAAGACGCGCTCTCCAAACTGCCCGCCTTCGAGCCCCACGTGGTGATCTCCGACTTGCGCATGCCGAAGATGACGGGCATGGAGCTGTTGCGCCGCCTGAGGGACGAAGCGCCGGGCACAGCCCTGATCATGCTCACCGGGCAGGGCACCGTCGAAGAGGCCGTGGAGGCTACCAAACTAGGCGCCTTCAACTTCATCGAGAAGCCCATCGACGCCAAGCGCCTTCAGGTGGAGCTGCGCAACTGCCTGGAGCGGCACGAAAGCGCGCGCCAACTGGAGATCGCCCACCGGCGCCTGCGCGACGCGGGGGTGCTGGGCCGCTTGCTGGGCCACTCCAAGCCGATGCAGGCGGTGATGGCGCTGATCGAGCAGGTTGCGCCCTCCTCCGCTTCGGTGCTGATCACGGGCGAAAGCGGCACCGGCAAGGAGCTGGCCGCGCGCACCCTGCACGCCCTGAGCCCGAGGAAGCAGAACCCGTTCGTGGCCGTCAACTGCGCCGCCATCCCGGAAAGCCTGATGGAGAGCGAGATCTTCGGGCACGAAAAAGGTGCGTTCACCGGCGCCACCGAGCGGCGACTGGGCTGCTTTGAGCTGGCCGACACGGGCACGCTCCTGCTGGACGAGATCGGCGAGATGCCGATGGCCACGCAGGCCAAGCTGCTGCGCGTGCTGGAAGACTCGCGCGTGCGGCGCCTGGGCAGCAAACAGGAAATTTCGGTGGACGTGCGCGTGCTGGCCGCCACCAACAAAGTGCCCGAGGACGCGGTGGCCAAGGGCCAGTTGCGCAACGACCTCTATTTCCGCCTGAACGTGGTGCAGATCGACATGCCGCCCCTGCGCGACCACCTGGAGGACCTCGGCGAGCTGGTGAGCGGGATTCTGGAGGATCTGAGGCGTAAGCACGGCCGGAGCGTGCAGTCCGTGGATGAAGAAGTCCTGGAAATGTTCCGCCACCACTCCTGGCCCGGCAACGTGCGCGAGTTACGCAACACCCTGGAGCGCGGGGTGGTGGTGTCCGCGGACACCGTGCTGCGCCGCAAAGACGTGTCGGCGGAATTCGGCCGCAGAGTGGCGACGGCCGACGACGGCCTGCGGCTGCGCCCGGGGCTGACGGTGGAGCAGGCCGAGCGCCGCTTGATCCTGGAGACCCTGGCTTTCGCCAACAACAACAAGACCCGGGCGGCCGGGATGCTGGGGATCAGCCTCAAGACCCTTCACAACAAGGTGAAGGATTATGAGTCTCAGCCTCAAAGCTAAACTGACGGCACTGATCTCGTGCCTGGTGCTCGGGGTGGTTGTGGCCACCGCGGCGCTGTACTGGTCGCTGCTGATTCATCACGCCTTCGCTGACGTCTCGAACCGCGGCCAGGACGTGGCGCACCAGGTGTACGAACAGTCCCGCGCGGTGCTGGCCAATGCGCGGTTGCCGGCCGGGATGAATCCGAACGACCCGGCGCAGTTGATCAGCTTCGCCCAGAGCGCTCTCACCGCCGATCCGAGCCTGCTCTCCTCCGTGGAATCCATGACCGCATCTTTTCCGGGCGTGGAGTATGTGGCGCTCACCGCTTCGGACATGAAGGTGATCCTCCACAACGATCCCTACCAGGCCGGGTACCCGCTTCCCCTCGCACCGCCGTTTTCCGCGGTGGCCAAAGCCGGCCTTTGGCGGCAGCTCAAAACGGTATACGGCCCCCAGCAGATTTACGAGGTGGTGCTGCCGCTCAAGTTCGGCGCCGCGCCGCTCACCGTTCGCGTAGGCGTCTCCACCGTGCTGCTGGGCGAACTTGTGAAGCCCGAGCTAAACCAGGCGTTGTGGGTGTCGGTGGCCGCGGTGCTGGTGTCAACCCTGACGGCGGGGCTGCTCTCTTTTCTGCTCCTTCGGCCGCTCGAATCAATCTCGCTGAACGTTGAGCGCCTGGCACGCGGCGAGCTTCCGGGCCCGGTGCGCGTGTCGCGCGCCGACGAGTGGGGCATCCTGTCGTCTAAACTGAACCTGCTCGGCGAGCGCATCCGCGGAGAGAAGGCGGCCTTCGTCGCACTCAAAGAGAATCTCGATCAACTGCTCGCCAACCTCGCCGACGGCTTGATGTTCTTCGACCAGCAGGACCGGCTGGTGCTGGCCACACCGGCGGTAGCGCGCTTTCTCGGCCGGCCCACCGAGAGGATTCTGCGGCAGACGCCGGCGGAGATTTTCGATTCCGAAGACGCGCTCAGCCGACTGCTGCGCGGCGCCTTCACGCAACGTAAGCCGCTGGGCGGAGTGACGGTGGAGAGCGCGGCCGGCTCCGACACCGGACAGGTGGCGGCCAGCGTGGTGTTTGTGGAGGAGAGGGGATTGCCGGTGGCGAGCCTGGTGACGCTGCGTGACGCCGAGACGCGCGCTCAGCTCGAAAGCCAGATCGATACGGCGGCCAAACTGGCGGCGATTGGGCGGCTCACCTCCGGCGTGGCGCACGAGGTGAGGAACCCGCTCAACGCCATGGTGCTGCAAATCGAGATTCTCAAAACAAAGCTCGGAGCGCAGGACGCACAGTTGTCGCCGCACCTCGAGATGCTGGGAAGCGAGGTCAAGCGGCTCGACCGGGTAGTGAGAACGTTCCTGGATTTCACGCGCCCGGTGGCGTTGAGCCGGGTGGAGACGGACCTGGAACGCCTGCTCGACGAGGTTCTGCGGATGGCCGAGCCTGAGGCGAACCGGCAGCAGGTGCGCCTCGTTCACGAGCGCAACGGCGCGGCGGCGGCGCGCGTGGACCGCGATCTGATGAAACAGGTTCTGCTGAATCTGGTGCTGAACGGCTGCCAGGCGATGCCGGCAGGGGGCGAGCTGCGGGTCTCTGCGCGTGAGCGGAATCGGCAGGTGGAGATCGAGGTGGCAGACCAGGGTGTGGGAATCCCTCCGGACGCACGCCCCAAAATCTTCTCGCTTTACTACACCACCAAGCCCTCGGGGACCGGCGTGGGGCTGGCCATGTCGTACCGCATCGTTCAGCTTCACGACGGCTCCATCGACTTCTCGAGCGAAGTCGGCCGGGGAACGACGTTCCGCGTGACACTGCCGCGCTCTGGAGCCCAGGCGGCGCCCCCCGCGGAGGACGCCCACCGGCGGCTTGCGGCCCCGATGAGGAGCACGGGTTGAGTTCCGCGCCCCGGCCATTCCGGCACCTCGCCTTCCTGAGGCCGGAGCGCTCCGGCGAAGCGCCCTACTCCGCCACCCGGGCCGTCACCGCCGCCTTTCACGACACCGTGGAGTTGCTCGTCAAGCCGCTGGACGCGGCTCGCTGGCTGAAGCTCAGCATCCTTTGCCTGTTTCTCGGCGGAGGCACGCCGTCGGCGGCCTTCAACTGGAGCCTGGGCTCGCTGCCGGGCGATCTCGGCAGCCGCGACCTGGCTGGGCGCGTGCGCCAGACGATGGCGGCGCACGCCTGGCTGATCGCGCTGGCTGTCCTGCTGGGTGTGGCGCTGCTGGTGATGGTGCTCTACCTTCGCTCCGTCTTCAGGTTCGTGCTGGTCGATGCCATTCTGAAGCGCGACGTGCGCTTTGGGCCAAGCCTGCAAGAGACCCGGCGGATGGGGCGCTCTTATTTCCGTTGGCTGCTCGCGACCGTGCTCGGCATCACTCTGCTGCTGGTCGGCGGTGGCGCCCTGGCGTACCCTTATCTGCGGTCCGCCGTGGAGGGCGGGGTGCGCTCGCTCGCTTTCTGGGTAACGCTGGCGTCGGTGCTGGCGATCGACATCCTGATCGGACTGGCCGTGGCGCTGGTGATTG
>Ga0335081_10007935_pt1 | contig 16993 bp, 9 predicted proteins | sample Lox_Sample_35_FD_206713 | JGI IMG/M metagenome (GOLD analysis project Ga0335081, IMG submission 206713) | Soil microbial communities from Loxahatchee National Wildlife Refuge, Florida, United States - Lox_Sample_3.5 | ecosystem: Environmental > Terrestrial > Soil > Wetlands | place: USA: Florida... | reverse complement strand
CCCCCGGGGATCATGGATTCCTCGTCGAGCATCCCCAGGCCTGTAGTAATTGCGTGATTTCAGTGGAGTTACTGGCGCTCACCCAAGGACCTTCCGTGGCAGAAATTATACCGCAGGCGAACCACTGTCTTCCGCTCCGAAAGGTGCTAGCTCATCTCTCCGCCACGACTTCTATCTTCGCCACCGTCCCGGCGATGGCGCGCACGCGGATTAGAATCTCCGCCTGCCGGCTCCGGCTGGCAGTCACGGAGGCCAGCCTGGTGGAGAGCGATCCGTTGATCGCGAACTCTCCCGCGGCCTCGGCGGCCAGCATGTCGATTCCGTTCAGAATCAGGACGGTGCCTGTGTCCGCGAGATTCGGCAGTAGGGCAATATCGGCGTAGGTCTCCTCCTGGTTGTCCGATTCCCGGTACTCCGACCGCTCGCCCGCCCGGGGCGCACGATTCCGCAGATAGAATTGCTCGGTGGCGGGCTCCCTCACTAGTGGGAAGTTCAGTGACGGATCGAACAGTTCTTCCCAGGGAATACTGAGACGGCTCCCCAGCAAAATAAAGTTATCCGTATTGAATTCCCGCGCGTTGATATGGTGCGGATAGCGAATGACCGGGTCTCCTCCCATGCGGCTGCCAAACGTCAGCAGGCGCGATCCCAGAGTGGCCGAACCGATAGAGGTTGTCTGCTGCCTTCCGAGGAAAGCGATGGCCCCGCGCGCTTCCGGTTTGGCGGAGGCGAGCAGCGAATTGGGATAACCGGGCGCCAGATATTCGCTCAGCGAGACGTCGCGTCCGAGAAAGTACTGAATCTCGCGATAGACCGCATCGGACACCACGATGTTCGTTTTCTGGCCGCCATTAAACAGCCTCGACCAAAGCGGATCCAGCCTGGGGGAGGTCCGTGGTTGGGACGCGGCGGCATGGGAAGCGGATGGCGCGGGCCGGATCGGGATGGCGTAGAGCGCCAGGCAGACGATCAATACGAGCAAAACCAACCCGCCCATCAGCCGCCGGTCGAAGCGTGCCGGCTTCCATTGCTCCGGTTTGGCGGCCGTGGTCTGCGGCGGGGCCGCCGGCCAGTGAAACACCGCCGCGTAAGAGCCGGGCGGAAGAGCGATCGCCGGATTAGCGGAATTGCCGGCTTCCTGGTAATACTGCGCCAGCCGTTTTCGGACCTCGTTGGCGGTCACACGGACAATGGCGTCTTCGCCGGTGTCGTAATCGGGCGGCCGTTGCAGCGCCTTGATGCCGATGGTGCGTTCTTTCAGGCCCTCCTGCGCACAGCCTTTCAAAACCTGCTGCACGGAGTATTCCAGAAAGCGGCAGCAGCGGCGGCTTCCGCGAAAATGATGACTTTCCAGAACGCGGGCCAACTCCGCCACCACGGCTGCCTTGCGATCTTCGGAGAGGGAATCCTGCTCGGCGAGATACGGCAAACTCATTTGAATACCCGGGCAGGCGGTCTTAACCCCATTTCACCGCCGCCCGTCCTAATCTTTACCCTTCCGTTGCAGGCGCGGAACTTACAACTTGTTCGGCACCGTTAAGAACCTTGCGGCACTCCGCCCCGAAGATACACAATCCAGGTGTACCACGCTTTGGTTGTCGTGTGCTCCGCCGTACCGAGGTCTTCACCCCTCGTGTGGGCGTGTGCGCGCCTCGCTATAAAGGAGTCATTCATGCAGCCGATCCGGAACTCTTGCCTGCTGGCGCTGCTGGGAGCGGCGCTGGCCTCCGCGGCGGGCGCCGTCGCCCCGCGATTCGATGTCACCCAGTTCGGCGCCGTGGCCGATGGCAGCACGCTGGCCACCCCCGCCATCAACAAAGCCATCGACGCAGCCGCGGCTGCCGGCGGTGGAACGGTCTACTTTCCCGCCGGCACCTTTCTCAGCGGATCGATTCATTTAAAAAGCAATGTCGCACTCTACCTCGACCAGGGATCGACCATTCTTGCTTCTTCCGATCCGGCGGTCTACGATCCCGCCGAGCCGAACCAGTGGGACAAGTTCCAGGATTACGGCCACAGCCATTTCCATAACGCTCTTATCTGGGGCGAGAATCTGGAGAATATCTCGATTCTCGGCCCCGGGCGGATCTGGGGGAAGGGTCTGATTCGCAATGCCGGTCCGCGCCCGGCGGGCGGCGGCGCCGATCAGCCGAATCCGGCGGCCGGCCGCCTGGTGGGTGATAAAGCGATTTCGCTGAAACTGTGCCACAACGTGATCGTCAAGGACGTCTCCATCCTGATGGGCGGCTGGTTCGCGATCCTGGCGAACGGAGTGGACAACTTCACCATCGACAACGTCAAAATCGACACCAACCGCGACGGCATGGATATCATTTCCTGCCACAACGTGCGTGTCTCCAATGCGTTCGTCAATTCACCGTTCGACGACGGAATCTGCCTGAAGAGCGATTACGCCCTAGGCTATTTACGCTCGAACGAAAACATCACCATCAGCAACAGCCAGGTCTCCGGTTACGACGTTGGAACACTGCTGGACGGCACCTGCCAGCGCAAAGCGACTTACGGCCGAAAGCACGATGACGGCCCCACGGGGCGGATCAAGTTCGGCACCGAGTCGAACGGTGGCTTTAAGAACATCACCATTTCCAATGTGGTGTTCGATTACTGCCGCGGGCTGGCTTTGGAAACCGTGGACGGTGCGCTGCTGGAAGACGTCAGCATTTCCAACGTGACCATGCGCGACATCGTCAACGCGCCCATCTTCATGCGGCTGGGTTCTCGCATGCGTGGCCCCGAAGGAACGCCGGTGGGAGCGCTGCGCCGGGTGAACCTCAGCGATTTCGTGATCTACAACGCCGACCCGCGCTTCGCCTCGATCGTCAGCGGCATTCCCGGCCACGATATCGAAGATGTGCGCCTCAACAACATCCGAATCTACTACCGGGGCGGCGGAACAAAGGAAGAGGCGGCGCTGGCGCCGCAGGAATTGGAGAAGGCTTATCCGGAACCGCGTATGTTCGGAGACATGCCGGCTTACGGCTTCTTTATCCGCCACGTGGACGGCATCGAGATGAATGGCGTGCAGGTGAGCTTCCTAAAAGACGAAATGCGCCCCGCATTTGTACTCGACAGCGTCAAAAACGTGTCGTTCGATCGCCTGAAAGCGCAACACGCGGCCGGCGTGTCGGTGTTTGTGCTGAAAGATGTGGCGGATTTCGACCTGCGCCAGTCGCCCGGTTTGCCGGATACAGCCCTGAAAAGCGTAAAGCAGAAGGAGTTTTGAGCACAGGCTATTGACACCGCAAGGCTGCTTACATCATAATCTCGTTAACGATCTCGTTATCGCTAAAGATTTGCTTCTGGGGCACCGCAATCGAGATGGCGCTTTCGCTGCGGAATTGCTCGCTAACGTTAACCACACCCTGAGCGCTTGGCTGGATCCAGGGTTCAACACCACCGCGAATTGCCCAATTCGACCAGGAGGTTGAAAAATGAACCTGCCCCGTATTGCAGTTTCGCTGCTGCTCCTTGTTTGTCTTTTTCCCCTCACAAGCCTGGCCCAGACCCCGACAGCCGTTGTGAACGGCACCGTGGTCGATCCCACAGGCGCCGCCGTTCCCGACGCCAAGATTGCTATTGTGAACCAGCAGACCAACGTCCGCAGCGAGCGGACCACGGGTATGGAGGGAACGTTTACCGTCATCAACCTCCTGCCCGGTAACTATGTGCTCACCGTGGAGAAGACCGGCTTCAAGAAGGTGGAATTGCCGGTATTCAAACTCGATGTGAACCAGACCCTGACGCAAAAGATCACCATGGAAGTGGGCGCCACCAGCGAAACCGTGGAGGTGAGCGCCGACTCGGTGACGGTGATGGTGCAGCGCGCCTCTACCGAACTGGGTACCACGTTCGACGAAACCATGGTCCACGAACTGCCGCTGAACGGCCGCAATTTCACCCAACTAATGATTCTGCAGCCGGGCGTCAATCCGGTGGATACTTCGCAGGGCAACTCCAGCGGCAAGACGGGCGCCGGCGGCAACCCCGACGGAGGCAACATTTCCATTCCGGGGTCCATCGTCTATAAAGTGTCGGCCAACGGCGCCGGCAACCGGTCCAACATGTATTACATGGATGGCATCATCAATACCGACGACCGCGGGGGTGGCTGGTCCGTCCCGCCTATCGCCGATACCATTCAGGAATTCAAAGTTCAGTCGCACAACAACGACACGGAATATGGGAATGTGCTGGGCTCGGTGGTGAATATCGTCACGAAATCGGGCACCAACAACTTCCATGGCTCCGGCTGGGAATTCGCGCGCAGCCAGATTTTCGACGCCCGCAACCCGTTCACCGGCTTTTGCACGGCCGCTCTTTGTCCGCAACTGTCGAACCAGCTCGCCGGACAGGTGGCCGCCGGTACGCAAACCGCGGCCGGTGCGTCGGCTATTCTTTCTGGTACGCCGGTATCGCCCATCGGCTACTCTCAGAATGAATTCGGCGGCACTTTTGGCGGGCCGATCATCCGTAATAAAACGTTCTTCTATGTCGCCTATGAAGGCTGGAGGTATTCACAGCCGAACGGCAGCTATGTAAACATCCCAACCGCGGCCGAGCTTTCGGGGGACTTTACCCAATCCCTGATCGGTGCCGTGAATGCCTCCAAGACGGCCATCACGCCGGCCCAGATCTTCAACCCCTTTGCCGAATCGGGGGCGAACTCGGCGGTGCCGTTCACCTGCGATTCGTCGGGAAATCCGATGGCGCTGCAGAATGCCGGTCTGGCTTTTGGGCAAACCGGATACGGCATCCAAGCTGCCGGCGGCAGCCCGTGCAACAAGATCCCCTCGGCCCTGATCGATACCAAGCTCGTTAACGTGATCAAAGCCTATACCGGACCCGCGTTCCAGAATTGCCAGATCACGCCCAATCTAACCTTTGCGGTAGACAATTGCCTGGACACCCGCAACACCGTCAACAACGCCAACAATTACGATTTTCGCGTGGACCATCACTTCAGCGACAAGAACACGATCTTCGGCCGGGCCTACATGATGTGGGACAACAATAACGGCATCGTGGCGGGAACAACCTCCATCACGCCCAGCCCGTTCCACACCTGGAACATCGGCGGAGCGTGGGACCACATTTTCACTCCGAATCTGGTTTTGGAGATTCGCGGAGGCATCAACTCCCGTCCGGTCCAGGTGAATCCGACTAATCCCCAAGGCTACACTCCCGAAACGCAGGGCGGGTTCAACAACCTCGACACCACCTCCGGCTTCTTCCTGAACGTCGGCGGGTACATCGGTTCGGCCAACAGCGGAATCGGTAATGTGGGGCCGCAATACCGCGCCAACCCGGAGCACAATGCCAGCGCCGCCATGACCTGGACTCACGGCAAGCACACCATCCGCTTCGGCGGCGAGTACCTTTACGAGAACCGCCTCGAGATCAACACCTACGAGACGTTTACTTCCAGCACGGCGCAGACGTGCCCGACCAACGCTTCCGGACTATTCACCTGCGGAAGCAATCAGGGCAACGCTCTGGCATCGATGCTGCTCGATCTGCCCAGCGGATTGACGGTGAACGTGCCGCAGTATGAAGAGGTCCACGTGGCCATGGAGCCGTTCGGCTTCTTCCTGCAGGACGAATGGCACGTGCGCTCGAACCTCACGATCAACGTCGGAATGCGCTATGACTACGTTCCAGCCGTGAAACTGCTGGTTTCGAACGGCGAGACGGTGAACGCTCTCGACCTGCCGAACCGGCAGTTCGTGATCGGATCGAAGGAAACCGCGGCGTACAGCACCGGATGCGGCACGCCGGAGCTACCGCCATGCGTTCCGGGCGGCCTGAGCAACGCCAACCCGGCGTTTAACGTCACGGTGGGAGGCGTCACTTATAACACGCTGAACAACATCGTGTTCAACACCAACCAGCCCGCCCTGAAGGCAGTCGGCGACAATTTCGGTCCGCGGCTGGGCATCGCCTGGACTTTCGCGAAGAATACCGTCCTGCGCGCCGGCTACGGAATTTTCTACGACCCCATCGCCTATCGCAGCCAGTATGCGGAGAACACTCTGCAAGGTTCCATTTGGCCCTGGACGCGCGGCGTCTCCGATACGCTCAACACCGCTCCCATGGGAACGGCTCCGACACCGACCGTTGCGCCCATCTGCACCAGCCTCGCATCCTGCGGCCCCTACGGCGGCTACGCCACTTCGCAACTCACCGGTCTGGCGGGCAGCAATCCCATCGTGGTGGCGCCCACGCCGTGGGGCTCTACGTTTGGCGGCTACACCAACGACCCCAATTACAGCGATCCGCGATCGCAGCAGTGGAACATCCAGATCGAGCGCCAGTTGACGGCCAACAGCATGTTTTCCATCGGCTACGTAGGAAGCCATACGCAGCGGCTGGAATGGTGCTGCAAAGCCAATTACCCGCAGGGCGGTCCGTTCTGCCAGAACAACCCGGCCCAGGGGTACACTTGTCCTACTACACCACTTACTCAGGCGCAGATCACGGGGTTGGAATATATGCCATTCGCTGCGCAAGGCTGGAACTATTCCGAGTCCACCGGTTTTTCCACGTTCCACGCATTGGAGGCGCAGTACCAGAAGCGCTTCTCCCATGGCCTCGAAACCGTGGTGGCGTTCACCTGGGAAAAATGCCTGGGTGACTCCAACGGCGATTTCAATGCCGAAAACGGCTCCGAAGGCGCGCCGTATGAATACTTCTTCAACGGCCACCTCTCCAAGGGACTTTGCACCTACGATATCCCCAAAGTGTTCACCTTCACCGCGGTCTACCAGTTGCCGTTCGGACGCGGCCAACACTGGCTGAGCCACGGTATTCTCTCACGCGTGCTCGGCAACTGGGAAACCAATTACGCATTGCTGGCCCGGTCCGGGCAGGCATTCAACCCAAGCTGGGGCGGCGCCAGCAATATCTGCGCCTCGCCCTCCGCCACTGGCTGCGTGCCGGCCACCATCGCCGGCGTGGCGCCCACCAGTACCGACCCGGCCAATCTTTCCAATGCCGCCGGCTCCATCACAGGCTATAGCCGGCCGAGTGTTCTGCCGAACTGCCAGATCAAGGTCGCCAACCCAAGTGTCACCGAGTGGTATAACCCGTCGTGTTTCGTCAGCCCGGCATCGCTGTTGGTGGGGCCCGGCTACGGCTTCGGCGACACACCCATCGGGTTCCTGCGCACCATGCGCTGGGTCAACATGGACGTTGCCCTGGCGAAGAACATTCCCATCACCGAAACGAAACAGATCCAATTCCGCGCCGAAGCGTTCAACGTGTTCAACCACATGGTGCTGGCGGCGCCGGGCACTTCCATCGCACCGTCGTATTCGAATGGCAGCATCAGCTACGGCTCGGCGGGCGTGATCACAAACATCGCAAACTATCCGCGCTCGCTCCAACTGGCGCTGAAGTTCATCTTTTGATATGAAGCCTGTCTCCTGCGTACTGGCCGGCCTGGCCCTTTTGGGTTGGGCCGGCTCCGCGGGCGCACAAGACCGCGCCGCCTGGATGCAGAACGCCCGTTGGGGCGTGATGACTCACTATCTGGCCGATTGGCAGGCGCGCGTCCACAATCTCACCATGAGCGTCGACGAATGGAACCGGCTGGTGGATGGTTTCGACACGGAAGGCATCGCCAGGCAGTTGGAATCGGCCGGCGCCAAATATTATCAGATCAGCATCGGCCAGAATTCCGGATATTATCTGTCTCCAAACGCCACTTACGACCGGCTTGTTGGGATTACCCCCAGTAAGTGCTCGCGCCGCGACTTAATAGCAGATCTATACGAAGCTCTCCACAAACGCGGCATCAAGCTGATGGTCTATCTACCTTCCGGGGCGCCCGGCCAGGATAGAGTGGCCGACGCCGCGCTGGGATGGAGCAATGGTCCCAACCCGAATAAGGATTTTCAGCGCAAGTGGGAGCAGGTGATTCGCGAGTGGTCCGAGCGCTGGGGCAAGAAAGTGTCCGGCTGGTGGTTCGACGGCTGCTACTTCCCCAACACCATGTACCGCTCGCCGGAACCGCCGAATTTCATGAGCTTCGCCGCGGCCGCGCGCGCCGGTAATCCCGATGCGATCGTGGCCTTCAACCCCGGCGTGGTTTACCGCATGCTGTCCGTCACGCCGTACGAGGATTTCACCGCCGGAGAGATCGATAAGCCCGAGCTGGTAACCATCCGGCGCGCGGCCGGCGGCAAGGTGGATGGCACGCAAATCCACATGCTCAGCTTTCTGGGAGAGACGTGGGGCAGGGGCACGCCGCGCTTCACCGCCGAACAGCTTATCGGCTACACGAAGAAAGTTCTCGATGCCGGCGGCGCCGTGACGTGGGACATACCGGTAGAATTGAACGGCACGATTTCGCAGCCGTTCCTCGATCAGCTCGCCGCGCTCCGCAAGGCTCTACAATAGGGTGGATTTCCTATGATCGCCCACCGATTCGCCCTTGTGCTGGCGGCTCTGGCCTGTTGCTCCGCCCAGCCGCGCTCCCCGGCCGATACTGGCGCCCCGCAAGTCGCCGTATCGCATTCCGGCGGTAAGTGGACCGTTACCGGCCGGAAGAACACCATCGACCTCGATGCATCGAGCCTCGCCATTACCGTTCACGCCGGTCCCGCGGTATGGAGGATGGTTCCGTCGTCAGCCGATGACATGCTGGTTTCCGCTGGGGGGCGCGAGTTCCCCGTGCGGCTGGCCGATGCCGGCTCCATCCAGATCGCGCCTTACGAGACCGGTTTTAAGAGCGGCGTCAAACTGGTGCTCGACCGTTTTCGCAACGCGGACGTGCGCCTGGTCCTCACCCTCTGTCTGGAAGGCGCCGAAGAAGACCTGGTCGCCGAAGCCATGGCGAACGAGCGTTCGGCTGCCGTCAAAGAACTGCACTGGCCGCCCGCCATGAACGGCCGCGAAGTCGATTACACGGTAATTTCAAGCGACAACGGTACGCTCCTGCCGCGCGACTGGCCCAAGCCCTACCATCCCATCCAGCGCGCCGCCAACGAGCTCAGCGTCATCCAGAGCCACCTCATCGAATCGTGGTCCATGTCCTGGTGGGGGTTCCTCAAGGGCGAATCCGCCATGATGGTCATCGTCGAAACGCCCGATGACGCGGCTTACACGTTCAGCCACCCGGCCGGCGGGCCTACCTCCATGGGCCCAAGCTGGCGCGCGCAGCTCGGCCGTTTCGCCTATCCTCGGCGGCTGCGGATGGAGTTTCTGCCCAAGGGTGGTTATGTCGATCTCGCCAAGCGCTATCGGCGCTACGCCATCGATGCCGGCCTTTTCCTGTCGCTCAAGGACAAAATCGCGGAGCGGCCCATCGTCGCCAGCCTGATCGGAACGCCCTTCACCGGTTCGAGTGTGCTGCGCAACAAGAAGCCGGGCAGCGTCAACTACGATACGAAAAATCCCGGGACTAACCGCCGCCTCACCACCTTTGCTCAAAACATCGACCGCCTGCGCGACTTCAAGTCGCGCGGTTTCGAGCACCTGAATGTCAGCATCTCCGGCTGGTTGAACCAGGGATACGACCGGCAGACGCCCGACGCGCTGCCGCCACCCCCGGAAGCCGGCGGATGGCAAGGAATGAAGGCGCTGTTCGACGCCTGCAAAGAGCTGGGCTACACCTGCTGGCTGCACGATCAGTATCGCGATTACTATCTCGACGCACCCTCCTGGAATCCCGACTTCGCCGTGCATGAAGAGGACGCGGCAAGCCCACCCGCAGCCTTCCCCGGCACTCGTTTCAAGCACGACTGGAAGGACGGCGCTATTCCTCTAATGGATAACTGGGACGGCGGCGCGCAGGGATATCTCAATAACGATTACATGCTCGGCCACATGGCGAAGAATTACCAGGCGATGTTCGAACACGGCATTCATCCGCAAGGCAGCTACCAGGACGTATTCGGCTACATTCCGCCGGACCAGGACTTCAACCCCGACCACCCCTCCACCCGCACCGATTCCATGAATGCCCGCGCCGCCGTTTTCCGCTGGGTTGCGCATCACCTGGGGATTGCGGGCACCGAAGCCGGTTCCGATTGGGTTGTGCCTTACGTCGACTACACTACGTCGCGCTTCAATCGCGGATCTAATACCGGCACCGACCCCGCCCACCAGGATGCGATTCCCGTGCCCCTTTACGAGCTGGTGTATCACGACGCCGTAGTGACCACTTCGCCGCCCAATAATCTGCGCGCCTTCCTGCACGGCAACGCGCCGCAGATGGGTTACGGCCGCACTGACGCCAATCTCGACCAGGTGCGGCGTCTGGCCGCGCTGCACCGCCGCGTGGGATTGCTCGAAATGACCAATCACGAATTTCTCGACCCGGCACGGCATAGAGAGCGGACTACCTTCGCCGACGGCACCACCGTGACTGTGGATTGGCAAAGCAATACGGTGGAGATTAAACCGGACGCGAGATAAGCCACCGATCGGAGCCGCGACCGTAAGGGAGCGGTTGCTCTCCCTACAACAGCTTTCTCAATTCGGTCTCCAGCAGATCCAGGTCCGCTTCGTTGTTGTAAAAGTGCGGCGAGATGCGCAGAAATCCGTGGCGCGCGGCCACGAGTACGCGGCGTTCTTTCAGTTCGCGTGCCAGGTGCGAAGGGTCGGCGCCGGCGAACCTCACCGCCACGATCTGCGAACCCGTTTCCACCGCCACCGCGCCCAGTGCGGTCATGCGTGTGCGCGCTGAACGCGCTAGCTCCAGCACGCGCCGCTCAATCGCATCCGGTCCCAGCTCCAGCAGCCAGTCCACCGAGGCGCCCATGGCGTGCAGTAGGCCGAATTGTAAGCCGCCCCCCTCGTATTTCTCCGCCGAATTCTTGAGCGAGGGCATGCCGTGATGCAGGTTGTCCACGTTGCGCCAGTCGCAGTGAGTGCGCCAGCCGGCCACATTCGGCGACAGCCGGGAGCGCAGGCTGGGCGCCACATACATGAACCCCGTGCCGGTCGGTGAGATCATCCACTTGTAGGCGTGTACCGCCAGCATATCCGGCTGCACCTGGCGCACGTCGAATTGCAATGCGCCCAGGCTTTGCGTGCCGTCCACATACACCAGCACGCCGCGCGGCCGCAGGAAACCGGCGAGTTCCTCCAGCGGCGGCCGGAATCCGCTGGCGTAGTTTACCTCGCTCAACACTACCAGCCGCGTGCGGGCGTCGATTGCGTCATAGAAACATTCCCACGGTGTTTCGCGGAATTCCACGCCGAACCGTTCGACCACCGCGGGCAGATAGAGGCAATTGGGAAATTCGCCCGCCAGTGTCACCACGTTATCGCCGGGCTGCCAATCGATTCCCCCCGCCAGCAAGCCGAGCGCGGCCGCCGAGTTGGTAAGAAACGCGATGTCGTCCGCCGTGGCGTGAATCAGCCGCGCGACGGAGCCGCGAATGCGGTCGGCCGCGTCGTACCAGCTGAGGAAATCGGTGCATGCCAGCTCATCGCGATCCGCCCAATGGGCGGCATCCGCGGCTACTGCCCGCCGCGGAACCTGGCCGTATGTCGCCGTATTCAGGTGCGTCCAATGCGCCAGCGCGGGAAATTCCGCGCGAACCGATTCCCAGTCGATGCTCACCCTCCTATGGTGTACACTCAGGGACGTGCGTTGGCAACTCATCCTGCTTACTTTGTCCGGAGGGCTTCTTTTGGCGGCGGACCATCCACAAGACGAAATCTCCAATGGCGTGCTTCGCGTCAGGCTGTATACCCCGGACGCGCAAAACGGTTATTACCGCGGCACGCGCTTCGACTGGTCGGGCATGATTTTCAGCTTGCAGTATCAAGGCCACGACTATTACGGGCCCTGGTACGACAAGATGGATCCGGCGGTCAGCGACTTCGTTTACCGGGGCCCGGACATCGTGGCCGGTCCTTGCAGTTGGGCCACCGGCCCCGCCGAGGAGTTTGAGATCATCGGTTACAACGACGCCGCTCCACAAGGAACGTTTATCAAAATCGGCCTTGGCCGGCTGCGCAAACCGGATAGCTCGGCGTACGATCACTACCGGCTATACGAAGTCGCCGATGGCGGCAAATGGACCGTTCACAAAACCGCGGACCGTGCGGAGTTCGTGCAGGATGTAAGCGGAGCGGGCGAGTACGCATACGTCTATCGGAAGGTTGTGCGGCTGGCAAAGGACAAGCCGGAGATGGTGATTGAGCACAGCCTGAAGAATACCGGGCGGAAGCCCATCGCCACTAACGCTTACGTTCACAATTTCCTGGTTCTGGATAAGCTGGCGCCGGGACCGGGCCTCACGATTTCCTTTCCGTTCGCCATCAAAGCGCCGCCCCTCACCGGCGACCTGGCTCGCATCGAAGGCAATCGGATTGTCTACCTGAAGACACTAACCGGCGAAGACCGCGTTACCACGCCGATCGAAGGATTCGGTCCCACGGCCAAAGATTATGATCTTCGCTTCGAAAGCCGCCAAGCCGGTATGGGATTGCGAATTACCGGCGATCGGCCAATCATAAAAGCCGGTTTGTGGTCGATTCGTTCGAACGTTTCGGTGGAACCTTATGTCGAAATCTCGGTGGCTCCGGGAAAAGAGTTCACCTGGAATCTGACGTACGACTACTTCGCGCTGAAGCAATAATCAATCACGAAAACCGCGTCCATTTCCAAAGCAACCGGCCGCAGAGAAACAGGCAAACCAGAATGGCGGCGCTCAGCAACAACGCCCACGGCACGTTGGCCGCAATCGCCGGGCGCTCGGCGCCGACCGCCAGCCCGACAAAAACACCGAGCGCGGCGGCGACCACCCGCAGTTCCCACCAGCGCCTGCCCGCCGGAATTTCCTTGGAGAGCGGGTCGGAGCCTGCCATAATCGCCTCTACGCGGACCTGGTCGAGGCCATAGCGATTGCATTCCCGCGCCACGGCGTTCCTCCAGGAAACGTGCTCGGATTCCGGCGCCTCGGCAAAGCTGATCGCCACGGCACCCGCGATCATCACCAGCGAACCGCCTACTACGAGCAGTTTGACGGCGGTGCTCTGGCCGGAAAGTTCGCCAAACACCAGCACGCCCCAAGCCAGACCCCACAACTGATTGGTGTTGGAGAGCGGGATGCCGCGGCCGATACCTACATACTTGGCGGCGAACTGCTGGAACAGGTCGCCGATCACCCAGCAGAACCCTCCCATGAAGAGCCAAAACAGCGCAGGCCGGGCTTTGCCGACCTCGGCGATGAGGCCTTGCCAGCCGCCATCGAACAGCAGCGCCATGGCGAGCGTGGTACCCAGTTCACCGAAGGTGAAAACGGTAACGAAAGAAAGCGGATTCATCCCGCTGATATACGCCTTCCTGTACGGGATGTACATGGTGCCCCAAAGCAGGCCCGCGCCCAAGGCCGCCAGAATTCCCAGCGTGGCCCGCTGCGAGGCCCCCGTCTGCCCTGAAGACGTTGCGTAGGCCAACAGGCAGGCCCCTGCCATAATTGCCGCGGCCCCGCCCAAAACTTTCGTCCAGGTTCGTGCCCGGCTGCCGCGTAGTTCATTAAAAAGCAGCCAACCCCAGAAGAGTCCTACCAGGGAATTGGTGTTCCAAAGCGGGAAGGCGATCGAGAGCCCGACGTTGCGAATGGCAAATACCGTCAGGGTGTTGGCGACCGCCCAACACATTCCCGCCATAATGGCCCAAAGGATCAGGTGCATCTTGTCCCGAAAATCGCCGAAGACGTAGCCGGTTCCTTTCAACAGGACGGGCACGGTCCAGCGTGCCACAAAAACGCCGGCCACCATGCCGAGAGAGATCAGGAATGGCGAATAGCCCACCGTCACCAGCTTTACCGGCGCTTCGGCCGACCCGAGCCAGGCGCCGGCCGCGAGACCGCACGCGACGCCCAACCTGTGCAACGAACGGGAAGGTGCCTGTTGGGATGTCATGGCTGCGCCCGCAGGAAGACCAGTAGTCCGAAACCGAAAACCAGCACCGCGACCGGCAGCCAAAAATGCACATCCGTCAGCATGGCCCGCAACACGGGCGGCCGCGGATGTTCTTTTGATCCGTTCACCCAGACCTCCATTTATTCAAACGCGCACGAACCAGCCGCGCCGGTACATTACCCAGGCTGCCACGTACATCGCCGCCACGAAAGCGAGCGAATAGAGCAGCGAGGCATTGGGCGGAGACGCTAACGGCGTAAACAGCGTGTGATAGAGAAATCGCTTCCAACCGAAGACATCCAGAATCTCGGCGGCAAACTCCGAGAGCATGTAAATGACGATCGCGTTCATACCCAGAATCACAAAAGGCTTCAGTGCCTTGCGCCAACCGCAACCATCCACAACCCAGGCGAATGCCGCATAGACCACGAAATCCAGTCCCGCCATGGACAGGCAGAAGGAATCCGTCCAGATCTTCTTGTTAATCGGCATCCGCGAATTCCACAGCAGGCCCGTTGACAACAGCACAATTCCTACCGCGAAGAACCACAGCATGCGTTCCCGTAACGAACGCTTCAGCCGCAGCAGGTGTCCGGCCAACACTCCGAACAGCGCGGTTGCGATGGCGGGCAGTGTGCTGACTAGGCCTTCCGGATCCCAGTCTTTCGTCTCGGCGTAGTTGTGGCTGCCAAGCACTACGTGATCCACGTAATGCGCGAAGTTGCCTTCCACATCCAGACGGCCGGGGCCGTATCCGGGCACCGGCGCGAATGTCATGAGCGCCCAATAGACGGCCAGCAGGCCGGCAATCGCGCACATCTGGCCGCGAACGCTGGTGTATAGAAACAGGATGGAGGCAATCAAAAAGCAGATGGCGATGCGCTGCAAGACGCCCAGGATGCGCTGCGTGGCCAGGTTGAAGTGTGGGAACGCATAGCACAGCAGGCCAAGGCCAAACAGGATGGCGGCGCGGCGGCAGGCCTGGGCCAGCAGTTTCCTTTTGGGAACTCCCGCGGCTACGCGCTTGCCGAGCGATAGCGTGATGGCGACGCCCACGATCCAGACAAAAGTGGGAAACACGGTGTCGGTCAGGGTCCAGCCATGCCACGCGGAATGCCGCAGTTGGAAATAGGAATCGCGGTCGCTACCCGCATTGTTCACCAGCACCATCAATGCGATGGTGAGGCCACGAAACGCATCGAGCGAAACCAGGCGCTGCGGCGCGGCATCGGGTGCGTGCGCGGCTGCGGCGGCTTCCGGGCTCTGTGCTGCGGAAGTTTGCATAGGCGAGAGGATTGTATCACTACGCGGCCGGCCACTGCTCTGGGATGAATTGCGTTAACGTACTCGCATATGGATATGGGCCACCCTGTCGTTCTTGGCCGCGCCGCGCTTATCGCGACGCTTGCGTTTGCCGCTCACGCATCGGAATCCGCCATCCCCCTGGCGGGCGAGTGGCGTTTCCGCCTCGATCCGCAGCATTCCGGCGCGACCCTGCATTGGGAACAGCACCCGATTTCCGGCGCCGATCGCATTTTCCTGCCTGGCAGCACCGACCAGGCCGGCTACGGCACAAAGACCAGCGGCCCGGAAAAAGGCTGGCTCTCGCGGCCGTACACCTATGAAGGTCCGGCATGGTACGAAACCGACGTTGTCATACCCGGCACCTGGGCGGACAAGCGCATCACGCTGTTTCTGGAGCGGGCGCACTGGCAAACCGAGGCGTGGGTGGATGGCCGCGCCTTCGGGAAGCGCGACAGCCTCTCCGTGCCGCATATCTACGATCTATCCGCCGCGCTTGCGCCGGGGCGCCACCGGATCACCCTGTGCATAGACAATTCGTACCTGATCGACGTGGGCCGGAACGCCCATAGCGTCACCGATCACACACAGACGAACTGGAACGGGGTGGTGGGAAAGATCGAGCTGCGCGCGAGCGATCCGGTTTGGATCGATGCGGTGAGGATCTCCGCTTCCGGCGGGGTTCTTTCCATGGTGGCGACGATCGGAAATGGGACCGGCGAACCGGTGAGTGGGCAACTGCGATCCGGCAGCGTCATTCAGCCGTTTACGGCAGCGGGAGCCGAACAGAAGGTACAAATCCCGATTCCGCTCCCAGACGCTCGTTGGGACGAGTTCCACTCGTCGCTGATTGATGTCGGGCTCGAGCTTACCGCCGGCACTTTTCATGATTTCTGGAGCGCGCAATATGGTATCCGCGATATTTCCACGCGCGACCGCCAGTTCACCCTCAACGGCCGCCCCATCTTTTTGCGCGGCACGGTGGAATGCAATATTTTCCCTTTGACCGGCTATCCGCCCACCGACGTCGATTCGTGGATGCGCATCTTCCGCATCGCCCGCTCGTACGGCCTGAACCATTTCCGTTTCCACTCCAACTGCCCCCCGGAAGCCGCATTCGTGGCGGCCGACCGCACTGGCTTTCTGCTGCAAGTGGAGCTGCCGGTCTGGACCGGGCTGAACAACAACCTGAAGACTATGGATTTCATGCGCGCCGAAGGCTACCGCATCCTGGAGGCGTACGGCAATCATCCGTCGTTCACCATGCTCGGCATGGGTAACGAGTTCCACGACCAGATGCCGTTTCTGGATAGCCTGGTCGCGGAGTTCAAGCGCGCCGACCCGCGCCGGCTCTATGTTTTCTCGGCCGATCATACCGGCCGCGGTCCCGGGCCGACCTCCGATTATTATGTCGGCCAGCGGATCGGAACGGCGCACTTGCGTATTCACGGCTCGCGCTTCGGCAATGAGCCGCCGTCTACCGATTTCGATTTTTTCAAGACGATCGAAGGCGTCAACGTTCCCGTGGTGGCGCATGAACTGGGCCAATGGGTGGTGTTTCCGGACTATAGCGAAATCGCGAGCTACACCGGCGTGCTCAAGCCGCGCAACCTGGAGGCGTTCCGCGTGGCGTTGGCGGATCGCGGCATGATCGATCAAGCCGGCGCGTTTCAGCAGGCTTCCGGCAAGTTCGCCTGGCTGCTGTACAAGGAGGAGATCGAAACGGCGCTGCGGACGCCGCATTTCGGCGGCGTGCAGTTGCTTCAACTCGAGGATTTCCCGGGACAGG
>Ga0335081_10007934_pt1 | contig 16994 bp, 11 predicted proteins | sample Lox_Sample_35_FD_206713 | JGI IMG/M metagenome (GOLD analysis project Ga0335081, IMG submission 206713) | Soil microbial communities from Loxahatchee National Wildlife Refuge, Florida, United States - Lox_Sample_3.5 | ecosystem: Environmental > Terrestrial > Soil > Wetlands | place: USA... | reverse complement strand
TAGCTTTACGGCGTCGCCGCCGGCAATCGTGAACAGCAATTCAAAATCCTCGCCGTCGGTCAGCGCGGCGGTAAAGGGCGCCTTGGCCGCAGCACTGGTCCGCGCCTGCACCTTGGCCGCGCGGCTGACGGGTACCGCCGCTTTGAGCAGTTCCGCGCCCATCCGGCTCGCCTGCAAAATGTGCCGCAGATCGCCGGCCAGGCCGTCGCTCAAATCAATCATCGCGTGGGGGGGAAAGTGTTCCGCGAGCCAGCGCGCCTCGGCCAATCGCGGCTCAAACTCCAGATGTTTGCCTGCCCGCGAACCGCCCAGTTCGCCGGTGACAAACAACGCGTCGCCCGCCTGCGCCCCGGAACGGAGGACTTGTTTGCCCCGCGCGACCGTGCCGAGCAGCGCGATGGAAATGAATATCTGGCCGGGATTCGCCGTCGTTTCGCCGCCGGCCATCGCCACGCCATATTTTTCCGCCAGCACGTTCATGCCGCCGTAAATTTTGCCGATAAACTCCGGCTCAAAGCGTTTCGGCAACCCGAGCGTCACCAGTGCGGCGCTCGCGGTGCCGGCCATGGCCGCGATGTCACTCAGGCAGCGGGCGAGCGCCTTATGTCCGATTTTTTCCGGCGGCGTGTCTTTGGTGAAATGAATGCCCTCAACCACGGCATCGGTTTTGAACAGCAGCAATTGGTCCGGCAGGCCAAAATCCAGCACGGCGCAATCATCACCCGGGCCGGTCACGACCGTTTGATTGGCGGGCAAGGCTTTGGTCAGCCTGGCGATGAGTTCAAACTCATTCACGATGGACCCGGGTTAAGGTCGTTTTGAAAAAAACAGAGCAGGATGAGATTCGCCGCATTGAAGAACGCATGCGCCATGACAGGCGCGAGCAAACTGTCGGTTCTTTCGTAGAGCCAAGTCAGCACGAGTGCCAGCAGGAACAACGCCACGAATGCCGCCGCATCCGCGTGAATCAGGGCAAACAGAAAGCTGACGCCGAACCATGCCAGCCGCGGCCAGCCGGACTGCTTGAAAAGCGGATACAACATCCCGCGAAAAATAAACTCCTCGGCCACCGGCGCAATGACCACAGTGAACACGCCCAGGTACGCGCGCAGCCACCACTCCCGGGCGTTGGTCAACACCGTCACGGCGGTTTCATTCTCAGGTTGCCAGCCGATTTTTGTGAGCGAGTAAATGGACGCGTATTGCAGCAGCCAGCAGGCCACCGGCAAAAAGGCGATCGCGACCGGCACGACCGGAAACCAGATGCGGTTCATTTCCACCCGGTGCCAGCCAAAGGTATCGCGCCAGGTCGTGTGATGCAGCCGCAAAAAAAAATAAATCAACACCCATGTGGCGCCTTGGAAGGTCAGCGTGCCGAGTAACACCGCGCCGGGACCGGCCGGCGGTTGAAACGCGGTGAACCCAGCCTGCTGCATCAGGCTGTTAATCGCCACGCCAAAACAAAAGCAGGCCAATTGCCCCGCGCAAAACAACACCACCAGCTCCCGGCGCCATGGTTTGGCGGATAACATGCCGCCAGCCTAACGCAGCGGCGCGGCAGTGACGACGCAAAATTATCCGGTCACCGATTCACCTTGCGTCATCGCCATTCGCGCCCTATCCCTTTGCCGAATGGCGGCCGCCCACACCAACCGTCTTGCCAGCGAGAAATCGCCCTATCTGCTCCAGCACGCGCACAACCCGGTGGACTGGTTTGCGTGGGGCGACGAAGCATTTGCGAAGGCGCGCGCCGAAAACAAACCGGTTTTCCTCAGCATCGGCTATTCGACCTGCCATTGGTGCCATGTCATGGAACGTGAATCGTTCGAGGACGAAAAGGTCGGCGCGTTCCTGAACGAACATTTTGTCAGCATCAAGGTGGACCGCGAGGAACGGCCGGACGTGGACAAGATCTACATGACGTTCGTCCAGGCCACGACGGGCGGCGGTGGCTGGCCGATGAACGTTTTTCTCACGCCGGAACTGAAGCCCTTCCTGGGCGGCACGTACTTCCCGCCGGACGATCGCCATGGCCGTCCGAGCTTTTTGCAGGTCCTCCAGCAGGTCGCCGCGCTCTGGCGGGAACGCCGCGGTGAAATTGCCGCTTCCGCCGGCGAAATCCACGCGCGCCTCGCCGCGGCGACCACCAACGTGGCCGCGGGCAATCTGATTCTGACGGCGGACGCTTTGCGCAACGCGGCGGCGATGTTCAAGTCCGCCTACGACCCGCGCCACGGCGGCTTTGGCGCCGCGCCGAAGTTTCCACAGCCCGGCATGCCGTCGTTCCTGCTGCGCTGCGCAAAACGCTTCCACGACGACGAAGCCGCGCGCATGGTGTTGCACACGTGCGACCGCATGGCCGCCGGCGGCATCCACGATCAACTCGGCGGCGGCTTTGCGCGCTACGCGGTGGACGCCGAATGGCTCGTGCCGCACTTCGAGAAGATGCTCTACGACAACGCGCAACTCGCGCAGCTTTACCTCGACGCGCACCTGGTTGCGAAGGCAGAAAGCAGAAGGCAGAAAGCAGAAACTGAAAATGCGGAGCAGTTCGCCCAAGTCGCGCGCGACATCCTGGATTATATTCTGCGCGATATGACGCACCCGGACGGCGGTTTTTATTCCGCCGAGGACGCCGACAGCGAAGGCCACGAAGGGAAATTTTATTGCTGGACAAAAGACGAGCTTTCGAAGCTGCTCAACGTCGAGGAGTTTAATGTGGCCGTTCGTCATTTCGGCATTACCGACCGGGGCAATTTTGTTGACCACAGTCATCCACACCCGTTGCCGGGGCAAAATGTTTTGAGCATTGTCGAGCCGATTGGGAGAGACGGCGTGTCGCCATCCCAGGCTTCATCGAAAAAAATCGGGGACAGCGACCCGCTGTCCCTCCCGGAAACGGATTTTAAATTGCTCGCCTCCGCCAGGCGGAAAATGCTTAAAGCGCGAGCCAAGCGCGTTCGTCCGCATCTCGACGATAAAATCCTTGCTTCCTGGAATGGCCTGATGCTTGGCGCGTTTGCGCGGGCTTATGCCGTGCTCGGCAACAAGAGACATCGCGCCGCCGCGGAGAAAAACCTGGCGTTCATTCAAACGAAACTCTGGGACCCCGAATCCAATTCGCTCTATCACCGCTGGCGCGACGGCGAACGCGACGGCGTCCAATTGCTCGAAGGCTACGCATTCCTGTTGTCCGGGGTCATCGAGCTCTACGAAGCGACGCTCGGGCCGGAGCATCTCCATTTTGCCATCGAACTGGCGGAAGCAATGATCCTGAAGTTTTACGAGCCGGAGAACGGCGGTTTCTGGCAAAGCACGGCCGGCGCGACAGATTTGATTCTGCGGGTCAAGGACGATTACGACGGCGCGGAGCCGTCGGGCAATTCTGTGGCCACGCTCGCGTTGTTAAAACTGGCCGCCATCACCGGGCGCGAAGATTTCAAAAAACCGGCGGAGGCGACGTTGCGACTGTTTGCGCACCGCCTGCAAAATTATCCGCAAGCCATGCCGTTTATGCTGCACGCATTGGATTTCTGGCTGGAGGAGCCGCGCCGCGTGGTCATCGCCGGCGAGGCCAATTCCGCCGCCGGGCGCAAATTGCTGCACGCCGCCCACTCGGTTTATCAGCCGAACAAAATCGCTATGAGCAACACTGGAGAAGTCGAGGAATTCGCGCGCGCTCTGCCCGCGAAGAACGGCCCGGTGGTCTATCTGTGTACCGGCACGGCATGTCAGGCTCCAACGACTGATGCCACAAAGGTTCGGGAACTGTTGCAATAGGCGCGAACCGAATCAGCCGTTGGGTTGCGGCCGTTCCGGCCTTTCACCTCGCGGCTGATGAATTCTGGACAACGCGTGGCGCAACGAATCAATTTCCCGTTCGTCAGCGAGTTTCTGGCGCTCGGCCAGTTCGACGAGTTCGAGCACTTCCTCCATCTGGTCGAGCGTCTGTTTGAGCGCTTCGACAATCTGCGTCACTTCTTCAATTGCCTGGCTGATGGCGGAACCACCGGTTTTCAATTTTTGTTCGGAGGATGGCGCCGTGTCGGCCAACGTTCCAGCCGGGGTGATTTGTTCCGGGCGGCGCGGGCCGCGCCCACGTCCGCCACGATGGCCACGCCGCCGTCCCCGGCCCGTATCGTGCGGTTGCGCGGGTGGGTTTGATTCAGTCTGTGGTTTTTCCGCCATTTCCGGTCCGAGCATGACGCACCGCCGGACAAAAGCAATGGTGAATTGTGATTACTTCTTCACAAACAGCGCCAGCGAGGCAGTGTAGCTGTGCAGAAAACTCTTTTCGCCGACGGGACCGATTTCGCCGTTGCAGAAAAATCCGGCGAGGCTGAACGGCCCAAGTTGTCTTTGGACAAATTCCGCGTCGTGGTTCGGTTGATGGAACAGGTGTTTTCCCCGGCCATTGCAGCAGCAGAGGCAGCCGCCGTAGATTGCCGTGCCGGCCAGCTTTTGCTTGGCGCGCCCGAGCAATTCGTTCATGTCCTCCGTCGCCGCCGCCGCGTCCCGCCGCTGGAACTGCATGGTCTGGCCGGTGCGCGGCAACGCGCCGACGGCCAATACGCCGGAGCGCGGATCGGCGCCGATGAGATTGCGCACCAGAAAATCGCCGCGATGAAAATCCTCAAGGTATTCGTTGACGACCAGGCCGATGAGCAGGTTGCCCTGCGCCTTGCGTTGTTCGTCGGGCGGAAGCCTTTGAAACGTCTCCTGCAGCACGGCATAGGCCGGCCGGTTGCCGATGTGGTGAATCAAATTGCGTTCCACACCGGTGAGCGTCCACGTCTCTCCGATGGGCGTGCAGCCCTGGGAAATAACGCCGGTCAGTGCCACGTCGCCGCCGACCGAAACCGCCACCCCGCCATCCTCGAAGACTTCGCCGTCGAGATAAACTTGCGTCAGCGGTTCGGGAACCGCGCCGCTGGCCAGTCCGCCATAAAGCGGCACCGGCGCGTAGGCCCCGTTCCACAAACGGATCCAACCTTCCACATCGAGGTGAAACGGGTCGAGGAAGACAAGCCAGCCATTGGTACGCGCAGGCTCAAGGCCGGTTTCCAAATGCCAATACACCGGGCCGTTTGCCTCCTCAAGCTGCGCTTGCGTGAAGCGGAAGCCCTTTAATTCCGCGCCGGGCAGCGAGTACAGCGCGAGCACCAGGCCGGGCGCATTTTCAATTTCCTGTGAACCGACAATCAGCCCGTTGCTTGAACAGCCCGCCAGCAACGGGATCCGGGCGTGCACGCGCAAGATTTCCAGCGTTTGCCTGGCCTGCGGAAAAAACGCCGGCGACATGAACACGAGGCCGAGCGAAACCTGGGGCGCGAGCAGTTGCCGGCGCAGGTCTTCCGCCCACTGCCGCAACCCGGCTTCGTCGAAATCGCCCGGCCAATGGGCCGCAATGGAGTATTCGGTGTTCACCCCATCAGCTTAACTCCAAAGCGCCCAATTGTAAATGTCCTGACCCCGGAGAAACGGTTTTATCCGGCGAACTTTTGGCGTTATGCTGTTCCGCAGATGATCGTGACACCAACCGAAGACGCCGCGCCGGGCCGAACCGCAGCCGCTCGCCGGCCGCACTTGCCTGAATTGCTGGCGCCGGCCGGCGATTGGCACTGCGCGCGCGCCGCAGTCGAAAACGGCGCTGATGCGATTTACTTCGGCCTCGAACGATTCAATGCCCGGATGCGGGCGAGGAATTTCACTGAGGCGGATTTGCCGGAACTGATGGAATTTCTGCACCGGCGCGGCGTGCGCGGCTACGTGACGTCGAATACGCTGGTATTCGAAAACGAACTGGCCGACGCGGAAAAACATCTGCGCGCAATGATCGCCGCCGGGGTGGACGCGGTCATCGTACAGGACGTCGGCATCTGCCGGCTCGTCCGCCGGCTCTCGTCGGATTTTCCAATTCACGCCTCGACGCAGATGACCGTCACCAGCGCCGGCGGGATTGATTTCGCCCGCGAGCTGGGCTGCAACCTCGTTGTGCTGGCGCGCGAATGTTCCATCAAAGAAATTGAAAAAATCGACCTGGTGGGGCGAGACTCCCGGCGAGCCGAACCCGTAATCGGAAAAACGGCTCGCGAGGACGCTCGCCCCACCGCGATGCCTCTGGAAGTTTTTGTCCATGGCGCCTTGTGCGTCGCTTACTCCGGCCAATGTCTGACGAGCGAAGCGCTCGGTGGACGCTCGGCCAATCGTGGCGAATGCGCCCAGGCCTGCCGGATGCCCTACGATTTGATTTGCGATGGCAAACCGGTTCCGCTCGGCGACCGGAGATATTTGTTAAGTCCGCAGGATCTGGCCGGGCTGGAAGTCTTGCCGGAATTGATGCGCGCGGGTGTCGCCTCGTTCAAAATCGAAGGCCGGCTCAAAACACCGGAATACGTCGCGAACATCACGCGAATTTACCGTCAGGCGCTGGACCAATTTGCATGTAGCGGCGTTCGGCAGAACGCCGCTGACTTTTCGGGAAGTTTGCGGCTTTCTCCCGAAAGCCGCTACGAGATGGAAATGGCGTTTTCGCGCGGACTTTACACAGGCTGGTTCGGTGGCGTAAATAATCAGGCGCTGGTGCACGGCCGGTTCGGAAAAAAGCGCGGCGTCTATCTCGGTGACGTCATAAAAGTTTTGCGCGACGCGGTTCAGGTCACACTCAAAGGTCCGCTCAAGCCCGGCGACGGCGTGGTTTTTGATGCCGGCAAACCCGAGGAAAAAGAGGAAGGCGGACGGGTCTATCAAATCCGGAATCCGGAATCCGGAATCCGAAATGCCGAGCTGCTTTTTGGCCGTGGTGACGTGGATTTTTCACGCGTCCGTGCCGGGGACAAAATCTGGAAGACGAGCGACCCGGAATTGGATCGCCGCCTGCGCCGGAGTTTTGAAGGCGATGCGCCCAAATTCCAACGTCCGATTGAGATGGAAGTCCATGGCGCCGCCGGCGCCCCGTTCACCCTCATCGCTCGCGATGAACTCGGCCACGTCATTCAACTGGATTCGGCTGGCCTGCTGGCCGGGGCCGTAAAGCGGCCATTGACGACTCAACGTTTGCGCGAGCAACTCGGCAGATTGGGTGGAACGCCGTTCACGCTGAACGAATTGAAAAACCACTTGCGGGGCCGCGTTTTATTGCCGGTCAGCGAATTGAACCGCCTGCGCCGTGAAGCCGTGGCGAAACTGGAAAAACTGCGCGCGCAGCCGAAGCGATGGACACTGAACTCGGGTCCCGGGTCCGGCGTCTTGGCTTTGGAGGAATGCACCCGCAAGACTTCCCCGGATGCCAGCTCCCAGCCCCCGGCCCCTGCAGTCATCGTTCTCGTCCGCTCCTTTGCACAACTCGAAGCCGCGTTGAAATGCGGCGTGGAGACAGTTTACTGCGAGTTTGAGGACCCGAAAAAATACCGTGAAGCGGTGACGTTGTTTCATACCGCTCGCGGCTCTTCCGGCTCTCAACCCTCAACCCTCAACCTTCAACCGTCCATCTGGGTTGCTCCTCCGCGCATTTTCAAGACTGGCGAGGAATGGATTTTGCAGCAGATCCGCTCCTGCAATGCCGACGGCTACCTCGTTCGCAATTACGACCATCTCAAATTTTTCGCCAACGACCGGCGGCGCGGCGATTACTCGTTGAACGTGGCCAACCGGCTGGCCGCGGATTATTTCAAAAACCGGTTTGGACTGGAACGCCTGACGCCATCGTACGATTTGAATTTCCAGCAACTTGAAGCGCTGTTGCGCGCCGCGCCGCCGGAATGGTTTGAGGTGACAATTCATCAGCACATGCCGATGTTCCACATGGAGCACTGTGTTTTTTGCGCGTTCCTGTCCAGCGGCACCGATTACACGAACTGTGGCCGGCCCTGCGACCGGCATGGGGTGAAATTGCGCGACCGCGTCGGCGCGGAGCATGGATTGAAGGCCGATGCCGGCTGCCGCAACACGGTGTTCAACGCCCTGCCGCAGACCGGCGCGGAATATGTCACGAAGATGATCGAATTGGGCGTGCGGCATTTCCGGCTGGAATTTTTGGATGAACCGGTGGAAACCGTCGAGCGCACCATCGCCAGTTACCGGCAACTTTTGCGCGGTGAAATCAGCGGAACCCAATTGTGGCGTGAGTTGAAGCTGATGAATCAGCTCGGTGTCACGCGCGGGCAGATCGGAAAGCCGTAGCGTTCGGCCTGTGGCCGAATCAATTCGCGCCGGAGGCTCGACCCTGCATCGTTTTTACTTCAGCCACGGCGCAATTTTCTCGCCGGACCAGATTTCTTTGACGGGCTGGCGTTCGCGCACGACAACCGCGCGCCTGTCGTTGACCATAACCTCGGCCGCCAATGGCCGGGCATTGTAATTCGACGCCATGGCAAAACCGTAGGCCCCCGCGCTCATCAACGCGATGTACTCACCCTCCGTGAATTTTGGCAACGCGCGGTCTTTGCAAAAATAATCGCCTGACTCGCAAACACCGCCGACGACGTCGGCCTTCATCGCCGTGCCGCCCCTGCGAACGAGCGGCACAATTTCATGATAGGCCTCGTAGAACGCAGGCCGGATTAAATCATTCATCGCCGCGTCCACGATGACAAAATTTTTCCGTCCCGTCCGCTTCACATATTCGATGTGCGTGACCAGAATGCCCGCGTTGCCGGAAATGAACCGGCCCGGTTCCATCAGGATTTTCAAACCTAACGGCCGCAACAACGGCAGTAGCCGGTCTGCGTATCTGCGCGGCGTCAAAATATTTTTTGCGGCGGGCGTTTTCCACCAGCCGGGCGTACCGCTCGCCAGCGCGTGCGGGTAAACGATGCCCAGTCCGCCGCCGATGCTGAAAAATTCAAGGCCGTGCCGTGCTTTCAGCTTCCGCACCAGCGGCAGCATTTTGCGCACGGCCCTTTCAAACGGCGCGGTTTCCGTGATTTGCGACCCGATGTGCATCTGCACGCCGCGCAACCGCAGATTTTTCAGTTTCGCCGCCCGGGCATACACGCCCTCGATCAGCTCGAAGGCGATGCCAAATTTGTCTTCGTAGGTCCCCGTGGTGATTTTCGCGTGCGTGTTCGCCGCCACGTCCGGGTTGACACGCACCGCGACGGGGGCGATTTTTTTCAGCCGGGCCGCGATGCGGTTGATGCGCGCCAGTTCCGGTTCGCTTTCGGCGTTAAACGAATAAACATCCCGCTTGAGCGCGTATTCGATTTCCGGTCCGGTCTTGCCCGCGCCGGCAAACACGCAGCGGCACGGGTCACCGCCCGCCGCCATCACACGCTGCAATTCCCCATCGCTCACGATATCGAAGCCGCTGCCGAGGTTGGCGAGGGTCCGCAGCACGGACAAATTCGAATTGGACTTCACGGCGTAACAAATCAGGTGGTCCACCGGCGACATGGCCGCGTCCAGTTTTTCAAAATGGTCCGCCAGTGTGGCCTGCGAATACACGTAAAGCGGCGTGCCGAATTTTTTCGCCAGTGTGTCCAGGGCGACACCTTCGCAATACAGTTTATTCCCGACGTAATGAAAACGATGCATCCTTGAGAGTTTAAAGCACGAAACCCAAAGTTCAAGATTGGGATTTCAACTGCGTTGATTGCCCTCCGGCGGAGTCGGCGCAATCCCCTGATTTTATTTGCCAAAAGACGAAACGGGGCGCGCTGAATCTGCCGGCAACTCGATTGGCGCCGCGGTCGCTGAAGACCCGGTCGCAATCACGGAATTTCTACCGGCACGCCCGGGATAGACACCATCCGCCTTGTTGCCGAGAATTCCCGCGTAAAGCGCTTCCACAAACGACGGTGCCTCGACGACGGCTTTGAGCGTTTGATTGATTCCCGCAACCAATTCCTCTGTCCATTCTTTGGCCTTGGCGCTCGGAGCGATGTCAGTCTGGCCGAAAAAACGAAAAGCTTCTTCGATTGAACGTAAGGAACCAACGCGGCCTGCCGACGTGATCGGTCCGCGCGAAAAGGCTTCGTCGGTCGAAGCCGTTGTGACGGCGTCCACGCCGAGGGTCGAGCACATCGCAACGTGCAGCGAAGTGGTCGTGGCTGATTGTTCCTTTTCCTCGGAGTGCGTCATAAATCCAATCGGTTCGCCCGGCCAGATCGGGAAGTCAGCGAGCGTTTGCAGCGCGCGAATCTTGGCGAAGTTATAATCCACGTAATTCTGTTCCATCAGTTCGTTGACCATGATGTAGGGGCCATGGCAGAGCAGCGGTTTCAAAATCGGTTGCGCCCCGAGCCGGCGGCCGAGCTGGGCCATGATGAGCATTCCCGCAAAGGCCTTGTGTGGCGGCACGCCGGCGAGTTCTTCGTTCGTCGGAATGTCGAACGGCATTTTGTAACGCGCGGCGGTGCGGATGGCGTCCACGCCATCCACGGTAAGCCGCGCGGGATCGGTTCCGCCGCAAATCGAACCATAGACGATATTGATTTTCGACAGGTCCGCGCCGAGGAAGCCGGAGAGCACGGCAATTTCCGGCGTGTTCAACCCGCGATGCGCGCGCACCGTCCAGAGCGTCGCCGCGTCGAGCGAACGTTTGATGAGCGAAAGATTTGCGTAGGTCACGGGCGTGCCGTCCTCGGCGTTGGTGAGAAAGCCGTCCATCAAGCCCTCCGTGCGCGCGCCCCACGCCGGATCGAAATGCAGCACGCCGTCGGCGCCCCAGCTTTCGGCGACCTTGATGTGCATGCCGTCCATCATCGGGCAACCGGTGCCGTATTGCACGAAGACGAGCGGCTTCGTGCGGCCATGCTGGAGCACGCGCGGGTGAAAATTCGTTTTCGCGATGTCAATGCGGTGATTATATGCGTCCACTTCCTGCTGCGTGATCTGACGCACGCTGGGCGGACAGATGTTTTTCTGGAAAAAATCCACCACGGCTTCGTCGCACTGCGCGAGGTAATCGCGGGTGAACGGCAGCGCGGTGTAGCTCTCGACCGAGCCGTGCACGTCCCGCAATTGCGACTCCGTGATGTGCGCGCGGACAACGCCCGGTGAAGTCTTGTTGGCCGTCCATTCGAGGATTCCGTCCACGATTTCATCGAGATATTTCTGCGTGGTCGAATCTTTAACTGTGTTGTCGTGCGGGAACGGGAACTTCGGCTTGTGTTTGACTGGATGCGTGATGTGGCGGGCGAGTTCGGGATTCTTTTCAATCAGCGCGTGGATTTCCTCGATGGTGGTGTGCGGACCGTAGCCGGCCTCGAAGCCAAGACTCTGTGCAAGCTCGGTGGTGACCGCCATGCCGCCGATGGCAATGCGGACTTTATCAAACACGCCTTGCGCGGTAAGAACGTGGCGGACGCGGCGGAAAAGCTGTTCCACGCCGTAGCCGACGGTACGCCCGACGAAAATCATGTCCACCTTTTCCTTGAGCGCAGCCTCGCCGATTTCCTCGACGGTGATGTCGGGCGGCAGCAGCAGACACGGGTAGCCGAGCGCTTCGAGTTTGCGCTTGATGAGCTTCAGTCCGGCGTCGTGGACCGGGTCGAGCGGGGCGAGGAGAATTTTCATACGGTTGAAGGGCAAAACAAATTAACGCAGAGACGCGGAGATCGCAGAGATTCGCGGAGGGGAAAACAATTTTGAGAAGAGCCAGCCGCTAAATCTGCCTTGAAAATAAAATCTCTGCGCTTCTCTGCGCCTCTGCGATTATCCGATTCGGTTTTGGCGGGACAGGTTTTCATTCCTTCAGCCAGGTGTAATTGTCGCCAGGTTTGTTCATGTAAGCACGGACCCGGAAATGCGCGCCGGGGCCGTTGAAATCCAGCGACACGATGACGAACCGCGACAGGCCGAGCGACTGCATGAGCTTGCCGACGAGTTCCCTCGCCTCCTTCTCGCTTTCGCAAAGCACGAAGCTCTCGATATCCAGCGCATCAACAATGGTGTCGCGGGCGGTTGTCATAGGATTGAATTCAAATTACTCCTGCGCATTTGCAGGTGATATTCATCAAACCAACCATCGCTTTGACGATAAGCCGGGTTTCCTTTTCGAGCAAGTTGCCGTCCTCGTCGAGCGTGCCAAGGCCGAGCGAGATGAAAATGTTCGCGTCGTAGGCAATCGTCGGGATGATGCCCATCTGCGCCATGCCCGCTTGGAAAATGTGCGTGCCGGCATACATGTCTTCGATGGAAAAAATCGGGATGCCCGGCTGGCCATTCTTCCACGTGTTCTCGTAATTGATTTCCACGGCGAGCGAGTTAACGCTTTTGCTGATGATGAGGCCGTCGTGGAATTTCTTCGGCAGACCCTTGAATTCCTCCTTCACGATTTTCAGCAATTGGTCAAGAGGTTTGGTCATTGTCTGCGGCTTGTCGCGGAGAATTTTCAGCGCGGCGATCAGGCCGACGAGCGCCTCCTTGCCGGGATCGTTCGTGACGTAGGCCGCTTTGCCGTAGGAATAGCCCGTGCCGGAGCGGTCGGAATGATACCCTAGCGCGCGGCGGATCGGCACCATCACGTCCTCGCGCCCGATGATGAGGCCGACCGTCGGCGCGCCCGACGATTTATCCATCGAATACGCCATCACGTCCGCGCCGAGCTTGCGCGGGTCGGCGCCGATGAAGGGCGTGCCCCAGGCGTTGTCCACGATGTAAGGCACGCCGTATTCCTGCGCGAGTTTCGCGATGCCCGTCTGCAAAACCGGAGCGCCGGTCTCCGACCCGGCACGAACTGGTTGAATTTTCCCACGCGCCGGGTCGGAGACCGGCGCTCCAACATCGCCGTAGCCGTAGCCGACGCTGTCGTAGCCGAGCGATGAAAACGCGGTGAGAGACGCAGCGTGACGCGCGGCGGTTTTCTCGATGCGCGCCAGAGTTTTCTTCGCGTCGTGATTGGCGAGCAGCACGGCGGGATGCTGTTTGATGCCGTGCAATTCATAACGCGCGCCTTCCATCGGCACAAAAACCGCGTCAGTATTTTCGAGGCGCTTGCCGGAAAAGCCCAGTTCGCCCGCCGTCACGCCGCGGTCGGCAAACAAGTCCTTGTAACGCGGCGGAAACGGCCGGCCATAACCGCCGTGATGATGCAGATGCCGCTCGAACGGCGCGATGTAGCAGGCGCGATACGCGTCGCCGCGGCCGGTCATCGGCGGCGTGGCAAGACAATCGAAACTCACCCACAGCGCGGCTTCGCAGGTGTTCACCGGCGCGGCGTCGAAGCCGTCGCCATAGACGTCCTTCACAATCTCGCGAATTTCTTCGATGAGGAATTTGTTCTCGATGACTTTGCGCGACGCGTCCTCGATGGCCTGGCTCACTTCGCGCGTCAGCAGCGCGTGGCAACTCGACACCGCGCCGGTCAGGCCAATCTTGCCTTTCATTTCCGGCGTGATGCCGATGTCGTCGGCGAATTTTTTTGCCTCGGCATAAATCGCGGGCAGGTTTTTGTGCAGTTCCTTGTAGAATTGGAAACGGTATTTGGTGGGCATAACTTTTGGTGTGGTGCGATTCATTATTTCAGAGCCTGAACGCACGTGGCGCCGATGCTGGCTGCGTCAATCTTGTATTCGCGGTAAAGGTCGGGAATCGTGCCGGACTGGCCGAAACCGGCGACGCCGAGCGGACAGGTCGGCGCGTTCAGCGCCGCGCCGATCCACGCCAGGGTGTGCGGATGACCGTCCACGACGGTCACGACCGGAACTGTGTGTTCCGCGGCAGGGACCAGCTCATCCAACAAATGACCGGGCCTGGCCGTGCCGGAAATCGCGGTGTGCCGGGAATCTTGAAATTCGCGATACAACGGACCGGCGCCGGCGACGTTGAACACATTCGCAAAAATTTCCTGCCCGGCAAGTTGCCGGCTTGCGGCAATGGCTTCGGGAACCATCGCGCCGACGGCGAAAATGTGAACGGCATTTTTTCCAGGTTGGTAGCCGGCCTCGCCGCTGCGGTCCACGAGCCGATACGCGCCGCGGATAACCTGTTGGCGCAAACGCTCGCGTTCGCCCGCATCCGATGGCACGGACAGGAGCGATTGATCCACGGGCTTGCTCGTGAGGCGGAGATAAGTTGAGCCGCTGCGGGTGCGGATGTTTTCCAGACCAGCCATGAGAATCCATTCCAGTTCCTGGCCGAAGCACGGTTCGTAAGTGGCAATGCCGGGCAACTCAATACCGATGGAGCCGGTGATGATGGATTGATGCGCGCCGCCTTCGGGCGCGAGCGTGATGCCCGAAGGCGTGCCGACGACGATGAACTTCGACCCCGAGTAAAGCCCGTAGTAAAACGCATCCAGACCGCGAGGCACGAAACAATCGTAAAGCGTGCCGATGGGGAAGAGCAAATTGCCATTGACCTCGTGCGACAGGCCGAGCTGACCGAGCGCCATGAACAAATTGATTTCCGAAATGCCGAGTTCGAGGTGATGTCCAGTCGTGGTTTCCTTCCACGTAAGCACGCCCGGTTCGGATTCTTCGGGGAGAAATTCCTTCTCCATCCGGCTCCAGACTTCCATCTTGTTGATCCAGCCGCCCAGGCTGGTGGAACTCGCGACGTCGGGGCTGACGGTCACAATTCGTTTTGAAAGTTCCGGTAATGCGCGAGCCAGAGCAGTCAAAATTCTTCCGAAGATCTGCTGCGTGGAGAGGCTGCCGGCATAGCTGCCGCCGAGGCTGGCGGGAATGGTAAAACCCGGGGCGGCACTTTTGCCGGACGCGGACGGTTGGAGGCGGCGACGAACCTGTTCGCAAAGTTCGCCGGCTTCGCTGTGCGCGGGGAACCCTTCCCAAATCTCATTTTCGGGTATTTCCAGTTTGACGCGCAGTTCCTCCATCTGCCCGGCAGTGAGCAGCAGCGAATGATTTTGCGGATGGCCGACCGATGGCAGCATCCAGCCTTTCAGGGTGTAAGCGAAAATCACCGTGGGTCCCGGCCGACCGTCAGCTTTGGCGAACGCATCGCGCAATTCCGCAAAATCATGTCCGCCGAGATTGCGGAACAATACCTGCAAATCGGGATCGCTCCAGGCGCCCAGCAGCGCGGACATTTCCTTAGGATAACGGCTCAGGCGCGGCAGCCATTCGCGCAGGCGTTCCGGCGAGAGCCGCAACAGCCGCTGATACGCTTCGTTGGTAAGATCATCAATGCACTCGCGGAGCAGTTCGCCGTTCGGCAGTTGAAACGCGGCCTGCAATTGCTTGCCGTATTTCGCCTCAACCACGTGCCAGTCATTCGCCTTGAACATTTCACGCCAGCAATGGACGCGGATGCCGGGGATTACGCGGTCAAGACTCTGGCGGTTGAGATCCACCACCCAAAGGACATTTTTTAATTCCATCAACGCCGGTTCGGCAATGGCTTCCCAAACCGCGCCTTCATCCAGTTCCGCGTCCCCGACGAGACTCACATAACGGCGGTCGCGACAACAGCCCGCGCCGAAGTGCATCCGCACGTATTCCTCGGTCATGGCCGCGAAGTTCGCCGCCACTACGCCGAGGCCCATCGAACCGGTTGAAAGGTGCACGCCATCTGGATCCTTCGTGCGGCTCGGATATGCTTGCAGTCCCTTGAACGCGCGCAACGATTTGAGATAGCGCGGCTCCAGATTTCCCAGCAGAAATTGCAGGGCGTGATAAACCGGCGAGGCGTGCGGCTTGACAGCAATTTTATCATCGGCGCGCAAATACTCGAAAAAGAGATAAGTGAGTATGGTCACGATCGAGGCGCTTGAAGTCATGTGGCCGCCGACTTTCACTCCATCCGTGCCGGTATGAGTCTTGTTGGCGTGATACACCATCTGCATAGCCAGCCACAGCGCCCGGTTCTGGATTTGAACGAGAACTGCGTCGCGGCCCCCGGAAAATGAATTTTTGGCTGGCGCCTTTTCCATCAGATATCGGCTCCCGCCGGCTTACACGAGAACGTGCCGTTATTCTCCACGAAACCGCGAATTTTGGATACCCCCCATTTTGGCCGTGAGGCGGCAGCCGGCCATTCCGAACCCGGCCGGCAATAATTTTATGGCTGCGCAAAACGGATTTTCTTTCCGACGGAAAATTTCAGTTGTCGCCCGGCCTTTCGCTGCTTCACGCCAATGATAATATTGATGTGGTTCGGCTCGTGCGTTTCGTCAAAACCAACGACCCTGCCTATGGGCTGTTTGCCAAGCCAGAGCGTTTCACCGACCAGCACGCAACCGCCGCGCGCGACTTCGAAGAAGGCGAGGTAAGCGATGCGATTGGCCGTTTCGCCGGGTTTCTTGCCCGCCTCGTCCGTGGCAATGAGTTCGTGGATGGAATTTTTTCTCAACGCCCGCGAATAGGTGGAGATCAGCTTCAGCCCGCGCGCCTCGTGCGTCGAGTCGAGCACCGTGACCACGGCGCCGGTGACCGGCCGGTTTGCGGCGTAAGTCGCCAGGGTGACAAACCGCGTGGTTTTGACTTTTGTTTTTAGCGTGGCCATGGCAAAAGAACCAGAGGGCCCGGTCAGCCGCACGTTGCCGCCGGGCGGCTGGAACCGCGTGATTTCATTGTAAGTCCCGGCGGACGACGTAAATCGTAGGTTTTGGTCTGGAACATTTTCGACCTCAACCTGGCCACTGTGCCGCCGCCGACAAAGCCCGGCAAGCCCAAAAGAACCGCTTCGCGGGAGCGACGATTGATCGCATTCCGGTAAAAACCTGGAGTTGGAAAATTGGCGACCGGCGTTTGCTTACGGCTCCGCCAGAATTTTCGCGCGCTCGGTGTGATACTGTTCCGGCGTGATCTCGTCGGCCTTGTATCGTTCAAGCAACCCTAGAAGTTGTGCTTCCTTGGCCGCGGAAATTGGCAGCGGCGGCGCCAGAATCGGCTTCAACCCCAGTCCCTTTCCTGGATAGTCTGCGTTGATCTGGCTTGGCGGCGACATGACCTCCGGCCGGACTGCGGGCGGAACTGGCTTTGCCGGGTTGGTGGCGGTAACGGGCTGGGTTTGCGGCGCGGGGGCCGCCGTGGGCGTAACCGCCGGAGCTGCCCAGTTCCCCGTGTTCATTTCGGACATTTTTTGTTCCA
>Ga0335081_10007933_pt1 | contig 16994 bp, 15 predicted proteins | sample Lox_Sample_35_FD_206713 | JGI IMG/M metagenome (GOLD analysis project Ga0335081, IMG submission 206713) | Soil microbial communities from Loxahatchee National Wildlife Refuge, Florida, United States - Lox_Sample_3.5 | ecosystem: Environmental > Terrestrial > Soil > Wetlands | place: USA... | reverse complement strand
GCTCGAAAGACGGATGATACTGAACTCGCCGATTTGCTCCACTGCAAGAAGAAGTTCATCCTGATGCAGAACAAGCAAACCAAACGGCGGGAGAACCTTCTGCAAAAGCTCGCCGATATCAACGATCCCATTTACAAGTCTATGCTTCTCAAAGAGCAGTTTGTTGCTATCTATACATCCCGCAACCGCGCTTCAGCTCGTAAAGCTTTACGGGAGTGGATCATCGCTGCGATTGGATCGAAGATTCAGGTGTTCGTCGAACTCGGCCGCAAATTCTTTCGAAAACGGCACTTCATCCTGAACTACTTCATCTGTAAAATAACGACTGCCATCTCCGAAGGGATCAATAATAAAATCAAACGTCTTAAGCGCATGGCCTACGGCCATAAAGATGTTACTTACTCAATTTCATGCGCTGTGCCCGAACTGTGCCCGTAAACCTTAGCTTTTCTTAGTCAAATATCTGCACTTTGAAAAGATCAACACAGGCTTGAACAAGTCTTATTGCAAAAGTATGGCGCGGATCATGAAATGAGTTAATGGTAGATCATTTACCATTAACTCATCAGACTGAGTGCAGAGCAAAGTTTTAGTTTTTCAGCTAAAGAATAAATCAACATGTGTCGATAAGAACTATAAGGGGATGATAAAACACTCTCCAGTCTCTCAACTCATCAAGTCTGACTACTTGAGGTTGTACATGTTTAAGAAAATAGCAAAACTCATCAAGTTATCCCTATTTGAACTTTCCTTGAGTAATATTTATTGGATGATTAGATTAAAAAACTTTAACTTTCCCATATTAATCTTTAGATCACTTCACTTGCGTATGGGTAAAAATTCCAGGATCATCCATAGGGCTGGTCGACTCCATCTAGGCTGCCGATGGGGCATTAGCAGGTACAAGGAGTCGGACTTAACCATATATGAGAATGGAACATTAGAGATTAGAGGCGATATGAAAATATACACGGGCTGCTCTGTCGATATTTGCAGTGGGGCAACTCTTTCGTTAGGTAGTGGTGGTATTAGTAATGGCGCAAGGATAGTCGTTTTTGATAAAATAATAATAGGCCATAATGTCGGTATTTCTGAGAATGTCACTTTTCGTGATAGCGACAATCATTGCATTATTGGATCCACAAAACCGGTCACTTCTCCTATTATTATCGGTGACAATGTTTGGATCGGAATTAACGCAACTATTTTAAAAGGTGTGACCGTCGGAGAAGGAGCTGTGATTGCCGCCAACTCTCTAGTTAATAAAGATGTTCCACCACATGTGCTTGTGGGAGGTGTACCTGCGAAAATTTTGAAGGAAAACATATTGTGGAATACGCCATCGATGATCAAAGTATGGGATCAAGAACCTCGAAAGAATCACAAATCCGTGGACGCCGATGACCGTTCTTAGAAGAACCTCTATAGTCTGTCGCGGCGATCTTCAAGGCCTCGAACCGCGGCTATCTTGAGCTCACCTCCAGGTTCGATGAACAAGTATTGCAAATGTGTTGTTGAGATCGTGGAACATGAAATGTGTTATCTTCCATTTTCAACAGCAACCTGAGAAGCTCTTAGCATGTTGCGACTATTAAGATCTTCACCTATCCTGCTGTAGAAAACAAGATTCGATCTGATCGATCTCACCTTGAACGGTGTTTTTAAGACCAGCCCTTTCGCCCTCCCTCGCGAAGAGGCTTATTGAGAAAATCCAGGCCTTTAAAGTTTCCATTGTATATTTTCTTTCAAAATTTTCGCAGGGACACCTCCCGCAAGCACATGTGGTGGAACATCTTTATTAACCAGAGAGTTGGCGGCAATCACAGATCCTTCTCCGACGGTCACACCTTTCAATATAGTTACATTAATTCCTATCCAAACATTATCACCGATAAAAATAGGAGAAGTGACCGGCTTTGTGGATCCAACAATGTAATGATTGTCGCTGTCACGAAAAGTGACATTCTCAGAAATCGCAACATTATGACCTATAGTGATTTTGTCAAAGGCGACAATCCTTACGCCATTACTAATACTACCACTACCTAACGAAAGAGTTGCTCTTGGGCAAATATCGATAGAGCAGCCAGTGTATATTTTCATGTTACCTCTAATCTCTAATGTACCATTCTCATGTATCGTTAAATCCGATTTCTTGTACCTGCTAATGTCCCATCTACAGCCTAGATGGAGTCGGCCAGCCCTATGGATGATCTTGGCATTTTTACCCAAACGAAAGTGAAGTGATCTAAAGATTAATATGGGAAAGTTGAAGTTCTTTAATCGAATCATCCAATAAATATTACTGAAGGCAAGTTCAAATAGGGATAACTTGATGATTCTTACTATTTTCTTATACATGTACAACCCCCAGCAGTCAGTCTCGATGAGTTGAGAGGCCGGAGTTTCTTGTCCGCCCCCCTCAATTTGCTAGTCGGTCACATTTTACCATTTATAACTTTGGACGCTCAAACAGATTAAGCTAAGTGATGATTCGTCCTTTTTGAGCAGAATGCCAGTTAGACTGGGTTTTAATACACAAGTTTATAAATTGTAATAAAGCGACCACCGACTGCGTGACCAATTACAAAATATTTACCGTCTGGACTAAATGCAGCACAACTTGATCCACAATCAAAATCAGCAGACTCAATCGGCTTGAGAGCTTGAATGTTCCAAAAATTCACTTTGCATTCACTACCTGAATGGCGAATTTGGATTCCGAATGGACCCTTACGAATGATGCAATCACCCGATACCAAGATATCGCTATGGGGAACAAATGACAAGGTACAGATTCTTTCAGTATGACCCAATAAGGTGTCAATATAATTTCCCGTTTTTGCATCCCAAATAACTATCGAATTATCATTGCTGCCGGTTACAAGGTATTTACCATCCGGGCTATAACTAATTGCTTCAACATTATTTGCGTGGCCATTTAATACTTTAATTTTATCCCCACTGATTGCATCCCAAATTATAGCTGAATTATCCCTGCTGCCTGATGCAAGTCTCAGCCCGTCTGGACTATAAGCGATTGCTTTAACATCGTTAGTATGGCCCTTTAATTCATTATGCGTCTTATCTTTTTTTATATCCCACAAAAGAATCGTATCGTCGTCGCGAGCAATTGCTAAAACGTTGCTATCCCCATTGAAAGATAATGAATTGACAGGTTTTGACGTATTAATGGAACATATTTTCTTCCACGTTGACGTATCCCACACATGCACCTTATTATGCTTATATCCCGACGCAAGGTATTTCCCGTTTCGACTGAAGGCTAATGCCCTTACGTCATCATCATCCTCTACAAGGGTTTTGATTATTTGCCAATTCGCAACATCCCAAATTACTATTGACTGTTCGGTTGTTCCACCTACCAATAGCTTGCCGTCAGGGCTGAATGCAATTGACAGGATATCACCTTGATAACCTTTCAGCGTTTTAATTTCCTCATAATCAATTTGGGGAGATGTCGAATTTGCAACAGATTCAGGGGACGTCAAGGTTCGAGTTGATCCCGGTGCGTTGATGTTTTCCGCTGATACGGATAAAGTAAACAAAAAATAAAATAACAGGAAGAAACATATAAAATAGAACTTTTTCACATTGGTCTCCCTGAGGCAAAAAAATGTAACGCCACACACATTCGATAACCACTGAAGTCAACTCACACCAAAAATGAACAAATAGAACCTCATCTCAGGGGAATCGCTTCTCCTATCATCTAGGACAGGCAACTTTCATATCCCACCTTCCTAAACCGTATCATATCAAAAAATGAATGTCCAACAGAAAAAAGATGCCCGGTTGCCCGCGGGCCCGGATCTTTATCCCTCGAAATCAGGCATATATTTGTGATAAAATTAATAAAATTATTGAAGATGATTTTTTAAAAGAGATCCTTGACAGGAGGAGTATATGATGTATTCGATGAGTTGTGCTTAATTGTGATTGCGGACTATTATAGGCGATACGATATCTACCTGTGCGACACAATACTAATTTATGGATTGTAAAAAATGGACTGCCTGGTGCCGAGTATGATTTCAGATCGCATATTGACTATTAGACCTTAGTTTTGTGCTTTGTGAAGTATATTGTGAAGTAGAGGGCGGAATCGGGCGGTAAATACGAATAACAGCCTCCGATGCAAAGCCAGATAACTGCAGGATAAGCAAAAAAGGAAGAAACGGTAAAATGTCCCTTCATCTTGAAATGTTTTCACATGGCAGTGGCCGCTGTTCAAACCCAGTATCGCCCACAATGAAAATACAAAAAAAGCCAACCTTGTCAGGTTAGCTTCTTTTTCATTCATTATCGGCAATAACGAGAAGGGTTAATCGGCCTGGCGCTTTTCCTCTTCTTCTTGAGCTGTTTTGCACTCAATGCATAATGTCGTCACGGGCCGCGCTTCAAGACGCTTGATGTTGATCTGGCCGCCGCATGATTCGCAAATACCGTAGTTGCCGCTATCAATCCGGGAAATGGCCTCATCAATCTTCTTGAGAAGCCTCTGTTCACGACCCCGCAATTTCAGCAGGAAATTATTGTCCAGTTCGGCTACAGCCTGATCAGTCGGGTCGGGAAAGCTTTCTTTTTCCGTGCTGATTTTATTGTTCAGCGTCTGCTCGGCCTCGGAAAGAAGCTCCTGACGTTGTTTGATAAGCTTTTTCTTGATCACATGCAGTTTTGAATCTGTTACCATCATGACGACCTCTGGCTGCTGTTTTTTTGGGCTCCTTTAATCGTGCGATGAAAGGATGCCACTAACATATAGGAATTGAATTATGGTGTTGTACTATATCAAAAAAGTCAGGATGAGTCAATTACTAATTACCCTAACATCGATCCCGGATTCGCCATTCGCCGATTGACAAGCTCGGACCTTTATTGATAATATCAAGTATGCTGAGCGATAAACAAAAAGTCAGCAAGATCATGAAATTGGGGATCGAGCTCTCGGATATCAAGGACGTTGACGTGTTGCTGGAACGAATTCTCCATGAAGCTCGAAAACTCGTGAATGCCGACGCCGGTTCCATTTATATAAAGGAAGGCGACAAGCTTAAGTTCAGCTATACTCAGAATGAGACGCAGCAGAAGCGGCTTCCGCCGGGCAAGAAGCTGATCTACTCGATCTTCTCGATACCGATTAACAACCAGACGATCTCGGGATACGTTGCGAATTCCGGAGAGTATCTGAACATCCACGATGCTTATAAACTGCGCGCCGGCCTGCCATATTCCTTTAACAGACGATATGATGATCTCTCTGGATACCGCACCCAGTCGATGCTGACGTTTCCGCTCAAGACGAACCGCGGCGAGACGATCGGCGTACTCCAGCTCATCAATGGCAAGGACGTCAGAGGCAAGGTCGTTCCTTTCTGGAAAAAACACGTGCCCTTGATCAAGCATTTTGCCAACATGGCCGCCGTTGCAATCGAACGGGCGCAAATGACCCGCGCTATGATTTTGCGCACTATTAAAATGGCGGAGCTGCGCGACCCTAAGGAAACGGGCGCCCATGTGAACCGAGTGGCTGGCTTTTCTATCGCCATTTACGAGGCTTGGGCGGGGAAGCGGGGAATCCTTTCCGATGTCGTTGACAAGAACCGAGACATTCTTCGCATGGCGGCTATGCTGCACGACGTCGGCAAGGTGGCGATCTCGGATTCGATCCTGAAAAAGCCCGCACGGCTCGATAATGACGAGCGGTATGCCATGCAGCAGCATACCATCATGGGCGCGAAGCTTTTTTCAGATCAATACTCAGAGTTCGACGAGGCGGCCTTGATTGTTGCGCTCAACCACCATGAGAAGTGGGACGGGACCGGCTACCCGGGGCATGTCAGTGCACTTGATGGCAAAGTCATTGCCGGTTATGAAAAAAGCGATGGTACACCGCGGCCCAAAAAAAGCGAGGAGATCCCTGTATTCGGCCGGATCGTGGCTCTTGCCGATGTTTATGACGCTCTCAGCTCGCGGAGAGCTTATAAAGAGCGATGGGACGAATCGCATGTGCTCGACGAATTGAAGGCAACACCGGGAACTCACTTCGATCCCGATATGGTCGATACATTCTTTGCCAGTATCGATACGATCCGCAGCATAACTGATCGGTACCCCGATCATTAGCGCCCGTCGCGCCCTCACCGGTCCTGCGCTCATAGAAGTGCAGGGGGAAGGGGTACTAGCAGCCTTCCTGCCTGTGAGGCTTCATTGCCTACCATGAAAAAGAAAAAACTAGCCCAACAATCAACACCGGACTTCAAAAATAAACCATTCCAGGCACTCAAAACCCTGAAACCGGCTGCAGCGTCTGCACCAGCGAGGGAACATTCAAAACGTGAAGAACCGAAGGAGGTTGAAGACGACAGCGAGCTTTTCCTCCGGGCCGTTGCAGACGCGCAGAAATTACGCAAAGATAAGACGCTTCCCAGCCAACGCGCGTTACAACAGCAGACAAGAAAGACGGACTTCACGTCGACCACGCAGGACCAGCAACTCTTTCTCCAGGCAATGCGGCAAGTGGGAACCACCCTTATCGATTTTCAGCAGAACACGAATGAAAAAACAGAAGACAGGCAACACCGTTCATCGAGCAGCCGCATGCGGCAGCTGAAGCGCGGGACAATCCGCATCAGCCAGGAGCTCGACCTGCACGGATTTCTCCGTGATGAAGCAATCAGCCGGCTTGAACAATTTATTGCGAATGCATTCAGCCGTGGCATGGATGCGGTGCTCGTTATTACGGGGAAAGGCATTAATTCACCGGAAGGGCCTGTGCTGCGGGGCGCGGCCGAAGCATGGCTGCGCGGGCGGGGCAAAAGGATGGTTGCCGAATTCTCCCCGGCACCGCGCGATAAAGGCGGCTCAGGGGCATTTGTGGTGTTTATAAAAAAGAAAACTTAACTATGCTTGCTGCTTCTTTTCCGGCAGGCCGAGAATCTTCCTGATCTCCTCACCCTCGATGGTTTCCTTTTCCAGCAGCGCCGATGCAAGTATCTTCAGCTTGTCCTGATTGGCAGTCAGCATTTCCTGGACTTTTTTGTAAGCGTCATCGACAAATCGTTTTACCTCTTGGTCGATCTCGCGGGCCGTGTCCTCGCTGTATTCCTTGACTCCCGATGGTAGGCCGAGATCGAGAAACATCGGCCGGCGCTCCTTTTCGAAAGTGAGCGGACCGAACTTTTCTGTCATGCCATATTCCGTGACCATGCTGCGCGCGATATCCGCTGCGCGCTGAAGATCGTTCTGAGCCCCGGTGGAGACCTCGTGGAAAATTATCTCCTCGGCCACGCGGCCGCCAAGCATAACACAGAGCTTGTCCAGAAGCTCGGTCTTGGTCATTAAATAACGGTCCTCGATCGGAAGTTGAAGCGTATAACCCAGCGCCGCAATTCCCCGCTGAACGATCGAGACGCGATGGACCGGGTCCGTGGACGGCAAGAGCTCGGCCACTATGGTATGGCCGCACTCATGGTAGGCGACGGTTTCCTTTTCCTTCTTGTTCATCACCCGCCGCTTTTTCTCAAGTCCGGCCACAATGCGGTCGATTGCCGCCTCAAAATCGGTCATGTCCACTTCGGTCTTGTTCTTGCGCGCAGCAAGAAGTGCGGCCTCGTTTACGATGTTCGCGAGATCGGCTCCCACGAACCCCGGCGTGCGCGCCGCAAGCACGGAGATGTCCACGTCCTTCGAGAGCTTGACGCCCCTAATATGTATCCTCAGGATGTCTTCCCGGTCCTTGATGTTTGGCCGGTCCACGAGCACGTGCCGGTCAAAGCGCCCGGGTCGGAGCAGTGCCGGGTCGAGAATTTCGGGACGGTTCGTCGCCGCCATGATAATCACGCCCTTTCGCGGGTCGAAGCCGTCCATCTCGGCCAGAAGCTGATTAAGAGTCTGCTCACGCTCTTCATGGGCACCCGCCATGCCGACACCGCGTGCGCGACCGAGTGCATCGAGTTCATCGATAAAGATGATGCACGGCGCCTTCTGCACCGCTTGCTGGAACAGATCGCGAACACGGGAGGCGCCCACACCAACGAACATCTCGACAAATTCTGATCCGCTCATGGAAAAAAAGGGTACTTTCGCTTCTCCGGCAACCGCTTTCGAAAGAAGCGTCTTTCCCGTGCCGGGCGGACCGACCAGCAGCACACCTTTGGGTATGCGGCCGCCGAGTTTGGTGAATTTCTCTGGATGGCGAAGAAACTCGATGATCTCCATAAGCTCATCTTTTGCCTCATCTACGCCGGCAACATCATTGAAGGTGACTTTCACGTCGCTTTCGCCATAGATTTTGGCCCGCGACTTGCCGAAGCTCATAAAGGATTCACCGGGCCCCCCTGCGCTCATTCTTCTGAAAACAAAACTCCAAATCAGCATAAGCACGACGAGGGGTAGTATCCAAGTAAGCAGAAAATCTTTAAACCAGCTATCGGAGACTTCACCACGGTAGGAGACGCCGCTTGCCTCAAGGGATTTTACGAGGTCCGGATCCTCGACGCGCACAACGGAGAATGGCTTTCCCTTCTCCTCCTTCCCTTTTTCGGGCGTGCGGGTTCCCTTGATCGAATCCCGCGTGATGATCAGGTCATCCACTTTTTTTTCAGAAAGAAGCGCCTTGAAAGTGCTGTAGGGTATCTCTTCAGCGGGGGTCTCCGAAAACAGCCGGAAAAGACTGATGAACATGAGCGCCAAAAGCACATAAAACAATATTTGAGAACTTTTTTTCATGCTTGACTCGCTGACAGACGCAACCACCCGGAATGAAGCCGCACAAAACGTTCATCCCGATTTCCAAAGCACGGTGCGTGTTAATCTCCCTTCGCCTCAGAATGCCGGTCAACCTGCGGTATTCTTAAAGATTAGCTGCTACACGCGACCCGATATACCAATACCGAAGAAAAACCGCGGGCAAGAGGAAGGTCTCCACAGTTAGATCAATTTTTCATCCAGTAGCGGGTAGCGATACATTATCTCATCAATCGGCATGATCTTGTCGCCGACGATTTCGCCGATTATGGTAATCGGTCTGCCGTCATTGTCAAGGAGCTTCTGTAAAACCCTCAATGGATGTGATGTCTACCGCATTCCTAACTGCAATTATTTTGCCGCCGAGCATCGCCCAAGTTTTCTTGAATAGATCGGGGTCACTCTGCAGGTCACTGAACGATAGATGCCGGTCCCTCGATCCGTCGCTTCCCGGGGAAAGACAAGAGCACAAGCGGCTATCAGCAGCGCCCCGCGAAGAAGGAAGAGGGCCGGTGCACCTCGCACCACCCGTTGTTTCATGGCCGCTTTCCTCACCGTCGACCTTGCCTGGCAATCACTCCTGGGAAGGGCTGGTCGGACGTAATGAAGGGCTCTGCAGCGGATCAATCCATTGCGGTTTGTCCCAGGTTTGGCGATCCTGTTCCCAGAGTTTAAGCTCCTTAGCTAGGACGATAGGGTAGGTAAATTCCTTATCACCGAGTGCCTTGGATCGTGTTCCTTCTATCTCGGCGGCCACGGTTATTTGGCGGTTCGGAGTAAAAATCATGGTATTAAGGTAGCCAGGATAGAGAATAAGGAAGATGCCGCCGGTCCTGTCCGTACGTTTCGGCTTGCCCCAGTAGTCAAGAGGTTTCTGAACGACCTCAATCAGGGTACCTTGTTGTGTGTCGTTGATTTGCGATATTGTGCCGCCGAGGATGACGATCTTGCCTTTGAAGGTGTCGGGGTCCGTCTGGAGCATTTCGAAGGTAATGCTCTTGTCCGCCTGTGCGGTCATTGACCGGGAAATCGCGTAGGTGCAACCCTGAAGAAGCAGCGTGAACAGGCAAAGCACGACGATTTTTTTCATACTCCGCCACTCCTCTCGGTTCGGCCAAGGACAGAAGAAGAAAGGGCGGCCGGTTCGCCTCGTCAGCTATTCTCCGGTACGCTGATCCGCTTCCTCATTGATCTTTTTTCTTACCTTGTCGGGAATTTCAAGGCCACTCAAATCAAAGTTGCCCAGTTCTTTAGCCAGAAGGTTGAGCTTGTCGATATTTTGAAGACGTTTATTGATGATGATCCGCCTGGTTTCCATGACCCGACACGATCCCCCCTTCGACGACTTAAGATCATCGTAGGAAACCTTGACCGAGAGGGCTTTTGCTACTTGTTCAAGATCAACGAGAGAAATTTTCATAATTGTCCCTAAACTAAGTATAGCAGATTATTGCGTGGGGACGATCAAGTCACCCCGTGTGAAAGGAGGCGAGATTCCGCAATGAATTGCATTGGAATTTCCGGGCGGAGACCGGCTCCATGCCCGCTCGGCGGAAAGCTGACTATGCTTCTTCCTTGTGAATTTCAAGGATGCTCACCACGGTGATATTGGCATCCTTCAGCGCTTTCTGAATGTCCGCAAGTTTGCTGTCCTGAACTTTCAGGATGAAATTCGTTTTCGTTGCCATGATATTGTGCCCTCCCTGTTCGATCTTAAGAGTTGCCTTCCGATAGATATAGAGCGAAACTGAAATAAATTAGCACAAAGGCAATAGTCAAGTCAACACCGAAAAGGGGAGCCAACGGAGGATGTGGCCTCTTGCGGAGAGTGAACGAACGATTGGCGAGAAGAAGTAAGAACGGCCACACTTAGCCGTCCGTTGCAATCGCAAAACCATCGTTGTACCCAAAAGAACGCACCTTCCCGGCGTCCTGGCTGCATGAAAAAAACATAACTTAAAATATCCAAAGAAAAAGGGAAATTTTTTCTTGCTATTTTGCAGGAGAGTGTATATACTTTCTTCGAAATGCGCAACTACCTGCCCAGCGCAGTTAGAAATTTTACTTAATTATCGTAAGGAGGTAAGTTTATGGCAAAAGCCATGACGAAGTCTCAGATTGCAGATCACGTCGCAAAGAAGGCAGACATCAAAAAGAAGCTCGCAGTTCAGATCCTGGAAGACATCGCAGCGCTTGCTTACAAGGAAGCGAAGAATGCCTTCACGCTCCCCGGTCTCGGAAAGCTCGTACTTGTTCAGCGCAAAGCGCGCATGGGAAGGAACCCCCAGACAGGCGAGGCGATCAAGATCCCGGCCAAGAAAGTCGTGAAGTTCCGCGTGGCTAAGGCCGCAAAAGAGGCAATCCTCGGCAAGAAATAGTTTTATGATTTATAACTAAAACGGACAAAAGGCATTCCGAATTTTCGGAATGCCTTTTGTGTCTCTGATGACGATGGAGCCTTTTCCACGGAGAATCTCCTTTTCGTGCTTAGAGAGCGGAAGTGCGAATACCGGACACCTTGTACAAATGCAAACCATACTCTTGCTTCTTTATCCACTTGCTTTTTTTTCACCTCGGCTCATTTTGCCCGCGCTCGGGCTTCATGCCCTGTTCATTGCGCAGACCGCGCAGCGGTATGAAAGAATACCGCTTATAGGCATGAGAGACACGCTCGGCTTCCTTGCCTTTGCTATCGGCATAATCTACGCCGTTGCGGCATGGCAGCGACCGCGGGATATGTTTTCCTACTTGATCATCCCATTGATCCTTCTTCTCTTGGGTGCAGGCCTCATTTCGCCGCCGTCCTTACCTGGACCGCTGCCGCCAGTGCTCAGGACGGTATGGTTCGAGCTTCATGTTATTCTCTCCTTTGTTTCCTATGCGCTCTTCGCTGTCGGAGGTGTCTTCGGCGCACTTGCACTTTCCCGCGATGAGCCATCTGCGGAGACCAGCCAGTATCGCTGTCTGTTCGCGGGGTATGTATTGTTTTCCATAGCCATGATCTTCGGAGGTATATGGGCCTTTTATGCGTGGGGCACCTACTGGCTCTGGACGCCGAAGGAACTATGGACGACCATCGTCTGGTTTTTCTACAGCCTCTATCTGCATGCGCGGCTTGTTCGAGGATGGAAAGGGACGAAGGTGATATGGATGGGTATCATTGGATTTGTAATCGTAATGTTTACCTATGCGGGCGTGGGGCTTCTGATGAAGAGCTCCCATGAATTCTGAACACCAGACTCAGATTAATGGAGAGAAAAGCGGTTTCACAAAAGAAGGCTACAACCGGTTTTCTTCGACTTCATCCGATTCTTTGGCGTAATCTGTGTCACAAATACATTGGCATTATGAAAAGCTTTTTTTTGTCCCTCAAGACATCGGTCTGGACACTCCTTGCCCTGATCTGTATTTTTTTCGTCGGATCTTATATGATGCCGATGCACCGCGAGATTTTTTCGTCCATGAACGACGACCTGTTGTATTCCTGGGCCAAAAGAACGGCACTCGATAATCTATGGTACACCTGGTGGCTTTTTGCCGCAGTTGCAGGACTCGCGCTGCTCACGATAAACACCGTGGTCTGCAGTATTCATGCGGTAAAAGAAAAATGGTCGCGTTCGAACTCTCTTCTGCGCATGTCGCCGCAGATCATTCATATCGGATTCCTGTTTATCCTGCTGGCGCATCTGCTCGGCGCCGGCTGGGGATACAAGATTTCTGGCGCTTTACCCGAAGGTGCAGCCGCCCAGTTGCCTGAAAAAAAGACGCTCTATCTCCGGGCGGTTCACGCCGATATCGATCCGCAGTGGGGTCCCAGGGACTGGTCTGCAGAGGTGACGCTGATCGAGAACAATCAACCGGTTATCAGCGGGACGCTCGGTCCCAATCGGCCTCTTCTCTACAAAGGTATGGCTATTTACATGAAGAGTTTCGAATTTGAGCCTCGGCCCTATGCGGTTCTCCTCGTTGCAAAAGACCCCGGTGCGATCTGGGCGCTTGTCGGCGGAATACTTTTCATACTGGGTTCCCTCTCGCTTCTTGCGCTTAAGTGGAAAAAGGAGTAGATTACACTAGATTACGGAGGTTTCCGGGCAATGTCGAGACCGGCAAGATGCCTATCTATCCAAGTGCGCCGTCGCTGACAAATTTACCTCCGTCGAGATCGGCGACAATTATGCTGCTCCTTTTCTCCGCGTCTCCATGAAAACATTCCAACCATTTATGACAGAGCGCGTACTCGTAGCAATGAGCGGCGGCGTAGACAGTTCGGTTACCGCCGCGCTCCTGCAGCAGCAGGGGATGCAGGTCGAAGGCGTCACGATGAAGCTGACAGCCGGTCTGTGCTGCGACATCGGCTCGGCGCAGAGCGTATGCCGCCACCTTAATATCCCCCACCGCATGATCGATGCACAGGCGGAATTCTCCCAGCGGATCATCGCTGATTTCATTTCCGAATACAGGCGGGGCCGTACGCCGAATCCCTGTATCCGGTGCAACGATCTCATTAAATTCCATCTTTTACTTCGCTATGCCCGGGCTCACGATTTTGACTATCTTGCTACCGGTCACTATGCCCGCATTGAACATGACCGGGGCTCTTCACGCTATTTGCTCAAGAAAGGCGTCGACGAAGGTAAAGATCAGAGCTACTTTCTCTATCGCCTCACCCAGGACCAGATGAAGAGCGTCCTTTTTCCCCTCGGCAATAAACGCAAGACAGAGGTCAGGGCGCTTGCCCGAGAACTTGAACTCCCTGCTGCGGAACGGCCCGAAAGCCAGGAAGTCTGCTTTGTACCGAAAAATGATTATCGTGTCTTTCTGAAGGAGCACGCCCCTGACACGCTGAACCCTGGTGAGATGATCCTTACCGATGGTACGGTCATTGGAAAGCACGAAGGCATTGCGTTTTTTACAGTCGGCCAGCGCAGACATCTTGGTGTAGCAACCGGCGAGCGGCTTTATGTCGTCAGGATTGAACCGGAAAGGAACCGCGTCGTTCTCGGGAATGCGTCCGATCTGCAGACCCGGGATATGACGGTAACGAACGTGAACTTCATCCTCGTCAATGAGCTTCAAAAGGCAAGAGATGTTACGGTCAAAATTCGTTACCGTTCACCCTTTGTTCCGGCACAGATAAAATCTTTTCCTTTTAGCGCAGTTCGGGTCATCTTCGAACAGCCGGTAAAAGGCGTCTGTCCCGGACAGGCGGCGGTGTTCTATGAGGACGATACGGTCGTAGGGGGAGGTATCATCGATGCAGCACAGTATGGGGAAAGATATTGACAAACATTACAGGGACTCCCTATCATGCGGCATGGGTGCAATCAAGCAATAGTAATCCTAAAGGCGGGGAGGAAGCATGGGCAAGTATGAAGAGCTTTTTTCGAAGAGTATACAAGATCCCAAAGGCTTCTGGGGTCAAGCTGCCGAAGCCATCGGATGGCACAAAAAATGGGATGCTGTGCTCGATGAGTCCAATCCGCCGTTTTACCGCTGGTACAAGGGCGGGGAGCTGAATACCTGCTACAACGCCGTTGACCGACATGTGGAAAGCGGCCGCGGCGATCAAGTAGCGCTCATATACGACAGCCCGGTAACGAACACCATCGAGGAATTCACATACCGCGAACTCCTTGAGCAGGTATCGCGATTTGCAGGTGTACTAGCCACGCTCGGCATAAAAAAGAATGACACCGTCATCATCTACATGCCGATGATTCCCCAGGCGGTGATAGCAATGCTCGCTTGCGCGCGGGTGGGTGCGGTCCATTCCGTAGTGTTCGGTGGGTTTGCGCCTCATGAGCTGGCTATAAGGATCGACGACGCAAAACCGAAGCTCATCATTTCTGCGTCCGGAGCGGTTGAAGTTAAACGGCTGATTGAGTACAAGCCCATGATCGACAAAGCCATCCAGGAAGCTGCATACAAGCCCGAGAAATGCATCATTTTCCAGCGCCATTTCGTAAAAGCATCGATGATTCTCGGCCGCGACTTGGACTGGAATGAGCTTATGGCGAGCGCTCACCCCGTGGGATGCACGCCGGTATCGGCCTTCGATCCACTCTATATTCTCTACACGTCAGGAACAACAGGCAAGCCTAAGGGGGTAGTGCGCGATAACGGCGGCCATGCAGTCGCGCTCCGATGGAGCATGGAGCACATCTATGGGATTCAGCCCGGCGATGTATTCTGGGCCGCATCGGATGTGGGATGGGTCGTTGGCCACTCCTATATCGTATACGGTCCCCTGCTTGCAGGCTGCACAACCATATTGTATGAAGGGAAATCGGTGGGAACACCCGATGCCGGTGCTTTCTGGCGCGTTATTTCGCAGCACAATGTGAAGGTGATGTTTACGGCGCCGACGGCCTTCCGGGCGATTAAAAAAGAAGATCCGAACGGCCAGTTCATCAAGAAATATGATCTGTCAGGATTCTCCGCCCTCTTTTTGGCGGGTGAACGGCTGGATCCCGATACGTATCACTGGGCTCACAATCTTTTGAAGAAACCTGTTATCGATCACTGGTGGCAGACCGAGAGCGGATGGCCTATCACGGCCAACCCCTTGGGCCTCGAATCATTCCCGATAAAGCCCGGCTCTTCAACCAAACCCGTGCCGGGGTTCAACGTAAAGATCCTGGATACCAACGGGAAGGAACTCGGGCCCAAGCAGGAAGGTCTGGTCGCGATCAAACTTCCTCTTCCTCCGGGAATGCTCCCCACGTTGTGGCAGGCGGATCAGCGGTTCCTCGAGTCCTATCTCAAGCCGTTCCCCGGCTACTACTTTACGAGCGATGGCGGATATATGGATGAAGAGGGGTACGTCTTTATCATGGGCCGAGTAGATGATGTGATCAATGTTGCCGGCCATCGGCTGTCAACAGGCGAGATGGAGGAGATCGTGTCCACACATAAGGACGTCGCGGAATGCGCAGTTATCGGTGTGCACGACAACCTCAAGGGGCAGCTGCCGCTGGGGCTCGTTGTGCTTAAATCCGGCGTGGACCGTGACTCGGAAGATGTGAAAAAAGAACTTTTCCTGATGGTGCGCAATACCATTGGGCCCATCGCCAACTATAAGGAAACGTGCGTGGTCAAGCGGCTACCGAAGACCCGTTCGGGCAAGATCCTGCGTGGCACGATGCGGAAGATCGCCGATGGCGAGCAGTATATCGTTCCTTCAACGATCGATGATCCTACGACGCTCGGCGAAATCGAGACAGCGCTGAAAGAGGTAGGATACGCCGGGAAACTTGCAAAATAGAACTTTTTATACGGAGTATCAGAGCAAAACTCACTTGCGAAAGAATAGATGTTCTTGTCTTGGCGTTCTGAGTTCTTTGCTTATATCCTTGTTCATGTGGTTTTAATTGCTGTTCCGCCAACTCATTGTTTGGTTGACAACTTGGCAGTTTGGCATTAAAATTCCCTTCGATCTGCGAATCCATAAACCCTGCTCCCAAGGAGAAAAATGTGTCTATTACCGTAAAAGGCCCTATCGTGGATATGGACGGCGATGAAATGACGCGGATTATCTGGAAGATGATCAAGGAAAAACTACTTTTCCCCCATCTTCATATGGACCTGAAATACTTCGACCTCGGGATCAGGCATCGGGACGAGACCGATGACCGGGTGACAATAGACGCCGCGAACGCGGTAAAGGAGTGCGGAGTCGGGGTGAAGTGCGCGACCATCACGCCCAATGCGGCGCGGGTCAAGGAATACGGACTCAAGCAGGCATGGAAAAGCCCGAACGGCACAATCCGGTCGATCCTGGATGGCACGGTCTTCCGCAAGCCCATCATCGTGAAGAACATTCCTCCGGCGGTGCGAAGCTGGAAGAAGCCGATCAGCATCGGCAGGCATGCCTACGGTGACATCTATAAATCGGTGGAGTTCAAAGTGCCTGGAGCGGGCAAGGCTGAGCTTGTTTTCACTCCCACGTCGGGTGAGCGGGTATCCTTGGTGATCCATGATTTTAAGGGGCCCGGAGTGGTCATGGGCCTGCATAACACGGAGAAGTCAATCCGGAGTTTTGCAAAGTCCTGTCTCAACTATGCACTCGGTGAAAAGACCGATGTGTGGTTCGGCGCGAAAGACACCATATCCAAAACCTATCATGGTTTTTTTAAAGACATTTTCGACCAGGAAGCCGAAGCCAGAAGGCTGGACTTCGAAAAACTAGGAATCAAATACCGCTATATGCTGATCGACGATGCGGT
>Ga0335081_10007932_pt1 | contig 16995 bp, 16 predicted proteins | sample Lox_Sample_35_FD_206713 | JGI IMG/M metagenome (GOLD analysis project Ga0335081, IMG submission 206713) | Soil microbial communities from Loxahatchee National Wildlife Refuge, Florida, United States - Lox_Sample_3.5 | ecosystem: Environmental > Terrestrial > Soil > Wetlands | place: USA... | reverse complement strand
TACGACACCTACCTCGCCAACGGGTGGCCGATCGCGTCGGGCTCGGTCGAGGGCGCCTGCAAGAACCTGATTCGCGACCGCTTCGAGCGCTCCGGCATGCGCTGGACCGCGGAGACCGCCGAGCCCCTGCTACGCCTCCGCGCCCTCCACCTCTCAAGTGACCTCGACCACTACTGGGACTACCACGTCAAATGCGACCAACAACGCCTCCACCCGCCCTGGCAGGTCGACTCAAAGTAGCCACGCCCGTCTGAATTAGCCATGCTCGCAGTCGGATGGCACGCGTGGTTGAGCGTCCAAGTCGCCGCATGGAGCATCTTCAGAACCGTTTCGGGGGCGGCGTAGTCTTGGCCGATGTACATCTCGATGTCTCGCTTACGTGTTGTGCCCGAGCGCGCGGATGAGTTGGTGGCGGCGTTCCGCGGCCGCCTTGGCCTGGTCGATGGGTTTGATGGGTTTGAGGGCTTGGAGGTTTGGCGCTCTGACGGCGAGCCGGATGAGGTAATCATGGTGAGCCGGTGGCGGGATCGGGGGTGTTTTCGCGACTACATGCGCAGCGCGGCGCACCGTACCTCCCACGATCGAGTCCGAGCTGACCTGCAGGCGGCGGTCAAGCTCGAGCGCCTCGAGCACCTTCACACCGACGAGGTCGTGGCGCGATGAACGAACGGGGACTGGCGCCTCCAACGGGGATGCCGCCACCGGTCACGGCCACACTGCCCGACGGTGTCATGCTCGAGCTTCGCCCGCTCGCGCGCGAAATACCGATCGGCACCTACTCCGCCACGCGGGGGAACTCGAGCGATACGGCGAAACCGGTCGAGAGTGGTGCACTCACGACAACCAGCACCTGATCAACTGGGCGGTGCTCGCCGTTTGTGATGCACTGTCGTTCGGCGAAAAGCTCGCGTGGCTTGCCAACGTGTTGACTAGTTGCGGCTATGCGCTCGCCAACCTGGCCGACAACCTAGAGACAGCCGCCGAGACCACGCGGCAACTCATCATGAGCACCTACACCGCGCAGCTGGCGAGCGCGCTTGAGAGGGGCGCTCAGTTCATCCGTGAGCTCGAGCACAGCGCATCACCGTAGCCTTTGTATGCGAACATCAGCGTCGCGGCCAGACTGGGCGCGCCAGGCAGAGCGGTCGCGTGTGCTTCGGCGCTGCGGCGTTTCCACGCCCGAGTGCGCTTGGACGCGTGCAAGCGTAAGACGCGAGAGTCCGCCAACGGCGCCGTGAGGTTCGTTCGGCGACTCATCCGCGTGGGCGGTGCCGGCGGCGGAGCGATTGCCCTGGGGTGAGGCGGCGGGTCGGTATCGAATACCGACGCGGATCGGGTGATGGACCGGATTGCGCGCTCGGCGCGGACACGTAGCCTTGCTCCATGGGCGACGTGCTGAGCGCACTGGACGAGGCGTTTCTCGAGTTGGAGGAGTTGGAGCCGGGGGCGCTGATGAATATCGGCGCGATCCTGGTGTTCGACCCGCCGCCTGGGGGTGGCGCTCCCACGTTGTCCGAGCTTCGAGCCAGCCGTCTGGAGCGGCTGGGTCAGCTACCGCGGCACGTGCAGCGACTGTCGAGCACGCGGACCGGTCGCCTGGCCCGGCTCTGTTGGGAGCCCGCCGACGGGTTTGACATCGCGGAGCACGTTCACCACGCGGCGCTGCCGGCGCCGGGCGGCGACCGGGAGTTGTTCGAATGGACGGGCGAGTTCTTCTCCCATCCGCTCGATCGGACCAAGCCGCTGTGGGAGCTCGTGCTGATCGAACGCTTGGAGGGTGGGCGCTGGGCGCTGGCGTCGAAGCTCCATCACTGTCTGGTCGACGGCGTGGGGTCGGCGGGCATGATGGATGTCACGATGACCCGCTCGCCCGAGGCTTCGGCGCCTGTCGTCGAGACGCCATCGATCGCTTCGAACGGCGAGCGGTCGCGCCACAGGGTCGACCCGGTGGTGCAGGCGGCGGCGGCCGGGGCGCACGTGGGCTCGGCCGTCGTGCACGCGGCGCTGCGTCCGCGGGATGCGCTTGAGCGCTCGCGTGCGCTCGCGTCGCTGCTTGTCCGGGAGGGCCTGTCCGGCGCGGCGCGCACGTCTCTGAATGTCCCGATCGGCCAGGACCGCCGGTTCGCCCTGGTCCGGGTGCCGCTGGCCGACCTGAAGGAGATCGGCCGGCGGCTCGGTGCAACCGTCAACGATGTCGCGCTCGCCGCCTGCGCCAGCGGGCTGCGGCGCCTGCTGATCGAGCGCGACGAACAGCTGCCGGAACGCGGTCTGCGGGCGATGGTGCCGGTCAACGTGCGTGACGCCTCGGACCGCTCCGGGAGCGGTAACCGCGTCAGTTCGGTGTTCGTGGACTTGCCGGTGGCCGAGCCGCGGGCGGAGGTTCGCCTGGGCCGGATTCACGAGGGCACCTCGCGACTGGGCGCCTCGCATGCCGCCACCGGACCGACCGCGCTGCTCGACCTGGCCGGGTTGGCGCCGCCGGTGGTCATCCGCGCCGCGCTCGCCCGGACCGCGTTCTCGACGCGTCTGTTCGCGATCACGATCACCAACGTCCCCGGCCCGCGAGAAACGCTCTACGCGTTCGGTGCGCCGCTGCGCGAGGTTCATCCGATCGTGCCGCTCGCGGCAGAGCACGCTGTCGGCATCGCCATCTTCTCCTATGACGGGCTCGTCACGCTGGGCATCAACGCGGACGCGCGGTCGATGCACGATCTCGACGTCCTCGTCCGGGGCATCGAGTACGGGATCGACGAGCTTCGCGCCCCGGTCTAACTTCCAGCGCGGCGGCGTCCGGCGACGGCGAAGAGCGAAACAGCGGTGGTTGACGGTCACGGCCGCCGCCCCCTGGTTGAGCGTGGGGTCAGCCTCGGCCGCCCGTGCGCAATGCCGAAGCCGCGAGCCGACCGCGCGACGCTCCTGCTGACGTTGCCGTTGCGGCCGGGCGGCGCAGCCCAGCGAAGGCCTCGTGGCAGTGATGCCGTAGCGCTCCACCCGGATCGCGTTTGCTGGCTCGATCGGCGGGCGACGGCTGAGCGCATTTTTGGGGACGGCTGAGCTCGGGCGGAGCGCCGCGACGGTGCAAGGGGATCGTCCGGTTGCTGCGGCCTGTGACGCGAGGCGTCCGGCGGAGAGACTCATCGTCGGCCTGGGCGTGAGGAACCGTTCGAGTCGACCATATCCTGCGCCTGTTGGTGCTGGCAGGACGGCTCCGGTGTCGGGCCGGCTCAGCGGACCACGGTCTGGGGTGCTGCGTTGGTCGGGATCGCGGCCATCGCGCGCTCGGTGAGGGCGGTGATCGTCAGGCTCGGGTTCGCGCCGATGTTGGCGGGGACCGCGGAACCGTCGCACACCATTAGGTTCTGGTAGCCGAAGACGCGGTGGCGCTCGTCGATCACGCCGCTGGATGGGTCGCGGCCGATGACCGCGCCGCCGAGAATGTGCGCGGTGGTGGGGATCGCCAGCGCGGCTTCCATGATGACGGACTGTGCGGTGCCCCTGATCCGCTGCTGGATCCACTCGGCGACCCGATAGGCGGCGGGGATCTTGTCCGGATTCGGGTTGTCCGGGTCCTGCTCGGTGGTCAAGACCACGTTTCCGTTCGGCCACCGGCGCTTGACCTCGAGCCGCATTGCGTTGTCGAGCGATTGCATGACCAGCAGCACCATCGTCCGGCGCGACCACCCGCGGATGCGGGCCGCGCGGAGCGCCGCCGCGGGGTGACGCGCCATGTTGGCCAGCAGGTGCACCGGCTGGTTTCCGCGATGCCCCGCCTCGGTCATCAGCGCGAACAGCAGCGACTGGGAGTCGGCTCCCTCGCCGTAGGTGACCGGCTCGATGTGGGTGTCGGGGTCCGGGTGCACGCTGGAGGTGATCGCCACGCCGCGGGTGAAGTCGCGCGCGTCGTCCGGGGCGGTAACCGCGAGGATCGATTCGCTGTTGGTGCGCACGAGATACCCGAGCCGATCCGAGATGCCCGGCAGCGACCCGCGCAGCTTGCAGCTGAACAGCAGCTTGTTCGTGCCCAGCGCGCCCGCCGCGATGATCACGCCGCGCGCGGTCACCCGGCGGCGGTCGCGGCGCAGCCAGGCGCCCGAGCGCTCGTGGGTGACCACGTAGCCGTCGGATCCGTCGCGGGCCAGGCGTGGGCGGATGTCGCACACGGTCCGTTCCGGCATCACCCGGGCACCACGCCGCTCGGCCAGATACAAGTAGTTCTTGACCAGCGTGTTCTTCGCGCCGTAACGACAGCCGATCATGCACCGCCCGCAGCGCACGCAACCGGTCCGCGCCGGCCCCTCACCGCCGAAAAACGGGTCGGGAGCAGTCTTGCCCTCCTCGCCCAGGTACACGCCCACCGGCGTCTTGACGTACGTGTCGCCGAACCCGCGCTGCTGCGCGTATTCCTTGAGCAGCAGGTCGCCGGCCGTGTCCTGGTCGTAGCTGACGACGCCTAACATCCGCTCGGCCTCGTCGTAGTGCGGCGCGAGCTCCGCCTCCCAGTCCGCGAGCCCCGCGATCTGCGGATCGGTGTAGAACGCCGGGCGGGCGCGATAGAGCGTGTTGGCGTATCCGAGCGACCCGCCGCCGACACCACAGCCCGAGGCCACGAAGATGTCCTTGAACAGCGTCAAGCGGAAGATCCCCTTCATCCCCAGCTTCGGCATCCAGTAATACTTACCCGCGTCCCACGTGGTCTTCGCGAAGTCCTCATCGGCAAACCGGCGCCCGCACTCCAGCACCCCCACCCGATAGCCCTTCTCAGCCAGCCGCAGCGCGCTCGTGCTACCGCCGAACCCAGAGCCGATCACCAGCCAGTCGTACTCAACATGCTCTGTTCTCATCGTTGCCCCTTCACTCCGATTCCGTGGCCCCAAGTCTGCCAAGCGAACAAACCCAGCGCTCTGTGCCCACCGAAGCGATTAGTACCGAAACGCCCCCACGAAGCCAGACGTGGGCCTGACAAGGACCAGCCGTGCCTTGGTGCCTCCCTGAGGGTCCGCTGCGCCAGATCATCGTGAGGATGCGCGCCATGCGAGTCTGAAACGCGTGAGCGAGCCGGTGGCGAACGTTGCGCCCCGGCGCACTGCAGTCGCGCCGGAACGCCCCGTGCGACGGTCGCCACCAGACCGCACCCGCGAGCAACCGGCGGCATACACGCTGTCATATCCGCTGCCCGGACGGGAACAGCCAAGCCATCAAGACGCAGGCCTTCGCGGAAAGCGCGGCGTCGAACCCGCACGACCACAGAAACGAGCGGACGATGGCTTCGGATAACCCGCAGTCATTTCGCCGTGACGGCTTGAGGTGTCGTAGATTGCGACGATGATCCGGGCTGGCAAACGGCGCAGGTCCACGCGCGGTGGCTCGCTTCCGCGAACCGAGCGGGGAATGGACCAGCCACGCGATCCGTTCGAGGACGTCTTCGAGTGCGCCGGCGAGCTGTTTCTCGCGGTCGGCTACACACCAGGCGGCGCGCCGTTCGGCCCGCGTGTAGAGATCGTCGACGGCGAGCTCACGTTCCCCGACGAGCTGGCGATCGACCTCGACGCCCCGGCCACCGTGCACGATGATGGCGCTGCGCCGGATATGCCATCGCCCCCAGAGCACAAGACTCCTTACTGAGCGGATTCCAGGACCTCTGTTTGAGTTCGCAGCGGCCTGGTTCTCGGACGCTCCCGAGTCGAACCGACGCTGGCCCGGTACGCTCGCGAGGGTAGCCCGATCCCGGCGCGTTGAGCTGCGAGCCGCTGCGGGCGGTCGCGCCGCTCGGTGATGATCATGGCTTTAAGCACTTCGAACGCGGGGGAGGTGCTTGACCGGTTGTTGCGCCAGTCGGCACGGACTGCTGCGGCGGCTGGCACGGCCGCCTGCTATGCGCTGTGCCGGGGCGATCGGGCGGTCGGCTACTACGCGCTTGCGATGAGCTCGGTCGCGCATCGGGGTGCTCGGTCGCGGCTGGGCCCGGAGTTCGGCGCGCGAGCGGTGATCGTCGATGCGATCGATGATCAAGAGACCGCGTTCTACCGCCACTTCGGCGACGAGGAGCTCGAAGACCGGCGGCTGTGGCGGCGGCTGGCGGACGTGTCGCGTGCTGTCGTAGCGTAGACGCCGCCACCCGTCGCCCAAAGCGGCCGTCCCTGCATTCGCAGCCCGGTTCGCGCTCCGCTGGACGGGTTCGGTGGCAGTGGACCACCCGGCCGCGAGGGGTGATGACCGATTTCGGCAGGACGGCCAGGCCTGAGGTGTTCGTGGCCGGCGGCCACGAGCTTGACGTCCTGTTCGCGCCGCTGGCCTCGTATCTGGGCACGTTGGAGGCGAGGGTCGGCGCTCGAGAGGCGGTTGTCTGCGGTTCGGTTGATGACGGCGGCTGACGCGGCGGCGGGCGCGCGAGTCAAGGCGGAGACGATCCTGCGCCCGGTCCGGGCCGGCGAGAGGTCTCGGCGCCGAACGATATCTGTGAGCGCGCGACCCGTCCCGGTCAGCCTCAGGGGCCGCGCCGACGCTCCGCTACGAGGCGAGCAGGCGAATCGCCCGTCGTTGCCGGTGTGGTCGCTTCCCGGCTTCACGGACGAACAGGCAGAATGCTTCTCCCCTATGCAGGAGTGTGAATGCACGAGTTGAGTCTGGGTGTGGTCGGGACGTCGCGCAAGCCGGACGAGCGTCGGCTGCCCATCCATCCCGCGCACCTCGAGCGTATTGACGGCGGTTTGCGCCGGCGAATGTTTTTCGAGCACGGCTATGCTCACAGCTTCGGGGTATCGGACGAGCGCATCTCCGAGCACGTCGGAGGCATCGGCTCGCGGGAGCAGCTGATGGCCGAGTGCGACGTGATCCTACTTCCGAAACCGGTGTTGGACGACCTTGTGACGCTGCCGCCGGGCAGAGTTCTGTGGGGCTGGCCGCACTGCGTTCGGGACTGGGAGCTCACGCAGGTTGCAATTGACCGCCGCCTGACGCTCATCGCCTGGGAAGCCATGCATCACTGGACCCACGAGGGCAACTTCAGCCTGCACGTCTTCCACAAGAACAACGAGCTCGCCGGTTACTGCTCGGTACTCCACGCGCTGCAGCTGATCGGCGAGACCGGAGCCTATGGCCGGCGTCTGCGAGCCGCCGTGATCAGCTTCGGCGCCACTGCTCGTGGAGCAGTCACGGCCCTATTCGCACTCGGGGTGCACGACGTCGATGTCCTGACACACCGCAGCGTGCCCGCCGTAGCGGCCCCGATCGCACCCGCACGCCTGATCCATTACGAGCGCGATCCCGAACGCCCCGACCGCGCGGTTGCGCTCAGCAGTTCCGGAAGCCGGCCTATCGCTGAACTTCTCGCCGACCACGACATCATCGTCAACTGCATTCTGCAGGACACCGACGATCCCTTGGTGTTCGTGACCAGCGACGAGCTCAAGCTCTTTGCACCCGGCAGCCTATTCATCGATGTTTCGTGCGACGAGGGTATGGGCTTCGAGTGGGCGCACCCGACGTCATTCGCGCAGCCAATGTTCAACGTCGGCGGCAGCCACCGCTATTACGCCGTCGACCACACCCCGTCGCTTCTGTGGAACTCTGCAACGTGGGAAATCAGCGAGGCGTTGATCCCCTTCCTCGCGACCGTCATGTCCGGAGAGGAGGCCTGGGATGCCGATCGCACAATCCACCACGCGATCGAGATCCGCGCAGGTGCCGTGCAGAACCCCAAGATCCTCACGTTTCAGGCTCGCTCCCCGTCGTTCCCTCACGAACAGCTTGACGGGGACGAAGTCCTAAGTCGTACCCGCTGACCCACCCACTCCAGTTGCTGACGCATTAAGTCGGTTGCACCGGCGCTCGGGGTGCACCGACCGATGGTGACGACGTGGCGCGATCGGTTTGCGAGCAGCGACTGGACGGGTTGACAGATGAGCCGCGGCCGGGTCAGCCGCGCACGATCACCGGATACGACGCGTTCAAGCGCGGCGGGATGATCGCCTGGGACCGCGCCGGGCTGCCCTTGACCCGGTAACGGACATGCCCCTGGCCGCCGTACCGCTGGGTCTCGGCGATTGGGCTGAGCCTAGTGTCAGCTTGTTCGCAAGCAAGCATGTTGACGGCGAGGGCGCGGCTGCCCCGGGGGCCGACAACCGCCTCGCTCCGAGCGCTTCGTCGGCCGTGGGGCCACGATGGGGCCACCAGATCCGGCCATTTCCGCCCTGACGGTGCGTATCGACGGCTCCCCGCCTCCCCGGAAACCCTGCCTGTGCAGGGATTTCCCGGGAGTGGGCGATCCAGGACTCGAACCTGGGACCTCTTCCTTATCAGAGAAGCTGCGTGTCGCCTCCAGTCGTGCCAACTCGAACATAATCCCTGCAAACGCATGCAACAGCATCCCCGGAAGACGACTGGAGACGACTGGGCGCTACAACCTGATGGCCCCATCGTGGCCCCACGACCGCAGTTCGGGGGTAAGGCGTCGTGTGGCCCGGAAGCGGACATCATGCCGACGATACGGTCAAGCCCGGATGCTCCGGAGGCGGGCCGCTGCGCGCCTGCATGATCGCGTCGACCCCCGCGAGCCTCGGTGCGTGGTCGGGCTCGTCCATCACGTGACCCGTAGGTGTCCAGGGGAGCCGGCCACTATGACCGCGCTGGTGCGCGACATTCATTCCAGTGCTTCCCATGCCGCCTCGACGGCATCGCTTGCCTTTCGCCGGCCGGGCCGCGAAGAGACCGGTGGCGCCGCGGATGATCTCGCGGCAAGCCAGCTGTCAAGGGCATCGCGAGAGATCCGAGGGGAGCGGCCGATGTAGCCGGCTACGGGGAGCCCGCCGGCTCGGACCGCGCGCAGGATCGTCTCCACATTGACTCGCGCGTATCGCGCCGCGTCCGCCGCCGTCATCAGCAGGACGGCAGACAGCCGCCGCTCCAGCGCGCCGACCCTCGCCTCCAGCGAGTCCAGATAGGCGACCAGCGGCCCCAGTAGGCCGTCGAGATCCTGGCCGCCGGCCACGAGCACGTCAGGCCTGGCCGTCTTGCTGACTTCGGTCATCACCCCTTTGCATCCGGGTGGTCCACTGCCACCGAACCCGCGATAGAAGCGCGAACTGGACTGCGAACCCAAGCGACCGTGGCGCTTTGGGTGACAGGGCGGCGGCGATCTAATCTCCGGCAGCGCGCGCGACGTCTGCCAGCCGCCGCCACAGCGGCCGGTCGTCGAGCTGGTGAAAGTCGAAGTGACGGTAGAACGCGCCCGCCTGATCGTCCATCGCGTCAACGACCACGGCTCGCGCTCCGAACTCGCGAAGCAACGACTACAAGCCCTAGCAGATCAGCTCGACAAGGACGGCTACGCCACCGCGGCGAATTGCCTGGCCGACGATCTCGACGCGCTGGTCGTGCACCTGCGCTACCCGCCCCGACACCGCCGCCCGTGGCGGTCGACCAATCTTCTGGAGCGATCGCTCGGCGAGGTCAAACGGCGAACCAAGGTGATGGGCCGGTTCCCCGGCGAGGAAAGCTGCCTCACCCTCGTCTGGGCCGTCCTCGACCTCCTCATCACCCACGAGACCAACGGCTCCGCTTCAACGAGCTCGAGCGCCAACGCCTCATGCGGATCCGGTACGAAGGACACGAACGACCCTCGCCCGAGGAGGTGACCGCCGCATAGACTGACCGCGAACGGGAGCCTGAGCCGCAGGCGAATTTACAGCAGCAAAGAGACGCCACCCTCCCCGGCGCCGCCGCTGATGCTCTGCTAGGACACCGAGCACAACACCATATGGCCCGACCGTTTGCAGATGCCGAGCATCGACGCGGTGAGCAAGCACAATGCACGACCGCTGCGACCTCGGGCGGCGTTAGCCGGCCCGCGGTGAGCCGGCAGGCGGCCCGGCGAGCTCGCTCTCGCAAGGTGGCGGAGCAGGACGCTCAGACAGCGTGCCGCCCAGGCAGTGTGCCACCCCTGGGGGCGGGGTAGTCACTTCGACTGCATGAGCAGCGGTCCGCGTCTGGCGGCCGCCGAGACAAGTGCACGCAGCACCTCTGTCCGCTGGCTCACCCTGCCGGGTTATTCCTGGAGCGGCAGCGCGACACGGTGGCTGCGTGCCCATCAGCGGCAGCGCGATGCAAATGCCCGGAGACCACGCGCGATTCCGGTCGCACGAAAGCCTGCTGCGGTAGTCACGGTTCTTGTCCACCACGTGAGCATCATCGGGTTTGCGGAGGTGATCGTGGAGCTGGGGTGACTTATCCCGACAGGCTTGCGGGCACGGTTTCGACGCGGTCGACGACCGCTCCTTCGTAGTCCAGGGGGAGGTTGGCGTTGCGTGGGGTGTGGCCCGTGACGCGGAGGATCGTGACCTTGGCGGGGTCGATGTCGCCGTAGCGATCGAAGGTGAAGCTGCCCAGGACGCCGTTCTTGACTCGCGTGGCCCGGAGTTCGCGCAGGACGGACGCGCGTGTCCCGTCGGAGTGTGCGATCGCGTCGAGGACCACCTCTGTCGCCTGGACCGTGTGGAGCAGGTTTTGTGCGCGCGCCGTTTCGCCTAGATCGCGGATGAAGCGATCCTGGGTCGGGGTCAGGTGAAGCGCATCGGGTGGCACGACCGGCGTGGTCACGTACAGCCCGTGAGCGGCGCGGCCGGCGCGCTCGAGCACGTCAGGGATCGGCGTGAATCCTTCGGGTGCCATGATCGTGGCCCGCGGGCCTAGGCGCGCGCGCAGCGCCTTCAGCAGCTTGTCGCCGCCCAAGGCCACCTGGCCGCCGATCAGAACGCCGTCTGCTCCCGTGCGCGCGACCCTGTCGGCGAGCGCACGGTAGCTCTCGGCGTTCGCGTCGAAGGCGGCGGAGCCCGCGATCCGGACGCCGAGCTTCGCGGCCGCCCGCTGAAACGGATTCGTCCAGGTCGCGGCACCCGAGTCCCCGGGGTCGTAAAGCAGGTACACGCTCCGCAGCCCGAGTTGTTCTGCGAGCTCGGCGTGAGCCACGCCCTGCTGATCGTCGCGGGCGACCAGCCGCAGGAAGTTCCGCACGCCGGTGGGGTAGTAGACGTTGGGCTCGCCTCTGAGGTTGAAGCCCGGGATCGACAGACGGCCGCCGCGGGTCAGGCCCGGGTTGGTGCTGGCCAGGCCGACGATCGCCAGGGGCCCTCCGAGGGCTCGGTTGAGGATCGGGATCTCAGGTACGGAGCAAGGTGATTCGTATGAACCGATCACTGCGACGACGCTCTTCGCGCGCGCGTAGGCGTTGGCGTTCGCCGCGCACTTGCGCTGCTCGTAGTAGCCGGTCTGCGCGGTCGAGTCATCGCAGGACTGGTAACCGACGACGTACTTGCCCGCCCGGAAGCCACGGCTCTGGAGCACGGCGCGGATCGCGTCGACGAGCTGGCGGGGGCCGGCGCCGTTGGGGCCTTGCAATGGGAGATCGGAGGCGATCAGGACGTCGGGCCTTCCGCCGCCCGAGGCCACCTCGCTGCAGCTCGCTGCCGGCAGGCTGCCGTCCTTCGTCCCGGCCGCCACGCTGACCCATGCCGAGCCGGCGCCGGCCGCGAGCGCCTGCGGCGCGCCGACCGCCACCTTGGTCGTGACCCTGTTCGTGCGCGGATCGATGCGCGAGACCGTGCCGTCCATCCAGTTGCCGGTCCACACCGCGCCGGCGCCGAAGGCCACGTAATTCACCCCGACCCCGACTTCGATCGACCGTGTGATCGCTTGCGGCCCAACGCGCGCCCCACCGTGCATCCATGGCTCGATCCGCCAGAGCAGGCCGTCCTCCGGCGACGTTACCCACACCGCGCCCGCACCCACCGCGATCCCTGACAGGAAGTCACTCCCGATCGGGATTGTCTGGGCGACGCGGTTCGTGCGCGGGTCGATCCGCATCACCGACTCTGCCTCCCAGCTCAGAAACCAGACGCCCTCGGGCCCGGCCGCGATCGTGCTGGGTACGACGGGGGCGTCGATCGTCGCGGTGATCCGGCCCGTCCGGGGATCGATGCGAGAGACGCTGGGGTCGGGGTCGATCGCCCAGACCGCGCCGGCCCCGACCGCCAGCTGCGGGAACCCCACACTCGGGGGTTGTGACTCCTCGCTGCGGTCCGGCAGCTTCACGGTCCGGGTGACCTCACCGGAGTCGGGATCGACTCGCGAGACACTGGCCGTCGTATAGGCCTGGTGTTCTGCCAGAGGTCGTGCGGCGAAATCTCCGCCACGGTTGCCGACCCAGACCGCTCCCGCGCCGACGGCGAGATCGCTCGGCCGGCCACTGGTCGTGAACGTCTTCACGAGCCTCTTGGTCCCGGGGTCGATGCGGGAGACGGTGTCGTCCTCCGTATTGAGCGCCCAGACCGCGCCGTCGCCGACGGCGATGTTGCTCGGTGCCGACCGCGCTGCCGTGAATGAGCCGAGTCGTGCGTTGGCCGATTCGATGGCGAGCACCCCGTTGCCGACCGGCGGCGGCCGCGGGCCGCCCCGGGTCAGCACCACGATCGCCGCAGCGGCGGTGGCGGCAAGCACGAGCAGCCCGGCGGCGAGGATGCCGCGGCGGCGGCGCACGAGGACGGCCGGGATGCGCGAGTGGCGCGCGGAAGGGGCGGCGAGGCCGAGCGCACGACGCGCATCCTCGATCAGCTCGACGCAGCTCGCGTAGCGCTCGGTCCGCTCTTTGGCGAGCCCTTTCTGCAGTACCGGGGTGAGCGCCGGGTGGTCGCGGAGAGGAACCATCTGTTCCTGCATGTGCGCCCAGAGCGTCTCGCCCTCGGTCTCCCGATGGAAGGGCGGGACGCCAGCGAGGCACTCGTACAGAACGCAGGCCAGCGCGTAGCCGTCGGTCCGCGCATCGACCGCCTCGCCGCGGATCTGCTCGGGCGCCAGGTAGTCGAGCGTGCCGACCATCCGGCCGGTGTCGGTCGAGACGCCATCGAGCTTCTTGCTCACGCCGAAGTCCGTCAGGTAGACGTGGCCGTCCTCGTCGATGAGCACGTTGCCGGGCTTGACGTCGCGGTGGACGAGCCCGCGCCGATGCGCCGCGTCCAGCGCGCTCGCAACTTGGCCGAGGATGGCGAGCGTGCGCTCGGCACCGAGCCGGCCGTCGCGGCGAAGCAGCGCCCTGAGGTCGCTCCCCTCGACCATGCGCATGGCCAGGTACAGCTGCCCGTCCTGCTCGCCTGCCTCGTAGATGGGGACGACGTTCGCGTGGTCAAGCGATGCGGCCAGCCGCGACTCTTTGAGGAAGCGGGCGCGGAACCGCTCGTCCTCGGCCAGCTCCGGTGCGATCAGCTTCAACGCGATCGGGCGCTGCAGCGATAGGTCGCTCGCGCGATAGACAATGCCCATCCCGCCGCGGGCGACCAGCGCCTCCACGCGGTAATCGGCGAAGATCGTGCCGGGCGCGAACTCGACGCTCATCGTCCGCTCGCGGTCAGCGACCAGGTGAAGCGCGTTGGCGTGTCGGCGGGCGCGAGCCCGCCCGGCGCCGGCCCTCGTCGCACCAGCACCATGGGCGACGGCGGAGCCGCGGTGAGCTGCGTGCGAATGCGGCCGAGACCCTCTTCGCGCCAGCGGTCGGAGAGACCCACGACCAACAGGCCGGCGCCAGCGGCGAGCGCCGCAATCCCCTTGCGCCCCGGACTTGCGAGCAGCGGCTCGGCCACGACCCCGGCGCGGCGCTGGACGATCAGCGACGCGTCGGCGAGCAGTCGGCTCGCGTCGCGTCCGTCGGTCCGCCGGTCAGAGGCGGCGCCGACCAGCCGCAGCGGCGCCCCGGTGGCGCGTGCGACCCACGCGCCGAGCTCGAGCGCCGTCCAGTCGTGCCGCGCCGCGCCGAAGGGCACGACGACCGGCCCGGCCCGAAGCGAGCCGCCCGCCTGGACCAGCAGCGCCACGTCGCACGGCGCCTGCTCGAGGACAGCCCCGGCCTCGCCCTCCAGCGGCGAACGGCCGGCATCCATGAGCAACAGCTCGACGCCCTGTCGAGCGGCGAGTCGGACGACGTCATCGCCCGGTGTCGGCGAAGAGAACGCCGCCGTCCTGACCGCGACACCGTCCGCCCGGAGCTCGTCAGCGCGATCGACAAGCGCCGCCGTCGCGGCGCCGACCTCGGCCGCCCCGACGACGCACGCGACAATCAGCTCCCGCGGCGGGTCCGAGGCCGCGAGCGGCGCCGCGAGGCGAAGGAGCGCCCCCAGGCCGGCGAGCGCGCTGGGGAAGATGAGCAGCGATCGATCGGGCGCCGGGACCGGGAGCGCCACTCTGGGCTTCTCCGGGCTGAGATCGAGCGCCGGATCCTGCTCGAGGATCGCCCGCTCGAGCCGCTTCAGCTCCCCGCCCGGCTCCAACCCAAGCTGCTCGGAGAGCTCGCGCCGCGCCACCCGGTACACGTCCAGCGCCTCGGCCTGACGACCCGACCGGTACAGCGCCAGCATCAACTGAGCACGAACGCGCTCGCGCAGGGGATGCTCACGCACGAGGGCCTCGAGCTCGCCGACCAACCGGTCCTCACGACCGAGCGCGAGATCGGCGTCGATCCGAACCTCCAACGCCGCCAAACGCGCCTCCTCCAGGCTGGCGATCTCAGCCTGAGCGAACGCCTCGTAGCTGAACTCAGCCAGCGGCGACCCCCGCCACATGTCCAGCGCATCGCGCAGGAGGCGGGCGGCGGCCGCTGGATCCCCACCGGTCAACGCCTCGCGGCCCTCGACGGCCAGACGCTCGAACTCGTCGGCATCCAACTGCCCCGGCGCCAGCACGAGCTCATAGCCACCACCCCGGGTGTGCACCACGCCATCACCCAGCGCCCGGCGCAGATGAAACACATAACCCTGCAGCGTCTTGGCGGCAGACGCGGGCGGTCGCTCGCTCCACAGCTCATCGATCAGCCGCTCGCTGGATATCACTCGACTGCGGTGCAAGAGCAGGATCGCAAGCACCGCGCGCTGCTTGGCGCCGCCCAGTGACAGCGGCGCATCCCGCTCGGTCACCTCGAGCGGCCCAAGAATGCGGAACTGCAACACGGCCCTCCGAGCGTCGTCCGCAGCGACTCTACACCGGCCCGCGAGCCCTCGCAAAGCACTCCGCCCGAGCCGCAATCAACCCGCTTCCAACCGCTTCCAACCAATCCCGCACCGACGCACGGCACGGTTCTCGCGGACCCTATCGCCCAAGTGAACGGCAACACGAGGAAGGAGCGAACATGCTTCACCATCAACACATCCGGACGACCGCGGCGACCGCACTCGTGCTCGCCGCGATCGCCGCGCCGGCAGCGTCCGCTCACGGAGGGCAGGCCGGTTGGGTCGTGCGACCCAACCCCGACCAGCAAGCCGCCGAACTCGCGCGGGCCGAGGCAGCGCGACCGGCCCCGACGTACTGGGTCGTGCGCCCCAACCCCGACGAGCAGAATCCGATGCCTGCCTCTCCAACGATCGTGCGCGTCACCAACCCCACGGCCGCGAGCGGGTTCGACTGGGGCGACGCAGGCATCGGCATCGCCGCCGGCGTCGCACTCTCGATGATCGGCCTCGGCGGCGCTCTCGCCGTCTCCCAACGCCGCACCCGCCGCTCCAGAGGATCGGCAGCCGTCACGAGCTGACAAACCACGAACGAGCAACGCGGACCTTAGCGATGCTTCGGGAGCGCCAGGAACAGTGGATAGCGGACGCATCCCCACGGTCACACCGATCTACCGCTAACCACCACACACCAACACGGGCCCGACGCCGATACGGCCGCACCCCTTGTAAGCAGGAGGACCAGACTCATGAAGAGCTGCCACACAGCCCTTCGCCGCGGCTGCCAGGCCTCACCGCCGCGGTAGCGCTGATCAAACTACCTCCAGGAGGTGCGTCATGCTCCGCAGGCGCCAAGTCTCGCTCGTCCTAGTCCTCGCCATTGTGGGGACGCTCCTCGCGCTGACTACTCCGCGGGCCAGAGCGGCCTTCCCGGGACACAACGGCCGCATCACCTTCTTGACCGGGCTTGACGACGAGGAGATCTTCGACGTCCGCCCCGACGGATCGCAACAGAGGAACCTGACCAACAACCCCGCCGAGGACTTCAGCCCCGCCTACTCCGCCGACGGCCGACGCATCGCCTTCGGGAGCTGGCGCGCTTGGGATCCGGCCGCCAGCGGAATCCCTCAGAACTCCGGCGAGCTCTACGTGATGAACGCCGACGGGACCAACGCGCAGCGCATCACCTTCAACATGCTGCCCGACTGGCAGCCGGCGTGGTCTCCGGACGGGACGCAGCTGGTCTTCGCTCGCCCCCAGCGACCGGCGCTCCCGGACGAGGACCTGCCCCCCACCGACCTGTGGATCGTCGACCTCCAGAACGGCCGGGAGCGTCAACTCACCAACAGCCGGGCCACGGACGATACGCGGCCGCGGTGGTCGCCGGACGGGCAGCACATCGCCTTCGAGTCGGACGCAAACGAGCAAGGCAACTACGACGTCTACACCATCCGCCCCAACGGCCGCGACCTGCGCCGACTCACGAGCACACCCGTATTCGATGGGGAGCCGAACTATTCGCCGGATGGACAGCGGATCGCATTCAGTAGCGACCGCGCTGGCAGCAGCGACATCTTTGTGATGCGTGCCGATGGGACCCGCCAGACACAGCTCACGAACGATCCGGCGTTTGACGCCCGGAGCTGCTTCTCGCCAGATGGGCGATTCATAGCCTTCACTAGCGACCGTGACGGCGATCCGTTCCCGGACGGCGGCGGCTTCTACCCCGATATCTTCCGGATGCGCGCCGACGGCAGCCAGGCCACGAATCTGACGCAGTCGCCCTCCGTTGGCGAGACTGATCCCGACTGGCAGCCGCTTCACACCGACCACGCCATCTGGGACGAGGACGAGACGAGCGGCACTTGAGGCCCACGAAGAACGATGAGCCGCTGCTGTAGGGTCGGCGAGAGGCGCCTGGACCGCGCGGCGCGTGCTGGCCCGACTGGTCTGGTTTCCTCCCGCCGCCACATCGAACCGTGCATGCGGTTGTCGAGATAGAAATCAGGCGCGC
>Ga0335081_10007931_pt1 | contig 16995 bp, 11 predicted proteins | sample Lox_Sample_35_FD_206713 | JGI IMG/M metagenome (GOLD analysis project Ga0335081, IMG submission 206713) | Soil microbial communities from Loxahatchee National Wildlife Refuge, Florida, United States - Lox_Sample_3.5 | ecosystem: Environmental > Terrestrial > Soil > Wetlands | place: USA... | reverse complement strand
TCACCGTCAAGGGCGTGGCTCTGCTCGACGGGTCGCGGGTCGGCACCTACTTCCGGCAGCAGTCCAAGCAGACGCGCGGCCACCACCTGGACGCCAGCCAGATCGCCATGGTCTTCGCCGCCGCCGAGCGGGCGCTGCCGCCCATCGACTGAGCCTGAACCGCGATTCGGTACGGCCGGCCCGCACCGCTAGTCTGTGACCCTCCATAGCGCGGCGGACAGGGCAGGTCGTGACGGCGGCACGGGACTGGGTAGCGGGCGCTCGCCCGCGCACGCTGCCCGCGGCGGTCGTCCCGGTGGCCGTGGGGTCGGGGGTGGCGGCGGGGTACGGCGACTTCGTCCCGTGGCGCGCCGCGCTTGCCCTGGTCGTGGCGCTGGCGCTGCAGGTCGGCGTCAACTACGCGAACGACTACAGCGACGGCATCCGCGGCACCGACGAACAGCGGGTCGGGCCGGTCAGGCTGGTCGGGTCGAAGCTCGCCACCCCGCGCCAGGTGGTCAGCGCGGCGCTCGGCTGCTTCCTGCTGGCCGGCCTGGCCGGGCTGGTGCTCGCCGCTGTGGTCTCCTGGTGGCTGCTGCTGCTCGGGGCCGCGGCGATCGGGGCGGCGTGGTTCTACACCGGGGGCAGCCGGCCGTACGGCTACCGCGCCCTGGGCGAGGTCTCGGTGTTCGCGTTCTTCGGCGTCGGCGCCGTCGCTGGCACCGCTTACGTGCAGATGGGCCGGCTGAGCTGGCTGGGCGCCGCCGCCGCGGTCCCGGTCGGCCTGCTGGCCTGCGCCCTGCTGATCGTCAACAACCTGCGCGACATCCCGACCGACGAGGCGACCGGCAAGCGCACGCTGGCCGTGGTGCTCGGCGACCGGCGCACCCGGGCGCTGTACTCGGCCTGCGTGCTCGTGCCGTTCGCGGTGGCCGCGGCGATGGCGCCGGTCGCCCCGCTCGCCCTGCTCGCGCTCGCCGCGCTGCCGCTGGCGGTGATCCCGGTCAGGCAGGTGCTCGCCGCGGCATCCGGGCGCGGGCTGATCGCCGTGCTCGGCGAGACCGGCAGGCTGCAGCTCGCGTTCGGCCTGCTGCTGACCGCCGGCCTCGCCGTCAGGCCCTGAGCGCCCGCCAGGCCCGTTCCAGCCCGCCCCGCCAGGCCCGTTCCAGCCCGCGGCCGCCGGCCAGGCCCTTCCAACCCGCGGCCGCCGGCCAGGCCCTTCCAACCCGCGGCCGCCGGCCAGGCCCTTCCAGCCCGCGATCACCGGCCAGGCCCTTCCAGCCCGCGATCACCGACCGGATGCCGTTTCAGCCCGCGATCGCCGGCCAGGGGCCGCGGGCCGTTCCGGCCCGCGGCCACCCCCGTCCCCGCCACCGCACCGCGGGGCCGGACCGGCCGGCGCTTACCCTTCCGCGGCCTGGCCCGCGCCCGGATCGCCGTCCTCGGGGGCGAGGAACGCGGAGCGGATGTCATCCATCACCCTGGTCGGCACCGTCTCGGCCGAGCGGCCAGAAGGCAGGCTGACGCCGCCGTTGGGGGGTCCGGCCGGGACCTCGCCGGCCGGGAGCGGAGCGCGGGCCGCAAGGGGTGCGCGGCCCGCCCCGGGCGTCTCGTTCTCCTGCTCAACAGGCTTGCCGAACGCCGAGCCGAGCATCCTGATGGCCCCGGTCAGCTCGCTGGGGATCATCCAGACGGTGTTGCCCTGGCCCTGAGCGAGCTGCGGCAGCGTCTGCAGGTACTGGTAGGCGAGCAGCTTGGGATCGGGGTCGCCCTCGTGAATGGACCGGAACACGGTGGAGATCGCCTGCGCCTGGCCCTCGGCGCGCAGGATCGCCGACTGCTTCTCGCCCTCGGCCCGCAGGATCGCGCCCCTCTTGTCGCCCTCGGCGGTGAGGATCTGAGACTGCTGCAGGCCCTCGGCGTGCAGGATCGCGGCGCGCTTCTCCCGCTCGGCCTTGAGCTGCTTCTCCATCGCGTCCTTGATCGACTGGGGCGGGTCGATCGAGCGGATCTCGACCCTGGTCACCCTGATGCCCCACTTGCCCGACGCGTCGTCGAGCACGCCGCGCAACAGCGTGTTGATCTTGTCGCGCGAGGTCAGCGTCTGCTCCAGGTCCATGCTGCCGATCACGCTGCGCAGCATGGTGGCGGCCAGCTGCTCGATTGCCTGGATGTAGTTGACGATCTCGTAGTCGGCCGCCCGCGGATCGGTGACCTGGAAGAACAGCACCGTGTCGATGGAGACCACGACGTTGTCCTCGGTGATCACCCGCTGGCCGGTGAACTGCACCACCTGTTCGCGCAGGTCGATGAGGTCCTTCACCCGGTCGATCATCGGAATGACGAAGTTCAGCCCGGGCTCGAGCGTCTTGTGGAACTGGCCAAGCCGCTCGACGTTGCGCGCCCTGGCGGGCGGTACGAGCCAGATGGACCGGCTCAGGAACAAGATTACGAGGCCGACGACAACGACAGTCAGCACGAGGGCCACGACTTCTGGCATCTGATTACTCCCTTGCGTGGACAAGGGCGGTCGCGCCCTTGATCTGCAGGACGTCAACCGTCGAGCCGGCCGGAATGACCGAGCTCTCGTCGTAGGGCCGCGCCGACCATTCCTCGCCGCCGATCCTGATCCGCCCGGCGTGCGGAGTCACCTCGTCGAGCACGTAGCCGGTCTGACCGACCAGCGCCGCCGTGCCCGTCCGCAACCTCGGCCCGCGGTGCAGCCGTTTCAGGGCGATCGGCCTGATCAGGACGATCCCGGCTACGGATACGACGGCGAAGACGGCCAGCTGGATGAGCGCCGGGCCGCCCACGGCACTTGCGATCGCCGCGCAGACCGCGCCGATCGCGACCAGCACGAGTGCCAGCGTCCCGGTCAACAGCTCGGCGACGCCGAGCACGAAGGCCGCGATCAGCCAGATCACCCACAGGCCCACGGGTCACCCCGGTTATCTCCAATTGAATCCTGCAATGATGACCTTAATCCCGCCGGGGTCCAGATAGCACGAGCCGAAAGGCCCTATCAATCCGGCAGCGTTTCCGGCAGCGGCCTGGCGGTCTCCTGGCAGCGTCGAACCCGCCGGTCACCGCGCTTCACACCGGGAGGCCTGGCGGGCACGATGGGGTGCATCAGCTCCACGAAGGGATGGGCCATGTCCGGGCATGCAAAGCCTTCCTACAGCCACGGCGCGTCCGGCGCCACGCTGCTTGGCGAGACCATAGGCCAGAACCTGCGCCGAGTCGCCGCCGCGCACCCCGATGCCGAGATGCTCGTGGACGTGCCGACCGGCCGCCGCTGGACGTACTCGGCCTTCGACGCCGAGACCGACACGCTTGCCCGCGGCCTGATCGCGGCCGGGATCGCGGCCGGCGACCGGGTCGGGATCTGGGCTCCCAACTGCGCCGAGTGGGTGCAGTTGCAGTACGCCACGGCCAAAGCCGGGATCATCCTGGTGAACATCAACCCGGCGTACCGCAGCCACGAGCTCGGGTTCGCGCTGCGCCAGTCCGGCGTCCGCCTGCTGGTCAGCGCCGAGCGGTTCAAGACCAGCGACTACCGCGGCATGATCGAGGAGGTCAGGCCCGACCTGCCCGGCCTGCAGGACGTGATCTACCTGGGCAGCGAGCAGTGGGCCGCGCTGTTCGCCGCGGGCCGTGCCGCGGCGGCCGCGGCGACGGGCGGCGACGGCACCGACCCGCTCGCCGAGCGCGAGGCCGGCCTGTCATTCGACGACCCGATCAACATCCAGTACACGAGCGGCACCACCGGGTTCCCCAAGGGCGCGACGCTGTCGCACCACAACATCCTGAACAACGGGCTGTTCATCGGCGACGGCTGCGGCTACACGGCGGCGGACCGGGTGTGCATCCCTGTGCCGTTCTACCACTGCTTCGGGATGGTGCTCGGCAACCTGGCCTGCACCACGCACGGGTCGTGCATCGTGATCCCGGCGCCCGGATTCGACCCGGCCCAGACGCTCGCCGCGGTCCAGGCCGAGGGGTGCACCTCGCTGTACGGGGTGCCGACCATGTTCATCGCCGAGCTCGCCCTGCCCGACTTCGCCGACTACGACCTGTCCACACTGCGCACCGGGATCATGGCGGGCTCGCCCTGCCCGGTCGAGGTGATGAAGCGCGTGGTCAGCGAGATGAACATGACCGAGGTGACGATCTGCTATGGGATGACCGAGACTTCGCCAGTGTCCACCCAGACCACCGCCGACGACGACATGGAGCGCCGCGTATCCACCGTCGGCCGGGTCCACCCGCACGTCGAGGTCAAGATCATCGACCCGGAGACCAGCCGGGTGCTCCCCCGCGGCACGCCCGGCGAGCTGTGCACCCGCGGCTACTCGGTGATGCTCGGGTACTGGGACGAGCCTGAGAAGACCGCCGAGGCGATCGATGCGGCGCGCTGGATGCACACCGGCGACCTCGCGGTGATGGACGATGCCGGGTACCTCAACATCGTCGGCCGGATCAAGGACATGGTGATCAGGGGCGGGGAGAACATCTATCCGCGCGAGGTCGAGGAGTTCCTCTACGCGCACCCAGCCATCGAGGACGTCCAGGTGATCGGCGTTCCCGACCTGAAGTACGGCGAGGAGCTATGCGCCTGGATCCGCCTGCGGTCCGGCCAGGCGCTGACCGCCGAGCAGGTCAGGGACTACTGCCAGGGCAAGATCGCGCACTACAAGATCCCGCGTTACGTCAGGTTCACCGGGGACTTTCCGATGACCGTGACCGGCAAGGTGCAGAAGTTCAAGATGCGCGAGACCTCGGTCACCGAGCTCGGCCTCGAGGACGCCAGCCACACCCAGACCGCCTAACCTCCGGAGACTCCGGGGCTCCCTGGCACTACGGGGACCTCAGGAAACTCCGGGCTCGCGGAACTCCGGGCTCGCGGAACTCCGGGCTCGCGGAACTCCGGGCTCGCGGAACTCCGGGCTCGCGGAACTCCGGGTAATCCCTGGAACCCCAGGGACCTCCGGAGACTCCGGGCTTTCCCGCAACTCCCGCCCTCGCCAACCCACAGGGCCTCCCCAAGCCTCGGGCCCGACATCGTGGCCCCTCGATGTCCCTCTGCGCCACATCAACGAGGCACAATGTCCGCGGATCCGGTCAGCTCCCGGGGCGGGCGGGCCAGCCGCGCGGACGGGACACAGCAGGCCCGGCAGACCGGCCGCGCGGACGGGGCCTAGCAGGCCCGGCAGACCAGCCGCGCGGCCGGAATCCAGCAAGCCAGGCAGACCGGCGGGGCGGGCGGAGCTCAGCAGGCCCGGCAGTCCAGCGGGCCGGCGGAGCTCAGCTGGCCCGGCAGACCAGCCGCGCGGGGCGGCGGGGCGGGCAAGCTGCGGCTGGGCGACCAGCCGGGACCCGGCCGGGACCCGGCCGGGCGGGTGCGCAGCGCCTATCAGCAGGGCAAGGGCGCCTGTATAGTCCAATCGGGATCGTGCGCGGGAGGCTGACATGCTCGGACACAAGTGGGAGCGGGCGCAGGGGGTCGTGGTTGAGGCACAGACCGGGCCGCCCAGCGGGCACGGCGTGGCCGGTGCCATGCACCCCACGCACCAGTACGTGATCGAGGTCCGCATGCCGAGCGGCGACGTGATCCGCAACCAGGTAACCGAGCGGAGCTTCATCGCCCACCAGGTCGGCAGTACCGTCCCGGTCGAGGTGAACGCCAAGACGAACGAGATCAGGATCGACCCGAGCGCGCGAGTGGACTCGGTTCGCGGGCTGGTCAACATGGCGCACCAGATGCGCGACGCGGCGGCGGGTGGCGCGCTCGGCGGCTTGGCCGGAGTGGCCGGCATCGCGGCCGCGGGCGGGTTCGGCGGCGGGAACCAGGGCCCCATGGGCGGCATGAACCAGGACCCGATGGGCGGCATGAACCAGGACCCGATGGGCGGCATGAACCAGGACCCGATGAATCAGGGTCCGATGGGCGGCATGAACCAGACTCCCGCCGGCGGTGCGTCGATGCAGGTGACCGGCCCAGGCGGCCAGCAGGTGCCGGTTGCCATGCAGCCTAATGAGATCCGCAACCTGGCCCAGGCGATGATGTCCGGCGACGCCGCCTCCCGCCAGGCAGCGATGGAGCGGATTCGCCAGATCAAGCAGCAGGTCCAGCAGCAGGCCGGGCTCCAGCCGGGCATGGGCCAGCGGGGCATGGGTCAGCCGGGCGGCGCACCGGGCGGTCCCGCGCCCGTCGAGGGCTTCTCCGGATCGTCGGGCCCCAGCACGTTCGACGACATCGGCACCCCGCGCACCCCGGCCAGCACAGGCGGGCCGGTTCCCAGCCAGGCGGGCAGCGGGTTCGGCTCGTTCGGCGAGCCGACCGGCTTCAACCAGCCGGGCGGCTTCGGCCAGCCGACGTCGTTCGGTTCTTCCGGCGGCACCGGGTCGTCCGGCGGCCCTGACCCGTACCGTCCGCCTGCGCCCTCGTCGTTCGGCTCCTTCGACCACGGCGCGGGCCAGGGAACTCAGCAGGAGCGGCTGGCCAAGCTGCAGCAACTGCTCGACAAGGGGATCCTCACCGAGTCTGAGTACCAGGCGCAGCGTCAGCAGGTCATCAACGGCTTCTGAACCACTATTCGCAACGGCAAGCTCTCGCCGAACCCGGCGGCCACGCCGACGACCCGGCCCGGGCGAGGGTCTGTCCCGTAGATCGTGGGACTGGGTCTCGGCGCCAGGATCCTGACGGCCCGCCTCGCGGTCTGGCGCGGGCCGTCCCCGAGGCCGCCGGCGACCGCCGTGCCCCGTGCGGCCCGGAGGTGATCTTGATGGATGTGGCGGATGTCCCAGAATACGCAGTGGATGTGGCATCCATTCCACGGATACTTAGGTGATCATGTGCGGTTTCGGCTGGTATGCCAGGATCAGGGCGGGGGTGCTCGGCCAGGCGGGCGAGGCGGCGCGGCGCGAAGGCCAGCCGCGCTGCTCCGGGTTGTCCGTGGCCGGTGATACCGCGCGGTAGAGCCGCCGGTGCCCGCGGAGATCCACGGGACAGGCGCTAGAGCTAGGTCCTTCAGCCGCCGGCGGCCTTCGCCGCCCTGGCCGGCCCGGCCCGAACCTCAAGCCGGTCGAGCAGGTCGGCCGTGGCACGGGTGACGGCGTCCACGGCGGCGTTGAAGGCCTCGGCGTTGTGCGCGGCCGGGGCGCGGAAACCGCTGACCTTGCGGACGTACTGCAGCGCGGCCGCGTGCACGTCCTCGGGTGTGGCCTGCTCCGTATAGGGCTCGCGCAGTGTCTTGATGCTTCGGCACATGGTCCCAACCTAGCCGCACGGGCTGACAGCCAACGGACCTCACCCGACTGCTGAGCGGCGGCCGCGACCGCTCGGCACGGCCGGTCAGAAGTACCGGCCGGAACTGGCACCATGGAGAGGTCATGACGCTCACCGATCAGCTGCCGTCCTCGGCCGACCCAGACGAGCTGTACGCGGCGTTCACCGACTGGGCAGGCGAGCAGGGGCTGACCCTGTATCCGCACCAGGACGACGCGCTGATCGAGCTGCTGTCCGGCGCGAACGTGATCTTGTCTACGCCGACCGGTTCGGGCAAGAGCCTGGTGGCGACCGCGGCGCACTTCGCGTCCCTGGCGGCCGGCGGCCGCAGCTTCTACACGGCGCCGATCAAGGCGCTGGTGTCGGAGAAGTTCTTCGCGCTCTGCGACATCTTCGGCCCGGCCAGCGTCGGGATGATGACCGGCGACGGCAGCGTGAACGCGACCGCCCCGATCATCTGCTGCACCGCCGAGGTGCTCGCCAACATCGCGCTGCGGGACGGCGCCGACGCGGACGCCGACATGGTGATCATGGACGAGTTCCACTACTACGCCGACCCGGACCGCGGCTGGGCCTGGCAGGTGCCGTTGATCGAGCTGCCCAGAGCGCAGTTCCTGCTGATGTCAGCGACGCTCGGCGACGTGACCAGGTTCGAGCAGGACCTGACCAGGCGGACCGGCCGGCCCACCGCGGTGATCAGGTCGGCCGAGCGCCCGGTGCCGCTGACGTTCAGGTTCGTACTCGAGCCGCTGCACGAGACCATCGAGGAACTGCTGGCCACCGGGCAGGCGCCGATTTACGTGGTGCACTTCACCCAGGCCGCCGCGATCGAGCAGGCGCAGGCACTGATGAGCGTCAACGTGTGCAGCCGGGCCGAGAAGGATGCGATCGCCGAGATGATCGGACGGTTCAGGTTCTCCACCGGATTTGGCAAAACGCTATCCCGCCTCGTCAGGCACGGCATCGGGGTGCATCACGCCGGCATGCTGCCGCGCTATCGCAGGCTCGTGGAGACCCTGGCCCAGGCCGGGCTGCTCAAGGTGATCTGCGGCACCGACACCCTGGGCGTGGGAATCAACGTGCCGATCCGCACGGTACTGTTCACCTCGCTGAGCAAGTACGACGGCAGCGTGACCCGGCTCCTCCAGGCCAGGGAGTTCCACCAGATCGCCGGCCGGGCCGGACGGGCCGGATTCGACGAGATCGGCACCGTCGTAGTCCAGGCACCCGAGCACGTCGTCGCCAACGAGAGGGCGCTGGCCAAGATCGGCGACGACCCCAAGAAGCGGCGCAAGTTCGTGCGCAAGAAGCCGCCGCCCGGCATGGTCTCCTGGGGCCAGCCCACGTTCGACCGGCTGGTCGCCGCCGAGCCTGAGCCCCTGCGCTCCAGCTTCCTGGTCACCCACGCCATGCTGCTCAACGTGATCAGCAGGCCGGGCGATGCGTTCGCCTCGATGCGGCACCTGCTCACCGACAACCACGAGGACCGCGCGGCGCAGCGCAGGCACATCCACCGCGCGATCCAGATCTACCGCGCGCTGCTGGCCGGCGGGGTGGTGGAGCATCTGGCCGAGCCCGACGAGCAGGGCAGGATGTGGCGGCTCACCGTTGACCTGCAGGACGACTTCGCGCTGAACCAGCCGCTCTCCCCGCTCGCGCTCGCCGCCATCGAGCTGCTCGACGTGACCTCGCCGGATTACCCGCTTGACGTGCTCTCGGTGATCGAGGCGACGCTGGACGACCCGAGGCCGGTGCTCGCCGCCCAGCTGTTCAAGGCCCGCGGCGAGGCCGTCGCCGAGATGAAGGCCGAGGGCGTCGACTACGAGACCCGCCTCGAGCTGCTCGAGTCGGTCAGCTACCCCAAGCCGCTTGCCGACCTGCTCGAGTCCGCCTACGACATCTACCGGCGCGGCCACCCGTGGGTCGCCGACTACGAGCTCAGCCCGAAGTCCGTGGCGCGGGACATGTACGAGCGGGCCATGACGTTCGGCCAGTACATCGCCTGGTGCGGCCTGGCCAGGTCCGAGGGCCTGCTGCTCCGCTACCTCGCCGACGCCTACAAGGCACTGCGGCAGACCGTGCCCGACGAGGCCAAGACCTCTGAGCTCGTCGACCTGATCGAGTGGCTCGGCGAGATGGTCAGGCAGGTGGACTCCAGCCTGCTCGACGAGTGGGAGCGGCTGGCCAACCCGGACGCGGCCGCGCAGGACGGCGCGGCCGCCGGCCAGCTCGACGAGCGGCCGCCCGCGGTGACCGGCAACATCAGGGCGTTCCGCGTGCTGGTGCGGAACGCGCTGTTCCGCCGGGTGGAGCTGGCCGCGCAGCGGCGCTGGGAGGAGCTCGGCGAGCTGGACGCCGAGGCCGGCTGGGACGCCGCCGCCTGGGCGGACGCGCTCGAGCCCTACTTCGCCGAGCACGGCGAGATCGGCACCGGCGCCGATGCGCGCGGGCCGGCCATGCTGATCATCGACGACTCGGACAAGGACGTCTGGCGGGTGCGGCAGATCTTCGACGACCCCGCGGGAGATCACGACTGGGGGTTCTCCGCCGAGATCGACCTGGCGGGATCGGACGAGGCTGGCGAGGCCGTGGTCTGGGTGACCGCGGTCGGCTCGCTCTGAGCTTCAGGGCCGCCCCGGCCGGCGGGCGCTCAGGACCGCGAGCCGCGTGGAGCCCGGCCGACTGGCCAGACCCGGCTGGCGGGCGCGAGCCGTTATGTCGCGAACGCCCTTCCTGCCTCGTCGGAGGACACGATCCGGACCCCGAGCGGCAGCAGCGAGATCGGGATCAGCTTGAAGTTGGCCAGGCCGAGCGGGATCCCGATGATCGTGATGCACAGCACGATCCCGGTGATCAGGTGCATCAGCGCGAGCTCCCAGCCGAACAGGATGATCCATATGATGTTGCCGATCAGCGAGCCGACGCCGGCGTGCTCGCGCGGCACGGTGGTCCGGCCGAACGGCCAGAGCACGTAGTTCGCGATCCGGAACGCGGCGATCCCGAACGGAATCGTGATGATCAGCACGCAGGCGATGATGCCCACGATCACGTAGGCGATCGCCATCCAAAAGCCGGCGAGCACCAGCCAGATCACGTTAAGAATCACTCGCACGTCGGCCAGCCCCCTCGACATGGCCGGCCGGGCAAGCCCGCCCGCCGGCCGTTCCCTGACGTCCCGCGTCCGGTCATTAACAGGATTCCCCGCCGGGAGGCTTTGATCACCACTCGGGCCGGGCTGGCTCACCGGCGCCGCCCCGCCCGCGCCGCGAGCTGGCTATCGCGACGGCACGCGGCCGCGGACCGGGCGGTACCCGCCGAATCCCGTCTCAAGTACGCCTTCGCCGCCGGTAAGCCCCGGTAGCTGCTCTTGCAGGGTCCTTACCTTCGCCGACGGCAGCGCCGTCGAGACGATCGCCAGGTCATGGTGCGGTACCGGCGCCTGCACGTCGGCACCGAGCCTAGCCAGGCACGCGAGCACGGCGCCGGTCCTGGCGGCCGGGAGCTCGACGCGGACGCTGGCCATGGGCTCGCAGACGACCGTGTCGGCCTGGCGCAGCGCCTTCCTCAGCACCAGCGGCGTCAGGTCGCGGAAGTCGGCGGCGGTCGTCCTGGCCGTCGGCAGCAGGCGCTTGCCCAGGCCGTCGCCGACGTAGTAGCCGCACTCGGTCATCGTCACGACCGCGTCGGTGACCCGCCAGCCGTGCGGGCCGCGCTCAAGCGCGCGCTCAACGTACCTGGTCATCGCGTCGGCGAAGCTCGCCGCGGTCTTGTAGATGTACAGGGGCATCAGCCGCGGGTGAACATCCACCCGGAACTCGACGCCGGAATCGGCAGGCCCTGGCTCGACGCGCAGCCCCACCGTCGCCGAGTAGGGATGGTCGTCGGACTGCAGGATCTCGAGCGCGCTCCCCGCGCCCGCCGGCCGCTCGACGTAGATCGTCATCGTCTCGCGGAACGTTACGGCGAGGCCGAAGTCGTCGGCGAGTACGGCGCCGATGACCTCCTTCTGGACCTCGCCGTAGAGCGAGACGTAGATCTCCTGCCGCTCGTCGTCTTGCCGGACGTTGATGAGCGGATCCTGCTCGGCGAGCTGGCCGAGCGCGGCCCGCAGCCGCTGCCCGTCGCCGGGGTCGCACGGGAGGACGGCCGATTCGAGCGTCGGCGGCGGGAACTGCCCGCCGACGCCGCCCCGCGCCCGCTCGCCGATCGGGTCGCCGATCCTCGCTCCTGCCAGGCCCCAGAGCTTGCCGATCTGGCCGGCCTTGACCGAGGGCCGCCGCACCGCCGGTCCCCGCTCGAACACGGCGACGTCGGTCACCCGGCCGTCGAGCCCGGCCCCGAACCGCACCCGGTCCCGGATGCGCACGGCGCCGGAGAACATCCGGACGTATGCGATCTTCTCCGCGCTGCTGCCCCGTTCGATCTTGAAGATGCTGCCGGACACGGGCCCGGCGGGGTCCCCGGCCGATGCCGGAAGCAGCTCGGCGATGCCGGACATCAGCTGCTCGACACCTGCGCCGGTGATCGCCGAGCCGAAGAAGACGGGGTGCACCTGCGCGCTCCTGGCCTGGGCGGCGAGCGCGGCGCGCAGCCGGCCGTAGGGAACGGCCGCCTCGTCGCGCAGGTACGCGGCGAGCAGGCCGTCGTCCCGTTCGGCCAGCAGTTCGGCCAGCCCGGCCGTGAACCCGGCATCCTCCGCGGCCGACGCGGTGAACCTGGCACCGCGGGTCCCCGCCGCGTCCACCCGTCCCATGGCGACGACCGCCACAGCCAGTCGGCGCGAGATCTCCCTGAGCACGGCTTCAGGCCGCGCCCCGGCGCGGTCGATCTTGTTCACGAACAGCAGGGCCGGTATCCGCAGCCGCTCAAGAGACCGCATCAGGATCCTGGTCTGCGGCTGCACTCCCTCCACGGCCGAGACGACGAGCACCACCCCGTCGAGCACGCTGAGCACCCGGTCCACCTCGGCGATGAAGTCCGGATGGCCCGGCGTGTCGATCAGGTTGACGTCGATGTCGCCGACCGGGAACGAGGCGACCGCGGACTTGATCGTGATGCCACGCCGCCGCTCGAGCGGCAGCGAGTCGGTCAGGGTCGTCCCGGCATCGACGCTGCCTGGCCGGTCGATGACGCCGGAGGTGAAGAGCAGCCGCTCGGTGAGCGTCGTCTTGCCGGCATCTACATGCGCGAGTATCCCCAGGTTGAGCGTCTTACGCGACACGCGCCACACCCTTCGAATCGGTGCCAGGAGGCCATCTCGACGGACGTGAACGCCTCGCGCATCTGCTCTCCTTCGTGATTCGGGGTGTGCTGGCCAATCATAGGGTGGTCGGCCGCGAAGCCTTGAACGAATTTCCTGCCGCCAGCCGCGGCCAGCGGTCTAGGCCAGGCCGAGCAGGGCCTCGAGGCCCACGGTCAGCCCGGCGGGCAGCGACTCGATCCCGCGCACCGCGGTCAGCACGCCCGGCATGAACGAGGCGCGGTCCAGCGAGTCGTGCCTGATCGTCAGCGTCTCCCCGTGGCCGCCGAGCAGGACCTCCTGGTGCGCGACCAGCCCGGCGAGCCGGACCGAGTGCACGTGCACCCCGTCGACCACCGCGCCCCTGGCGCCCGGCAGCGTGGTCTCGGTCGCGTCCGGGCTCGGTCCCACGCCAGCCGCGTCGCGCGCGGCACTCATCATCGCCGCGGTCCGGGACGCGGTGCCGGACGGCGCGTCCACCTTGGCGGCATGGTGCAGCTCGATGATCTCGGCGGACTCGAAGAACCGCGCGGCCTGCTCGGCGAACTTCATCATCAGCACGGCGCCGACCGAGAAGTTGGGCACGACAAGGACCCTGGGCACCCAGGAGCCGGTCGCCGAGCTCTCCCCCGGCGTGACCGCCGTGTCCGCGAGCATGGCCTCCACCTCGGCCAGCCGGTCGGGCCCGAAGCCCGAGGTGCCGACCACCGCGTCCACGCAGTGCTCGACGCACCACAGCAGGTTTCCCATCACCGCGGCCGGCGTGGTGAAGTCGACCACGACGTCGCAGCCGTTCAGCAGGTCGGGCGAGTCGCCGATGTCGACCTCGGCCACGAGGTCCAGGTCCGGAGCCGCCCGCACGGTCTGGCAGACCAGCGATCCCATCCGTCCCCTGGCTCCGAGCACTCCGACCTTGACCACCGGGTTCCCCTGTCTGCTGAGGCGGCCGCTGGCTCAGACGAGCGCCGCCGCGAACGACTCGGCGTCGTCGTAGGGTCCCACCACGGCCAGCGCCTTGGGCCTGGTGAGGATCAGCTCGGCCACGTCCCGCACGTCGTCCAGGGTGACCGCGTCGATCCTCGCCAGTATCTCGTCCACCGGCTCCAGCCTGGGGTAGACGAGCTCGGACTTGCCGATCCTGGTCATCCGGGACGCAGGATCCTCCAGGCCGAGCACCATCGAGCCGCGCAGCTGGCCCTTGCCGCGGTCGAGTTCCTCCGCGGTCAGGCCGGAGGCGCAGACCTTGGCGATCTCGTCCGCGCAGATCGCGAGCACCTCATCGGCCTTGGCTGGCAGGCAGCCAGCGTAGACACCCCACACCCCGACGTCGGAGTGCTGGGCGTTGAAGCTGTACACCGAGTACGCCAGGCCGCGCTTTTCCCTGATCTCCTGGAACAGCCTGGAGGACATGCCGCCTCCCAGCGCCGCGTTGAGCACGCCGAGCGCGAACCTGCGGTCGTCGGTGCGGCGCAGGCCGGTGCAGCCGAGCACCAGGTTGGCCTGCTCGATCGGCCGGGCAAGCAGCCGCACGCCGGTGCCCGCGCCCACGTCGGGCCCCGCCGGGCCCGGCAGCCTGGGCGGCGCAGGGACCGCCTGCTCGGTGAGTGCCTTCTCGAAGCAGCGGCCGACGATCTCGACCACCTGGTCGTGGTCGAGCCGGCCGGCCGCGGCGACCACCAGATTCTCCGGCGAGTACCTGGCCGCGTAGTGCTCGGCGATCTGATCCCTGCTGATCGCGTTGATCGACTCGGCGGTGCCGAGTATCGGGCGTCCGAGCGGGGTATCGCCGAACAGCTGCCAGCCGAACGCCTCGTGCGCGGTGTCGGACGGGTCGTCGTCGGTCATCGCGATCTCTTCGAGAATCACCGCCCGCTCGGCCTCCACCTCGCTCTCATCGAGCAGCGACCCGGTCACCATGTCCGAGAGCACGTCGATGGCCAGCGGCAGGTCGGCGTCGAGCACCCGCGCGTAGTAGCAGGTGTACTCCTTGGCGGTGAACGCGTTCAGCTCCCCGCCGACCGCATCGATCGCCGCCGAGATGTCGAGCGCGGACCGCCGGGCCGTCCCCTTGAACAGCAGGTGCTCGAGGTAGTGGGTGGCACCGGCGTGCCGGGAGTCCTCGTCACGCGAGCCCACGCCGGCCCAGATCCCGAACGAGGCCGACCTGACCGCGGGCAGCGACTCGGTGATCACCCGCAGTCCGCCGGGGAGCACCGTGCGGCAGACGACGCTCTCCGCGTCGTCCAGCCGCTCGGTGCCTCCGGTTCTCCGCGCGCCAGGCGTCATGAGTTGCCGGACTCGCGGTCGCGATGCCGGGTGCGGAAGTGCTCGCCCCTGCCCCGGTCGCCGCCCCGGTCGCCGCGGCCGCGGTCGCCGCGATCCCTGTTCCGGTCGCCGCGGTCACCGCGGTCGCTCCGGTCACCGCGGTCACCGCGGCTCTCGTCGCGGCCGCCGCCCAGGTCCTCGCCTGCGGCCTCGCGCTCGATCACCTCGACGGGCACCAGCGACAGCTTGCCCCGGTCGTCCACCTCGCGGATCTCGACCTGGATCTTGTCGCCGACCTTGATCACGTCGTCCACGTTCTCGATCCGCATCCCGCCGTGCAGCTTGCGGATCTGGGTGATGTGCAGCAGCCCGTCCTTGCCGGGCAGCAGCGAGACGAACGCGCCGAATGTGGTCGTCTTCACTACCGTGCCGAGGAACCGCTCGCCGACCTCGGGGACGTGCGGGTTCGCGATCGCGTTGATCGCCGACCTGGCCGCCTCCGCCGAGGTGCCATCGGTGGCGCCGATGTAGATGGTGCCATCGTCCTCGATGGTGATCTCGGCGCCTGTGTCCTCCTGGATCGAGTTGATCATCTTGCCCTTCGGGCCGATGACCTCGCCGATCTTGTCCACCGGTACCTTGATCGTGATGATCCGCGGCGCGTGCTCGCTCATGTCAGCCGGGGCGTTGATCGCCTCGCGCATGACGTCGAGAATGGTCAGCCGCGCGTCCCTGGCCTGCCTCAGCGCGGCGCCGAGCACCGAGGCCGGGATGCCGTCCAGCTTGGTGTCCAGCTGCAGGGCGGTGATCACGTCCTTGGTTCCCGCGACCTTGAAGTCCATGTCGCCGAAGGCGTCCTCGGCGCCGAGGATGTCGGTCAGCGTGACGTAGGTGCCGCCCTCGTGGATCAGCCCCATCGCGATGCCGGCGACCATGTCCTTCAGCGGCACGCCCGCGTCGAGCAGCGACATCGTGGAGGCGCAGACCGAACCCATCGAGGTGGAGCCGTTCGAGCCGATGGCCTCGGAGACCTGCCGGATCGCGTAAGGGAACTCCTCCCGGGTCGGCAGCACCGGGATCAGCGCCCGCTCGGCGAGCGCGCCGTGCCCGATCTCGCGCCGTTTCGGCGAGCCGACCCGGCCGGTCTCGCCGGTCGAGTAGGGCGGCATGTTGTAGTTGTGCATGTAGCGCTTGGTCCGCTCGGGGTTAAGCGTGTCGATCATCTGCTCCATCCGGAGCATGTTCAGCGTGGTCACGCCGAGCACCTGGGTCTCGCCGCGCTCGAACAGGGCCGAGCCGTGCACCCGCGGGACCACGCCGGCCTCGGCGGAGAGCTGCCGGATGTCGGCCAGCCCGCGGCCGTCGATCCGCAGGCCGTCCCTGATGATCCGCTCCCTGACCAGCTTCTTGGTGAGCGACCTGAAAGCCGCGCCGATCTCGCTCTCCCGGCCTTCGAACTTGGCGCCGACGCGCTCGCTCACCGCAGCCTGGATCCGGTCGGTCTCGGTGCCGCGCTCCTGCTTGCCGGCGATGGTCAGCGCGGCGGCCAGTTCCGCCGAGGCCTCGGCGGCCACGGCCTCGTACACGTCGGGCTGGTAATCGGCGAAGGTCGGGAACGCCGCGACCTCCTTGGCCGCCTGCGCCGCGACCTGCAGCTGGGCCTCGCAGAGCGTCTTGATGAACGGCTTCGCCGCCTCAAGACCCTGGGCGACCACCTCCTCGGTCGGGCCGACCGCGCCGCTCGCCGGGTCGGCGATCAGCCGCAGCGTGCTCGACGTCGACTCGGCCTCGACCATCATGATCGCGACGTCGCCGTCCTCAAGCACCCGGCCGGCCACCACCATGTCGAAGGTGGCGTCCTCAAGCTGGCTGTAGGCCGGGAAGCCCACCCACTGGCCCTTGATCAGCGCCACCCGCACGCCACCGATCGGACCGGAGAACGGCAGTCCCGAGATCTGGGTGGACAGCGAGGCCGCGTTGATCGCTACCACGTCGTACAGGTGATCGGGGTGCAGCGCCATGATCGTCTCGACGATCTGCACCTCGTTGCGCAGGCCCTTGACGAAGGACGGTCGCAGCGGCCGGTCGATCAGCCGACAGGTGAGGATCGCGTCCTCCGACGGCCGGCCCTCACGGCGGAAGAACGAGCCGGGGATCCGGCCCGCCGCGTACATGCGCTCTTCCACGTCCACGGTCAGCGGGAAGAAGTCAAGGTTTTCCTTAG
>Ga0335081_10007930_pt1 | contig 16998 bp, 13 predicted proteins | sample Lox_Sample_35_FD_206713 | JGI IMG/M metagenome (GOLD analysis project Ga0335081, IMG submission 206713) | Soil microbial communities from Loxahatchee National Wildlife Refuge, Florida, United States - Lox_Sample_3.5 | ecosystem: Environmental > Terrestrial > Soil > Wetlands | place: USA... | reverse complement strand
GCCTAGTATTCTAGCCTACTCCGGAGCCTGGGCTCTCTTGTCTGTCTCGTCTGGGGTAGCCAAACGAGCTGCGCTGCCGTTCGGCGTGGCGTTCGAGGGCCAGGGCGACCAGCCGATCGACGAGCTCGGGGTAAGGAATTCCGCTCGCTGCCCAGAGCTTGGGGTACATGCTGATGGGCGTAAAGCCGGGGATGGTGTTGATCTCGTTCGCGAAGAGTTTGCCAGTCGCTCGATCCAGCAGAAAGTCCACCCGCGCCATACCGGCGCCATCGATGGCCGCGAAAGCGCGCAGCGCAAGGCGCTGCACCTCGCGGCTCTGGCGGCCGGGGAGCCGGGCGGGAATCACCAGCTCCGAACCTTCCTTCAAATACTTGGCTTCGTAATCGTAGAACTCGTTGACCGGAATCACCTCTCCGGGCACGGACGCGATGGGGCGGTCGTTGCCGAGCACGGAGCATTCGATCTCGCGGGCGTCGACTCCGGCTTCCACCACAACCTTGTGATCGTAGCGCGCCGCCAGGTCGATCGCGCCCGCCAGTTCGCGCGGCCCGTGAACCTTGCTGATGCCCACCGAGGAGCCCAGGTTGGCGGGTTTGACGAAGAGGGGATAACCGATCTTGCGCCCGATGCGGCGCCGCCAGCCGGCGCGCTGTTGCTCCCAGTCCCGCCTTAAAACGAGCACCCAGGGCACCACGGGCAGCCCGGCGTCGCGGAAGAGGCGCTTCATCGCGTCCTTGTCCATGCCCGCCGCCGAGGCCAGAACGCCGGCGCCCACGTAGGCTACGCCGGCCAGCTCGAGCAGGCCCTGCACCGTGCCGTCCTCGCCGAAGGTTCCGTGGAGGAGGGGAAAGACCACGTCAAGCTTGGCACCGATGCGGCGGGCGCCGGACGCGGCGCGGACGGCGGGAAGCAGCCAGGGTCCGCGGGGATCGGCGGACGCCGTCACCGGCCGCCCTTCGCCGAGTACGCTGTGGAGCAGCCTTTCCGGCTGGCGCGCCAGTTCGCGCGGCGTTGAGCCCACGCGCCACTGGCCTTCGCGGGTGATTCCGATCGGGATCACCTCGTATTTTGCCGGGTCGAGCGCTTGCAGCACCGAAGCGGCGGAGAGCAGGGAGATTTCGTGCTCGCCGGAGCGGCCGCCGAACAGAATGCCGAGCCGGATTCGTTTCTTCAAGGGCGCTTCCTTCGGGGTGAGCCGCGTCCACCCGATAGCCGTGAGCCCATCTCGATAGCCTAGATGATCTTCTTGCCCAGCGCGGAGGCGGCCAGTCCCACGGCCAGGGCCGCGGTGCGGTTGAGCGTGTCGAGGATGGGATTGACCTCCACGATCTCGAGCGAGAGCATTTTCTTGCTGTCGGCGATGATTTCCATGGCGAGGTGGGCCTCGCGAAAGGTGATGCCGCCCGGAATCGGGGTGCCCACGCCGGGCGCCTCGTCGGGATCCACCACGTCCATGTCGAACGAAACCGCGAAGCCCTCCGTGTCGCGCGTGGCCAGGTCAAGGCTCCTTTGCATCACGGTGCGCATGCCGAGCTCGTCGATATCGCGCATGGTGAACACGTTCACGCCGGTCGCGTGAATCTGGCGGCGCTCGCGCGCGTCCAGGTCGCGCACGCCCACCAGCACGCAGTTCTTGGCCAGCAGCTTGGGCTCGGGGCCGGCGATGCGGGTCAGTTCCTCAGGGCCGACACCGAGCAGGGCCGCGAAGGGCATGCCGTGCACGTTGCCGCTGGGGCTTGACTCCGGGGTGTTCATGTCGCCGTGGGCATCAATCCAGAGGCAGCCGATCGTCTGACCGCGTTCGCGGTGGAAGTTCGACACGCCCGCCACGGTCCCCATAGCCACGGAGTGATCGCCGCCCAGCGACAAGGGGAAAAGCCCCTCGTTCAGGGTGCCGGCCACGCGCTGAGCGGCTTCCTGGCAGGCTTCGGCGATTTCGTTGAGGTACTTGGCACGGCGGTCGCCGAAAGGCTGCTCCTCGGCATTCTTCACCGGCACGTTGCCGTCGTCATCCACGTGATGGCCGATCGCCTTGAGCGCCGCATTGAGGCCTGCGGCGCGAATGGCCGAAGGCCCCATGTCAACGCCGCGGCGCGCCTGACCGAGATCGAGCGGTACACCGAGAATCCGAATCTTCATGAGATTACCCAGCGGGTCTTGGGCGCAGGCGGCCTACGGCTTCAGCCGGTAGAGCATGCGCGGGAAGGGAATGGTCTCGCGCACGTGGTCCAGTCCGCAAATCCAGGCCACGGCGCGCTCGATGCCCATGCCGAAGCCCGCGTGGGGCACGCTGCCGTAACGGCGCAGGTCCAGGTACCATTCGAAGGCCTCGCGCGGCAGGTTCTGCGAGGCGATTCGCTTCAGCAGCTCGTCGAAGTCGGCCAGGCGCTCGCCGCCGCCCACGATCTCGCCGTAGCCCTCCGGCGCCAGGACGTCGACGCAGAGCGCAACCTCCGGGCGCTCGGGATCGGTCGCCATGTAGAAGGCCTTTACTTGCGCCGGATAGCGCGTCACGATCACGGGCCGGTCAAACTGTTCGCTCAGTATGGTCTCGTCGGTACCGCCGAAGTCGCTGCCCCATTCGATCTCGCTGCCCTTCTCCTTGAGCGTCTTCAACGCCTCGTCGTAGGTCAGGCGCGGGAAGGGCGGCTTGACGGCCTCGAGCTTGCCCGCGTCGCGTTCCAGCACCTTGAGCTCGGGGCGGCGGCGCTCGAGCACCCGGCCCACGATGTGCGCGATCAGCTCCTCGGCCAGCGCGCAGGCGTCGTCGAGGTGCGCAAAGGCCACCTCGGGTTCCACCATCCAGAATTCCGTCAGATGGCGGCGTGTTTTGGATTTTTCCGCCCGGAAGGTAGGTCCGAAGCAATAGGTCTTGCCCACCGCCATGGCCGCCGCCTCGTTATAGAGCTGGCCGGATTGGGTGAGGTAGGCCTTGTCGTCGAAGTAGTTCACCTCGAAGAGCGTCGTGGTGCCCTCGCAGGCTGCCGGCGTGAAGATCGGCGTGTCCACCAGGGTGAAGCCGTTATCGTCAAAAAAGTCGCGCGTGGCCTTGATAATCTCGTGGCGCACGCTCAGAATCGCGCGCTGGCGGGCCGAACGCAGCCAGAGGTGGCGATGGTCCATCAGGAACTCCACCCCGTGCTCTTTGGGCGTGATGGGGTAGGGGTGCTCCGACGGGACGCGCTGAATAACCTCGATGCCCGACACGTCCAGCTCGAAGCCGCCGGGCGCGCGCTGGTCCGCGCGCACCCTGCCCGCGACGCGCAGGGAGGATTCCTGAGTAAGGCCCTTGACGCGCTCAAAGACTTCGGGTGGCACGGCGGCCTTCACCACCACGCCCTGGATCACACCGCTGCCGTCGCGGAACTGCGGAAACAGAAGCTTTCCGCTTTCGCGAAGGTTGTAGAGCCAGCCCTGAATCACCACCTCCTGGCCGGCAAAGCCCGAAATGCTGCGGATTTCAACGACGGGGGATTCCATGCTCAGTCCTTGCGCCATTTGGGGGACCGCACGACCGAGACCCTGAGGAGCTGGAACTCCGGAACAGGGCGGCGATGCGGCGCGCCCTCTGAACGTGTTCTGGTCCGCGCCTCCGTTCTCCTTCTGTCTTGGTGTCTTCGTGTTGAACCTCAGTCACGGATCTCCTCAGCCGGCTCCCGTTCCAGCGCCTCCAGCTTGCGTGCCGCGGTTCGAATTTCCTGCAGAGTCACGGGTTCGGCCGCGCGCTCGCGGAGCTCCAGAAAAGCGCAAAAGCCGTCGATGGCGCCCGCAGCGCTCGCGAGGTCCGGCAGAAACTGCGCCCAGTCGATGCCGCCCTCGAAGGGCAACCGGTGATCATCCTTCTCGCCGTCGTTGTCGTGGAGGTGCGCGCAGGCCATGCGCGCCTGCAGCAACTTAAGGCTCTCCGTAAGAGCGCCGCCCAGGTGCGCGTGGCCGGCGTCGAAGCAAATGCCCACGTCGTCGAGGCGCGTGTACTGCAAAAAGTCGATCAGGCGCGCCGGTGTGCCGAGCCCGTTCGCCGTATTTTCGAGCAGCAACCGCACTCCGCGCTCCTTGGCGAAAATCCGGAGATGCTCCAGAGAGGTGAAAGCGGCGTCAAACTTCTCCAGGCTGTATTCCTCGTCATCGAGACCCACGTGGAGCACGAGGTACCGGTAGGGCAGCCGCTCCGCGACCTCCAGGACGCGCTTGATCTCGTCCATGGAGGCGATGCGGTGGCGGCGCTCGAGATGAGCGATGGAGACCACGAGGCCGCCCCGGCGCCCGGAGCCGGATTCGGAACAGGGCGGGGCGTGCAGGGAATGGAGCGCCACCCCGCGGTCCGAGAACCAGAGCCCCACGTCGCGCACGCGCTGCGCGTCGTGGTAGTCGAGGTGCTCGCGGGCCGCACAGATTTCGATCTCGCGAAAACCAGCCTCGATGATACGGTCGAGCAGGGCGGAGCCCAGGTACTCGACAGAGAAGAGACGCGTTGAGAGACCGTATTTCATCAGTAGCCGGCCGCTTTCCCGTCGCCGCGCGGGTCCGAAGCCCCGAAGCGCCAGCCGGTGGCGGGGTCCACCTCAACGGCTTCACAGTCCCCGATGCCGCCCACCCGCCTCAGCTTATATCCCGCCTGCTGGAGGCGGTCGGCCGTGTCTTCGGAGATGCTCTTCTCGATCACCACCACGTCGGGCAGCCATTGATTGTGGAAGCGCGGCGCCGTGACCGCCTGCTGCGCGTCCATGTGAAAGACGGCCACGTTCAGCAACACTTCGAGCACGGTGTTGATGATGGTGCCGCCGCCCGGCGAGCCCAGCACCAGCCTGAGTGCAGGCTGGCCGCCGGGCTGGTCTTGAAGCACGATCGTGGGCGTCATCGAGGAAAGGGGACGCTTGCGCGGCGCGATGGAGTTGGCCTCGCCCTGCACCAGGCCGAAAAGGTTGGGCGAGCCGGGCTTGGCGGCGAAGTCGTCCATTTCGTCGTTGAGCAGGAAACCCGCGCCCTCCACGGTGAGGCCCGATCCGTAGCCCGCGTTGAGCGTGTAAGTGTTCGAGACGGCGTTGCCCTCCGCGTCCACCACGGAGTAGTGGGTGGTGGTGCTCGACTCGTAGGGCACGGGCTGGCCGGCCTGGAGCGGAGCGTCGGGCTTGGCGGCCAGCATTTCCCCGCGAAGCTTGGCGGCGTAATCCTTGCTGGTCAAACCGGCCACCGGCACCGTTACAAAATCCGCGTCGCCCAGGTATTCGGCGCGGTCGGCGTAGGCTCGCCGCATAGCCTCGATCATCAGGTGCATTGAAGAATAGGAATCGGGCGCGCCCAGGTCGAGGGGCTCGAGAATGTTGAGCATCTCGAACAGGCCCACGCCGCCCGAGCTCGGCGGCGGCGCGCTCAGGATGGTGAAGCCGCGGAAGTGGCCTACCAGCGGCGTGCGAATTTTGGCCTGGTACTGGGCGAGATCGGCGCGGCTGATGATGCCGTGGTTCTTTTCCATGCTGGCCGCGATCTGGTCCGCGATGGGCCCGCGATAGAAGGCGTCGGCGCCCTGCGCGGCGATCAACGTGAGGGTATGGGCCAGTTTCGGCTGTCTGAAGGTCTCCCCGGCCTCGTAAAACGTCCCGTCGCGCAGAAAGATGCGACGGGATTCCCCGAACTTCCCCAGCTTTTGGCTTTCGCCGCGCAGCCCGCGGGCCAAATCGTAGCTCACCTCAAAGCCATCCGAGGCCAGACGGATCGCAGGCTCCATCACCCGGGCTAGGCCGACCTTGCCGTATTTCTGCTCGGCCAGCGCCAGTCCAGCCACCGTACCCGGCACGCCCGAGGCGAGAGCCCCCACCAAACTGGCGTCGGGTATCAGGTTGCCGGCGGGGTCCAGGTACATGTTGTGGGTGGCTGCGCTGGGTGCTGCTTCGCGGTAATCGATGAAGGCGGATTCGCCCGTGGCCAGGCGTACCAGCATGAAACCGCCGCCGCCGATGTTGCCGGCAAAGGGGTGGGTGACCGCCAGCGCGAAGCCCACCGCCACCGCGGCGTCCACCGCGTTGCCGCCGGCGCGCAGAATCTCCACCCCGGCGTCCGTGGCGTGGCTTTCGCTCGACGCCACCATGGCGTGCCGCCCCGCCACCGGGCTGAAGCCGAGGACGAACGGCGCGGTAAGAATCAGACCGAGAAGAGTGAGGGCCAAGGGCCGCCGTAAGCGCATCGAGACCTCGGTGCGCGTGGGAGTGACCAAGGCACGAGCCGTAAGGCCGGGCCGAACCCCACGCGATCGCGTGCTGGTACAAATCAGACCAGGGAGCCGAACTCCAAATCTAGGTGAAAAGCGATAACCGGTCAAGGCGGCCCGCTCGGAACCTTCAGGCCCGACGCCCATAGCCGATTTACGATTGCCGAACGCGGATGTCAAGCGGAAAGCGCGGTCGCTCGGGCGTGGCTTAGGAGCGGTGGATAGGGTCAGGTTCAAATGTTGAGTGCCGCGACATCCGTTACAGTGTGTGCCAGTACATCCTTTATACTCCTGGTCCTCCTACTGTCGGGGGGTGGGTCCCGGACGGAGCCCGGAGGGCGACTGGAGGGCCCCCACCCTCCGAACGGCGCCACCTTACCCCGCCGTCGCGCCACCAGGGGCCGACCCTGTTTCCGCGCCGGGTCGATCTCGCGAACTTACATGCCCCGGTAACTCACCACCAGTTTGCCCTCCACCTCCTCGATACGTACCCACTCCCTCGCCAGCGCCTCACAGACGAACCAACGCTGCCCGCCCTCGGTAAATCTGATCGTTGGTCCGGCGCCCGCCCTGGGACCGGCTGTAACAAATTTGTGACCTTGACAGATTATAACGATTCGGGTGTTTCGGTGGAGGACGCCCGCGCAGGGGTGAGTCCCGACTCGGAGGAGTGCGCGCTCGCCCGGCTTATTTCGCCGTTCGGCCCTGTTTTGCGGCTGATGAATTGATTGTACTGGACGATAAACAGTGAGGAGTCGTAAAGACAAGTAGGAGAACTACGATGGCCTTTCATTCGATCGATACGGCAGATCACCCCTTCGAACGCCTTCTGGAATGGGCCCGGCAGCACCCGTTGACGGTAACCACTGCCGCGGTCGTGTTGTTAGCGGCTCTGGTGGTGCCGCACGCCCGGCGGGCCGGTCCGCCCCCGGCCGATTTCGGTCCTGACGAGACCCCGCTGTTCGTTTGAATGGCGGGCGCTGCGCGCGTTCCTCTCCTGCCTCCGAGGAGTCTTCGCCGCTCTCTCTTAACTTCGATATTAACCGTTGCGATTTTGTGGCATACTGGCCTCGTTCCGTCGGGGCGGCGGCGGGCGTACTTACTCTGCACACACGGAGGGGATAACGATGGCATTTTGCGCCAAATGTGGAGCCTCTGTCGGTGAAGGTGTGGCTTTCTGCGGATCTTGCGGCACGCCGGTGGCTGGTCCGGCGCCGCAACCCGGAGCTAGTCCGATGGGCGGACCGCCGCCGGTCTTGGCGCCGGTTCCCGCGCCACAGTCCACGGGCATGACCTCGAACGTTGCCGGAGCCTTGGCTTACCTGGTGGGGTTCATCACGGGCATCATATTTCTCGTGATCGAGCCCTACAACAAGGATCCCTTCGTCCGCTTTCACGCTTTTCAGTCGATTTTCCTGAGCGCCTTCTATATCGTGTTCTTTATGATTTGGGGCGCGATTTCAGGAATGCTGTTCTTTGGGAGCCTGGGCTTTTTATGGAGCCTGATCGCCCTGTTGTGGCTCCTGCTGCGGCTGGCCTTCTTCCTGCTGTGGCTTTTCATGATGTACAAGGCTTACAACAACGAGCGCTTCTCGCTGCCGTTCATCGGGCCTCTGGCGGCCAAACAGGCGGGAGCCTAAAGGCACGTGGGCTCCGGAAGATTGCCGAGACTCCCATCTCGAAGCCGGCCGGGAGTTTTGGCGCCGCCCTTAGGCAGGGCACGGTGGAATACGGGAAACCCGCGATGACGGCGCGAGCAGCGTGAGGACCAGGGTCTCACGTGAGTGGAGATCCGCCGCAGCAATTTTTGTACTTGCTGCCGGAACCGCACGGGCAGTAATCGTTCGGGCTGCAGCGTGGCGGCGGTGGTGGAGATGGTTTCGCACGTGCGCGCACGCGGAGGAGGCGCTGCACATCGCTGATATCTTCTGGCTTGTCGGGCTCGATTCCCACAATCGCCTGTATCCCGTGCTTGTTGCATAACGTCATGATTTCAAGCGCACGCGTCTCAGTCGCTACGCGCACAACGGCGGGGTGCCGCTCGGTCCCGATTTTTTCCATGCCTTTCCGTCCAAGCGAAGCAGAATTACGTCCAGCGCCATGATCGATTCAGCGAAAATCAGCAGGGCAGACCGCAGCGGCAGGAGCGCGACCGCGACTCATACCGAGGGCAGCGCGAGCGGGAACCACGACGAGCCCGGGGGACTCGCGGCCGGCCCCGGGGAGAACCAAAACGCACTCGACGGCAGAAGCGGACCGGAAGCGCGGCGGCCGACCCCAATTCCCGTGACATGACAGGTTTTTTCCTACTGCGAAATTGACAAGCTGGCGCCCTGCCGGGTCTGCGGCGCCCGCCGCTCTCGGTTCTACGGCGACGTGTGGTGGTGCTGGAAGTGCGTTCCATTCAGCCTCGGCCCTTGGATACCGTCCTTACGTCCGCCGCGTTTCGGACTATATCACCGGACATCGTGGCATCGTTGCCTGGACGGTATCGATCTTTTGCTCGATGGTACTCAGCTTGTCTGCGAGGTTCCGCTTCCGGTCGGTTGGCTCCTTATCAATTGCGCCCAGTTTGTTTGCAATCGCCTTCAATTGTAGGTCATCGGGATTCGGCGCGAGGGCTGCGGCGGGTGCGGCTGGCGCCAGGGCTGCAGTAGGCGCGGCAGCGAGGAATTCCAAGATCCTTCTGCGGAGCATATGAGAAACCCCCTACGGAAAATAAACGGCGGCAGGTTATAGATCACATCCCAAACCGCCAAATCACGCCTTCCCTTTTTGCGGCTTGGCACGACTGTGTCCAGCGCCGGCAGCCAGATTTGGCTCTGCAAGTCTGCATGCGAACGACGGAGCGCCATGTTCCACAAAAGGTAGAACTTGAAACGCAGCCGGAACTCGCGTAAACGGCGGGCTTCAATGACTCAGCTTTGAGGGTTCACCTTCGCGGCGCCGGAAAGACCCCGCAGCCCGTCCTGACAATGCCAGCTTGGTGTGGACAGTTGGGAACCGGCGCTAACCCATCCCGCCGGGGCCGGGTTTTGAATCACTCGAAGCGGCCGGCCAGGATTTCCTCATCGATCTCGATTGTGGGACGCACGACCTTGCCAAAGCCTATCCAGACGCAGCCAAGGGGGATATCGAACGCGCCGCCCCCGGTTGACCGAAACTGCCGCCGGCATACTCGCCGCGCTTGACCCCTACACCCAAGCTGGTCTTGGTGAAGGCAAGAAGCGCATCGAAATGGAGCGCCGGCGCAAGGTCGCGGAAGACGCGGAGCGGTCAACATCGTGGACGTGTGCGGCCCCGCCTGCGAAACGGCCGGCCATCACCCCTTGGCGCCCGCGGGTTCGAGCGCTGAGGAGCAGACTTCTTGGGTCGTCACTAACCGAACCCCCGCCGCTACCATTTCTTCGATGGCGGCGCGCGCGCCTTCTTCGGTGAGGGCGCGAATGGCGTCTACCACCACGTCAACGGGGATCCGCAGGCGGCGCAGCGCCAGCGCGGATTCCTTCACGCAATACTCAGTGGCGACGCCGAACACCACGAACCGACAGGGGCCGAGCAGGGCCAGCACGGCGTTGAAGTTGGGATTGGCAGCCACGGAGTAGTCCCGCTTTTCGATCTCGAGAACAACTTGCTCTTTCCAATCGGCAGCGTGAAAGGCGCCCGGCACATTCGGAACGACGAGGGTGGAGTGTCCCTGGGTCTCGGGAATCCGCCGCTGCCCCGGCGTGCCCACCAGGCAGTGGGGCGGCCACTGGGCGAACGACGGATCGTCCGGCGCATGAGCGTCCGCAGAAGATATCACGGGCACGCCGCTCGAGCGGGCATACTCCATCAGCCGGCGCAGATTGGGGACGAGCTGCTCTGCCCCGGGCACGTAGAGCGCGCCGCCCGGCGACATGAAGTCGATCTGCGTATCGACGTCGAGGAAAACCGGGGGGCAATCCGCTCCAGCTTCCCCGGGGATGCGCGCCGCCTCCGAACGGTCCGGGGCGATCACGTACTGCTGGCGCACCTCCTCGAGCAGGCGCTCGAGCGCAGTGCTGTGGCCCACCGGGTACCGTGGGCCGTCGTGGAGGGACTTGTAGCGAGCGGGCAGGCGCTCCAACCCCTCAATCGTCCGGGTGCGGAGCTCAAGGATGGCCGCCGGCGGCCTGAGGCGCTTGCCGGATCTCATTACGGGCGCCAGCAGCGGCGCCGCCTCAGCGTAATGTTCGTCGCGCCGCGCAATGAGGTCGTGATGAAACACGTCGCGACCGTCGCGCTCGCGCCGTGAAAAGCGAAACACCTGTTTGAGGCCCGGCCAATGGGCCTTCTGCTCGCTAAACTTGGTCTTGTACTCCACTTGGCCGCCGCTTTCCACTTCCACCAGCTTGTAGACAACGCCGAGCGAGGGTACGTCGTGAGACGTGGCTAAATCGGTGCCAACCCCGAAGGCGTCGATGGGCGCCTCGCCGGCCACCAGATCGCGGATCTTAAACTCGTTCAGGTCGCCGCTGGCGAATATCTTCGTCTCCCGGTGCCCGTGCGCGTCTAGGATTTCCCGCACCTTGCGGCTCTTTTCCAGGAGCTCGCCGCTGTCGAGGCGAACGCCCGCCAGCGGGCGTCCCAGTGTGGCGGCGTTTTCGGCGCCGGCCAGCGTGTCGTAGGTGTCAATGAGGAGTGTGGAATCCGGAAAAGTGTCGAGCAGGGCCTGAAAGCTCTCACGCTCGCTCGGGTAGGCCTGGGTAAAGGAGTGGGCGGCGGTCCCGGCGATGGGCACATCGTAAAGGTAACCGGCGAGCACGTTGGACGTCCCGGCGCAGCCGCCCACGTAGGCCGCCCGAGCGGCCCGCACGCCGGCCTGGGGTCCGTGGGCGCGGCGCGTGCCGAACTCCCACACCGGGCGCCCGCCCGCTACGCTCACCACGCGCGCCGCCTTGGAGGCTATGAGGGTTTCGAAGTTGATCACCGAGAGCAGGTACGTCTCGACGATCTGGGCTTCCAGAATGGGCGCCGTGATTTGCAGAATAGGCTCGCCGCCGAAGATCAGCGTGCCTTCGGGCACGGCGTGCACCTCGCCGCTAAAGCGAAAGCCGCGCAAGTAATCGAAAAACTCACCGGAGACGTTGGCAAACGCGGGCAGGCCGCGCAGGAAGGAGACGTCGTTATCGGTGAAGCGGAGATGTTCGAGGTAACCGAGGGCGGAATCGAGCCCGGCCGCCACCAAGTAGGAGCGCTCCGGCGGCATCTGGCGCACGAAGAGCTCGAAGCTGGCCCCCAACAGGACGCGATGCTCGAAATACGCGGCCGCCATGGTGAGTTCATAAAGGTCGGTGAGCAGCGCACGGTTATTGTAAGCTTCGATCATGCGCACCCTTCGGCATAGTTGACCCGACGTTCAGCAGCACAAAAAGCGGCTCGGACGCACGTCCGCGCCTCCAGAGCCAGTATGGTTAGGGCCTGATCTTGAAGTCAAGCCGCGGCGCGGCGGAGTCCCGAAGCACGGTGCCTTAGTGGACCTTTACCAACACAGCCCCGTGACGGGGTACGCTGGACGTGAAACTGCCGGTGAAGCTCCCGAGGTCCTTCCTCGCCCACAGGTCACGCACCGTGGCGGAGCTGCCGAGGCCGATATCCTTCAAACTCACGGTGATTTTCTCGGCGTCTTCGCCGCGATTCATCAGCAGGGCCGCCACGGAACCGTCTGCCAAGGGTTTCGCCCAGACCTCGTAGGGTCCGCCCTGCCACACGCGATGTCCTTCCACTCCCTTCGGGTCCTGGTCTACGGCGACGACCTCGGGATTGGTGAGAATGGCGAGAGTCTCCGGAGTCATTTTGGCCAGATCGTTGCCGGCCAGCAATGGAGCGGCCAGGATGCACCACAGGCTCATGTGCGTGATGTATTCGTCATGGTTCATGCGGCCGTTGCCCACTTCCAGCATGTCGGGGTCATTCCAATGGCCGGGCCCCGCGAACTGTTCGATGCCAACCTGGGACGAAGCATTGAAATACATGCTGGCGTAGTTGTCCCAGATGTCGTTGGTGGTGCGCCACAAGTTGCCGCCCACCGACGCTCCCCAGTTCCACACGCCCTTCAGCCCGTACTCGCACATGCTGAGCACGATCGGCCTTCCGGTCTTCACCAGGGCCTCGTGCATTTTCTTGTAAACCTCCTGGATCTGGTCGGGCTTGTAGACCCGCGACGCGCTGCACCAGTCGTACTTCAAATAGTCCACGCCCCACGCCGCGTATTGCATGGCGTCCTGGTCTTCGTGCATGTAGCTGCCGGCGTAGCTGGCGCAAGTCTTGGGGCCCGGGGAAGAGTAAATGCCGAATTTCAGGCCTTTGCTGTGTATGTAATCGCCGAGCGCCTTCATGTCGGGGAAGCGGTCGTTGGGCTGAATTACCCCCTGGGCGTCGCGCTGGCCCTGCCAGCAATCGTCGATGTTCACGTAGACGTAGCCGGCGGCCTTCATGCCGTTGGACGCGATGGCGTCAGCGGACGCGCGCACCACGGCGTCGCTGACCTTACAGGCGAAATGATTCCAACTGTTCCACCCCATAGGCGGTGTGGCGGCGATGGTTGCGTCTTGCGCCCTGGCCCCGGCGGCCAGGGTGGCCAGCACCAGCGCACAGCCCAGGACCGGCAATGCCCGTCGATGCCTTACTGCCCAGCTTGCCCGTTTGTTGGTCATGAGTCCACGCTCCTTTTTTTCGATGCCGTCACGGCGTGCTGCGCAGGGTGCGCGGCGCAGCCCGGAGGAGCAGTCTACCGCTGCGCCCAGCCGATTGCAATCAAAGGACTCGCGCCGGGTCCCTTCCGCTTCAGCGCGGCTCGGATTGCGGAAAGCCGGGCGGTCAAGCTGAGCGCTGGACCGCGCGAGCCCCGGGCCCGTTGGTTCACTTCGAGCCCTTAGTGGGCGCCGCCCACGGTGACAGTGGAGGTCAAATTGAAGTTGATCACGTTGTAGGCGAGGAAGTAGGTAAGGAAAGGCTGCACCTTGGAAAGCCGGTTCTTGGGTACAAAGACCATGTCGCCAGACTGCAGGTGCAGGTCAGCCGAAATGTCACCCTGATCGATGCCCTTGAGATTAACCAGCCGGGCCTGCACGTAGTCCCGGGAGGTCCGTCGCAGAAGCAGGGCGGCGGAATCCTTGGCCGTTGCACCGTTGAATCCGCCCGCGATGGCGATGGACTGTGCCACCGTGGTATCGCCGTGCAGCACGAACTTGCCCGGATTCTTTACCTCGCCACCCACCACAAAGAACGGGCTCTCAAAATTCTTCACCGTCACGGTGAGGAGCGGGTCCGTGAGGACGCCCGCGTAAGCCTTGCGAATAGTCTCGGTGGCCTCGGGCAGCGTCTCGCCGGCGACGTGGACGTCGGGAGCGCCGATTAACCCGATGTAGCCGTCGGGACGCACGACGGCGCTCTCGTCGTATTGGGTGGTCAGGGTGAAGCTCACGCCCACCGCGTCCCCAGTCTTCAATTCGTAACGGCCGGCGGGGGCTTGCAGTGCCGCGAAATTGAGCTTGGAGCCGTAGCCTTGGACGCTTTTCAGGATCTCCTGCTCGGCCTCGCCTGCGGGCGTGGCCGGCGTGGCTGCGCCTTGCGCAGACGACGAGGCGGCGGGGGACGGTGCAGGTTCCTGTTCCGCAAATCCGACCGTCGCAACGCACGCCACCAGAGCAGCTAACACGACACACCTGAAATTCGCTGTCACGATGACCCTACTTTCCATTCAGCTACGCAAAGAGCCATTATAGCATCGTTCGGATCGCTGTTTCGGTCCGAGGCATTCGTGCCGCGGCCTTCCAGCGAGGTTCGAGCCGGCGGTCGGGTGCGACTGCGGCCGCGTTTCGATGTGGCGCGGGAGCCGGTGCGCTTGACACCCTAGAGCCGGTCACATACCATCGAACCCAATGAACCATCGCGGCCGAAAAGGTGCGTTACGCTCGCGTTCGCTCACCCCGCGAAGGTTGACGGAGACTTGCCGCATGGGTGCCCGGTCTTTTCGCCGGCCGGGCGGTACGGCCGTTGCCCTCGCGATGGCGCTCGCGGCCGTAGCGGTCTTTGCGCCGGCATCGGCCCACGCTCAGCATAAGTCCAAGGTTCCGGGGCTCGCCAAGATCACCTCAGGCGGTTCCGGGCAGCAGGCGTACAGTGGTTCGGTGCTGTCGCTGGATATTAAGAATTCTGTCTTGAACGTACACAGCACCCAAGGAGATACCGTCGAAATTTTCCCATTTAAGAAAAACGTCCGCGTTGACGGCGCCGACGGCGAAAAATTGCCGCTCGACGGGCTCAAACCCGGGACCAGCGTCTTGATCTATTTCGAGCAGAAAGGCAACCGCCGCACGGCGAAGCAGATTGTGGTGCTGGCAGTCCCGCCCGAGGGCCAGAAGGATAAACCGGTCCCTCCCTCATAGCCAGGGCCACCGAGCTGCCCCCGATATGTGCGGGGCGGGCCCTCGGGCGGCGTGAAACCGCCGCCCTTCCGAGTCCCTCGATGAAAGTCGGTATTACATGTTATCCCACTTACGGCGGAAGCGGAGTGGTGGCCACCGAACTCGGGTTGGAGCTCGCGGCGCGCGGGCATGAGATCCACTTCATCAGCTACGCCATGCCCGTGCGAATGACGGAAGCCACCGGGCGCATCCATTTTCACGAAGTTGAAGTGGTGAATTACCCGCTTTTCGATCACCCGCCCTACACCTTGTCGCTGGCCACCAAGATGTATGAGGTGGCGGCCAGCGAACACCTGGACCTGCTGCACGTGCACTATGCTATACCGCACTCGGTGAGCGCTTACCTGGCCCGTGCCATGTTTCGGCCGAATCGCCTGCCCTTCGTCACCACCCTGCACGGCACGGACATCACCCTGGTGGGCAGCGACCGCTCTTACCTGCCCATCACCCGCTTCTCCATCGAAGAAAGCGACGCCGTGACCGCCATTTCCGAGTACTTGCAGGGCGTAACGGTAAGGGAGTTCGGCATCCGGCGTCCGGTGGAGGTGATTCCGAACTTCGTCAATTGCGATGTGTTCCAGCCCGCCGACGGCCCCTGCCGCCGCAGCGAGTTCGCCTGCGACGACGAGCGCGTGCTGGTGCACCTCTCGAACTTTCGGCCGGTCAAGCGCGTCGCGGATGTGGTGGAGATTTTCGCGCGCGTCCGGCGCGAAATTTCCGCCAAGCTGCTCCTGATTGGTGACGGTCCGGATCGCTCCCGCGCCGAGTGGATGGCGCGCGAAAAGAATCTGACGAAGGATGTGATTTTCTTGGGCAAGCAGAACCAGGTCCAGGATCTGCTGAATTGCGCCGACGTGATGTTGCTGCCCAGCCAGCTGGAATCGTTCGGCTTGGCTGTTCTCGAAGCCATGGCTTGCGGCGTGCCGGCCGTCTGCTCGAAGGTGGGCGGGCTGCCGGAAGTGATCCGCGACGGCGTGGAGGGCTATCTGGTCGAGGCGGGCGACGTGGAGACCATGGCCGCGCGCTCGCTGCAGATCCTGACGGAACCCGGCCGCCTGAAGGAAATGGGCAAAGCCGCTCGGCGCCGGGCGAGCGACAAGTTCTGCAGTACGAAGATCATTCCCCTTTACGAAGACCTCTATCGGAAAGTGCTCGACGCCAAGGACGCCGCCGGAGCAGCGGCAGGCTGACCGCAGGCACGGCCGCTCAGGGACCTGCCTTCACTTTTCCCAGGAACTCCCTTACCGCCTGCTCATACTGTTCGTGTCCCGAGGTAAAGCCTTCGCCGTGCCGGGTGCCGGGCACGATCAGCAGCATTTTGCCGGGGCCAGTTGCGAGGCCGTAAAGTGTCCGGGCGATCGCCGGCGGCATGCGGCGGTCACCTTCCACCCCGATAAACAGGATGGGCCGCGGGTTGATCCCATCCACTGCCTTGCGCAGGTCGAAATCCGACGGCCGGAAGTGCGCCTTCCAGGAGATCAGCGCCATGGTCTCGTTGAACATGGGAAAGCTCGTCGGCAACCACCCGAAGAAAAGCCCCCAGTGATGCCGGGCCGTGTCGTCGAGGGACAGGAAGGTGCTGTCGGAAATCACCGCCGCCACGTCCGGGGTCTCCGCCGCGGCCATCAGCGAGGCGGCGGCCCCGAGCGATATGCCCCAAAGCACCACTGGCCGCTGGGCGTGCTGCTGGTCGAGGGCGTAGCGGACCGCCGCCTCCACATCGAGCCTTTCCCAGTAACCCACGCTCGACACCCGTCCGCCGCTCGCTCCCTCGTGACGAAGGTCGAACACCAGACCGTTGTAGCCCATGCTGTGCGCGAACTGCGCCATGGGCACCATCTCAACGCGGGTGCGGTTTTGCCCGTGCACGTAGACGATGGTGCCGGCGGCGGCGCCCGGCGGCGCGACGGCAGCGGGCATCCACCAGCCCTTCAAGTCGATTCCGTCGCTGGATTGGAACTCCGCCGGCTGATACTCCATCCCGAAGTCGCGGGGTGTCTTGCCGTCGTTGGGGTCGGGAAAGTGGAAGCGATTGGTGGTTGTGATTGTGGCAACCGCCCACGGCATCACCGCCAGAAAGAAGACCAGGGCGAGCAGCACCAGCAGAGCCACCGTCCAGTACAACACCTTGAACGCACGACGGACTCTTGGCATGCACTCCCCCAGAAAGAAATCGGCAGCCGGCAGCACCGAGTCAGCCGCCCACCTCCTGCTACCTTTCGTCCACCGTCTACAGCCTACTGTCTACTGCCGACTGCTCACTGCGGACCGCTATGGGCTCCGTGATATGCGTGGTGAGCAGAATCGCCACCACCGCCGCCATCAGCGCGGAGAGCCAGGTCA
>Ga0335081_10007929_pt1 | contig 16998 bp, 13 predicted proteins | sample Lox_Sample_35_FD_206713 | JGI IMG/M metagenome (GOLD analysis project Ga0335081, IMG submission 206713) | Soil microbial communities from Loxahatchee National Wildlife Refuge, Florida, United States - Lox_Sample_3.5 | ecosystem: Environmental > Terrestrial > Soil > Wetlands | place: USA... | reverse complement strand
GAGGCGCGCCGCCGTTTCTATGCGGTCGATATCAATGGCCTGCTGGTGGAGGGCTTGGCGGACGTGCGTCCGGCACAGCAGCCGTTTGTTCAATCTCGTTCCGCCCTTGCTAATTGGCGATTGGAAGATAAAGACCACGTCAGCTTGCTGGATGTGGTGCGGAATGCCAAAGCCACAACGCTCATCGGGGTTTCGGGGCAAGGTGGCGCGTTTACCGAGGAGGTCATCCGGGCGATGGCTGCGGCCGTCGAGAGGCCGGTGATCTTCCCGCTCTCCAATCCCACGTCGCGTTCGGAAGCCACGCCCGCGGACTTGCTGAAGTGGACGGATGGGCGCGCGCTGATCGGCACGGGCAGCCCCTTCGCTCCGGTCAGATGGAACGGTCGCGAAGTGCCGATCGACCAGACGAACAACTCGTACATCTTCCCGGGAATGGGTTTGGGCATTCTGTCGGTCGGAGCGCGGCGGGTCACCGACACAATGTTCATGGCTGCTGCTAGATGTCTCGCCGAGCTTTCTCCGGCGCGGCGCAATAGATCCGGACGCTTATTGCCGCCGGTTTCAGAACTGCGCCCGGTATCGTTCGCCGTGGCGAAGGCAGTCGCGCTGCAAGCAATCAACGACGGGGTTGCGGACCAGCTCGACGAGCACAAGGTGGAATCTCGCCTCCGCGCCAATGTCTGGGAACCGGCCTATCTGCCGTACCGCTTCGTTCCGTCCTAGAGCTCAGAAAACGTACCTGTATTCCACGCGAAGCAGGTTTTCATACCAGGCGGCATCCGTAACCGCGTGCCCGTAGCCGACGTAGATGGAGTTATGGTCATGAATGGTCGTGCGCAAGCCGAACTTCACATTCACAATGTTCGTGCCGCTTTGTGGTGCGGCGATCCCGGCCGCAACACCTCCAGGTTGGGTTTGGAACCCGCCCAGCAGGTGCCAGCCGAACAGTTCGACGACTGGGTTCAGGCTGACACTGGTGTTGTGGTAAACCTGCGGACTCACGCCGAGCCCATAGATGAGTATGCTCCCGGCGAAACTCGACGAATCTAGTGTGGGCACTCCTCGCGAGCCGTTAATTGGCACCCAGCCGCCGAACTGACCTTCCAGCGTCCAGCGCGGCGACAAACTGTGATACAGAAGCAGCGATGGTTCGACGCTGCTGTGACCGGTGCCCAGCCCCTGTGAAGCATCGCCTGACGGCAGGTACGACTTCAACTGTAGTGAGACGGTTGAACGCTCGGTATCCAGCACGGCGAACTTGAGGCCGAGCGACACGTCCGAGACGCCGCCGTGATCACCGAACGTGCCAAGCGCTTGCGGCATGAAGAACGTCTGCGGCTGAATCCAGCGAAACGGGAGCTCGAAGAACGCCGAAAAGCGGCCTACCGGCGCATATTCCCCGAACAAATACAGCTGTTGGAAATTCAAATCTGTTGCTATCCCGGGCCCAGGCCCGGGAGCATGCGGGTCGAAAAAGGAAGTCCCATTCGCGTGCGTGTAACACCCGCATTTCGCATAGAAGAACTCGGCGCGATCAGGAAACGGATCATCGAACCCCGCATCAAAGCGGAGGCGCAACTGCGTCGCAGGGATGGCATCATCGACATAGCCCACCATGCTGCCTTCACTCTTCGGCCGCTTGATTTCGCTTTTCGCGGTCTCGGCCGCCTTCGTTTGCGGCTGAGGCACTTGCTGGGCCAGTTCAGCATCCAGCTTGTTGTCGCCCGTAGCGGTGGATGTGGGCGCAGCAGTTTCGGCGCCCGCGGAAGCGACCATCATGTTCTGCGCCAGCAGGCGCATTCCTAAGAGCAGCACAATTCCCAGAACTGCCTGTTTCATAGTTGTCTCTCCGGCCAGTGCGCTTACCTTGAAACTGGACTTGTTCCCTTCAACTTCTTGACAATCTTTTCGTACTGCTCATTAAGAGTGCTGCGATCGGCTTCCGACAATTCAGGCAACAAGCGGGAACACTCCTGCAACGCGCGAGCTGCATCCGCGGGAGCATTGGCGTGCAAGTCAAGCGCGGCCAACTGCAAGTAGTTGTAGCCGAGATCACGATACAGGGCCAGCAATTCCGGGCGTCCCCGGAAGTTCTTGTCCCGGGCGAGCTCTTCCAGCATGTCCTGCGACTTCAGGCACGCGCTCTCGATCGCAGCCGGCGTTTGTTCGGCCTGCGCCGCCAGGATGTAGCTTCTGGCCAATTCCATGCTGAGCGACGGCGCCGGACGCGCCAACTCACCTAGCGTGGACGATGCCAGCCCATTCCATTTCTTGGCCAACTCCGGCTGGTTCTCGTCGATCAACAGCTGCGCCAGGTTGTTCTCGAAGGTAGCCAGCTCAAACTTATACTCACGATTGTCGGGATATTGTGCCGTCAAATGCTGGTCGAGCGCAATGGCTTTTTCAAAGGGCGGCCCGGCTTCCGAGTTGCGGTCCTGGTAACGGCGGACATTCGCCAAATCGTTGTAGGCGCGTGCCAGTTCCTGGGCTGCCGCAGGAGTGCCGCCGTTCTCCCCGAGAGGCTTCAGCAACTCGATAGCCTTGCCGAAATCCAGGGCAGCCGGTTCATATTGATGCTCGCTGTAATGCAGAATACCGCGGTTGTAATACGTGCGCGCCAGTTCCCGTTGATATGTAGGATTGTCAGGATGCTCGCTGACCAACCGCTGCTGGAGCTCGGCGGCGCGATTGTAGGCCTCAGCAGCCTCGGAGTACTTGGCCGGATCGACGCGCAGGGTCTCGCCCAGCCAGTTGTAAGTATTGGCAAGCCACTGGCGCGACGCAGAGTTCTGCGGATGTTTCTTCACCAGCGCAGTGAACTGCACGATGGCTTGCTGGTATTGCTTGGCAGCTTCATCCCGATTTTCGAGCAGGCGATTGATGTCGCCCAAACGGAAGTGCGCCTCGGCCATTTCGGTGCGGATCTGATCGTTCGAGGGCTCGCGTTGTTCGAAGGTGGAATAAAAAACGCGTGCCTTTTCCAGTAATTCTTTGCGGAATGCTTCCAGCTCCGGTACGTCCGCTGCGACCCGGGCCTGCTGGCGTCCGGCGGAGGAGAGCATCTCGTTTACCGACTGCTGGGCCAGACCGAGATAGGTTTCGGCTCGCGCCTTCTGCACCCGCGCCATGTGGAAGAACCATAACGTGATCACCAATAGCAGACCCAGCACGCCAGCGGCCCACTGATATTCGCGTAGCTTCCGCTTGCGCGCTCGCTCCTCCACCTCGCGCTGCCGGTCGCGCTCCTGCGCACTGCGGTCGAGAAACTGCATCGCGGGTTCGAAGTTGTTGTCATAGCGTCCCGCCCAGGATTCCGTTGGCTGGGCCTCGCGCCTCCAGCGCAGCCCAGTCTCCAGTTCCGGATCGCGCCACAACCCGGCGCTCTTCTCGTCGAACCACCGCGCTGCTTGCGAGACCCGCGCGTACATCATGGCGGAGCGGCTCTCTTCTTCCGCCCAAGTCAGCAGCCGCGACCAGCAGCGCATCAGGCTTTCGTGCGAGATGTCGATGATCGCGCCAGGCGTCAAAGCAACCTTGGGCGGCGGCATCAGGAAAGAGCGTCCTGGCTGGCGAAAGATTTCGACCACGGCTGCGAGTTGCGCTTCCGATGCCCCCGTAATGGCCACCAGGTCGCCGATGGAAGTAGGCCGGCGAATGCCGCGCGGATCGGAGAACGTGTCGGTTATCGCCTTGAACAGTTGCGCGCATACCTTCTGCAAACCCCGCGCGGCGGTTTCGTCATAGGCCTGCTCGGCATGAGCGTTCAGGGCGTCACGCATCGTCCCGGCTGCCTCGTAGTCCTCCAGGTCGAGAGGCCGACCCACGATGGCATTTCTCTCCCACTCCTCCCAGGTGCGCATGAGCGCGTGTTGCAGCACCGGTAGCTGGTCCTGATCATCACCGACATCGTTGAGCAGCCGCAGCACGAGACGCGGCGCAATCTGTGCGCCGCCCACCGCGACCGGGCCGGCGATGGCCAGCCGCAGCTCCTCGCGCGTCATCCGCGGCACCAGGTACTGGCCGGCGTTGATCGCCTCCGGCAATCCGGGATACTCCATGCAATCACCGATGAAGTCGGAGCGCATGGTGAGCACGACATATACGGGCACGTCCTGGCGGGTTGCTTCCAGCAGCAGTTTCACGAAAGCCTGCGCCTCGTCTTTCGAGTCCGTCTGGCGGCTGCGGCGGAAACGAAAAAGCTCTTCAAACTGGTCCACCAGGACCAGCACATTGGCTGCGCGTGGAATTTTGGCTTGGCGTACAGCGTCGGCCAGTCCCAAGGTTCCGCGGCGCAGGGTCGCTTCGATGAGTACACGCTGGGTTTCGACGAGCTCGGGGTCGGTGCCCAGCACAGAGAAGTCGCTGAGCGCCGCGGCCAGATTGCCGATCGGGTCGCCCGCTGGGCGGAAGGTCGCGATGCGCCAACTCGAGCCGGCGCTCGCCATGAATCCGCCTTCCAGTGCCGGAACCAGGCCGGCGCGCACCAGCGATGACTTGCCGCTGCCCGAGGTCCCGATTACCGACAGGAAGCGCGTCGTGCGCAAGCGCCGCAATAGTTCGTCAATCTGCTTTTCGCGGCCGAAGAAAAGGTAGTCTTCTTCGGCTTCGAAGGGGCGCAGCCCGGGAAATGGGTTGCGGGTCGGCTCAGGCATGGGTCCGCTATTTTCCACCCGGTCCGGTGAAGCGGGACAGGAAGGTTTGCACCTGGTCTGTCGAGAATCCTTCGAGCTGAGATATCACCGTCGCTTCGTGACTCCGGAACTGTGTTTTTGGCTGGCTGCACCATTCATCATCTACAGGGGCAGCCGTGGCAACGACGATAACGGCGGTCGAGGCCGGCGGTTTCGTGCGGCCAAAACCGGCGCTCTTCTGCACCTCGCGCAGCTTACGCCGCACCCAACACTCGTTGGTGCTGCCGTAGAAAATGATCGCTCCGTCGCAGGCGCGCAGATTTTCCTCGTGATATTGGCGGAGCTCAGCCTCATCTCCCTGAAATTCGGGATGCAGGACTTCAAATTTCCGGTCGAAGAAATAGTCGGCGTAGCACGCCACAGCGGCGGCATCGCGCTTGTCGTACATCAGATACAAGCTCTTGACGCTGCCTGCGGCAGCTATGGCTGGAGCGTGCCCGTGCTCCGGCGAATGCCCGGGCTGCAACTTTTCCTGATACACCGTGCGCAAGTCTTCGAACGAGGTCTCCAGCAGATCGGCATTGTCGGTCATGCGCGGATCCAGGCGAAGCTGCTCCACGAGCGCCTTCTGCCGCTGGTCTTCGATCTTCAGCCCCGCGGGAACCCAGAGCAGGCGCGCGAAGTCGCCTTGCTTGCCACGTTCGATGGCCAGCTCGTTCTGGATCGCCACCAACGACTGCACGGCATCCTCCGGCACGACACCGTAATTCTTGCCCACCAGGTGGAGAGAGAGCGAGCAGCGCTTCAGGTCTTCGCGCAGGCTGGCCTCCAGGTCGGATAAGACCATCGGCAGCGCGTATGCCGGCAGAACCGTGTGCCCGTGTTGTTCCAGGTCGCGCCGAATGGTCTCGCGCTGCTCGCGCAAGTCTGATGTGGTTTCCGCCAGAAAGATGGTTTTTCCGTCGGCCACCGCTGTGCCTGCCTGGTGGTATTCCTCGAACATCTCCAGCACGCAGCAAATGTCGTGCGCCAGATCGTCCAAACGCAACCAGAAATCGCGCTGAGCCTCTGGACCAAAGATCTCGTCCAACTCGCGCACCTTGCCGGTTTCCGGGTCCACTTTGAAGAATTCGTAGCCTAGAAGCGAGCGCACCTCCGGGGGATGCATGTCCACCGGCACCGGTGTCTTCATGACCTTGAAAATGCGGGCCTTGTTCCCCATTTTGACGCCACCATGCTCTTCCGCCGAGTGGTAGAACTCGGAGAGCTCTTTGCGCGTCCATTCCGATTTCACGTAACGAGGCGAGATAACCGAGATGAGGGTGGAGACGCGACGAATTTTCTCCAGCAGTGTGTGTGCGAGAACATCATTGCCGGCCAGCTTGGGGTCGCGCCAGATTTGCGGCGGCTTGCCCAGCAGTTGTGCCAGGCGCACCTCGAGTGCACGGTGCAGATTGGCCACCCATCCCTTGCGGCCCTCAATCAGCTCTGCATTGTCCAAATGGGCATAGCTGATGAAGGCGTCGCCTTCGAAGCTCATGGTAGGTTCCTGATTCGCTCGCTGGAGATAGTGACGTTAAACGTGAAGGCTATTGTCGGCCACTGCGCTGCGGTTGGCAAGCGAATCTGCCGCCGGCTGAGGGCCGGGGATTGGCGCAGCTCGGCTAAATCCCGAGTTTCTTCACTTCTTCGTTGTAATACTTGCGGTAGAGAATGTCCCACTCCTGGGAGCCTTCGAGAATGGTGCGGCGCTGGCTTTCAATCTTCTGCCGGGCGGCAGCGTCGATGCGCGCTTCCTGCGCCATCAGGTTCTCCAACAGGCGGCGTACTTCAAGGCGAATGGCATTGCGGTCCTCGAGGAATTCGACGTCTTCCATGGTGGCGAGTGTGTCGGAGACGGCGTGTGCCAGCTTGTTGATCTTCTCGCGGCTGATGCGCTCGGTCTTATCGCGCTCGACCCTCATAGCACCGCCTTCGGCCTCATCGAGCAAAATCGCGCTCGATGGGGACCCCCGACAAGCAGGTCGCCGCCGCTCGGGATCACCAATAGCCGGACGGCCGCAGTCATAGCACCGCCTTGTACTTGCGCACCAGCTCGTTCTTTACCTTCTTGAACATCTCCTGATAGTTGGCGCCGCTGCGCTGCATCTCGTCGGCGTAGGTGTCCAGAATGATGCGCACCTCATCGTTGATGCGGTCTTCGAGGGCAAGCTCGTCGAGCAACGCGGCGTGGACGCGCTCGTTGACGCCGGCCTTATTGGCCGTCTCGATGAACTCGCCCTCAATTAATTTGTTGGTGATTTCGCGGGCAAGATAGCCCACATATTCCTTCGAAAAGAGCATTGCTCGTTCCCGGCGCGCCCGGACAAACAGTGAGTGTAACACACCAAATCTCCATGCTTCCTTGCATTTGGAGACGGCACGCACGGCAGCACGCCGTCCGCTTTTCGCACTCCGCGGCTGGTTTCAAAATGGGCATGGATTCAACTCTTTCGTAACGCGATGGCACTCCGTCACAGATTTTTGGTCCCTATGTTCCATGCTGGAAAACGAACAAGGATGAACGATAGCCCACCGGACGTTGAAAAGCTCCGGAGGGCTGTTTGCGTTATTAATTCGTTACTCATGAGAGAAAGGGACCATGAAGAAATTACTGCTGCTTATTACCGTAACGCTGTTTATTGCCGCGCCGCTCTTGGCGCAGGAGGAGTTCCCGCGAGCCCAGGTGTTCGGCGGGTATTCCTATATGAGTTTGGACACGTCAGGCCTGACTAGCCGGCAGAACTTCAACGGCTGGAATGCCCAAACCACCATCAACGTGAACCGCTGGTTAGGCTTCACCGGTGATTTCGGTGGCTATTACGGGGACATCTCCAGCATTAGCGCACACGACTACAGCTACCTGTTCGGCCCGACCGTGACCTTTCGCGCCGAACGCGTTGCGCCCTTCGTGCACGCGCTGTTTGGCGGCAGCCACGTCGGCGGCTCCGGGTTTGGATTGTCCGGCAGCGATAACGCATTCGCCATGGCGGTGGGCGGCGGACTCGACCTGTCCTTCAAATCCGGCTTCGGCGTCCGCGTGGGACAGGTAGATTGGTATCGCACCAGCCACCTCAACGAGACGCAGAACAATATTCGGGTTTCGACCGGCGTTTTCTTCAACTTCGGCAAGTAGAGCGTCGCGCCGGTGATGACGACCCGATGTTCGGATTGAGCCGCTGGGGTCTTGTACGTCAGCGGCAATCCCGCTCTGTTTGTAGCCCTTTCCTTTCCGGCAGGCACTCCCTCCCTTGCTCGCGCCCTCAGTAACCAGTATTGAGATCCAGGGTTGGTGTCTCTGCCAGTGGTTGGGAGTATGATGATTGCCGTTGCGGCGACTTGGTTCCGGCTGCGCCGCGAGAACTCTTATGCCCGACGACCTCTCCAACCTGAAAGACGACATGAACGCCTTCATACTAGGCCACGGCCTGAGCCGATTCCAGGGCTACGTGACCGAAGACGTGCACAGCGTGATGTGGGATCCGCGTGACAATCCCGATAGCTGGAAGGACTTCGTGGAGCTGGCCAAGAAAGCGGGCGCGCAGTTTCTCTCGATGGACGAAGAGGTGCTGCAACGCGATGAACTCGACTACCTGATGCAGCGCCTGCAACACGCCACATTCCCCAGCGACGAAGACATGGAAGAAGCACGCTGGTTGCGCAACTACATCGGCAAGACGGGCTTCATCCAGTTGGGCTGGCCGCACGAGGGCATCATGTTTCTGTTCGAGATGACCACGGAGTGGTACGAGCGTTATCAGCACCTGCTGGACCTGGTGGAAGACTATGGCACCATGGCCTTCGATGACCCCGATCAGGATGAAGAGCGGTGAAGCGGTTGTCAGTTGCCAGTTGTCAGTTTCGTTGTCCCACCGCCGCTGACAACTGACAACCGACAACTGCTTCTCATGCGCTGGGAAATCCGCAATGCCGAGCCGCAACAAGTACAGACCCTGGCGCAGAGCTTGAATCTGCCGCTGTGGCAGGCGCGCCTGCTCGCGGCGCGCGGCTTGCGAACCGCAGAGGAAGCGCAGAGGTTCCTCTTCCCTTCCCTGAATGATCTGCACTCTCCGTTTCTAATGAGCGGTTCGCGACCAGCCGTGGACCGGCTGCGCGCAGCCATCGAACGCGACGAAACCGTGTTCATCTATGGCGACTACGATGTCGATGGCACAACCGCGATCGTCATCCTGAAGACGGCACTGGAGCTATGCGGCGGCAAGGTTGACTACCACGTTCCGCACCGTTTGCGCGAAGGCTATGGCATGCGTGACGAGGTGATCGAGCAGGCTGCGGAGCGCGGCATTCGCTTGATCGTCAGCGTGGATACTGGAATCCGAGCCTTCGCGGCGGCGGAAACTGCCGCGCGCCGTGGTGTCGACCTCATCGTCACCGACCATCACCTGCCGCAGGCGGACGTTGTCCCCAAGGCGCTGGCCGTGGTGAATCCCAATCAGCAGGGCTGCGAGTATCCGTGTAAATCGCTATGCGGGGCGGGGGTGGCGTTCAAGATCGCGCAGGCGCTGCTGGCCGAAAGCGGGCGCGAGCGGCTGTTGCCGTCATTCCTGAAGATGGTGGCGATAGCGACTATTGCCGACGCTGTGCCGCTGATCGGCGAGAACCGCGTTTTCGCCAAGCTCGGATTGGATGGCCTGCGCCGGCCGGTGAACGCGGGTTTGCGCGCGCTGCTGACCAACTGCCAGCTTGACGGCTCGCGCGCACTCAGCGCCGGCGACATTGCCTTCCGTGTCGCCCCGCGCCTGAACGCCGCCGGACGCATGGACATTGCCGAGCGCGTGATCCAGTTGTTCACCGAAAAGGATGCCGGCAAAGCGGCGGAGATGGCCATGCAACTGGACCAGCTAAACGGTGACCGGCAACAGGAAGAGCAGCGCATTTTGCAGGAGATTCAGCAGAAGATCGAGTCGTCGCCCGAGTTCAAGGACGCCTACTGCCTGGTGGTTGACGGCGAAGGTTGGCATCGCGGCGTGATCGGTATTTGTGCCACGCGTGTGGTCGAGCGTTATCACCGGCCAGCGCTGGTTTTTTCCTGCGAAGACGGCGTGGCCCACGGCTCGGGGCGCTCGATCACGGCCTTTCACCTGCTGGAGGCGCTGGAATCGTGTCCGGAGCTGTTCACTCGCTTCGGCGGCCATTCCCACGCCGTGGGGTGTGCTTTGCCGGCTGATCGCATTCCGCAGCTGCGCTCCCGGCTGGACACCCATGCCCGGCAGAATCTGACGCCCGCCGACTTCGTCCCGGTGCTGGAGTACGACGCCGAGATATCGCTAGATGACGTCAACCACGACTTCTGGACGGCCGTGCAAAAGCTGGAGCCGTTCGGGTCAGGAAATCCGCTGCCGGTGTTCGTGGCTCGGGATGTGAAACTCATTCAGCCCGCCCGCGTGCTGAAAGAAATGCACATTAAACTGCGGGCGATCCCGGCCAACGCCACTGCGAACGGCCGCCGTTTTCAGCGCGCCCACGACGTGCTCGGCTGGCGCATGGCGAACCGCGTGGCACAAGATCCCCTGCTGGCCGACGATGTTCTCGACCTTGCGTTTACAGTTGACTACAACGAACATCCCGAGTTTGGGGGGTTGCAGTTGAACCTGGTTGACTTCGCGCGCACGGCGCCGCGGATGGCCTCTGCCGCAGCCTGGGAAGGGTAACCAACTTTACAGTCCAGCTACACGGGTTTAGTATCCGAACCGTGGAAACGGTGCTTGAGGAGCTTTGCCCAAGCTGCGGAAGCGACCGCCGGGCGGATGGCCGCTTCTGTCTCTTCTGCGGCGACCTGCTGGCCGACCCCGCGCCGCACGGAAACTCTTCCTGGGACAACCGGCGGAGGGTGTCGAATGTCTCTCCTGGTGTCGAGTATGCCGGATTTTGGCTCAGGTTCTTAGCCGGAGCCGTCGACGTTGCCCTCGAAGCGCTAGGAGCGTTGCTGCTCACCGTCGCGCTCGATTTTGTGCTTCGCCGCTTTGGGCGCATATTTGGCATCGATCCCTGGGACTCTAAGGTTTTCACGGGTGGGGCCTATATCCTGATATTCGCGGTTGGTTCCTGGCTCTATTGCGCCTTTACCGAAAGCTCCTCTTGGCGCGCCACAGTGGGCAAACGCCTTTTGGGTGTACAGGTAACCACCGCGGAAGGCGAACGGATATCGTTTGGCCAGGCAACCGTCCGTCATTTCATGAAGTTCCTCTCTTTCTTCTGCCTCACCATCGGGTTCCTTATGTCGCTTTGGACCAAGCGCCGCCAGGCGTTGCACGATATGCCCTGTGATGTTGTTGTGATTCGGGCACCGCAAGCGCGACTCTCCACCGTGACGCATTGAGCCAAGAACGGTGGCCGTGGCGTAATATCGAAGCAGATGTTCCAATCGTTAGCCCAGGTTCGCAAATGGATGATGGCTGGCGTGTGCGTGCTTGTCGCCGCGGTCACGCTGTCCTACTGGATCGCCCGCGCGCGTATCAAACCCGTCCTGCACAGCGTTCCGCAGCAGTTAGGCTTCGACATCCAGCAGACCAGCGACGGTTTCTCTCTCTCGAAATCGGAGGGTGGCCGGACCATCTACACGATCCGCGCTTCTCGTGCCGTGCAGTTCAAGCGGGGCGGCCACGCTAACCTGCGCAACGTCCATATCGTTATTTATGGCCGCAACCACGATCGCTACGACCAGATTTATGGCGAACAGTTCATCTATGACCCCGAGAGCGGTGACATTCATGCGCTTGGGGAGGTCCACATCGACCTTGAGGGAAATGCCGAAGGGCCGTTAAAGCCCGATCAGGCTGCGCCCGAGGAGTTGAAGAACCCGCTCCACCTGGTGACGCGCGCGCTGACGTTCAACCAGAAGACAGGGACGGCGAACACAGACGAGGCGGTGGACTTCCAGACCGAGCAAGCGATTGGCTCCGCAAAGGGCGCTTATTACGATTCCAAGCAGAACGAACTGTTGTTGAAATCCGACGTTCACATTGTGACCCGTGGGGCGCATCCCGCCGTTATTACGGGCGCCTCGGGAAGCATTCAGAAACAGCCACGCCAGGCGATCCTGTTGAACCTGAAGATCGAGCAACCCGACAAAACGCTCACCGCCGACAAGGGAACGCTGCTCTTCGCCGCGGACAACACCGTCCAGCACGCCGTCGCCGAGGGCAATGTCCACATCGAGGATCGCGGGCCGTCGGTGATAGATATCTATGGGCCGCGCGGCGATCTGTTGATGGGAGCGAAAAATACGATTCAGCAAGCGATTGTCTCCGGCGGGGCCCGCCTGGAAACGCATGGCAACAGCCTCGTTCACGGTTCCGCGGATACCTTCATCGTCGATTTTGCCGATAAGAACCAGCCTTCACTGCTGCACATGGTGAAAAATGCTCGCCTGAGTCAGGATCCGCAACCCGGAAAATCAGCAGCCAGCAGCGGGGCCACTCCAAACGCGGGACATGCCGGAAGCCCCGGGGCCAGCGGTCAGCCCATGGAAATCGCCGCCGACCAACTCGATTTTCAGCTCGAAAATGGTAATGAAATCAAGACCGGCGATACGGTTGGCAAGGCGGCAATCACTATTCTGCCGGCTCCTGCTGCAGCACGGACTGCCAAGGGCCGCCAGACCAATACCAGCAACTCCACCACGGTCGCGACGGCAGGCAAGTTTCACGCGACCTTCGCGGATAATCATCTTCAGACGCTACGTGGATGGCCCAATTCACGCATTGTTTCCGCCACTCCGGGCGAGCCTGATAAGACCAGCACGGCAGACCAGCTTGACGTGGCCTTCGCCCCCGATGGCGGTGTGCAGAAGTTGATCCAAACAGGAAACTTCGCTTATCACGAGCCGTTGCCGAACCCCAACACCGGCGGACGCGCCGCATTCGCTGATGTCGCAACCTATACTCCCGATGATGAGGTGCTCGTACTCACCGGATCTCCCCGTATCGTCGACGGCGGCATGACCACTACGGCAGTGCACGTCCGCATGAACCGCCAGACCGGCGAAGGCTTTGCAGACGACGACGTGAAAACCACGTACAGCGAACTGAAGTCGCAGCCTGATGGAGCGCTGCTCGCGACCGATGACCCTGTTCACGTCACGGCGCAGCATATGACGGCGTTCAAGCAGCCGGGCGTGGCTCATTACACCGGCAACGTGCGGCTGTGGCAGACCGCGAATGTGGTGCGCGCGCCGAAGATCGACTTCGATAACGAAAAGCGCGCCGTTTTTGCCGAGTCGGACAAATCTCAGACCGTCTCCAGCTTGTTTGTGCAACGATCACAGGACGGCAAGCTGACGCCGATCGATGTGACAGCCGACAAGCTGACCTACGTCGATGAGCAGCGGCTAGCACGCTACACGGGGAATGTGTTCGCCAAAACGACGACCGGCACAGTGAATGCGGAGCAGGTCGACGTGTACCTGAAGCAAGCTGATCCGGACAGCAAGAACTCGACAGCATCGTCAAAGGCGGCGTCGCCCAGGGGACCATCGCTGCCCGGCTCGGATACGCCCAGCCAGATTGATCACATGATTGCGACGGGAAGAGTGGTGGTGACGGAGCCCAATCGCCGTGCTGTGGGTGACCGGCTGGTGTATACGGCGGATGACGCGAAATACCTGCTTACCGGCAAATCCCCTAGCATTTTTGATGCCGAACACGGTACAGTATGGGGCGATTCGTTGACTTTCTACAGCCGCGATGATAGGGTTCTGGTTGAGAGTAAGCGTTCCTCCCCCACCATCACTCGCGCTCGTACCACGAAGTAAATGCAGACTTTATCGGCTGAGGAGATCGGCAAAAGTTACCGCGGTCGAAGGGTCGTCCACGACGTAAGCTTCTACGTAAAGCAGGGCGAAGTCGTCGGATTGCTGGGGCCCAATGGGGCGGGCAAGACCACCAGCTTCTACATTGTCGTCGGCCTCATTCCCGCGGAGACCGGCCGTGTGCTGATTGACGGCGAGGACATAACCGATGTTCCCATGTATCTGCGGGCCCGCAACCATGGCATAAGCTACCTGCCGCAGGAGCCCTCGATCTTTCGCAAGCTGACCGTGGAGGACAATATTCTCGCGGTGCTGGAGGCGCAGTCGATGTCCTGGCATGAACGCCGCGAGCGCATGGAGAGACTGATCGATCAGTTGGGGCTGGGGGTGATCCGCAAGAACCGCGGCTATGCGTTGTCGGGAGGCGAGCGGCGCAGGGTTGAGATCGCGCGCTGCCTTTGCATCTCGCCGTCGTTCATCTTGCTGGACGAGCCCTTTTCCGGTATCGATCCCATTGCGGTACTCGATCTGCAGAAAATCATCTCCGATCTGCGAGCCAGTGGTATCGGCGTGCTGGTTACGGATCATAATGTACGTGAGACGTTGTCGGTGACCGATCGCGCTTACATCATTAACGAGGGAAGAATTTTCCGGACGGGAACGCCGGAGCAGCTCGGAAATGATGCCGAAGTGAAGCGAGTTTACTTAGGCGAGAACTTTTTGTTGGTTTAAAATTTGTTTGGGGGCAAAGCTCCTCAGGGTTCCGATTGCATGGCCTTATTGCAGCCCAAGTTAAACCTGAAGGTTTCTCAGAAGCAGATTCTGACGCCCGGCCTGGTGCAGATGGTGAGCGTGCTGGCGCTCAACAAGCTTGAGCTGGCCGACATGATCACGGCTGAGCTGACGGAAAACCCGGTTCTGGAAGAGCTCGACAGCTCGGTGCCGCTGCTGGATGAGATTTCCGCGCGCGAAGAGAAGATGGAGCGCGACAGCTCGGCCGCGCAGCAAGAGCCGCAGCCGGCCACGACCGCCGCGGAAAAGGACCCCTTCGAAGAGATCGACTTTGGCTCGTTTTTTACCGAATATCTCGATCCCGGGCTGCGAACACCGATTGAGATGGAGGACAGCGAGAAGCCTTCGTTTGAGAACTTCCTCTCCAAGCCCAGCACCCTCACCGATCACCTGATGTGGCAGTTGGGGTCCTTACATGTCCAGGAAGACGTGTATCGCGCCGCCGAACTGGTGATTGGTAACCTGAATGAGGAAGGCTATCTGACGGCCAGCGATGACGAGCTATTAGGGTTATCGGCGGAAGAGGGTGGCGCAGTCGAGCAGCCGCTTGAGCTGGCAGAAGAAAACCCTGGAGCAACCGCCCTACCGCTGGTAGCGGACTCGAATAATGGTGCCCAGCCCGAACTCTCTGCGGCGAGCATTGCCGTAGCAGACGAGGAACAGGCTCCTGTCGAGGCAAAGGTTCAAACGGGCGAGCAGCCGATGGCTCGTCCCACCCTGGTTCCTCCGCGCAGTGGCCCGCCTCGGGTACCTTTTGGCCGCGATGCCCTGCGCGAGGCCATCGATCTGATCAAGCAGATGGACCCGATCGGGGTAGGCGCACGCGATCTGCGCGAGTGTCTGCTGGCGCAACTGCACGACCTGAAGCGCGTGAATCGCAAGAACAGCAACGGCAATCATCTCGCCGAGCTGGAAGCGCTGGACGATGCGATCGTCCTCGTCGATCAGCACCTGCACGCGCTGCAGAACAAGCACTACAAGGAAGTCGCCAAAGCGATGGGGCGTCCTCTCGAGGCGGTCATGGGCGCCATGGACTTCATTCGCACGCTCGACCCACGTCCCGGACTGCGCTACAACAAGGTCGAAACGCGATTGATCGAACCCGACGTTGCCTTCCTCAAGCAGGGCGACGAATACCTGGTGGTAATGAATGACGAAGAGGTGCCACAGTTGCGACTCAACTCGTCTTACCGCCGCCTGCTGAACCGTGATGCCGCCGAGAAAGACGTCCGCAACTACGTTAAGGAACGCTACAAGTCGGCCATCCAACTGATCAAGAACATCGAGCAGCGCAAGCAGACGATACTTCGCGTCTGCTACTCCATCCTGGAGCGACAACGCGAATTTCTCGACCACGGCATCGATCACCTGAAGCCGATGATGATCAAAGAGGTCGCCGAAGAGATCGGCGTGCATCCTTCGACGGTGAGCCGCGCCGTGGCCAACAAGTATGCTCACACTCCGCAAGGCGTCTTCGAACTACGGTACTTCTTCAGCGAGAGCGTCAATGGGCCGGAGGGCAGCAGCACCTCGCTGCTAATCCTCAAGCGCCGGGTCAAGCGGCTCATCGAGGAAGAGGATCCCGCCCGGCCGTTGACCGATGAGCAGATCACCCGCATCCTTCAGTCGCAGGGCATCCAGGTCACTCGCCGCACGGTTGCGAAGTACAGGGAGGACATGCGCATCCCGAGCACCCATCAGCGCAGAGTGAAAAACTAGGACGGACCAACAAGATGCCTGAGCGAAGAGCATCCATCGATGAGCGTATACAAGCCCTCACCGTGAATCTGAGAGTTGCTCGCAAAACAAAGTGAGGAGCAAGGCAGGCGTATGGACGAGCTGCATAAAGAAGTAGTCGCACACGATGGCAGCGTTTTCGTCGCGCTATCCGTGCGGGGCTGGAAACCTATTTCGGCAACGGAGAGGGCGAAGAAGAATGCATGCCTTTGAGAGTTCCTACTTGCTAGTTGCTAATCGCTGATTGCCCTTCTCCAAGGAGCTCCATGACCATCGAATATTTCGGAAGGCAGTACGAAATCACTCCCGCCATTCGCGACGAGGTGGAATCCGGCCTCGGCAAGCTCACAAAAATTCTGGGTGACAACTTCAAGAGCAAGGTGATCCTGACGGTCGAGCGGCACCGCAATATCGCCGAGATCACCGTGACCCGCCGCCGTGGGCACCTGGTTGGCCTGGCCCAGGCGTCCGACATGGTGGTCGCCGTAAACCAGGCGCTGGAGCACATTGAGACGCAGGCCTTGCGCCACAATGGCCGACGCCGCACGACGCATCGCAAGCCGAAGGACAAGAGCTGGACCACTCCCGTGGAAGCGCAATCGGAAATGCAGATTTCCGTGGGAGCATCGGCAGCAACGGCTGTACCGGTCGTGGTCCACAGGTTTCCGGCCGTCGCCCGCACCACGGAAGCTCACCTCGTACGTTCACAAGAATCGTTGGCGTTGCGGCCCATGACGATCGAAGAAGCGGTAAAGGAATGCGAGTTTCGTGATCGCGATGTTTTCGTATTCCATGACCCCAAGGGCAAGGTGAACGTGCTGCACCGGCGCAAGGACGGCAAGATTGAGTTGATTGAGGTGCCGTGAGTCGGTTGATCGAGGGCGCTGCCAGCGCCCATCCTTATCCCCTGGGGCCCTAACCCGAATTTCTCACCAGTAGTAAACAGGCAAGCATAATTCAGCATAGAAAAAGGCCGCCATTTCAGGCATAACTGCGTTGTTGAAGGCGAAGTCGATGCCGGAAGGAAAC
>Ga0335081_10007928_pt1 | contig 16998 bp, 28 predicted proteins | sample Lox_Sample_35_FD_206713 | JGI IMG/M metagenome (GOLD analysis project Ga0335081, IMG submission 206713) | Soil microbial communities from Loxahatchee National Wildlife Refuge, Florida, United States - Lox_Sample_3.5 | ecosystem: Environmental > Terrestrial > Soil > Wetlands | place: USA... | reverse complement strand
CATCAATGCCTTTTTGTATAGTTAGTAGAGATGCACCCAATCCAACAGTTCCAATTTCAGACTGTACCAAAAACACTCTAGAACCATTTACGACGCCTAGGTCCTGATACATTTGGTTACCGATAGGTACAGGTTTGGGCGTGCTGCCACTGGCCCTTCCGATCACTTCAACTATTGCTTTGCTTTCGACTTTTGTTGCTGTGGCAATCAGAACATCAGAGTGCCAATTCATAATAGCCTTCCTGATCTACTTGATTGAAGATGCAATTGAAGCAAGTGGGTCAATTGGCAAATGATAGCTACTCAGTAATTAAATGCTCCGGTTGTGATATCAGCAAATGTGCCCTTCGAAGAGAATCTTACAAGTAAATTCAGCGCCGAGGGTGAGATTCGAACTCACGAGACCCTTGCGAGTCACCAGCTATCCAGGAGTTCTCTCCAGGCTGGCGCCCTACCGCTAGACGACCTCGGCACACTTAGCGCTTTTGCGGCTTTGCAGCCGTCTCTTTTGCCGCGGAAGCATCCCTCTCGGCCAGCTTCCACGCCTTTGGATAGGTGCCCGGCTCCATTATTACCCTTTCGGTCCTGGCCACGATGCCGGTCTTCGATGCCAGCATCTCGCGGCTCGTCAGCTCCGCCACTGCCACGGCCACAGCCTCGCCTTTCAGGCTGAAGAGGGCCACGGTCTCACCCTTGTTGATCTCCGTCTCCAGGGCGAGCAGCCCCGGAGCCGCCAGGGGCGCGCCGTGGCAGACCGCGTCCACTGCGTTGTCTGCGATGACGAGCCGCGGCAAATGGCGCAGCGCCGCCTCCACAGGCAGGATAGCACGGCGCAGCGGGGCCTCGTCCCCGGTCTCCTGCCAGGCCACGTAGGCGTCCTTGAGATTGTGCAGCGTCACGAGCGTCTCGTCCTCCCGGAAGGGACCTGCCTTGCTTCTGCGCAGCTCCTCCATGTTCGCGCCGACGCCCAGGGCAAGACCAATATCGTAGCAGAGCTTGCGGATGTAGGTCCCGGCCTCGCAGCCGACCTGAAAGAGCACATGCTGCCCCTCGATCTCCAGGACCTCCAGGTAGTAGATCGTGCGGGTGCGCAGCTGCTTCACCACAGACGACTTCAGCGGCGGCTTCTGGTAAATCACGCCCACGAACTCGCCGCAGACCTCCAGGATTCTCTTCCGCGGCACGGGATGGTGCAGGCGCATGAGACAAATGTACTCCTTTCCCGCCAGCAGGAGAGTGTCCATCACCCGCGTGGCGTCGCCCAGCAGGACCGGCAGAATCCCCGTCACCTTTGGGTCGAGAGTCCCGCTGTGCCCCGCCTTCGGGATCTCAAGGATCCTCTTCACCCAGGCCACCACCTCATGGCTCGTCGGCCCCGAGGGCTTGTCGAGGTTGATGGCCCCAAGACGCAGGTGCATCTCAAGGCTTCGCCCCCCAGGCGCAAGCCCGAAGGCCGGGTCGGTCTTGCCCGTCCTCTTCACCAGAACAGATCTCTTCTTCTCGGACGGGAGCGCGCCTGCTGGGGCGGCGGCAGCCGGGATAGTGGTATTAGTAGCTGTAATATCAGTAGTACCAGCAGTAGTACCAGCAGTAGTATTAGCAGCAATGCCAGAAGATGAAGGATCAGTGTACCTCATGGTCCCTGGCTCTGGCGCGCCCTCGCCGCTGCAAGCACTAATGAGAGCGTTCCAGCCTCGTCGAACTTTCCAGTGTCCACCACCAGGTCGTAGACGGAGAGGTCGCCGATGTCGATGTTGTAGTACATCTTGTACCTGCGCGCCTCGCTCTCCTCCCTCGCTCGCGTCTCATGCATCGCATCCTCGGAGAGCTTGGACTCTCGCTTGGCGATACGCTCCGCGCGCGCTCGCAGGTCAGCCTTCAAAAGAACCCTCAGGTCCGCAGGCAGGAGATGCCCAGCGAGCCTTCCCTCGAAGATTCCATCTCCCTCCCTGGCAAGGGCCTTCTGCGCATCGTCGATCTGGTAGTCGATCTCGGGGCCCTTCTCGGCCAGCCGGTTCAGCTCCCTCACGGAGACGCCCCTCTCGCTCGCGATCCTCCTGAAGATCTCTCCCGAGTTCACCCACCGAAGGCCGAGGGCCTGGGCCAGGCCGCGCGCCAGGGTGGTGGTGCCGGTCCCCGGCGCTCCACTGATGGTTATTATCATCTCTCTGCCGTCATTTAGTCTTCTTGGCTCATGCAATACGCTCGTATAACATTCTCTAGCTCATGACCCCGATGTTCAGGGCCTTGCGGATGATCTGAGAGACCGGCAGGGAACAGACGAAGTACCAGTAGTACCAGAACAGAATCGGCCCTATGACAGTGGTGTTGATGTTGTGCGTTCCCCAGAAGGGAAACGTCATCGTCATCGTGTGCTGTGAGATGTAGATATAGGCCCATGCAAAGATCGGAATGGAGATGAGGCCGATGTAGAGCATCGGCTTGAACTGCATCTGCATCATCTTTCCCTGCTCCGAGACCATCTTCATCTGCTCGGCCTGCAGCTGTTGCAGTTTTGTCTGATCTCCGGCGAGCTGCGCCTCCTTCATATCCCTCTGAACCCTCTTCATCTTCTCCTGCTGCCTCATCAGGAAGTCCCAGTCCATGGTGTACTTCTGAATCAGGCTGGCATATAGACCCGTTACCGCAGCGAGGACAAAGAGCACCACATGGAAGGGCAGGATGGCTGGCAGCGATCCGAGGACGTAGCCGGTCGCTATGCCAATCTGGTGCCTGAGGTCTCCGCTGACCATTATCCCGAAAAAGAGGAAGAAGCCGACCGCAAGAGCCAGGCTGTCCAGGGTTTTGGTCAGCCTTGAGCTCATGTGGCAGCTCCGAAGAACTTCTGCATCATCGGGTACATCTCCTGAATCTGCTCGCTCGCTATCTGCTCATAGAGCCGGTAGACGATGGAGACCGCCAGCAGGAGACCCGTTCCGCCAGCACTTCCGAGAGTCCCTAGCATCGTGGCGATCAGGGTCAGAAGGCCGATGATGAATCCTCCGATCACAGTCACCTTCGGGACGTACCTCTCCATCAGCCGCTCGATCGATGCAGGATTTCTCCGGTACCCCGGAACCTGCAGCCCTGAGCTGTGTATCTTCTCCGCAACGCTCTTTGCGCCCATTCCCGTGGTCTCGATCCAGAAGATGGCAAAGATCATGCCGCCGATGAGCAGGAAGGTCGCGTCGGTGAGAACGTGGAGAAGGATCTGCCAGCCCTGAATGGGCGTGAATCCCAGATCCACCATGCCCGGAGCGCTCTGAGAGACCATGCTCGGGATCCAGTCGCTCGGACCGTGAAGCGGCGATAGATAGTACATCAGGCCTGAGACCGGCTGCGGCGAGGAGCCGCTGATGGCCGCGCCCGTGGTGGCATCAAACCTGGAATTCGATATGAAGTTTCCGAGGAAGCTGGAATAGCCTGTGTAGATCGTGGTCACTCCCTGGCCTGTCACTGTGGCCGTATTGATCGTGCCGATCTTGCTCGCCAGCACTGCTCCTATCATCTCCAGGAACGCCTGGATCGAACGGACAAGGATCATCGGCAGAACCGATGCGTACACCAGCTTCACGGGGAACCTTCCGCGTGCCCCGCGCACACGGCTGTGGGCCAGGGGGATCTCTATCCTGGTGGCCTCGACGAGCACTACCAGGAGGATGATGATTATGGTCGTGAAGAGGGCCAGAATCCCGCCTGTTACCAGGATGAACCTCAAGCCCTCTGCTGTGAAGATGCTGTCGAAGCTGATGAGCTGAAGCCTGATGATATCGATCCACTTGGGAATGATGCCCACTGGCAGCCCGGCGTCTCCCGTAGCAGGGTTGATGAGGCCCGTCACAATCTGCTGGCTGATTCCAGCCACGATGAAGAGGCCGACGCCTGAACCTACGCCCCACTTGGATACTACTTCGTCCATGTAGACTATCAGGGCACCGCCCAAAAAGACCTGCAGGAATATCAGCAGTGAGAGAACGCCCGTCGCTACGCCCAGCGCCGTAGCGAGGCCGGAGTCCGGCAGCAGATAGCCGCCGATGACCTGGGGCAGCGCCTCCACCGCTATCATTACGAAAACCAGCAGCTTCTGCGTTCCCTGGTAAATCGCCTGGTCGCGGGGGTCGCTCAGATCGAGCCTGACGACATCTGCCCCAACAAGAAGCTGCAGCACAAGGGACGCCATAACGATCGGCCCGATGCCCAGAAGCATCATGGACCCAAACGAGCCTGCGAAGAAGGCCCTGTATGCTGCGAAGGCGTCCACTGATGCCTTCGAGAGCCCGAAGAGGGGAATGTTCCCCAGGGCAAAGTAGAGCAGCAGGATGGCGAGGGTCCAGGTCAGCTTTCTCTTGAAATGGACATGACCCTTCGGCCGCTGCACTGAGGGGAGCCGGCGCACGAAGGGCTCTATCGTATAAAAGAAACCGTGCTGGTTCATACCACTACTGCTTGACCACCAGCAGCCTCAATCTTGCTCTTGGCCGCAACCGAGAACCCGGCCGCGCTCACATTCAGCTTCCTGGTGACTCTGCCACGACCGAGGATCTTCATCTGGCCTAAATCCAGCGTTCCCTCGGGGCCTGCCATCTGGTCCAGAATGTCAACGTTGACGACTTCCGGCCTGCTGGCCAAGGGTTGGCGAACGAAGCCGTGCTTGCCCATCTCTGTGCCAAGGAGTATGGAGCGCATGAAATGGTGCTTGCACTTGCCCACGTCCCCCCGGCCGCCGCGAGAGCCGCCTCCACGGGCATTCTTGTGCTTCCCGTGGTAGGTGCGCTGTCCTCTGCGTTCTTTGGTCTTTGGTCTAACCATGATTCTACCTCATCCTTTTGATGAGATCCGCCAGATCCCGGCGGAATCCCAGATCTCCGCCCTGCTGTGCGGTCTTCTTGGTGGTTCTCAGGCCCTTGCGGGCCGGATGCAGCCGGAAGATAGGCTTGATCTCCAGATCCTTCAGATTGGCGGAGCCGGAGTTCACGGCCGCGGCCAACTCCTTGAAGGACCCGTAGCCCTTTTCCTTCAGGAACTCCTCCGTCAGCCGCCTGTTCTTGCTCAGGCGTCCGCGCCTCTCCAGCAGCAGCGCCAGAGTATCCTCGTCGATCTCTCCCCATGCCACATAGTCCTTGACCTTCTGGATCATGCCGCGAAAATGAGGGTCCTCCTTGACCACTGCGCAGTGGTTGACCCTGTGGATGCGCAGCATCGCCAGGGTGTCCCTGATCTCAGGCCGCACATTCACCTCGCCCCTCAACCTCACTATGGCGAACATCTTCAGGCCCTCACGACTATGGTGTTGACCAGGGCGTTGTAGGTGGCTTTGGCGAAGTTCAGCGTGGTTCTGGTTGAGCCCGCGGTCCTCGTCCACACGTCCTTGATGCCCGCCATGTCCATGACCTTCTTGGCGGTATCGCCCGCAGCGATCCCGAGGCCGCGCGGGGCCGGGATCAGCGAGACCCTGACGCTTCCCGACTCGCCCAGAACTTCGTAGGGCACTGTGTGGGGCTGGCCGCAGCCGCACTCCCAGCTTCCGCAGCCGCGCTTGACCCTTTTAACATTAAGTTTTGCATTATCTATGCCCTTCTTGATGGCCATGCCCACCTGAACGTCTTTTCCCTCACCGAGTCCTATGTAGCCGTCGCGGTTGCCCACGATCACTGTCGTTCTGAACTTGACCCTTCTGCCCGAGTCGGTCATCCTCTGAACCATGTTGATGTCGAGAACTTCGTCCTCCAGGCCCGGGATGAGCACATCAATCAGGCCCGCCTCCTTTATGGGCAGGCCGGATGCAATGGCCTCGTCGAAGGTGGTCACCTGACCCTCATAGACAAGCTTGCCGAGCCTCGTCTTGGGGACCCACTCTTCATGATAGAAATCTCGCTTCTGTTTCTGTCTCTGATCCATGCTCTCACCCCAGTATCTTCTCCCGTACCTGCTCGAACTGGGCCACTATGTCTGCCCCGGTGTGCTCCTTGATGTGCTCGCCTCGAATCCTTCCGTCGTCGGGGAATACCTCGGGGCCGTGAGGCACATCAACGCCAGCATCCACGATGCCTTTTATTGCGGCGTAAATCCTGTTGCCGCGAGTAGAGGCGTGCAGGCCGATGTCCGCTATGCCCTCAGTCTGTCCCAGGGCCAGCATCTTCTTTCCGAAGAGGAGCCCCGTTAGATAGGCTGCTGGCAGGTTGCCGGTGCTGAAGCTGTAGCCGAGGTCGCGCAGCTCTCTGGAGTTCACTGTGAGGAGCGTTTTGTCCCCCTTCATCTCAGCGATCACGAGCTGCAGCGTCGTGCTGGCATTACTCTTTCTGACAACAACTCTTGGTTTCTTCGATAGTATAAGCTTGTATCTGACGTGATAGTTGGTCCTGCCCTCTCTCCGTCTCCGGAAGGGCACCTTGTATCTCGGTCCGGTAGCCAAATCACTCACCCCTGGCCAGACCCTTGGTCTTGATGTAGGCGTTGAGATGTGCAGTGCTCCTGTACTCTCCGCCCTTGGATTTCCTGTAGAGCAGCCGATAAGAGTGCCTGTCTATCTGGCCCTCGTCGCGCAGCTCCTTCAGCCTGCGTCGAAGAGCCCGGATCTTGGTCATCCACTGCTCCTTTCTGGGGGAGCGAGCGCCCTTAGCGCCCTTCCTGTGGCCCGGCCCTTTGCAGTGGCCGTAGGCTCGCTTCTCTGCCCTCGCCCTGATCCTTGAGCGGCTGTTGCCCTTCTTCGGCAGCGCCTTTATCTTTCCGGCATCTATCTGCTCGCGGATGTCCTCCCGCGTGATGGCATCGGCCAGTTCGCCCACTGCCTCTGGGTCCGGATCGATCCACACCCTGCTCTGGCCCACGCCAAGCTCTGCCGCGGCGAGTCTGCGCTGTGTCGATAAGCCCGCCATATCTAGGCACCTCCCCGTGGGTTCAGCACCTTGAGGTTCATCTCGGCTGCCTTGGCCTCGATCTCCATGCGCTTCTTCTTGCCCACGGCGGAGGCGATGCGCACTGCACAACCCTCAGTGCCCGCGAGCTCTGCTACATTGTTCACGAGTGCCTCTCTGAAGCCGGAGGGATGGAATCCCCGCACAGCGCGCGGGCTGCCAAAGCCCGGTCGGACCAGCTTGCCCTTGGCAGCCACCTGCTGCCGCAGCTTGTTGTGCAGGCCGCGAGGCTTTCTCCAGCTAGTGGGAAGTCTCTTCTTCTTGTGGGAATCATGGAAGTTGAACTCGGGCTTCTTGGACTTCTGCCTGGCCCTGACTCTCAGCAGTCTCTGTGCCATCATCGTCACCTCTTCTCCACCAGGTATATTCCGTCCTGGAAAACCCTGATATCGAAACCGTGCACTCGCGTTGCCTGCTCGATGTTGGCCATGGTCTGGCCAACGCTCTCCTTGTTAATGCCGCTGACCACAACCTCGTCCTTGCCGATCTCGACCTTGGTGCCAGGGAGCACCGTGGCCAATCGAGGCTTCCTCTCTCCGAGGAAGTTGTTTATGACAAGCTCACCTGCAGCTGCCTTGAGCTGTATGGGGAAGTGAGAATAGACCACCTTCATCCTGTATTCGTATCCCTTTGTGACACCCGTGATCATGTTGCTCACGTGGGCCGCCAGCGTCCCCACCATCGCACTCTGCTTTTTGCGGTCAAGCCTGGAATTCACGACCAGGCGGGTGTCCTCTTTTTTGATCTCGATCCCGGGGTAGGAGAGCCTTCTTGAGACCTCACCCTTCGGGCCCTTCACCGCGACGATCTGTCCGTCCACGGAGACAGCGACCCCTTCCGGGATCTCCACCTGTCGTGCGATCTCTTTGACCATTGCGACCACCTAATAAACGTATGCCAGGAGCTGGCCGCCGAGGGACTGGGTCCTGGCATCCGTATGAGCCATGACTCCCTTGTTGGTGCTTAAGATCAGCACTCCGAAGTTCCTGGCTGGCAGGAACCTCTTCTCCCATTTCTCCAGCTCCGTCACCCTGGTGGAGAACCTGGGCTTGATGACGCCGCAGCGATTGATCTTTCCCAGGAGCTTCACCTTGAACATTCCCGACTTTCCGTCGTCAACGAACTCGAACTCTCCGATGTATCCCCTGTCCGCCATCACCTTCAGCGCACGTCCAATGAGCTTGGAGGCAGGGTGGATGATACACTCGGGCTTGCCTACGCTCTCCGCGTTCTTTATGACAGACATAGCATCGGCCAGTGGATCCAATAACACATCGACCACCTACGAATACTTTTCAAAGCCCATCTCAGGGGCGATCTCTCGGAAGCACTGCCTGCACAGGTATATGCCGTACTTTCTCACGAGGCCGTTCTTGCGGCCACAGCGCTTGCATATGCTGGCACCCCTTCCGAAGACCTTCTTGCCTTTCTTCATGCTGCCTCCGGGATAGCTACCCCGAACTTCTTCTGGACGTACGCGATGGTATCCTCTTTTCCTAGCCTCTGCCTTGCGGGAAGCTTCCTCTGGGCGACCCTTCTTTTGGCTATCCGGTAGCCAGGTCTCTTCAGGGCCACTGAGACGTCCATCCCGAAGATGCCTATCTCCGGGTCGTATCTCATGCCTGGAAAGTCCGTGTGCTCCTCAATGCCGAAGGAGAAGTTGCCCTGCAGGTCGAACTGGCTTCTCTTCAGGGTATTTCCTGCAGCCTTGAGGGCAACCGCCAGGAAATCCTCGGCTGCCTTCCCGCGCAGGGTGAGCTTCGCGCCAATTGGCTCCCGCTTCTTGATCCCGAAGTTGGGAAGTGTTTTTTTAGCGATGGACCTGACAGGGTCATGATGGGTGATCGCCTTGAGAATCGTCTCGGCGTTGGCCAGCCGCTGACCGCTCTCGCCCACGCCCACATGCACCACGACCTTGTCAATTCTCGGCGTGAGCATAACATTCGGGCTGTTGCTCATCTGACCGCCCCCAGGCTGATGAGAGGCGCTTCGCGCCCGATCATGTAGACGTAGTCCTCAATGGTCTCGAACTCCTTGTTTCCGGAGATTATCACCCTGTTGGGCTGGGAGCTCTTCACTGTTATGATCTCCTTGATCTTGCCTGTCTGGCCTGTGTGCTTTCCGCCCACGACCATGGCCAGGTTGCCGACCTTGAACTCAACCCTCTCCTCGATCTTCTTCTCGGGGATCGAGAGAAGGAGAGAGTCGCCTGCCTTAAAATCGCCCTCTTCAAGCCTGTTTGACCCATCGGACAGGTTGAGCTGAAGCCGGTTGCCCTTGAGGATGGTCTTGTTCTCTATCCTGACCAGCTTCTTCGAGTCCGAGGGCTCTATCGGGCGTGAATAGAACATACCCCGAGCGTCCTTCATGATCCTGTACTGCTGGTTCTTCAGCGGAACGGATATAACGTCGAAGATGCCCACGGGCAGCTTGTAGTCCTTCTGGACGCGGCCATCCACCAGCACCTTTCCTTCATATAGGACCCTCTTCGCCTCACGGGCATTGTCCGTGAGCTTGAGCAGGTCCCTTACCACTGTCAGGAGAGGCATGCTTTCCGCAGCAGAATGCGGGCCGGGGCTACTCTTGGCAACCCACTTCTTCGTCTTCCTGGCGATGGGCCAGCTAACGGGAACGGTCACTCTCTTCTGATGCCTGCTCATTCGGATCGCCTCGTGAAGATCTTCTCCCTCTGTGGATCCTCCAAATTGAGTTTCGTGATCACGACGTTGGAGGGATGCAGCGGCCTGGGAACTTCTGTTCCATCGGCACGGTAGTTGCTCACGCCAGACACCTTTATAGTGCACTTCTTGAGGTCAACATCTTCTACATCACCCTCGGTGCCTGCGTGGTCCCCGCGCATGACCTTGACACTGTCCCCTTTTCGAACCTGTGCATTGCGCTTCTTCAGCTCTTCCCGCAGATCCTTGCTCAGGGGGGCGCGCATATACTTCTGACGCTTGTGCAGCGGCGCATTGTATCGCTCTTTCCGCTGCTTTCTTGGTTGTGTGCTGCTCATGATCATCACACTATCATGGACGCCGCGGAGGCGATCTTGCCAAAGCGCTCAGCCACCTCGCGGGCCACAGGTCCCTTGACCTCGGAGCCCTTGGGTACGCCCTCATCATCCACTATGACTGCGGCGTTGTCCTCGAACTTTACCCTTAGTCCATCGGGCCTGCGGAACTCCTTCCTCTGGCGGATGATGACCGCTTTGAAGATCTGCTTACGCATCTCCGGAGTTCCTTTCTTCACGGATACTATAACCATGTCCCCGATTCCCGCGCAGGGCTGTCTGTTTTTCACGCCACGGTATTTCTTTACAGCGATGACGTGTAGCGTTCGCGCACCTGTATTGTCCACACAATCCAGGTATGCGCCAGTGTTGATCGCCCTTGGGATCTTGGCCTTGTGTCCTCTCACAACAAGACCTCCACTACCACGTAGGATTTGGTCTTGGAGAGGGGCCTGCACTCCGCTATCTTGACACGATCCCCCGCCTTTGCGTCAATGCAAGGGGGATTGTGCGCATGAATCTTGGACCGTCTCTTCTCGAATCGTTCGTATTTCGTTGCCTTCTTCTCGAACTCTCGCATGACTACCACGGTGTTTTCCATCTTGTCGCTGACCACGGTGCAATCGAAGATCTGGCCGCGTACGGGCAAGATGCCGTGGAAGGGACACTTAGGATCGTTGCACTCCTTTTCAGGAATAGCAACGTCCAGTCCGATATCCCTCATAACTTCCACCTCGTCCTCTGCATTCTCTTGCTTATTCTGTTCTCGGGCTGCGAGACTAGGATCGAACCCGCGACCCTCACCCTCTGCCCGTCTGGCAGGGTGAAGGTCAGGCTCGTGCACGCCTTGGGGATGCGCTTCGTTTTGCGTTCCACCTCCACAAGGATGGTGTTCCTGGTCTCATCCACAACCCGGCCGGAGAGCCCGACCAATCCCCGATTGGTGCTGCCATCAACCAGGACTTGAAGCCCTATCAGCTCGTGCCTGGGAAGGTTCTCCGGCTTTGGGTTCACTGTTGCTTTCGCTCCTGTTTGACAGTGTTGATCCTGGCAATCGTCTTGCGTATGTCTCTGATCCTTCCGGGCTTCTCCGGAGCGCCTCCGGCTGTGACGACGCCTCTCTCGCGGATGAGATCGCTTTCGAGCTTGCGCAGCTCCTCTGCGATCTCCTCCTCATTCATGTTTCTGATCTCGTCGATCTTGAAGATGGCCATCTCGGATCACTCCTCTTTCGGAGCGCTCTGCTCGGGAGCGGTCTCCTCCGCAGCAGACGCTGGAGCTTCCTTTGATGGAGCATCCAAAGCCACATCCTCTGCGATGGGTTCAGGAGCAGGCTTCGTCTCGCCTGAGACTGCCTCGGCTGGGCCCGGCTCAAGCAGCTGGTCCAGATCACTCTTCTTCTCCGCTGCAGCCTCCGGAGCCGCGGCGGCCTGCGGCGCTGGAGCAGCCTTTGGCACAGGCTTCTCCTCCACAGGAGCCTGGGGCTTCTCAATCTGGAAGTCGTCGGGAAGCCGGACGTCTGGCGGTATGATTCTCACCTGACAGCCGATCACTCCCAGCTTCTTCACGGCCACAGAGTATCCCCTGTCCACGAGGTCGATGGCAGGCTTGCCGGAGTGCTTGATGTATCCTGAGATAAACTTCTCAGTCCTCGACCGCGGACCGGTTAATTTGCCGCTTATCACTATCTCGCAGCCGAGAGCCCCTGCGTCCATCACGCGCCGCATCATGGACTGACCTGCCTTTCGGAAGTACCATCCGCGCTCCAGCGACGAGGCCAGGCGGTTGGCCACGACTCTGCTGTTCAGGTCGCCTCTTCCCACATCCTGGACATCGATCTGGGGATTGTCGAGACGGAACTTGCGATCCAGGTCTCGGGTGATCTTGCGGATCAGCTTGCCGCCCTTTCCGATGACCATGCCAGGCTTCTCAGCGTAGACTGTGATCTGCGTGCCCATGGGCGTCCTGTTCATGACCATGCCGCCGTATCCAGCCCTCTCGAGCTCCTCAGCCAGGTACTCGTCGACCAGGGCTTTGGTGATGCCCTCGGCCACGAACTTCTTCTCGACGGACATCAGCCCTTCACCTCTGTCAGTATCATCTCGACGGATACCGTCTCAGTGTTCTTCGGAGTGGCTCTGCCCATCGCCCTCGGCATCCATCCGCGAATCGTCCTGCCCTTGAGGGTACCGGCATGGTAGATCCTCATCTTCTCTGACTCGAGCCCCTTATACTCAGCATTGGCGAGGGCGTTTTCCAGGACTACTAAGACCTCTTTCGCGGCCTTCTCCGGGTACCTGCCAGCGTCGGCTCCCACAAGCCCGTGCCTGTGGGCCACGTTCCTTCTGTAGCGCTTGAAGGGCACCGGCCTCTTCAGGGCTATTACATCCTCCAGGTACGATCGAGCGCTGTCGGCCTTCATGCCTCGCAGCGTTCTGCAGATCTCGCGGGCATGCTTTGGTGAGATGTGAAGCTCCATCCCCATAGCCCTCGAAGAGCGTCCTGCAGGCGTAAGCGAATAATTCAATCTGCCCAATCTCACACCTCACTTCAGCGGCACGTACTTGCTCGATCTGGTGGCACCGACGCCTGCTGCGCCGTGCTGCACGCGTCCGCGCGTCAGCGCGAACTCGCCGAAGAAGTGCCCAATCATCTCGGGCATGACCTCGACCTTCTCGAAGCTCTTGCCGTTATAGATCTCAAGGCTCTTGCCCACCATGTCCGGAAGGACAACCATGTTCCTGATGTGGGTGCGAACCGAGTCCTTGTTCTTCAGGCCTCCGAGGAGCTTCTTGTTCTCCTTGGCGAGGCCCCTTTTTATCGATCTGCGCTGCCGCGCTGGAAGCAGCTCGGCAAGCTCCTCTGTGCTCATCTTGGCGAGGTCGGAGACCTTCCGGCCTCGGTACAAGAACTCCTCCTTCCTCTTGGGAAGCTTGGACCCTGCTTTCTTAGCCAAAACAATACCCCACTAACGCTTACCGGTCTTCCTTGCGGCTATTGAACCAACTTTTCGCCCGGGAGGCGTGTTCCTGCTCACGGTCTTTGGCCTTCCCGGATGCTGACGCCCGCCGCCACCGAAGGGGTGGTCCACGGCGTTCATGGCGACGCCCCTGACGATCGGCCACTTCTTGGCCTTGGACTGGAATTTGTAGAAGCTCTTACCGGCTTTGACCAGCGGCTTGTCCAGACGACCGCCTCCGGCGACGACACCTATCGTCGCCATGCACTTCGGATTGAGCCATTTCATCTCACCGCTGGGGAGCTGGACGACAGTGGCACCGACATCGTGGGCCACCAGGATAGCACAGACCCCTGAAGAGCGAGCGAACTGGCCACCGTGGCCGGGCTGCGACTCGACGTTGCAAATGGGTAATCCCTCGGGAATCTCCGCCAGGGGAAGGGTGTTCCCGGGCTCTATCGGAGCGGATATGCCGCAGGCGATCTCCTGGCCTACGTACAATCCCTCCGGCACGAGGACGTATCTCGTCTCGCCGCTATCCAGAGCCACGAGAGCCACGGGCGCGCTCCTGGCTGGATCGCGCATGATCTCCTGCACAACGCCCTTCACTGTTTCACTGCTGTCAACTTTTATGAGCTTGATGTCAGCCCTGTACCTGTGAGAGGGGGCCCTGTACGTAGGAGTCCCTTTTCCTCTGTTTTGAGAAATGATTCGATGTCCCATAGCTTCGCCCCTACAGCAGTCCGAGCCTCGTAGCCAGCTCGTTGGCGCTGTTCTCTCCTGATAGCATTACTACTGCCTTCTTCTCTCCCCAGGGAGTGATCATGGTCCTGACGGATTCTATGTGGATCTCGTAAATCTCCTCCAGGGCCTTTTTAATTTCAGGCTTTGTGGCCTTCATGTTCACCAGGAACTCCAGGGTGTTGTCGGAGTCGATCATGCTTGTGACCTTCTCAGTGATGTAGGGACTCTTGATGATCATTGATTAGCCTCCTCTGCGCTCTTCTCCGAGAGCCTTTGAAGGGATGCTTCTGTCCAGAGAGTGAGCCTTCCGGCCTTCGTTCCCGGAGCCAGAAGCTCGGCGTTCAGCCTGTCCACTGTGACGAAGTCCACTCCGGCGAGGTTTCTCGATGCCTTCCCAAGGCCCCGGTCGCTGGCTGCGACTATGAGAAGGCTCTTTTTGCCCCTGTATTTTCTTCCCCGCAGCTTGCCCTTGCCTGCCCTGATCTTCCTTCCCAGCTTCGCCCTCAGGACATCGTCCCAGAGGCCACAGGCCACCAGGAAATTCCTAACCTCGGAGGTCTTGTCCAGGGCTTCAAGGTCGTTCTCCGCTACCAGCGGAAGCTCTCGCGAGAACCTGTGCCCGCGGGCCGCGACCAGCTCGGGAGAGGCGGTGGCCGCGATCGCCGAGCGGATGGCTTTTCGCCGCTCTTTGATGTTGATCTTCTCGGTCCTGTCTGCCTCTGGCCGCGGCGGATGCGACCTGCGTCCTCCTACAGCCATCGGAATTCCCGCTGCCCTGCGGCCGCTCTTCAATCTCGGAACCCTGGAGACTCCATGCCCCGGACCCCAGGATTGGGCTGAGGTGTTCATGCCGGCATAGAAATGAGGTCCGTAGGGCTGCAGCCTGTTTGCCTGCGCTGCTAGCACCGCTCTCTTGATGATGTCTGGCCTGTACTCCTCCTCGAAGACACTAGGAAGCTCGATCTGGCGTCCTGCATTTCCCGATAGATCCATGACATTGGCCTTCATCGCCTAGACCCCCTGCTTGGATTCCTGGCTCACGTAGAGGAACTCCGGAGCCTTCACGAAGTTCATTCCTGGCCTGATCGCATGTCTCATCCGCACAAGCCTCTTGACGGGGCCCGGCAGGCTGCCCTTTATAAGAACGTACTGGTTTCTGACAAGGCCGTAGCCGGGGAAGCCACCCTCGGGCGTTATCTCAGCGCCATCTGTCCCGATGAGCATAAGCCTCTTGTTGTATTCCGTCCTCTGGTGGTAGCCCATCTGGCCAAGCTGAGGAACGCGCCAGGAGATGTGAGATGGGTGCCAGGGGCCGAGGTTGCCCACGTGCCGCATCTTTCCGGTGCGGGCGTGCTTCCTCTTGGCGATGGCAATGCCCCAGCGCCTGACAGGCCCCTGGGTGCCCTTGCCCTTGGTGACAGCTGTTACGTCCAGAAGGTCTCCCAGATCAAAGACGCTTCCGACAGGAAGCTGCTGGCCCAGAAGGCCGCTTGCGAACTTGAGCCGGTCGACCATGGAGCCGCCGTTCACCGGCATCTCCATCAGCTCGGGTGCCTTCTTCGGCACTCCGGTTATGAGAAGGGGGTTGGTGTGCGCCACTACTCTGACATCAGCGATCTCGTCCCCAAGGGCAGCAAGGCTATCCAGGGACGACCCTCTGGTCTTCTTGGGGATTGTCAGGGCCCTTGCCAGATCAGGGCTCAAGGTCTCTGCCCATGCCTCGCCCGCAGGGCGCAAGCCGCCGTTGTAGTTTTCGTAGGCTCGAACTGCCACCACATTCATGGGCGGCACCTCAAGAACTGTCACCGGCACGGAGATCTCCATGCCCTCGGTAAGGCTTCTCGGTCTGTCGTCGATCATCATGACGTGGGTCATGCCGGCCTTGTATCCTGCAAAGCCTGCTATCCTGGCTTTGTCCTCCTCTGACCAGCTTCTTACTCTGGGGACCTCGCTCTTCGCCCTCTTGCGCGGGCTGTAGGCCAGCGAACCTCGTCTAGGTCGGTGTATCTTTGCCATTTATTCCTCCATCTGCCCCAGGTTGAGAACGGCCAGCGTCGCAAAGACTGCCTCTTCTACCCGAACCGTTTCAGTTCCCTGGTGCGGAATGGTGTTGATCATCTCATACCTGCCCATGGCTTCCTTGCTCAAGAACGCATCAACGCCTCGTGCGGGTGAGCCGAATACCACCGCAAGGTCGCGCTTCTGGCCCTGGCGGCCCAGTTCCGAGAGGATTTCAGGCGTGACGGCCTTTCCCTTTCTGGAGGTGAGGATCACGAGGGCGTCCTTCCTGGACGAAAGAGCATTATCAAGGCTCTCTGCTATCTCGGTCTCGTACCCCCAGTAGTGAGGAATCTCACACTGGTCCACAGGCTCTGCGGCGAGCGGGTTCTGCGAATAGATTCTGACGTTTAGGCGCTGCCCCACCGTGTACCTGCCCTCGGTTCGGAGGGGAATTGGGCGATCGACACCGATTTCCACCCAGACGCCGCCATCAGATCCGACGCTTTCAACGACTGCTCCGACGCGAAACTCGCCGATCTTGAGCGATTCTGATCTTGATTCTGTTGGATGATGACGGGTACGCAAGGGCGGCAGCATTCCGACGTGGCGAAGCTCTTCCCTTCGCGGGATGAGCATCCTTCGCAGGTACTGCGGCGTGTCCATGTAGCCGAGGACCATTGATATGAACCGGGAGTCGTTGTGCTCCGAATCGCGATAGATCACGATCTGGTTCATACGGAAGACTGCTGCTGCCCGGGCGATGAGGCCAACCTTGAGCGTGTTGACACGCAGATCCCTGCTCTCCATGGTGAGAGAGGACGGGATAAGGATGGCTCTCTCGCGGCATCCGGTCATCAGATTCTGTCATGAGAAGAGACAGGGAATATAAAAAGGTTTGGAGACGAGGTACTGTTGCATCTCGTGGTGTTCTCACCACCACGTTCGAACGGGGTGTTATGCTATGAGTAACATCCTAAAGGCGTGTTACACTAGGGGAGGCAACAGTGAAAATAATGATGGCAGGTTTCTTTCTTCAGAAAGAACTTATACCTTTAATGGTCCTAGTGCAGATTATGAATTTACGCAGTCGCCTAAAGAGCGAATGGAGGAAGCACGATTCAATAATTCAATTAAGTCTCCCTCTGCTGATAAGTGCGGTTCTCTGGGCGGTTGCTAATATGTCTATTTTAAATATTTTGATTATTTTTTCTATATTATCCTATGTTTTTCTAATAATAGCTATTAGGCTAAATATCTCAATGCGCCAGCGTCTAAAAACGATAGAGATGGAACGAATCGCAGAACGAGATAGGACCTCCAATGCCATCGACTCTAAGAATAATGCTATCGAATCTATGAATCGAGAA
>Ga0335081_10007927_pt1 | contig 17000 bp, 14 predicted proteins | sample Lox_Sample_35_FD_206713 | JGI IMG/M metagenome (GOLD analysis project Ga0335081, IMG submission 206713) | Soil microbial communities from Loxahatchee National Wildlife Refuge, Florida, United States - Lox_Sample_3.5 | ecosystem: Environmental > Terrestrial > Soil > Wetlands | place: USA... | reverse complement strand
ATGTTGTTGATTTTTTCCAGATCACTGCGGGTGGAACCGTTCTTGCCGTGCTTCTCGGCTTCACGCAGAGCGTTGCGAATCAGGTCCTTCACCAGGATGACTTCCTCCCGGTGCGATTTGTTGGGTGGCGTCGAGGGCTGATAGTAAAACGTGACAGCGCAACCTTCCGGCGACCTAAAGTTAGCGAGTTCACGGATGTCATCGCGTGTGATCATTCCGGTTCTCCTATCGGGATTATGTTAGTTCGATGACTAAGACGGGGACTGCGCTGCAGCCCCCGAGATCAGGCGCTCTTGGAGTACTCCAGGAGCTTGTCTTTGAGGGGGTCCTTGATGGGCAAGGAGCGTTGCAGGTGATCGCTGGCCCGGCGAATGGCTGCGCGCACCTCCTCCACAGTGTGGTTATGAATATCGGCAATTTCCTGCAGAGTGAAACCCTCTACGGTAAACAGGATGAAGGCTTCCTGCGCGTCGCGTCCGGCATCCTGCAAGGTGGTTTCCATCAGGCTGAGCAACTCGCTCCGCGCGGCGAGCTCCTCCGGCGTGTTGGCGGTAGGATCAGGGATGACGTTTTCCTCCAGCAGCCGATCGTCGGGCTGATGGAACTGCAGCAGGGCCTCGTCCGACCCCTCGACGTTTTGCCGTCCATGCGAACGCTCCAGCGGCACCATGCCCTCGTTATCGCGGTCCAGTGCCAGCGTATCAATGGCCTGTCGCGCCAGGCGATGCACCCACGGCTCGAGCTTCATGCGCTCCGGCTTATCATCGTGCTCGCCCAGAGCATTTGCGATCGCCTCATTCACAACATCTTCCACCGAGATCGAGTCTGCCGCCAGCAGGCCCTGGTCTCCGCGATACTGCAGTTCTCGCTGGACGAACCGCTTCAGCCTTGGCAGGTTGATATTGACGTAACCGGCAATGTCGCTGGAGGAGATCGGCTCAGGCTTGATGACCGCAACCGTCTGCTCGAAGGGAACGGTCCCGACTAGCGCGCGTGCCGGGCCCCGCCGGCGCGGCCATTTGTGATGATTGCGCAGCAGTTCCTTGTGACGCTTCACTTGCTCGGCAACATCATCGAAGGCAGCCTTGACGGCCGTGATCGCAGTGGGACTGCTCTTCTGCGAGGTCATCTGGCCGGAGGGCAATCGGAGGTTCAGCAACACAACCACACCCTGACGAGCCGAGTTCTCCTCGACGATGCCTTTCAAATGCACCAGTTCGGGACGGAACACCTGAAGGTATCGGCCCAGCTTCTCCACTTGTTGGTTGATCAGTTTTTCGAGGTCGGGTGTCTTGGAAATCTTGTAGCTGACATGGACGTTCATGCAAAGCCTCTCCGGATGGAAAGATTTCCACCCGCAGCTACAGTCCTTATCTTCTAACTAAATTTTACTCCTCCTATTACAGAAGCAAGCACAAAATGATGAGTTGTCCACGCGAGGATTCATCCTAGAACCCGCAGTTCGCACGGGTGCCGGGCCAAGCCAAGAGCTGACGGGTAGGACTACGGGACACCAATCTGGTGGCCACGGAGAACACAGAGGTCTTGGGGTTGTTCTCTCCGCGTCCCCGTGGTGAAAACATACGGAAGCGCCGGGTGGCTGCCCGGTTATCTTTCCGGAATTCTGACCTTGGCATCCGGACGGCGGTCAAGGTGAATCGTCTCGATAAACCGGACCTTACCCTTGCTCAGTTTCATCACCAGCGATGTGGTGCGCACGCCGTCGCCAAAGAAGCGAACGCCCTTGAGCAGCGTTCCTTCGGTTACGCCGGTGGCGGCAAAAATGATGTTCTTGCCCGGGGCGAGCTCGTCAGCCGTGTAGATGCGCTTGGGATCGGTGATGCCCATGTCTTTCATGCGCTCGCCCTGCTCCGGCGTGTAGCCGACCAACCGGCCGACCATATAGCCATTCAGGCAGCGGACGGCCGCAGCCGTAATTACACCCTCCGGTGCGCCTCCAGTGCCCATCACGGCGTGGACGCCGGAACCGAGCATGGATGCGGCGACACCTGGCGAAAGGTCGCCATCGGAGATGAGCCGGATGCGGGCGCCCGCTTTACGGATCTCGTTGATCAGCTTCTCATGCCGCGGACGGTCGAGAATGATGATCACCAGGTCCTCCACGTCGCGATCCAGTACCTTGGCAATGACGTGCAGATTGTGGGTGACGGGCGCTTCTAGATCGACTACGCCTCGGCACGACGGGCCAACGACGATTTTCTCCATGTAGCAGTCGGGCGCGTGCAGCAGGCCGCCCTTTTCCGATGCTGCCAGAACCGTAATAGCGCCGGGCGAGCCTGTGGCGCACAGGTTCGTCCCCTCCAGCGGATCGACCGCGATGTCTACCGCAGGATAGTTGCCTCCATCCTGTTTGCCGACCTTCTCGCCGATGTACAGCATCGGCGCCTCGTCGCGTTCGCCTTCGCCGATGACGATCGTCCCATCCATAGGCACGGAGTCCATGACGCTGCGCATGGCCTCGGTGGCGACCTGATCGGCATGCTTGCGGTCCCCTTGGCCCATCGTCTTGGCCGCTGCAATAGCAGCTTCTTCTACAACCCTGAGGAACTCCAGAGCGAGATCGGTTTCAAAATTCGCGGTGGGAGTGTGGGCAATCATCGGTTCTTCCGTTTGAACTTTGGTTGTTGCCATGTGGCCTCCGCCAGCGTGGCTTGGCTTGCGGAACTATGAGCTAGGAATGCGGATTAAGCAAGCCGAGCGCCGTGACTATGATGTGCGGGAGTCGGTCAGCGACGGCTTGGCTACTCCCGGCACAAACGCAAAGGATACACCTGTTGCGGCCATGGTTCGAGGACATTCGTCACTGAGGGTTGGTCGATGGTCGAACTGCGATCCACCGCTACTAGAACGCCGCGTGCCCGGTGATGTGCTCGCCGATGATCAGAGTGTGAATGTCGTGCGTGCCTTCGTACGTCTTCACCGACTCCAGATTCGCCATGTGGCGGAAGATGGGGTACTCGTCGGCGATACCATTGCCGCCGAGGATGTCGCGGCCCAGGCGCGCACACTCCAGCGCCATCCAGACGTTGTTGCGCTTGGCCATCGAGATGTGCCATGGCTTGGCTTTGCCAGCATCCTTCAACCGGCCGACCTGCAACGCCAGCAACTGTGCCTTGGTTATCTCGCTGATCATCCAGACCAGTTTTTCCTGCACCAGCTGATGCGAGGCGATCGGCTGATCGCGGAATTGCTTGCGGAACTGTGCGTACTGGAGCGCGCAGTCGTAGCAGGCCATTCCCGCGCCAATGGCGCCCCAGGCGATGCCATAGCGCGCCTGATTTAGGCAGCTCAGAGGCGACTTCAGGCCCCCGGAGCCAGCTAGCAAGTTTTGTACAGGGATACGGACATCCTGTAAAGAAAGACTTGAAGTCACAGAGGCCCGCAGGGACCACTTGCCATGCACGTCGGCAGCCTTGAAGCCTGGCCGATCGGTCTCCACGATAAAACCGCGGATCAGGCCGTTTTCGTCTTCCACCTTCGCCCAGATTATGGCGATGTCGGCGATGGAGCCGGAAGTGATCCACATCTTCTCGCCATTCAGGACATACTCGTTCCCGTCCTTGCGCGCGCGCGTGCGCATCGCGCCCGGGTTCGAACCGGCGTCCGGCTCGGTCAGGCCGAAGCAGCCGAGAATCTCCCCAAGCGCCATCTTGGGCAGGAACTTCTGCTTCTGCTCCTCGCTGCCAAAGGCGTAGATAGGGTACATGCACAGCCCGGACTGCACGCTGACGAACGAGCGCACGCCGCTGTCGCCACGCTCCAGTTCCTGCGTCATCAGGCCGTACTCCACGCTCGACATTCCCGCGCACCCATAACCCTGCAAGCTCGCTCCGTAAAAGCCGAGCTCCCCCATGGGCTTGATCAGCTCTTTGGGGAAGCGGCCGTCGCGGTTGCACTGCTCGATGATGGGGACAAGGTTTTCTTCGATGAACTTGCGGGTATTGTCGCGAACCAGCCGCTCATCCTCGATGAGCAGGGTGTCGAATTCGATAAAATCCACGCCCTTGAATTTGAGTGCCATGGTGGTCTCTCTCGTATGGAAAATTGCGGGTGGGGCGAATCTTTGAAGGTATCAGGCGGCCAAGATGGGGTCAAACCGGCACTTGCCTTAGGGCAACATTGTCAGAGCCTGCGCATCCAGTTTGCCAACTGTCCACGCGCCACCACTCGCTGAGCTCTGCGTTATAGTGTTCTGTGTCGCAGTGAGAGCCTTTCGTTTCCATCCCCATCGAATGGTGCTGGCGTCTGCTTTGTTGCTGGTCGCGTTGCTGGCGGCCTGCAAGCGGCAAGCGCTGACGCATCACGAATACATGTATGTCACGGCCAGCGAAACCAGCCTGCGCGATCGCGTGGCCACGATGTACAACAAGCTGGGCACGGTGCACAACGGGGACCGCGTCGAGGTGCTGGAGAAGCAGCGGCGTTTTCTGCGCGTGCGCACCGATAGCGGCCAGGAGGGCTGGATCGAAGAGCGCAGCCTGGTGCCGCAGGACGTGTATGACGGCTTCCAGAAGTTGGCCCAGGACAATGCCAGCACGCCGGTCCAAGCGCATGGGACCACGCGCGCCGAACTTAACATGCATGTCACTCCCTCGCGAGAGGCCGATCATCTGTATCAACTTAAGGACGGCGAGAAGGTCGAAATCCTGAGGCGGGCGACCGCAGAAAAGAATCCGCCGAAAGCCCCCAAGCCGGCGTCGTCCCCGCCGTCTCCCGCCGCCAAGGGGACAACCCCGCAAAAAAAAGGCGCAACACCGACGGTCCAGAAAGAGGCTGGAGTTTCGGGAACGGAAAAAACTGAAGCAGGTACCACTCCAGCCAGCGCGGAAAAAGCTGCCTCTGCAGCAGCTACGACGGGCCAGCCGCCAGCTCCCAAGCCGATCATGGAAGACTGGTACCTGGTGCGCAGCAACTCCGGACATGTCGGCTGGGTGCTGCTGCGCATGGTCGATCTCGACATCCCGCTGGACATCGCCCAGTATGCCGAGGGACAGCGCATCATCGGATACTTTGTTCTTAACACCGTTGAAGAGGATGGCAAGCCGCAGCCACAGTATCTGGTCCTGCTGAACGAGCCGAAAGACGGCCTTGCATGGGATTACAACCAGATCCGCATCTTCACCCGCAATCGTGCGAAACATCGCTACGAGACCGCGTACCGCGAGCGCAATCTTGAAGGCTATCTGCCGGTAAGAGTTGGGCACCAGGACTTCGGCAAGGAAGGCGACCTGCCAACGTTCACCATCCGCAAGAAGAACGACGACGGGCAGATGGTAGAGGTCACCTACAAGCTGAACGGCCCGATCGTAAAGCGGGTACTTTCGCCGGAGGAAGAAGCGGCGGAGAAGTCGAAGCATGAGGCGGCGCTCGCCACGCGTATGAAGGAACTGGGGGCGCACCGAGCCCAGCATCCCAGCCAGGCGCCAGCCCACAAACATCACAAGCACCAATAGTGGTCTCAGGCAGCACTCCTGCAGCTCGCCCCATCCAAGTGTCGGGAGGAGCCATGGCGGAGAAAGTAAGGATGTTGGGCTTGCAGCGCGACCACCGGCAATATCTTTATTTCATCGACGGCGACGGCAATGTCTGCCAAAAGCCGAAATCGGGCGACGGCGAATCGAGAGTGCTGGTCGAAAATGCGGTCGATCGCGACAACCAGTATCTGTACTTCATCGACAAAGAAGGCGACATCTCTCGCTCACCACGTGGCTCCAGAACAAAGTCCAAGGCTGCCTGACGTTGTCCTCGACTGAGCAGCGCCAGTGTGTCTCCATGCGGAGAGATGGCCATCACAGCAGAATTTCAGATCTTTCGCGATGCTCGACGGAGGGTCGCAGTTCCTGACCTGGTCGGTGGCATACGCGCTGAGCTGCATTCTCTGTGGAGGCGGGTCGCGGCAGAGAGATTCGTGTCGCTGCTGCTGGCTGCGGGCGGGATGGAGTGTGCTCTAGCGGATGAGAAAAGTCCCGATGCGACGCATGCGTCGCGATTGACAGATCTGTTTGCAAGCGCAGCAATCGATGGCGCGCACTGCGATGGCGCACGTCTGGTCACGCCCGCGCTGCCCGTCCTCGATGCCATTCATGATTTCCGCGTCGTGACCGTGACCACGCCGGAAGGCTTTGCGTATTACGCGCTTCATCCTTGTGATTTCGCCGACGTGGCTACGCGGCTGGACCTCAGCGCGCCTGGCGCGCTGGTGGTTGGCATTCGCACCATCGGGACGACGTTGAGCGCCGTCGTGGCGGCCCAATTGCGAGAGCTCGGCATTCCGGCGGATCGCACAACCGTGCGGCCCACTGGTCATCCGTATGACCGAAGGTGCAATTTCGAGCCGGCTCAGCGGGATGATATTCTGCGCGCCGTCGCTGGCGGCGCGTTGTTCGTGATCTGCGATGAGGGTCCCGGCCGCAGCGGGTCGTCCTTGCTATCGGTAGCCGAAGCTCTGGAGAGGGAAGGCGTACCGCGCGAACACATTCTCATGCTTTGCTCGCACGAGCCTGACGCTGCGGCCTTGTGTGCGCCGAACGCGGCACAGCGATGGTCGCACTACGGTCACGCGGCGGCGGGAATGACTGAGCGACTGCCTATGCGAGCGGGAGAAGCGCTCGACGCCGGAAATTGGCGTCACCATTTTGTGCCCGTTAGGGAAGCGTGGCCGGCCGTCTGGCCACAGATGGAGCGGCTGAAATTTTTCTCGCGCGACCGGCGCAGCGTCTTCAAGTTCGAGGGACATGGCAAGTGTGGGGCGGAAGTCCGGGCTCGCAACCAGGCGTTAGCCGATGCCGGATTCGGCGCTCCGTATCTTGGACAACAAGTGGGCTTCGGCGAGCATGAGCTAGTCTCGGGGTCTGCGGTACAAATGCATGGCGTGACACCGGAATTGCTGACGCGCATGGCCGAGTATTGCGCCTGGCGTTCGCGAGATTTCTCCTGTTTGGACGCCGACGCGGCCGACCTGGCGGCCGCCACACGCATCAACATCGAGCGCGAATTTGGACGTGATTTGGGCGAGTTGTCGTTGAGGGTAGAGCGTCCCGCTATCTGTGATGCGCGCATGCAGCCGCACGAGTGGCTTGCGTGTGGAGAGCGCTGGCTGAAGCTGGACGCAGCGGCCCACGGCGATGATCACTTCTATCCCGGACCGTGCGATATAGCGTGGGATCTGGCGGGGGTTGTGGTCGAATGGCAACTTGAGCCGTCAGCACAGGAGTTCCTGCTGGCGGCGTATCGGCGCGCAAGCGGCGACGACATGACACGCCGGCTCGCAGCCTACGAGCTCGCCTATGCCACCTTTCGCATGGCTTGGTCAAGGATGGCAGCAACAGCAGTGGCCGATGCAGAGGAGCGACATAGACTGCTGCGGGACTATCGCAGGTACCGTGACCAGGCGAAAGTGTTCGCGAGGAGGCAATCCGCAATTGCAGCGTAACCCGCATCGCGCTGAAACTGCTTCAGGCAAGGGCTGGAACCGCGCAGCCAAAAATGTGTTCTCCAAGGCTCGTGCGCGGTCTACCGGCTGTAGAACTCCGCGATTGTCGCCACGACGCGTTGTTGCTCGTCCGCGCGCAATTCGGGGAAGATGGGCAGCGCCAGTACTTCTCTCGCTGCGCGCTCCGATTCTGGCAAGTCACCCGCCCGGTATCCGAGGTAGGCGAAACATTGCTGCAGATGAAGTGGGACCGGGTAGTAGATTTCCGATCCGATGCCGTGTTCGGCTAGAAAAGTACGTAACTCATCCCGTCGCAAGGCGCGAACGACGAACTGATGATAGATATGATGAGCATCCGGCAGGGAAGCCAGTAATGCGACGGGCGCTTGCGTCTCGACGACCTGCGCGTCCGACCGTATCAGTCCGGCGGCGGCAAACATTCCGTGATAGCGGCACGCAGCCATACGGCGCTGATCGTTCCATGCATCCAGGTGCTTCAGCTTTACGCGAAGTACGGCCGCCTGCAGCGCATCCAGACGGCTGTTCCAGCCGATGTCGTCGTGATAATACCGGCGCTCACTGCCGTGGTTACGCAGACGCCGTACGTGCTTCGCGATTGACTCGTCGTTGCTGGTGACGCAGCCCCCGTCGCCGTAGGCGCTCAGGTTCTTGGTTGGATAGAAGCTAAACCCAGCGGCTGTGCCCAGCGTTCCCGTTTTCTTTCCTTTCCACGCTGCGCCGAAGGCTTGCGCGGCATCTTCCACGATCGCGATCGCATGTTCTCGTGCGAGTTGGGTGAAACGATCCATCTCACAGCACTGACCATACAGGTGCACGGGCATTACCGCCCGGATATTCTGATTACGGCCGCGGTTCAGCGCGGACTCTACTCTGGCTGGGTCGAGGTTGAGTGTCGCGGGATCGATATCTGCCAGCAGCGGGGTTGCACCGCAGCGGACAACGGAGCTCACCGAGGCGAAGAAGCTGAACGGCGTCGTGATCACGCTTGTTTCCGCCTCCACACCGCAGGCTTGCAGGGCGAGCCAGAGCGCGTCGGTTCCCGAGGCGCAGCCAACGCACTCCTGCACTCCCAGATAGGCCGCCGACTCGCTCTCGAACGCTTCCAGTTCCGGTCCGCCTATTAAGTGCTGCGACGTGAGGACGCGTTCGATCGCCGCGGCAACTTCGTCCCGGATGCTCGCGTACTGGCGCTTCAAATCGAGCATCGGAACAGGGCTGTTCCGAAGCGCGAGATGAGAAATAGCTGAGTCGCGGACTGGATTGACGGCCATGAGCTTCGATTCTAGCAGCGCGGAGGAGGCGCAGGTACGCCCTCTACCGGCTAAGGAACATCATGTAGTGGCTTGCCGCGCCCATGAAGAACAGCATCGGAAAGGAGACCCAGAAGTTCAGACGCGCACACAGAAAACTCAGCCTCGCCGCTTTGGCAGCTTCCGGAGGCAGGGCAGTACCCTTCGTTGCAGCCTCCGTGGTCCAGCGGATGATCTTCTTTTGCATGCGCCAGAGGATGCCCCAGACATTCAAGAGCATGAACCAGCCGAGGCCGCCTCCTATGCCGATCGCCAGCGCATGATTGCTCTCCCAACCCTGCTGGTTAAGACTCAGAAAAATGTATCCGGCTGCAAACAGAACGATGGCCATGACGATTCCCAGGACAAGTCCCTTGCGCAGGACTTCCAGGGGCGACATCAGCATGCCCATCTCCACCGCAAAAGCCAGGGTCCAGATAAGAAAGAAGCTGTTGACGGTGGCGCCGACCGAGGCGCTCTGCCCAAAGGCGGCAGCATTGCGTGCATCCACTGCCACAATGTGGTTCCAGTACGCCACACCGGCAAGCACGGTTAGCAGCGCACTCCAGCGGAACCACCACAGGGCCTTCGGCATCAACTTGGGGATCACGATGCTGCGTTGTCCGGCATCGAGCTCCTGCAGGAAGGGAATGTTGACCAGATTGAAGAAGTAAAGCAGTCCCACCCACGTGATACCCGCGACCAGGTGAATCCAGCGAAGCACGATGAGGGCGGCCGCCTCACCGCCAGGGAATTCAATTTGCGGCGCGACCGCCAGAGCGATCCAGGGGGAAGTCATTTCATTCTCCAGGCTGCCTCCGGATGTCAAGCGCAAATTCGCGCCCCAGGCCGCCGGGCGAATTTTACAACACCGGCGGATGAGCCCGCGCAGGCCCAATTCCGGAATCAGGACAGCGTTGTTCGACAGTTGAAATCGCGGCGCAGCCAGCTTATCGTAGACCCGCTATAATGCACCTGTGCGGCTGCCGTTCTGCAGCAAACGCACAGCCCGGGTAATGTTACAGACCCTCGGTGCGCAATGGGGCCGCGAACCTGTGGGGCCGTGCTGTTTTTCCGTGTGCGAAAGAGGGACCTTATGGAAAGCAAGCCAGCACAGAACATCCAGGATTCGTTCCTGAATACGGCCCGCAAAGACAAGTCGGTTATTACCATTTATCTTCTCAGCGGGGTAAAGCTGACAGGCAGGATCCGCTCGTTCGACAAATATTCGGTGGTCCTGGAGACGAATAACCAGGAGCAGCTAATCTTCAAGCACGCGATTTCCACGGTGGTGATGTCGCGCATTGCTCATCCCGAGCGACACTTGGAGCCGCGCGCCGGGGTGGAAGCCGCGGTGACGGCGCCCGCCGAGAGCGCCGGTACCTTGTCGGAGAGGTAGCGTATTTCACGCGCGCAGGGGAACTTCGGCGCCATCGACCACACCCGGCGCGATGAGCGAGATCAGCGGGAGCGGGCTTTCCTCGTTGGTGTGGAGTTTTCCTCTCGTGGCAGCTCCGGAGCCGCCAAGGAGCGATCGCTCCGCGATACCCGCGCGGAGGGCGACCAGCGAGGCTCACGGCAAGCCCTGTCAGCAGGCTCAGTTCCACCCTCAGCCCGGATGGCGCGGGATGCGGCAGCCGAGATGGCGCCTGCTGCAGCTAACGACGACTTCTCTGGTTTTTCGCCGGCGGAGTCGATGGCTGAGCTGCGCGAACTAGCCACCAGTGCTGGCGCCGAGATTGTTGGCGAGATGGCACAGCGCCGTCCCAGGCCCGATGCCGCCTCTCTCATCGGCAGCGGGAAAGTGGAAGAGCTGAAGGGCGCGGTCGCAGCGACCAGTCCCGAACTGCTGATCTTCGATCATGAGTTGACGCCATCGCAGCAGCGCAACCTGGAACGCGCACTGGACGCGCGAGTTGTCGATCGCACACAGCTGATCCTCGACATTTTTGCCCGCCACGCCCGTACCCGCGAAGGACAGCTGCAGGTGGAGTTGGCGCAGCTGCAATACCTTTTGCCCCGCCTGGCTGGGCGCGGCGTCGAGATGTCACAGTTGGGCGGCGGCATTGGCACGCGCGGGCCTGGCGAGACGCAACTGGAAACGGACCGCCGCAAGATCTACCGTCGCATTCGCCACGTACAGCAGCAACTGGAGAATGTCCGCCGCATTCGCGGACAGCAAAGGCAACGGCGCGAGTCGGTGCCCATGGCGACGGTGGCGCTGGTTGGCTATACCAATGCCGGGAAATCGACGCTCTTCAATGCTCTGACCAAAGCTGGAGTCCTGGAGAGCGCGCGCATGTTCGCTACGCTCGATCCCACTCTGCGCCACGTGGTACTTCCGTCGAAGCGGGAAGTATTGTTGTCTGACACGGTGGGGTTCATTCGCAACCTGCCCCATACCCTGGTTTCGGCATTCCGCGCCACGCTGGAAGAGGTACAGCGGGCCTCGCTCCTGCTGCAGGTATCCGATGCCACCAGTCCCGCCGCCAGCGAGCAACAAGTGCAAGTGGAGAATGTGCTGCGCGAGCTGGAGTCGCAGGACAAGCCGCGTGTCTATGTCAGGAACAAGATTGACCTGCTGCCTGAAAAGAAGCGGGAGTGCCTGCGAGACTCCGACAATGTGGTACATGTCTCCGCGGCCGAAGGAACCGGCTTGCCGAAGCTACTGGAGATGATCGATGCCGGGATCTCGCAGGATCCGGTGCAGCGGATTCGACTCCGCATTCCGCAAGGTGAAGGCAAAGTCCTCGCGCTGCTGGACGCCAGGTCGCTGGTGTTCTCGCGCGATTACCGGGATGGCTACGTTGAGTTGGAAGTGCAAGCGCCGGAGTCACTGGTGCGCAAGGTCAAGAACTTCGTCTTGCCCGCATAGGGAGCGCGATGTGCGCCGTCAAACAGCTTCCGCCAGATGGCGCTTTTGATTCTCGAAGCAGGGCAACAAGACAGTGAACACGGTACTGCCGGAACCACCTTCGGCGCGTGAGTCGACGTGAATGGTGCCGCCGTGTCTCTCGGCAATTTCCTTTGACACCCACAGTCCCAGACCCGTGCCCACGTCCTTCTTCGTGGTGAAGAACGGCTCGAAGATACGGCCGAGGTGCTCGGGACAGATTCCGTGACCGTTATCGCTCACGGAGAATTGCACGGCTCGCCCATCGGAATTCTCAACGCAACATACTTTGATCCGGATGGTTCCCTCCATGCTTACGGCGTCGGCGGCATTGGATACCAGGTTGGAGATGAGCTGTTGCAGTTCTCCCGGCCAGCCCCGTACTGGCGGGCAATCCTGTACGTCGCGCTCGACCCGAATGCTTTTCGATTTCAGCTTGCTCCGATACAGCTTCAGAACGGAATCCACAAGCGCGGGGACATCGAGGGCTGCCGGTTCCATCGAGTCGCGATAGAAACCCAGAGTCTGCCGCGAGATGTGGGAAACGCGCTCGAGTTCCTCCTCGGCACGGGTGAGGTCAAGGTGGACATCGGGCGGAAGTCCAGGCCGGTTTTTCGCCAGGTAGATTAAATTGCAAACTGCTTCCAGTGGATTGTTGATCTCATGCGCGACGGTGGCGGCCAGACGTGCGGCGGCGGCAATTTTTTCCGTCTTGCGCATGATCTCCTGCGACTTGCGCTCGTGGGTGGCGTCGCGGAATACCAGGACGACACCCAGCAGCCCTCCTTGATCGTCATGGATAGGTGCCGCACTGTCTTCGATCGGAATCAGCGTCCCGTTGGGTTGTCGCAACACCGTGTGATTGGCCAATCCAATAATGCGACCCAACTCCATTACTTTCTTGACCGGATTGTCGACGGGGTCGTGCGTAACCTCGTTGAAGATGGGGAAGACTTCCGTGACCGGCTTCCCCTTCGCTTGCGCCAGAGTTCTTCCGGTCAGCCGCTCGGCAACTGGATTCACGAAGCTCACATTACCGCGGTCATCGGTAGCAATGACTCCATCGCCTAGGCTGGTCAGGGTTACGCGGTACCATTCTTCACGCTGCCTGATCTGCGCCGAGTGTTTTTCTCGCAGCTCCATCTCGCGCAGAATGAAATAGGCCAGCAGGATCAAACCCGCGATAGCTACGATGCAGGCGATGTTGATACACGCGATCGTGACCTGTATGCTGTGCCGATATGCCACCGTGCGTGCGGCGGCCAGGGTCGCCTCTTCCTGCTCCATCTCCTTTACCAGCCCGCGGATCTTGCCCATGGTCAACAATCCGGCATTGCTCAGCACCAATTGCCGAGCTCCTTCGAGATTGCCTGACTGATACAGCTGAATGGTCTGCGACAACTCTCCGAGCTTCTGGTGCGCCAGGAGGCGCAGCCGGGCCACATCGGTCAGCTGTTCTGGATTGTCGACGGTGAGCTCCGCCAGCTTTTGCAGATGGGTTTCGATCTGGCCCGCCGCAAGATCATAGGGAGCAAGATATCTGGGCTCGCCAGTGTAGAGGTATCCGCGCTGGCCGGTTTCGGCGTCCTTGAGGAGTGACTCTGTTTCAGACAGCTGAAAAAGCACACGTTGGGTATGGATGACCCAAGCCTGGCTCGCCACCTGCACGCCCACTTGCCGCCGGATGACAAAAGCATTGAGCAACAGCAGTACCAGCAAAACCGAAAAGCCAGAAATGACACTGAACCGTTTGTAGAAAGGGCGCATGCGGAAGGTCCCCACCGCTCACACAATCCGCGAGCAACAGGATTCTACTTGAAAAAGCCATCTTTGTGATTCTGTGGGGCGGCGAGCGCGGCACCGGCGATGACAGCGCGATTGCCATCACCGGCGGGTTGACGGTTACAGGCGGAAACTCGGGACCACCCTCAGTCGTGCGACGGCGTTTCGTCCGCCTTTTGCTTAGCGTCCTTCTCGGCCGCTTCGGCGCCCGGCATGATGTTCTTCAGTGGCGCCTTCAGTTGCTCCTCCAGCTCCGGATGCGGCAGCGGCTTGCGCGGGAGCATCTGGTCGCGCATCGCCGTGTTGTAGACGAAGGTGGCTTCCACCACCGCCGCTTGGGCCAGATCTTCCGGCGAGAGTTCTTCGTACACGTCCATGTTGGAGTGGTGCGTCCGCGAGCTGTAATCGAGAGGGTCCTGAATAAACTGGAAGCCCGGGATGCCGATCGCATCGAACGCCTCGTGATCGGTACCCCCAGTATTGCGCAAGGTGATCGTGGTGACACCCACGTCCTTCAGCGGCTCGATCCATTGCGCGAAGATGGGGGCCATGGCAGCGTTCTCCTGTAAATAGACGCCGCGAATTTTGCCGCCGCCATTGTCGACGTTGAAGTACCCCGAGATCTTTGTGTACTCGGGTTTGAGCTGCACCGGACCCGCGGGCTTACGCACCCACTCCGGCAGCTTGAGCTGATCGGGCGCAGTGGACAGCGGCACGCTGCCGAAATGCTGCCGGACGTAGCCATAAGAGCCAAACTCGCCCTCCTCTTCGCCGGTCCATAGCGCGACGCGGATGGAACGGCGCGGCTTCACCTGCAACGTAGTCAGGATGCGCATGACTTCCATGGCGACCACCGTGCCGGCGCCATTGTCGGTCGCGCCAGTTCCCGAGGCCCACGAGTCGAGGTGCCCGCCGACCATCACAACTTCGTCCTTCAGCTTGGGATCGGTGCCGGGAATTTCGGCGATGGTGTCATAGCCGTGCTCATGATCGCCGGTGAACCTGGTATCGATGTTCATCTCAACGGTCACCGGCACCTTGGCCTTCAGCAGCCGGTAGACGCGCCCATAGTTCTCGATCGCCATTACAACGACAGGAAGCGGATTGGCGCTCTCGCGCTTGTAAGCCTCCCAGCCAAAGCCAACGCTGCTGTCGTCGAAGATGGTGCCGCCGGAGCCACCGCCGTCGCGCCCGTCGCGGCTGGGTACGATTACAGCCAGCGCATGCTCCTCAGCCAGAAACTTTCCCACCTTCTGCCGCAGCTCGAGCCGCTTCATGTATTTCTGAATCTGATCTTCGCGGTCGCCGTGCCCCTTCAGCGGCCACTCGGTAAGCTTTTCGAGGTCCTTATCATCCAACGTTTTCCAGAGAGGTTTGTCGACAGGAGGTACATCGCGCATCGCGCCGTACAGGACGATCTTGCCCGCGAGCTTGCCCTTGTATTTGTCGAGGTCCTTCTCATCGTCCACGTCGATCCAAGTCGCCGGACCGCTGACGGCGCCGTTTGTGGCGGGAGACCAGGGAGCAGCTTGCGCGATAAAGACTGCCGCATCACGGCGACGACATGCGAACCCAGGTATTCAGCTGCTGCCATCCCATGCCGAACTCACCCCAGTCTTCGAGGTGGGCATTCGCGCAACCCATCGCAGTGAACTGATCGCGCGTCCACTCATTGGCGTGCTTCAGATTTTGCGAACCGGTCAAGCGCGGCCCGATATCGTCGTCCAGCGCCGAGGCATATTCCATGATGTGCGAGTGGTTCAGGCCTTCCAGACGAATGAGCTGATACATGTTGAGGTCGAGGGTTTCACGCTGCGGCTGGGGCTGTTCGTAGGAGGGCTCAGCCGGAGCAGCGTTCTTGGATTTGTCAGCGGCGCTTAGTGGAAGAAGAAAGGCGAATGCAAGGACAAGGGAAACGGAGAAGTTGCCTTGAGACATCGTATGGTAGGCTCCAGCGGAAAAACCGCAAACGCACAGAGTATCAAAAAAACGTGGAGCGGAGTGGGCCCTGTGACGGATTGCAGAATACGGCGGTGGACGTTCGCAGGTGCAGTAAGAGAAAAAAGGCGCGGAACCTTTCTCCGCGCCTATGGTGCGATGTCGTCTATTGGTTGTGTGCGATGGCGTGGTCCACGTAGCGATGGGCGGCGTCAATGTGCTCCATAATGCGCGCCTGCAGGCCGTGCAGGTTCGGCGTGTCTTCTTCGCGGGAAACGTCGGCGTGGGCCGTATCCAGCAACTCCAGCGCCTTGTGATAACGGCCCGTACGCTCCAGGTGCGAGTCGACCGGAGGATGGTCGTTGAGGTTCTTGCCATCGTCAATCGCGGCCTTCTTCAGTTCTTCGATCGCCTTATCGATCTGCTGGACTGCCATCTGGGCATCGTTGGTGGCGGCCGGCGAACCCGGCTGCGAGGTCAGATAGGCGCGGGCCATACGCAGATCGGAGAGGGCGTGCAAATAGGCCGGATGTTTGCCCGGCGCCTGGGCGAATAGCACGGTGGATATCAAGAGAGCGCCGAGTGCAGCAAGCAGCAGGGGTCGGACTTTCAGGCTCATCGCAGATGACCTCGGTCTATAGGATTTTCCTCGACTCCCGGAAACACCGCTGGAGCTTCGAAGAGGTCTTCATTCTAGCTCCAGCAGTCCACGCGGCGGAAGGCGATTTGCAGAAGATGCTGTACAACCACGCAATGCCAGCTGCCAGCTTACGGCGTGATTTCAAAGGCGACGCCGAATCCTTCACTGCCGCCTGTGTAGTCGGTACCGTAAAGGTTGCCGTTAGCGTCGAAAACCACTCCGCCCTCCGGACACGCTCCATCGGCGCCAAAGGTGAAATCGTGAAGCGAGGAATACGACCACGAGTTGTGTCCGCCCGATGGCCGGGTCAACTTGAAGACCGATCCATAGGCGTCGAAGCCGCCGCTACAGGTAGTTCCGTAGAGATTTCCGGAAGCATCCATAATGAGCGTGCCTGTAGGATTAGCCCTGTAGCCGAAGCTATAAAGGAGGCTGAACGTCCAGCTGCTGCCGGACGGAGAGAGCTCAAAGATGGTCGACCCGCCAGTGCTGTCGCTGGTCGCGCCGTACAGGTTACCCGCTTGATCGCGAAGCAATCCGCCCGCGGGACCTCCGCCGTCGCTGCCACCGGTAAAAGCGTAGATGGTACTTTCCGTCCACCCCGAGCCCGACGGTGACACCTCAAATACATTACCGTAGCCGTAAGGACCATACGACGTGAATTGGCCGTACACATTTCCGGCGGGATCGAGCACCACGTTGCCACGCGGATAACCTCCGGCGCTGCCGCCCGGCGTCTGATAAATCAGAGTTTCGGTCCAGCCGCCGCCGGACGGGGTGAGTTGATAAACCGTGCCCAGATCAGCAATCCCACCCGATTGCGTCGAGCCGTAGATCCTTTCCGAAGCATCCATGGCAATGTCACTGTCGGGATACTCGCCATCGCCGCCGCTCGTGAAATGATGGAGAACAGTCGCGTTCCACGGTACCAGGACTGCCCTCGGCGCAGTGGGTGACGGTTGCAGGTGGAAGACGGCGCCGCAG
>Ga0335081_10007926_pt1 | contig 17000 bp, 11 predicted proteins | sample Lox_Sample_35_FD_206713 | JGI IMG/M metagenome (GOLD analysis project Ga0335081, IMG submission 206713) | Soil microbial communities from Loxahatchee National Wildlife Refuge, Florida, United States - Lox_Sample_3.5 | ecosystem: Environmental > Terrestrial > Soil > Wetlands | place: USA... | reverse complement strand
AATCCAATTGCCTGGCAGTCTCTTGAGCATTCAGCAGTTCAGCCTGCAACAAGCGGAAGTTGTCACGCAGGCAGCGCACATGCTCAGGAACATGAGGTTCCACCGGAGAGGCTTGAGGAGCTATCAAAAGCGGTTTTAGAACGGCCAGGGTTCCGAGCCGCTGCTTCACCAGGTGTGGCTTGGAGCTGTTCGAAAGCAGGCTCAAACCGCACGCCAGTTCCTTTGCATGCTGGCACAAAGCGGCGGCGTCATAAGCGTCATGATCGGGAGCTTTGGGCAACCGATCAGCTTCAGCCGTGACGATCTCGAGATGAGTGTTCTGGGGCATCCTTATTCTTTCCTAGCGATAACTTGCTGCCTGCATTTCAAACATTTCTGCATAACGGCCACCGAGCGCCGTCAACTGTTCGTGATTCCCTTGCTCTGCGATCCGGCCGTGTTCGAGCACCACGATGCGGTCTGCCATACGCACGGTCGAAAACCTGTGCGAGATAAAGAGCGCCATTTTGCCTTCGGTGAGTTCAGAAAATCGCTGGAAGACTTCGAACTCGCTGCGCGCATCAAGCGCGGCGGTGGGCTCATCGAGAATTAAAACCTGCGCGTCGCGAAGATAGGCCCGGGCAAGCGCGACTTTCTGCCACTCCCCGCCGGAGAGATCGACGCCGTCTTCGAAGCGGCGGCCCAGCATTTGCTCATAATGAAGTGGCAGCGTCGAGATCACCTGCTCAGCCAGGCTTTTGCGTGCTGCTGCTCGAAGGCGTTCCGAATTGCCCACTTCTTCGATCTGCCCCACGGCGATGTTTTCCCTCGCCGTCATCTCATAGCGCATGAAATCCTGGAAGATCACGCCGATCTCGGCGTACAGGTCGTCAAGGTCATACTCCCGGAGATCCACGCCATCGAGTAAAACTTGACCTTCCGTGGGATCGTAGAGGCGGGTCATCAGCTTTACGATGGTAGTTTTGCCTTCGCCGTTTTCTCCGATCAGCGCGATTCGTTCGCCCGGGTAGATGTGGAGGTTCAAATTGTCGAGGACCAGTCGAGAATTTCCGGGATAGCGAAAAGAAACATTGCGAAATTCAAATCCTTGAACGATCGGCCGAGGGGCGGGCAAGGCATTGTGCTTGGAGCGGATTGTCGGCTGCATTTCAAAAAATGCAAGAAGATCAGTCGCAAACAGCGCCTGATCGGCAATTCCGGCCAAGGTCGAGAAAATCTGCTGAATGTTGCTGCTGGCCTGTTGAATTGCGCTAACAAGAAAGTAGAATCCACCAATCGTCAATGCACCAGCGAGAGTGCGCAAAATCGCATAGACGTAGGCTGAGTAATAGCCGATCGTGCCGATCAGGGATAAGCCCGATCCTGCAATCAGCCGGCGGCGCGCAAGGGCGACGTTTTCCTCGTAGATCTGATCGGACAACTGAATGAAGCGTCCTGTCAGGAAGTTCTTCAGCCCGAAGAGCTTGAGTTCTTTTGCTGCTTCCCGGCTTCCGCCCAGAGTGCGCAGGTAATCGAGCTGACGGCGAATCGGCGTCTGACGGAAGTTCTTGGCGTATCCGAGGAAAGCGAAATGGCTCTCTCCCAGAAACGCGGGAACCAGGCAGGCAATTAGTAGCAGCATCAACCAGGGAGAGAACAGCATAATTGCGACGGAAAGAGAGATCGTCGTCACGACCTGCTGAATGAGCCGCCCGACGGCCTGAATCATGCCGAGGCGGTCAGTCGCTTGCACTCGTGCACGTTCCAACCGGTCATAGAACACCGGATCCTCGTAGGCAATCAGATCAAGCTCCGCCGCATGTTTCATTACTTCGATGCTGACGTGCCGTGTGTACTTGTCGGCGAGCAGGCTGTCCAGGAAATCGGTTAGTCGCGTGAGCGCACTGCCGGCTACCGCGAGGGCAAATTCCGCTGCTACTAACCACCATAAACGCGGCGGAACCGCCTGATGCGTGGTCACAATGTGCACCACGCCGTCAACGATCAACTTAGTGATCCAGAGCAGCCCAACCGGCAACAGCGAGGAGGCGACGCGAAGAACTATTCCCATCGCCACGACAAGCGGTCCGGACTCCCAGACGATCCTGAGCACCGGTGGCACATTGCGAAGGGCCTCGAGCCGCTCGCGCCACGCTCGGGTAAAGTCTGTATGTCTCGTCATGGTTGAATCCTCGGAGCCTGGGAAGTACTCGAGGAATCACAAACTATTGTTGCAATCTGTTCGCCTCGCTTCGGGGGCGTGTTCGACGCTGAGGCGAGTTTCAGTAAAAGCTTTTGTGACATAGAGTTAGCGGCGAACTCGCAGCCATCGAAATTGGCCTGGAATTCCGTTCCTGAGAGAGAAGCCCGTGTAGGAATGGCTTGATTCGGGAGGAAAATTCCCACATTCTGACAGCGGTCTTGTGAACGCCAGAATCCGACCTTCAAACAATCCCGAGCTTCTATAAGATCCAAATGCCCCACTTTGATTGTGGAGTATACGGCATCGGGCCGTTCTTGGTCATCCAGAGAAACGTCTAGTGTGTTTGGCGCCGTCGCGCCAGGGGCGTCCGAGCGTTTCTGTGATCACATTGGGTGAAAGACAGAGGGGCAGGCGCGAGAACAAAGGCCCGATTTAGCGAGGAAGACTTCGTCAGCCGGAATAAAACAGGAGGAGGGCACCGGCGATTTTGCCACGCGCCCTTCCAGGCTAAATTAATTTTCCCAGACGAACTCCGCTTTCTTGGCGATGGCATGCTCTTTCTTCAGCATGCGGGCGATGTCACCAAGAGGCACAACCTTGACCGGTGGCGTCACTTCCCAGAGCGGCCTTTCACCCCGGGCGTAGGTATTGATGGATTGCTCGAACAGACTCTGCTCCGTCGGGGGCGGTTGTTGAGAAGCATGTTGTGGATGGCTGGGAAGTTCCAAGACCTGAACCTGACTGCTCAAAGCCCCACCTACTTGGCCGAATGCTGAGGCGGCAAAAAGTAGGCATAAGGCGACTAGTATTGTGATTTTCATCGTTGGTTTCATCCGAATCTGCGAAGTCGATGCCGGACCGCCATGTACCAAGACGGCCCATTCCGGGAGCGTTTCGGAGGCTCCTGGGCGACCCCCGCAAAGGGTATATGTGCAAACCCATTACCAAATTCGGCCTAAGTATCAGGAGCTTACGAGGCGGTGACCTGGTGGCCGGCAATTGTTTGCACATTTGTGGAAGGGAAGAGTCAGGCGCTTCCTCGGTGGCGGAATTATCTCGGCTGCCTGCAGCTATTGAGTCGAATGGGCTTAGTACATTTTGCCGGGGCCAGGTTAGAAAAGTGCTTGGAATTCACACCAAGAATGATTTATCTTGGCCGCAATTTGAAGTGAGAACCGGAGACAAGACGGACGAAAGCACGGGGCAACACTCCGATCTCTACCACAATCGAGCCGGTGAGTAGTGTGGGGTATTCGGGTCGGCCACAAGGCCGTGTAGGGTCCTGTTCCTTCGGGCTGTAAAGTCAGAGCGCTGGGCGTCTCCGGGTTGGGGGTGGCTCCAGCCATGAAACTTCTTCGCTCCTGCCTTGCTGGGTTTCTGCTCGTCTACTTTTCTACTTCGCAAAGCCACGCTTTGCCTCCCCAGCTAGTCGCCGCTTCTGCCGAAACACCCATCCCGGGATCGACTGCTTCCATTCCCGGGCCTTTGCGGTCTTTTCTGCGAATGGCTGGCATCAGCCAAAAGATTGCCCCGGAAGAGGTGTTTCCGCTGCTGGCGCGAAACGTCTTCTCGCAGGGCTATCAGGGATGGCAAACCAAGGGTGGACGAACTGAATTTCTGATTTTGTTGAGCCGCTACGTCCAACAGTCGAGAGAACTGGCGGCCCTGGCCGGCCCGGAGGGAGTGATTCGCGTTTCCGGATGCGAGCAGGCGCAACCGCTGCTGCGCGTAATTGGCTATAGAGTCCGGCAAGAATGCGGGCAGGCGGCGACTTCGCTGGTCACCGCCGATCCAGACCGCGCGTTTCTCACCATCGACTCCGGTTTTCCGCTGCCGATGCTGGAAGGGACTCTGCAAGGAGGCAAGCCTTTCTCGCATCCTTTTCCCACCGCCCACATGCCGGCGCTGTTTTCGGAGAACGATTGGGTCAATGTCAGTCACGAAGAACTGAAAGGCAACAGAGACTTATTGGACGCATTGCTCAATGACCCGGTACTGGCCCGTCTCTATTGGGCCATGTACAAAATGGATCCCCAGACCCGCGAAGCATTGAAAAAATCAGTCGGACTGGATGCCTTGTTGCCTTACGCCGCCAGCCTGGATTTCTACGGGAGTCAAATTTCGATTCGCTCGGGTGCTGTCCTTGTTCCCGGCGGGGCGGAGGCTGAGGGCGCCTGGAAAGATCTGGTCGGAGTCAGTCCGCGCTCACCTGCTGAATTTGTCCTGCACATGCTTGCCAAGGACAAGGGCTGGCTCGCGGCGTATTTCGACGCTTTGTGCCGCGTTGACCAATCCCAACAAGCGCGCTTTACCCAAGCTCACCGCTTGCAACACTTTTACGAAGCTTTCCGCACGCCGCCTCCTTCCGCCGACGCTGCCCGGGCAGCGTTTCGTCCTGCGCCCGCCGCACTGCTGTTGCTCACGCGAATGCAATGGGATTCCCAAGGCAACCCTTACGTACCCGGAAATCTCGAGACCTGGAAGGCCATTTTTCGCGAAAACTACGATTCCAAAGTGCTCCACGAATGGGGAAAGCGCGCCAGCCACTGGAACAGTCCAGAACAATTGGCAGAGGGCCTGCTCTCCGCCTCGCGGATTTACAGTCAGGCGGGACCGGTACAGATTTATTTGATGTTGAGCGAATTCGACGCAGGCCGCCCATCCGACAAACGATTGAGTCCGGAAACGGCCTTTCTGTTGGCCCGGAACTTCGGCCGTTTCGGAGATCAATATTTATTGTTTTGCGAGTTTCCAGGCTTGAATGATTCCTCGCTAACTCAATTCGTGAATGTGGCCGACGCTCTCGACCGGATCCCGAACCATGTTCTGCGCGGCAACGCCATGGGGATCTTTCAGGCAAATGTCGGGCTTTGGCAGATTCTCGCCCGCCAGGGGCAAATACGCCCTTCCGACCTGAACAGCTCCTGGCAGCAAGTGGTCTTGCCCTTTTCCAGGATCGCATCCAATGTGCAGCTTTTTGATGCTGGCCACAAGTCGCTACAGGCGCTAATGAATGCGGCGACCGGGAAAGCAACCGTGTCGCAGGACCAAATCATCGAGCTGCTGGCTGGACCCCATCAGGTTGGTCTGGAGGGCCAGCGCATGCACCATGAGATAGCCGGTCGGATTCGTGCCGTATTGGATGGTCAGCGGCTGGTTTCGCTCGATACCATCTTTGTTCTCGGCAACGGTCTAAGCGCCATGGAACGCGGTGAAGCAGCGGGTGATTCGCTCACGCCCTTCGCAGGAGAGTTGCGCGAGTTCGAAATGCCGCGCCCGATTTTCTCGAGCGGCGAACGAAGCGAATGGGCCGCGGGCGTCTACAACAACCGCCATACAGAACTGCAGATGCACACCGACTTGACCAAGCTGATCAAATCTGGTGGTTCTCATGAGCAACTCGAGGAAGCCCGCGGCCAATTGGCCCCATTTCTGCGGGACACTCTTGTGGGTCTTAACTATGCCTACTATGAGCCACCGGGCGCCCAGATGCTCCATAACAATCCGCTTTTTGTCCGCTCGCACGATTTTTCGGGAGATACGGTGGTGGGCGTGCAACGGGTTTGGGGCACGCCTCAGCTATTTGGCCAGGGCTCTCCGGCGGGAGGCGGCGCCCATCTTGTCGGCTCTCTTGCCGAGCTGCCCTACGTCCTTTCTGAGGTGGAGGAAGACTTCATTACGCCAGAAAATGTGCAAGCCCTGATTTGGAGAGACATGGTGCCCGGCCTGCTGACCAGCGCAATTGTTTCCCGCTGGTGGAGGGTGGCTCCGGAGGAACTGCACGCCGTGACCTTATATCAGCGCGCCGGGGAGGAACTTCTGGCAGCCGCCGTAGAAAACGAAAAAGTGCGATCCGAGACCATCAGTATCTTGTCAGAGCGAATTTCTCCAAAAAGAGCGGAGCAGATCGACGAAGGACTGCGGGCTGGTCACTTGGCTGAGATCATGCCCCACCTGATGCCCGCGGACACTTTTTACCTGGCGGCAGAGTTTCGGGAAAAATATCCGGAAGATTCGAGTTTCCTCGGACCAGCAGGCCAGGAATTGGATGCTCTTTCCCGCCTTCATCCAGCCGACGTGAGCTGGGAACGTCTGTCGCAGGACTTCGGCGTACCACATCCAATTCTCGCTCAGACCTATGGTCGCGAATTGCTGAGCGTCAAGCCATTTCCCGCGTTCGAGGGATACTCGAGCCGCTTGCTGGCTGAGTCGTGGGATTCCAACAACCTGTATTGGGCACGTTTGGCCGATGAGATGGGCTATTCGCCGGTCGACCTCAACCGTCTCGTCCCTGAGTTGACGCGAAGAATGGTGGAGAAAATCTTCGCCACGGAGTTTGAAGATTGGCCTGCTGTGCTTCGCGCCATGCAGGAAACGGGCGCAGAATTTCGTCAGGGGAAGCTTGCTCTGTCGGGTGGGCCAGTTCCAGGCAGCATGATCGCCTCGCAGCCTTAAGGTCGTAATTTAGTCTTTGATCCAGTTCGCGTGGAAGCAGCGGACAAGAAATTAAGGTTTTATAAATTTATGGCAAATCGAAATCTCCTTTTTTTGAGTTTGTTGCTAGGGCTTATCCCAGCCGTGGGCCCGGTTGTCGCTCAGGAGGAACAACAGCCGCCTATCCGCGTAGTCGTCGACATGGTGCAGTTAAACGTCGCCGTGACCGACAACAAGGGAAGCTACATCTCGGGACTCCATCCGCAAGACTTCATCGTGACCGAAGATGGCATCAAGGAAAAACCCGCCATCTTTGCCGAGGGCTATGAGCCGGCTCGTCGATTGGTGGACATTCCTGCTCCGGGCGAAAAGATTTCGCCTCCGGAATCCGGGCAACCAACCGGCGCCGTTGTTCCTCAAGACCTTGCGGCTGCGCTTGCGGGCGCCAACGTTTTCATCTTGTTCGATACCAGCAATTACATGTATCGCGGTTTTGTCTTTGCCCAGGACGCAATCTCAGATTTCGTCCGCTCCCTCGACAAAGCCGATCAGATCGCCTTTTACTCTTACAGCCGCGATCTTTCCCGCGGTTCGATGTTAACGCCCGATCGCTCGCAAGTCCTGCGCGCCGTGCGCACGACCGTAGCGGGCGATGACGCCGCACTCTACAACTGCCTTTTATTAACGGTGAAAGATACCGCGAGCTACACGGGCAGAAAAGTGATCGTGGTCTTCTCCAATGGCCCCGACAATTCCAGCATGGTGCCGCCTGAGGACGTGGCTGAACTGGCGCAGTCCACCGGCACTGCCATCTACATGATCAGCACTCAGCAAGCGAAGCTGGAACCTGTCTCCACGGCGGTATTCGAGCGCATGACGGCCGCTACGGGTGGCAAGGCTTATTTCGCCAAGAACTGGCGGGAAGAAAAACAGGCCTTTGCTTCCATTCGCGACGACCTCCAGCACCTTTATTCGCTCAGCTATTATCCTCAGCCCAACCCCAACCGCGGCTGGCGCACGATTACCGTTAAGCTGGTCGGCGATCGCTTGAGCAAATACCACATCCGGACGCGCTCCGGCTACCGCCCGCAGCCAAATCGGTTCTCGGCCGGTAGCGACCTGACGGCCGCCGTGCCAGAAGTTCCGCAGTAGAAATGCTGGGTCAGTTCTGCCCGGCCCTAGGCGCTCAAGGCAAGATTTTCATTTCCGCCGGCTTGCACCCAATCTGTCGGCGGGTTCCAACGATCGTATACCCGGTTCGTGATGTCCCAGACGGTCTCCAGATTGCCGCTCTTGGAGAGAATAACCGTCGACACGGCATGAATGAATCCCTCGAACCGCAATTCGTCGAGCGCGTTCTCAAACTTCGACTCACTTGTTTGCTGCATTGGGGGAAGGCTCCTAAGTTTTGTCACTAACAAATAGATGCCAGCTGGAGCGATGATGACAGTACAAGTGCAGAAGTTCTGAGATTACCTTGGTTCTAGGTCTTTTTTCGCAATTTGCAGCTTCGCGGGCGGTTACTGCCCATTGGAAACTTGGGCGTGGGAGGAAATGTCCACTTGCGGCAAATTCGTGGAACTCCATCCTCCGCCCAGCGCTTTGATAAGCAGGACACTTGCGGTCATCCGGCGGCGGAGAATATCGACAGCAGAGCGTTCATCGGCGAGCGCTGCGCTTTGCGCCGTCGTAACCTCGAGATAGCTGGCGACTCCGCCTTTATAGCGATTGTTGGAGAGATCAAGCGAATGTTCCGCCGCTGCTACTGCGCCCTCCTGAGTTTTCGCTTCGTCGCTCAAGATCCGCAGGGCCACCAGGTTATCTTCCACTTCTTGAAACGCCGTTAGGATGGTCTGGCGATAATCGGCCAGCGCCTGGTCGTAGCCGGCCTTGGCCTCCTCGGAAACCGCGCGGCGCCGGCCCACATCAAACGCCGTCACAACCGCCCCCGCGCCTGCCGTCAAAAAGCCGCTCGGTCCTTGAATCAGCGTAGTGATTGTCGTGCTTTCAAATCCGCCGGAACCAGTGAGGCCCACGATAGGAAAATATCCCGCCCGGGCGACGCCGATCTGGGCGTTGGCGGCCGCCACGCGTCGCTCGGCAGCCGCGATGTCGGGCCTGCGCTCGAGCAAATCTGAAGGCAGTCCCGGAGGAATCACAGGCGGCGCATTCGTCCAGGGCGCAAAGGAAATGCTGAAAGTAGAAGGCGGCTGCCCAATCAGTACGGCAATGGCATGTTCATTTTGCTGGCGCTGTATTTGTACGTCAATCGCCTGCGCCCTGGTCGTTTCTAGCTGTGTCTGCGCCTGGGCCACGTCCACCGCAGAAGCCACCCCGCCATGGTACCGGCTCTCAGTCAACTCCAAGGCCCTCTGGAACGAATCCACCGTGGATTTCAGCAACTGTTCTTCCGCATCCAGAGTGCGAAGTTCGAAATAATCAAAAGCCAGTTCGGCATGCAGGCTTAGACTCAACGATTCCAAATCGCCCGCGCTCGCCTGGGCATTGGCGCGCGCTTCTTCCACCGTTCGCCGTATCCGGCCAAATACATCCGCCTCGTAAGAGACGTCTACACTGGGAATGACCAGTTCGGTGATGTTATTGGGTGTTGCTGAACTGACCAATGGGCGGTTTTGTGACAAATGTTCGCGTGAACCCGAAGCGCCTGCGGTTATGGTTGGATAATAATCTGCACGGTTGAACCTCACCAGCGCCCGGGCCTGTTCGAATTGCGCCTGCGCCGCCTTCAGGTTCTGGTTCGAAACGGAAATTTGTTCTTCCAACTTGTTCAGTTGCGCATCTTGAAAGATCTCCCACCATTTGCCGCGGGCTATCTGGTCGTTGGGCTGGGCTGTCTTCCAGTCTGGAGGCACTTCCTTATATTCCGGCGGCGATTGCGTAGCGGGCTTTGAATAGCGCGGGCCTACCGCGCATCCGGAAAGAACAGACAAAGCCAAAATCAGCGCCAGGTTGATACGGTTGTTCACGTTCGGAATGCCCCGCTAAGGTGTTTCTGGTGCGCTGCCTGAAGGCTGAACGATGCGCACCGTCTGTCCATCTACCAGCGAGTCGGGAGGGTTCAGAATCACATTTTCATCTCCTGTCAGGCCGGCAACTACTTCTACATCGGTCCCGAAATCGTGGCCCAGCGTGATCGCTCTTAGCTCGACCTTCCCTTGGTCACCGACAATGCCCACCCTCAGGCCTTCTGAGCGGAACAGGAGTGTGTTGGCGGGAATCAAGAACGCCGAGGTCGCAGTTGGCAGTTTGAGATGAACCTCCGCGTAGGCCCCTGCCAATAGCGTCCCGGTAGGATTATTCACGGAAATCTCCACCAGCAAGGTGCGTGAGCTCGGATCGATCGCGTTTGCCGTGCGAACCAGCGTTCCCTCAAACCGCCGTCCCGGGAATTCAGCCAACACCAGATCAGCTTTCATTCCCGGTTTTGCCGCCTGCGAGTACGCTTGGGGAACGCTGACATAGACGCGTAGTTTGTCGGGCTGCACCATGTGAAAGAGCTCCGTGCGAGGGCCGCCGCTGCTGCCGGAATCGATCAGGGCGCCGATGTCAGTATTGCGCGCCGTGATCACTCCATCGAAGGGTGCGAAAATCTTTTGGAACGAAACCAGCTCCTGCAACCGCCTTAAATTAGCCTGCGCCGATTGAACGGTCGCCTGTTTGGCCGCATAATCACCAGCGGCATTGTCGGCATCCTGCTTGGAAACGGAGTCGGTTTTCAACAAATCCTGGTACCGGTCTGTCGTAATTTTCGAAAGATCTCGGTTTGCCTCTGCCGTTGCCAGGTCAGCTTTAGCCTGGTGAAATTGCTGGTCGACTTCAGGCGTGTCGATCTCCGCCAGGAGCTGGCCTTTCTTCACGTGCGCTCCAATGTCCACATACCATCTTTTGAGATAACCATTGGTCCGCGCGTAGATCGGAGCGTCCACATAGGCCTGAACATTCGCGGGTAGCACGATTTCCTGCGCGGGCGCAGAGTGCTTGGGATGCACCACGAGCACGGCGGGAATAGCAAGCTCCCTGGTTTCACGCGCCAGAGTTGCCCGAGCCTTCACCCGTGGCAGAATGCCGGAGAGAAAGAGCAGGGCCACTGTGAGAACCGCCAGCATCGCAATCCACCAGCGCCGCTTCGGGCGATTCTGCCCTTCCGGGGGCACGCTCGGTTCTGTCACGATGGTTCCGCGCTCCTGAACCGCATTTTCCTCTTCAACCTTCATGAGTGGCCTTAAAAATCGTCCATCATCAACCGCAAAACAATGTATGAGTGATGTCACCTATCGGTTGCCGGATTCAGCTTCCTCGCGTCTAGTCCGCAACTCGTGAAGAATGCTGAAGAAAACAGGCACAAAGAGCAAAGTAGCAACCGTCGCAAAGAGCAGGCCGCCAATCACTGCCCTGCCCAGTGGAGCATTTTCTTCGCCGCCTTCGCCCATTCCCAGCGCCATGGGCACCATGCCAATGATCATGGCAAGGGCCGTCATCAAGACCGGCCGAAAACGGGTGAACCCGGCCTGCAGCGCCGCTGAGACCGCGTCTTTGCCTTCGGCCATCTGTTCCTTCGCGAAGCTTACCACGAGAATGCTGTTGGCCGTGGCCACGCCCATACACATGATCGAACCGGTCAAGGCCGGGACGCTCAGCGTGGTATGCGTAACGAAGAGAAACCAGACAATTCCGGCCAGCGCCGCAGGCAGTGCCGAAATGATGATGAACGGATCCAGCCACGACTGAAAATTAACCACGATCAGCAGATAGACCAGAAGGATCGAGAACGCCAGGCCCGCAAGCAGCCCGATATAAGAGGAAATCATGGTCTGGATTTGGCCCCGCACGATGATGCGGGCGCCACGAGGCAGTTCTTTTTGACTTGCGGTTACGATCTTGTTGATATCGCGCGCCACTCCACCCAGGTCGCGGCCTTGCACCGAGCCAAAAATATCAATCACTGGCTGAATATCGTAATGCGAAACCACACCCATCCCCACGCCCCGTTGAATCGAAGCCAGGCTGGCCAGAATCTCCGGCCGCGCGCCGCTCGTTCCAGTGATGGGAATGTTTTCCAGGTCCTGAAGCGAGTCGACGCGATACTGAGGGGTTTGCGCTGCAATGGCATAGCTCACGCCGTTCTGCGGATCAAGCCAGAATGTGGGTGAGGTCTGGAAGCTGCCACTCAGCGAGACCAGAAGATTGGTCGCCACGTCGCGCTGGGTGAATCCGACCAGCTGCGCCTTGGTTCGGTCCACATCAACGTTAAAGTAGGGCTGATCGAATGGTTGTTGGATGCGCAAGTCAACCGCTCCATTCACATACTTCAGGCGCTGAAAAAGAGCGTCCGTGAAGCGGCGGTTCGCGGCCAGGTTGTAGCCGACTACCTGAATGTCGATCGGTGCTGGCAGGCCGAAGTTCAGAATCTGACTGACAATGTCCGCGGGCAGAAAGGCAAACATCACTCCGGGAAACTCCTGGGCCAGTTTCATTCGCAGATCGTGGACGTACTCTTCCGTGGGCCGGTGTTTGGGCGCCAGGCTCACCAGAATATCGGCGTCAGCGGTTCCGATCGGAGCCGAGTTGCTGTAGGAAAGATTGATCCCGCTGTAGGGCAGACCGATGTTATCGATGATGCTCTCGATCTGGTTTGGGGGAATTTGCTCGCGAATCGAGCGTTCGACAAGATCGCAAAGGCGCGCGGTCTCTTCGATCCGGGTCCCGCTGTGCGCGCGTAAGTGCAGCTTGAATTGACCGCTATCGACTGAGGGAAAGAAATCCTCGCCCAGCCACGGCACCACCAGAATAAGCGAGCCAACGCAAACCGCCAGAAATCCCCAGAGGAAAACTTTGCGGTGTTGCAGGCAAAGATCCAGAACCTCATGGTAGTGTTCGCGGAAGCGCTCGAATTTCTCCTCGAACGCAACCTGAAATCGCACCAGCGGATTTCTGCTGGAACCAGGAAGATGTCCCGCTTCCTGCTCATGCCCGCGCAAAAGATACCTGGCCATCGTGGGCACCAGGGTTCGCGAAAGCAGGTAAGAGGCCAGCATGGCGAACACTACGGCTTCAGCGAGAGGTACAAATAAATACCGGGCCACGCCGGTCAGAAAGAACATTGGCACAAACACGATGCAGATGGCCAGTGTGGAAACGAATGCCGGCACGGCGATCTGCTGGGCGCCGTCCAAAATGGCGCGCTGGATCTCTTTGCCCTGCGCGATATTGCGATTGATGTTCTCAATCTCGACCGTGGCGTCATCGACCAGAATGCCGACCGCCAGCGCCAGGCCGCCGAGGGTCATGATGTTAATGGTCTCGCCCAGAGCGCTCATGACGATGATCGAAGTCAGGATCGAAAGCGGGATGGAGACCGCGATGATGACAGTGCTGCGCCAACTCCCGAGGAAAATCAGAATCATGAGACCGGTCAGGCAGGCTGCAATGATGGCCTCGCGCAAGACGCCGTTAATCGATGCGCGAACGAAAATCGACTGGTCTGCCAGGTAATGGACATTGAGTTCAGGGGGAAGACCGCCGACGACCTGCGGCAGTAATGCCTTGATGCCGGCGATGATGTCCAGGGTGGAGGCATTCCCGCTTTTCAGCACGGTCAACAACACGGAACGCTGCCCATTCACGCGCACGATGTTCGTTTGAGGAGGATAGCCGTCGCGCACGTGAGCCACATCACCGATGTAAATCGTGGTGGCCCCCACTTTTTTGATCGGCAGCTGATTTAGTTCTGCCACCGTCTTGGGACTGCCGTTCAGCGAGACGTTGTATTCGTAGAGGCCGATCTTCGAGGTTCCCGATGGCAGGATCAGGTTCTGTGCACTGACCGCGTTCACAACATCCATGGGCGACAAGCCCTTGGATTGCAGCGCCGCCGTATCCAGGTCAACCTCTACCTGCCTTTGTTTGCCGCCGTAAGGCCAGGGAATGGCGCACCCGGGAATGGTCACCAGCCGGGTGCGAATGAAGTTCGCGCCGAAATCAAATAATTGCTGCTCGGAAAGCTTTTGTCCGGAAAGTGCAAGCTGAAGAATCGGCACGCTGGAAGCGCTATACGTGATGACGAGCGGCGGCGTGGTTCCCAACGGCAACTGCCGCAACTGGGTTTGAGAAATCGCTGTAACCTGAGCAATCGCTTTTTCGATATTAGCGTGCGGCTGAAAGAAGACTTTTACGACAGCAACACCATTGAGCGACTGAGACTCGATATGCTCAATGTCATCAACCAGCGTCGTGAGCGCACGCTCTGTGATCGAGACGATGCGGTTCGACATATCTTCCTGGCTCAGGCCACCGTAGTTCCAGATGATGCTAACGACCGGAATATTGATGTTGGGAAAGATGTCGGTTGGTGTGCGGTAAATGACGAGCGGCCCGAGAATTAGCAAGACCAGAGCAAGTACGACGAAGGTGTATGGCCGGCGCAGGGCCAGCGCAACAATCCACATGAAAGCACCCAGGAATCAGCACGGACAGAAGCGCAATCGGCGCAACAACCATCTTACGTTGGGCGGGGCAGTTGACGTCAACCACTCAAAGTACCGTCTCTGCCATGTATACAAAGCCTTGTTTTTCCGTAAGTTACAGCATGCGGCTTTAGATGAAATCATAAGCCCGGTGGCTGCGGGAAAATTTTCGGGCTTGGGCAGGGGCACGGGGCGAACTCACCGTGCCCTTCGATTTCGGAGTACCGCGGCGGCCATGCCTACTTCACCTGCAGCGACTCAATATACTTGCTCAAATTCGCAACGCGCTGATCTACTTCACTGTTATGACCTTCGCTCATGGAGCGGAACAACTGCCCCCAAATGGGCATCTCTCTTGTGCCGTGAGCCGGCACGTTGGAGTCGCCGCGAATGGCTGAGGCGACCTTCAGGGAGGGGTACTTTCCTCCGTTGTTCTTGGCAAGAACGCTTAGGTCGGCAGGGGGAACTTTTAGCGCATCGGCAGCAGGGCCATTGCCCTTGCCATCCACTCCGTGGCAAACCGCGCAATAGTTGGTATACATTTCCTTGCCCGAAGCCGGTGAAACACGCTTCATGGGAACATTTTCGATGGTTTTCTGGGCTGTTTCTTGCGCTTGCACCATCAGTGCGAAACCCGCCAGGACCATCATGATCTGAATGAGCTTTCTTACGAGCATGACATCCTCCTTTGCGAAGCTGCGACTTGCCACAAAATGACTAAAGCAAAACAGATTGTGAATGAATGCACTATTGCAGTCATTCTAGGAACTATGGTTCAGCAGGTTCTGTGATTATAGTCACAGGGGATGGTCATCGCGCGCTGGAAAAGGGCGCGGAAAATTTCCGCGCCCTGAAGCTGACGTACCCGTTACTGGTTGGATTGGTCGGTTTGCAACTTAGGCCGGCCCTCATTGGGGTTCGGCGTGACTGTTACCGTAAGTGGGGATTGCAAGGTGAAATTCAGCACCGTTTCCGAGGGCAGCTTGATTTGCTGTCCCTTCGTCGCAGCCTGTACGCCGCCACCCAATCCACCGCCGGCGGCAGCGCCGATAGCTGCTCCCTTGCCGCCTCCAGCGAGGGCCCCAATGATTGCCCCAATTCCCGCGCCCGCGCCGACCTTCTCCGCCGTGTTCTTCCCGCGGGAAGAGCCTTCGCGTTTGTACTGGTCGGTTTGGATGTTGTAGTGCTTCCCGCCCGCCGAAATCCGGTCTAGCTGTAGTATGAGCAGCGACTGACCGGCAAACTTGCCCGCGCTCTTCACATCAACGACATGACCTTCAACGTCATAGCCGGCTGGAATGGCCACATCCCCCTCGAGGGCCAGCGGCGAATTGAGGGTCGCGTGGAACGTTTGCCCCGGTTGACTGGTCTCCGAGTCGATTGTATCTACCAGACGCACCGCCAGTGTTGTGCCTGAAGGGATGGTGACCTTGGCAGGCGGAGGTGGCGGTGGTGGCGTCGCGGGTGCGACGTTTACGGGCGCAGGAGGCGCAGCGGCAGCCGTTTCCTCAGGCGTGGAAGCTGGCGGACTCATATCCATCGCAGCGGGTTTATGCCGCGGTTTTCGGACTTTGGCAGGGGCTGCCTTGGGAGGCGGTGGCGGTGGAGGCGTAGTTTCCGCCACTTGTTGCGCCGGTGCCGGAGGCGCGGCCACTTGCAGGTTATTCACAACCTGCTTTACCCCCTCGACGGAGGCGGCGTAGCGCGCCGCAGCATCGCGCTGAGCGTCACTGTCAACGGTGCCTGAAAGGGTCACCGTTCCTTTGTCTGCTTGCACGCCGAGCTGCTTGCCTTGCAACCCGGAATCGGCATTCATCTTGTCCTGAATTTCGCTGGTAATCTTCTGGTCGTTGGGTGCGGACTTCACGCATCCTCCCGCCAACGACAGGATTACAGCTAATGCGATCACGGAGACGTGCTTTGGCGTCTTCATGGTAATCACTCCTGAACATTAGGAATCTAAAAGTAGTTTAGATGCAGAATTGCGATTCGACTGAAGAAAATTCGGATTTTTATGGCGGGGCCGCACCACGATCACAACCGCAGGCAATAGCCCGGCGGCTGGCGCTGGAGCGGGAAAGGGCCGGGCTGGTTACGATTCCAGCTTAATTCTGGCGCAGAAACTTGTAATCGAGGATGGAGGCGGCCATGCTGAGGGACTGTTCTTTGGCCTCGCGGGTCTCGCGCGAGCGAATGATCCTTCCCTGGCATAAAACCGTGCTGTTTTTCTGGCCGGAGATCTCCTCGGGCATCTCGAATACCATTTCGACCAGCGTGTTGTCGGGAAACTGCTGCGGTCCGCGCAGCAAAACCCCTGACTGGCTTAGGTTTTCGATCGTCCCCTCGTGCCAGGTGCCCAGGTTCTTTACCCGATAGCGCAGCGGCGAGTGCAGCCTGAGCCTGCGCGCACGCGGGACCCACGTGGGCTTCTTGGAGTGCCGGCGGCGCGAGGGAGCGCTTCCGGCTTCGGCGATAGGCTCGACGCGTTCCGTGCGCCGCATCGTTTTCCAATCGTATTTGTACTCGGCAGCGCACAGTAAACACACTTGGTAGTAGTGGCCGTCGGCGGCGCGCCGAGGCCAGGAGAACTCGTGGGAGCAACGGCCTAACATGAGCACGTCCAATAACTTCTGGGGCATGATGGTGCTCCGGAAAGAATCACCGGAAAAGTCATCATCCAACGTTGCGCTCAACTTGGGTAGGTTACTTTCGTGTACGGCGTTCTGTGATGTTGCGGGAGTGGCTTTCGTGGTCGGGAAGATCGGCAAAGGAAATCCCAAAAGCCGCGTGTATCATGACGACTAAGGCAGTTTCTCTATCTCCCATGGCAGCAAATGCAACTCCGCAGCCACCCTATATCGAGTTTAAAGATGTCTGCAAATCGTTTGGCGAAAACCGCG
>Ga0335081_10007925_pt1 | contig 17001 bp, 19 predicted proteins | sample Lox_Sample_35_FD_206713 | JGI IMG/M metagenome (GOLD analysis project Ga0335081, IMG submission 206713) | Soil microbial communities from Loxahatchee National Wildlife Refuge, Florida, United States - Lox_Sample_3.5 | ecosystem: Environmental > Terrestrial > Soil > Wetlands | place: USA... | reverse complement strand
CGGCCATGCGCGCGCGCTCGAAGCGCTTCGCCGAGATTTTGCCGTCGCGAAAGAAGCGCTCGCTGATGCTGACGCAGCCCATCTGCAGGCTCTCGAGCTCGAGCGGCGTCAGCTCCTCGCCGATGATGACCTCGGTGCTGCCGCCGCCGATGTCGATGACCAGCCGCTTGCCCGGCTCGTTCGGCATGGTGTGCGCGACGCCCGAGTAGATCAGGCGCGCCTCTTCCATGCCGGCGATGATCTCGATCGGGTGGCCGAGCGCCTCACGCGCGCGCTCGAGAAATGCCTGCTTGCGGTGCGCCATGCGCAGCGCATTGGTGCCGACGACGCGCACGCTGTCGGCGTGCATGTCGCGCAGCCGCTGGCCGAAGCGCTCCAGGCAGGCGAGCGCACGCGCCGCGACCTCCTTGTCGATGCGGCCGTTCTCTTCGACCCCCGCGGCCAGGCGCACCATCTCGCGCAGGCGATCGATGATGACGAGCTGGCCGTGCGAGTAGCGCGCCACGACCATGTGGAAGCTGTTGCTCCCCAGGTCGACGGCGGCGAGGACGTCCGGGACCGGACGCAGAGCGGCGCGGACGGTGGATTTGGCTTCGGTGAGGCGTGCGCTGACGGCGTTTGGCACGCGCAAGCGCAAGTCTCAGGTCGCCGCGAAGGACGAGCCGCAGCCACAGGTGGTGGTTGCGTTCGGGTTGCGGATGACGAACTGTGCGCCTTCGAGGCCTTCGCGGTAGTCGATCTCGGCGCCCGACAGGTAATGCACGCTCATCGGATCGACGATCAGCTTCACCCCGAGATTCTCGATGCAGGTGTCGCCTTCCTGCAGCTGCTCATCGAACTCGAAGCCGTACTGCAGCCCCGAGCAGCCGCCGCCCTGCACGAACACGCGCAGCATCAGCTTCGGATTGCCCTCACCGCGGATCAGCTCGCCGACCTTGCGCGCGGCGGCGTCGGTAAACAGCAGCGCGGGCGCTGCGTCCTGCAGGGTCTCGATGGCGGTCATAATCTCCTTGAGGAGTGGAGTCTAGAAGCGCCGGGCGGGCGGGTCAAAGGCCCGTCTCAGGAAATGGGGCCGCGGCGGGCCGTTCTCAAGCCTTGGCCGCGGCCGCCGCGGGAGCTGCGGGCGCGATTCGCACCAGCTTCCCCATGATCTGCGCGCCGAGGGTCATCTCGATCACGCCGTAATACACATCGCCCTCGACGCGCGCCGTGGCGCCGAGCACCACGCGCTCCGCGCCGCGGATGTCGCCGCGCACCTGACCCTGGAGGATCACGTTCGGCACATCCACGGATCCCTCGATGGAGCCGGTCTCGCTCACCGAGAGTGTGGAGTCGGGGGCGGAGTCGGAGCGCACGTTGCCGGCGATCGCGCCGTCGAGGTGCATTCCGCCGAGGAACTCAATGTCGCCCTGCACGCGCACGCCCTTGCCGATCAGGGTGTCGATGCGCGGCTGTCGGGAATCGCGGCTGAACATGGGACCTCCGTGGCGCCTATTCTAAGGCGAGGCCTCGACGCTCCACAGGAAGGTCTGCGAGAGCGGCGTCACATCCCGGCGACTGGAATGCACCTCCACCACGAGGTGCGCGGGCTTGAAGCCCGCCGGCAGCGTCAGCTCCTGGTCGAAGTCCTGGAAATAGCGGAAATCGTAACGCAGGTCACGCTGCCGCCCGCCGGTCAGGGTGGCAAGATCCAGCGTCTTCTCGCCGCCGGCGAGCTCGCCGTCGACCGACAGCTCGAGGGTGCCGGCCGCCAGCGCCTCGGCACGCCCCGAACGCACCAGTGCCATGTGCACGACGAACGCGGACGGCTCGGGTTTCGCGCGGATGCGCAGGTCCTCGATCTTCACGCCGAGCGTCGCCGCGCCCTGCGCTACCACGCCGCGGTAGAAGGCGAGCTCCTGCGACTGCCGCTCGACCTGCGCCTGCAGGTCGCCGAGCGAGCGCGCCACTTCTGCCTGCTCGCGCGAGCGGCCGAGGCGGATGGTGTCGAGCTCGACCAGGCGGGTGCGCAGCTCGCGGTTGTCGTTCTGCAGGTGCTCGATCTTCACCTCCAGCTCGGTGCGCTGCTGCATGACCGCCTGGCGATCGTAGCCGGCGTTGTAACGGCCGAGCTCGTAGATCACGTACAGGCCGACGATGCCGATCAGAGTGATGAGGAGTCCGACCAGGATCCGTCGCAGCAGCGAGCGGCGCGGCACCACCGCATGTGTTCCACCACGCCTGCCGAAGATGGAGCCGATCCAGCTCACGATTCAGCGGGATGCGGGCGCGGTCGCCGGCCGGCCGCCACGCGCGGTGACCTTGTCCCACCACGGCGGCAGCGAGGGCGGCTTACCCTGCGGGAAGGCGAGCGCGGCCAGCTCGGTGAGCGCCCGCGCGTACACGGGGCGCTTGAAATAGATGACTTCGCGCACCGGCTCCCACCACGAGGCCCAGCGCCAGCGATCGAACTCCGGCTCGGCAGTGCGGCCGAAGTCGAAACGCACCTCGTCCGCCGTATGCCGCAGCAGGAACCAGCGCTGTTTCTGCCCGATGCACAGCGGCTGCTGGTTGCGGCGGACGTAGCGCGCCGGCAGACGATAGCGCAGCCACTGCTGCGTTGCACCGACCAGCTCGACCCGGTCGCGCCCGACGCCGATCTCCTCGTGGAGCTCGCGGTAAACGGCGTCCTCGGGCTCCTCCCCGATGCGCACTCCGCCCTGCGGAAACTGCCAGCCGCGGCCGCCGCTGCGCCGCCCGAGAAACACCTGGTCCTCGTGCAGCAGCACGATGCCGACGTTGGCGCGAAAACCGTCCGCGTCGATGACATCGCTCATGACCCAAAGAGTCTGCCACAAGGCGGACTCCGCAGTGAGCCTCGGCGATGTAGGCTAGCGCCCCATGGCCGCAAGTGTGCGCGAATCCACGCTGCCCCCACGGGCCGGAGTGTCCGAACGGGCCTCGCCGAAGAGCCTGGTCGTGCTGCTGGTGCTGGCGGCGGTGGTGTTCTGCGTGACGCTGCTCGTCGGCAGCTCGGGCGCGGGCGTGCGCGGCTCGCTGCTCGCGCTCCTGGGCGCGGGCGATGAGGCGACCCGCACGGTGCTCTACGAGGTACGCCTGCCGCGGGTGCTCGCGGCCTTCGGTGTCGGCAGCCTGCTCGCGCTCTCGGGCGTGCTGCTGCAGGCATTGTTCCGCAATCCGCTCGCCGACCCGTATGTGCTCGGCGTGTCGGGTGGCGCCGCGGTCGGTGCGCTGCTGGCGATGATGGCGGGTGCGGCGGCGCTCGCCGTGCAGTCCTCGGCCATCGGCGGGGCTCTCGCCGCCGTCGTCACCGTCTACCTCCTCGCGCGCAGCGGCGGCACGCCGCGGCTGCTCCTCACCGGGGTGGTGCTGGCGAGCGCCTGCGGCGCGCTGGTGAGCGTGCTGCTCGCGCTCGCCGACACCTCGCGCGTGCGCGGCATGGTCTTCTGGCTCGCCGGCGACCTCGAATGGGCGGTGACGCCCTGGGCGAGCGCGGGTGCGGCGCTGTTCGCGGTGGTTGCGGCGGTGCTGATCGCGCGGCCGCTCAACGTGCTCGCGGCGGGCGAGCTGCGCGCGCGCAGCGTCGGCCTCGCGCTCGAAGCGTGGCGCACGGTGCTGTTCATCGGCTGCGCGGCGCTCACGGCGATCGCGGTGGTGAGCGCGGGCACGGTCGGATTCGTCGGGCTCGTCACTCCGCACGCCGTGCGCCTCGCGCTGCGCACCTCGGACCACCGCATCGTCGCGCCGGCGGCAGCGCTCTCGGGCGGCATGCTGCTCGCGCTCGCCGACCTCGCGGCGCGCACCCTGGCGAGCCCGCGCCAGCTGCCGGTCGGCGCGATCATGGCCCTGGTCGGCGCGCCGCTGTTCGTCGTGCTGCTGCGGGGACGGAGCCGCTAGGGGCTGCTGAGCGGCGCGCCGCCTCTCAGGGACGTGCGGGCGCGGGGGCCGGTGCCGCGCCCGAGGAGTCGCCGTCGGGCAGCGGCACCTTCGGCACGCCGAACCTGCCCTCGAGGCGGCGCAGCTTCTCGAGGTCGATGGCGCCGACGATGTTCACCACCGTGAACTCGCGCGGCTCGCTCACGATGATCGCCAGCCCGTTCGCCTTGCCCTGGTCGACCGAGATGTAGATGTCCGCGTTGGTGTGGTCCTTTTCCTTGCGCACCTTGACGAGCGATTGCCATCCCGGCGCCGCCAGCTGCCGGCGCAGCGCCTCGACCTCGGCCGCCGGATAGGGCACAGCCTTATCGAAGGTGTAGCTGCGCACGTAGATGCCCTTGAGGCCCGCGATCAGCTGCTTCGCTCCGGCCTCCTCCGGGTCGCCGGGATCGAGGAAGCTCGCGGCCAGGCCGAGCAGGGAGGCGTCGAGCGAGACGTTGACGGATTCGCTGGCCTTGGCGGCGAGCGCCTCGAACTCCGGGAGCTTCAAGGGCGCCGCGGGCGCCGCCACGGCGAGGCGCGCTCCGAGGGCGGCGAGCGCTGCGAGCGTCACGATGCATTTACTGATGGGTGAGTTCATGGCTTCAGGCACCGGAGTCTGAGGAATTGGGAGCGGGCGGCGGCGCATTCACCATCCGGGATGCGAGATCGAGCTTGTCTCCCGTGACCCGCAGCGCCTCGATGAGCTGGCGGCGCGCCTCGAGCCCCTGCTCCGTGCGCCGCATCTGCTGCTGATGTGCGAGCAGCAGCGCCACCACGACCGAGGCGGCGAGCGCGAAGCCCCCCCAGCTCGCCGCGGCGCGCGCACGGAACGTGCGCACGTTACCCGGCCGCTCGGTCGCGATGCGTGCCATCACGCCGCCGGCGAAGCCCGCGCCCGGATCCACCGGGCGCAGCGCTGCGCGCAGTCTCTGCTCGAGTCCCAGATCGTCGTCGCGATTCATGTCCTGGTGGCTCATACGAGTGTCCGCTGCCCGCTCGGCAAGGGCTGCGGCGGCGCCGGGCGGTCGCCGCCGCCACCCGCGCCTGAGGCCGTGAGCGCCTCACGCAGCTGGGAGAGTGAGCGCTTGAGATGGCTCTTCACCGTGTTCACCGGCATCTTCAATGTCCTGCCGATCTCCACCGGATCCAGGTCCTCCTGGTATCTGAGGATGACGACCGCCCGGGCCGCGGGGGCCAGCTCCTCCAGCAGGCCGCGCAGGCGGTGCTCGAGGATCGGGTCGGCATCCGCGCTCTCACCCGCGACCAGCCCGGCCTCGGCGAGCGGCGTGGTCAGGTACCTGGGCTCACGGCGCATGCGGTCGATGGCCCGATGCATCGTCACCCGGCGCAGCCAGAACGCGAGGTGCTGCTCCGACGCGACGCGGCTCAAGCTGCGGTAGAGCTGCAGGAACACCTCCTGCGCCAGATCCTCGGCCTGGTGGCGGTCGGCGAGCATGCGCAGCGCCAGGCTGTACACCGAGCGCTGATGCCGGCGGACCAGCGTGCCGAAGGCGGCCGTGTCGCCGGAGATCGCCCGCGACAGCAGCTCGCCACTCGTACACGACTGGTCTCCGCTCACATGGCGCCCGTGGTTCCCGGGGCAAAGTGCCGCTGCAGCCGCGCCAGCTGATCGACGTCGATCGTGCCGACTATGTTGACGATCGTGAACTCGCGCGGCTGGCAGGCGATGACCGCGAGTCCCCTGACGACGTGATCCTCGAGCGTCACGTATACGTCGACGTCCTCGTGGTCGCGCTTGTGCTCCTCCACCAGGCGCGTCCAGCCGGGCTGCGCCAGCTGCGCGTGCAGCGCACCGAGGTCCGCCCGCGAGCAGGATTGATCCGTGTCGAACTTGTAGCTGCGGATCTGCACCGACTTCACCGCCTGCAGGGTCTTCTTGACCTCGGCGCTGTCCTTGTCTTCATCGTCCATGAGCCACGCCGCCAGGTGCAGCGGGAAGGCCCCGAGAGTGATGTCGACCGACTCCGTGGCGTGCTCCCTGAGGTCCGCGAGCGCCGGCAGCCGCAGCTCTGCCGTCTGCGAGCAGGCGATGAGAGGGAGCATCAGGGCCGCGGCGGCGGCCGCGAGGGTTCGGGTTTGGGTGCGCATGAGGGGTGGTCCGCGATTGGTGTACCTGCCCTTTAATACGCACCCCGGCAGCCCGGAGGGTGCAGGAACGGGTGCTCAGCTGACGATATTCGGCGAGGTCGCTACGCGATTGCGGCCGGCGCTCTTCGCCCGGTAGAGCGCGGCGTCGGCCTCGGCGATCAGCCGCTCGGCGAGCACCTTGTGATCGCGCACGCTCGGGCCGGGCCTGGCGACCGCGACCCCGATGGAGAGCGTCACCGTCTCGGTGGCACCGCCCACCGCGATCGCCTGCGAGCGCACCGCCCTGAGGACGCGCGCGGCGACCTTCTCCGCCTCCGCGACGTTCGCCTCCGACAGCACCATCGCGAACTCATCGCCGCCGAAACGCGCTCCGGTGTCGCTGATGCGCATCTCGTGGTCGATGCGCTGCGCCACCTCGCGCAGCACGGCATCGCCTGCGAGGTGGCCGTACTGGTCGTTGATGCGCTTGAAATGATCGACGTCGATCATGAGACAGGCGAGCGGCTGGCGCACGCGCTGCGCCCGCGCCAGCTCCTCGCGCAGCCGCGCGTGCAGATAGCGGCGGTTGTGGAAGCCGGTGAGGAAATCGGTGAAGCCGCTGCGCATCAGGCGCGCGCGGTTGACCGCGTTCTCGACGCAGATCGCGGCCACCAATCCTAAGTGTGCGAGGAAGTCGCTCGCCAGCTCCTGGGTGAAGCGGTTGGGATCGCTGCTCATGAACACCAGCACCCCGTCGAGCTCATCGTGCCGGCGCAGCGGCACCAGCGCGAGACTCGCGGCACGCACCTGCCCCGGCAGCAGCAGCTCGTGGTCCGCACGGCGATAGGGCCCGAGCCACGGGCGCTCGAGAGAAGCGAGCTGCGGCGCGACGGTGGTGAGCGCATCGACGAACACGACGCCGGCGAGCGGCTCGCGCTGCAGGTCGTCGCCCGAGATCAGATGGCGTATCTCGTGCTGCGGATCGTTGAGGATGAGCGTCACGCCCTCGAGCTGATACGAGCTGCGCAACCCGGTGATCAGCCGCTCGAACAGCTGCGGCAGCGATCCCGCGCGCAGCAGCTCGAGCTCGCGCGCCTGCGATTTGCGCAGCAGCGTGTCGTTGCGGCTGCCCTCCTCGGTGAGCGCCGTCAGGCGCGCCTTGAGCGAGCGATTCTCGCTCTCGAGCAGCGCGATGGTGTCCTCGGACGGCGTCCGGGGCAGCAGCTCGGTACTGGGTCGACGCATCTTGCCTACGGCTCCTCCATGCTCCTCAGGCACGGCGCTCCGTCGCCGTGCGCCGATCGTGCAGATAATCGCGCCCGCGGCGCATCAGCGCAACGAAAGTATCGTGGTCATGAGACAACACCGCGGTCCGCAGCCGCTCGACGGCCTGCGACAGGGCTTCCAGCGACTCGGCGCCGTAGTCGTTCAGGCTCTGGATTTCATAATACAGCTCGGGGCTATCCTCGGCGACGCGGCTCGCCACGTCGAGCTGCGCGTCGAAGGTGGTGCTCGACATCTTCGCGAGCCTGGGCGCGGCCTCGCCGCTCTCGGCGAGCGCGGTGAAGAAGGCGATGTTGAGGGCGTGCGACAGACCGAGCACATAGGCGATCAGCCGGTCGTGATCGTCGAGGCTCATGACCACCTGTTCGGCCATCGTGGACGCGAACAGCTCGCGCGCACGGCCGAGCGCGGTGGCATTCCCCAGATCGACGAAGATGACGTGGCGACCGGAGAGCAGCTCGGTGTCCGGCCCGAACATCGGGTGGACGGAGGTCACCCGGCAGCCGTGCGACTTGAGTGCCATGAGCCCCGCGCGCAGCGGCGACTTGAGCGACCCGACGTCGAAGATCACGCCCGGCGGCCTCCTGAGCGCCAGGTCGCGCAGGATGGCATCGGTAGCGCCGAGCGGCGTCGCGACCACGATGTAGTCGTGCTTGAGGTCGGTGCGGCGCCAGTCATCGACGTGCGCGATGCCGGCCGCGCCCGGCGCCGGATCGGCCACCTCGACCGCAAACCCCTGGCTGGCGAGAAAATTCACGAACCAGCCGCCCATCTTCCCGGCGCCGCCGATCACCAGCGCCCGCCGCCCGCTGCCGGCGCCGAGCGCCGCCACCGTCGCCTGCTCCTGTGTCGTGAGGGAGGAACGAATGAGGAGGCGCAGCATCTGCTCGGCGAGCGCCGGCGACACACCGCGCTCCTCGGCCATGGCGCGCACCCCGAGGATGACCTCGCGCTCGCGCTCGTAGTCGCGGGTCGAGCGGCCGGTGGCGCGCTTGACGCGCGCGACCTCCTCGCTCACGGCCTTGCGCTCGGCGATCAGCGCGATCAGCTGCCGGTCGATCTCGGTCACTCGCCGGCGCAGCTCCTCCAGCGTTACGGTCTCGGTGGTCATCGGTTGAGGCGCCCTGTGGGAGGGGATTCCGCCTCCTTTCTATCGGGGCGGGACGGGGGGTGCAAGGGCCGCGGCGCGCCGGGCCGGAGCTCCCGGGGACCGTCCTCAACCGGCAGCGACGGCGAGCACAGTCCGTGACACGCCGGGCACGGCGTCGAGCAGCTGCGCTGCGGGCACCGGATGGCTGAACAGATATCCCTGTGCATAGCGACAGCCGAGCGACTGCAGGACCGCGGCCTGCTGACGCTGCTCGATGCCTTCGGCGACGCTCTGCATGCCGAGATTCTCCACCAGCGTGACCGTGGCGTGAATCACCGCGAGCACGTCGGGATCGTCGCCGAGATCGCGCAGGAACGAGCGGTCGATCTTGACCGCGTGGAAGGGGAAGTCGCGCAGAAAGGCGAGCGAGGACGTGCCGGTGCCGAAGTCGTCCATGGCGAGGCGCACGCCGAAGGCCTCGAGCGCCTGCATCAGCTCGAGCGTGGCGCCCGCGTTGCGCATCACCTCGCGCTCGGTGATCTCCAGCTGCAGGCATCCGGGCGGCAAGCCGGTCGCATCGAGCACACTGCGGATGTGCTGCAGCAGACGCGGGCCGAGCGCCAGCTCGGCGAGCGAGACGTTGACGCTCACGGTCTCGGGCGCGCGCCGCGGGTCGCAGCGCCGCCACCCGGCCATGGTCGCACAGGCTTCGCGGACCACCCACTGGCCGAGTGCGACGATCAAGCCGCTCTCCTCCGCCACCGGGATGAATTCCGAGGGCGGAATGTCCCCGAGTGTCGGGTGCTGCCAGCGCAGCAGGGCCTCGGCCGACACCAGCCTCCCGGTCGCGAGGTCGACGATCGGCTGGAAGACGAGGCGCAGCTCCTCGCAGCCGATGGCGCGCCGCAGCTCCGACTCGATGGTGAGATTGCGCGCCAGCCGGGTGTGCATCGCCTCGTTGAACACGACGGCGCAGGCGCGCCCGCTGCGCTTGGCCTCGTACATCGCGACATCGGCGTTGCGCACCACGTCCTCCGCGGTCGCGCAGCGTTGTTCACTGGTCACGATGCCGATGCTTGCCGTGGCGTATACGTCGTTGCCGGAGATCTCGTAGGCCGGTGCCAGGTTGTTCAGCAGCCGCTCGGCGATGCGCGAGGCGTCGTCGGGACTCGACAGCTGGTTGATCAGGATCAGGAACTCATCGCCGCCGAAACGGCTGATCAGGGCGCCGCTGTCCTCCGGGTCATCGAGCTCGCGCGCGCGCAGGCTGTGGCGCAGGCGCTCCGCGATCCGCTGCAGCAGCTCATCGCCCGTGCGATGACCGAAGCTGTCGTTGACGAGCTTGAAGCGGTCGAAGTCGAGGAACAGTACCGCGTACGAGCGCTGCAGCCCGCTGCCGCAACGCTTCACCGCCCGCTCGAGCAGCTCCATGAAGCGCGCGCGGTTCGCGAGCCCGGTCAGCTTGTCGCGCGACGCGGCGTCGGCGAGCTCGCGCTCGAACGCCTTGCGCTGCGAGATGTCCTGGACGATCGACCAGATGACGTCGCGCCCGGAGCGATCCCGCATGCGCGTGCCGGAGAGCAGCACCGGGTAGATGCTGCCGTCCTTGCGCTTGTAGAGCTTCTCGTAAGGCCCGTAACGGGAGGTCTTTTCCAGCGCATCCAGCTGCTGTTGCTCCTCGCGCGAAAAGTCGGGCGGCGTCAGGTCCCAGTAGGTGAGCGCAAGCAGCTCCTGGCGCGCGTAGCCGGTAGGGCCCACCAGAGCGTCGTTGACCTCGAGGAAGCGCCCGGTGGCGAGATCGTTGAGCGCAATTCCAACCGGCGCGGACTCGAACAGCGAGCGCAGCTTCTGCTCACTCTCGCGCAACGCCTCCTCGACGGCTCTGCGCGCCGAGACGTCGAGATCGATTCCGGCCATGCGCAGCGGACTGCCGTCGGCGCCGGCTTCCAGCACGCGCCCCCGCGTCAGCACCCACAGCCAGTGGCCGCTGCGGTGGCGCATGCGCAGCTCCGCGACGAACATCCGGTCGGCGGAGGTCAGCGACAGCGTGATGGCCTCCTGCAGCGAGGCGCGGTCGTCGGGATGCATGCTCGCCTGCCACGCGGCGATGCTGAGGCGCAGCGACTCGCCCTCGTAGCCCAGCATCGCAGCGAGCGTCCGGTCAGCGGTAAAGGTATCCGCGCCGAGGTCGCATTCCCAGGTGCCGACCCGGCTGCCCTGGATGATGGTGTCCAGCCGCTCGCGCTCGGTCGCAAGCTGGGCGGCGGCGCTCGCGGCGCTCGCGGCCGACGCCGCCGCCGCCGCGGCGCTCAGCAGACTGCGCAGCCGCAAGCGGTAGAAGCCGAGACCCAGGATGACGATCATCAGGCCCGAGGGCGCGAGTCCCCCCAGCGCCCAGGCGCGCGCCGCCGCGAGCCGCGCCACGTAGCGCCGCGCATCGACGTCGACGCCCAGCGCGCCGAAGGTTTCACCGTTCGCGGCGACCAGCGGCGCCCACCCGGTCATGAAAGTGCCCCACTTGTCTCTCAAGGGGTAGGCGGTCGCATCCGCCGCGCCCGGGCGCCGACCGTCGCCGAGCGCCGCCTCCATGGAGGGGTCGTGCTCGAGATAAGGCTCCCAGACCTGCGCCTGATCCTCCACCCCGGTCTCGGTCGTAGAGCCGGGCTCGGCCGCATCGAGCACGAAGCGCACCACCGGGCCGTCGCGGACTACCGTATAGAGATCGTTCACCTCCGGGTTGGCCGCGCGGATGCGCCGCAACGGCTCGACGGCGCGCAGATACTCCGGCCCGTTGCGCTGCGCCGCTGAGCGGATCGCGCGGTGCAACGCCGGGTCGACGAGCACGGCGGAGGTGCGGGCGAGCACCGCGAGATGGTGCCGATAATCCTCGCGCAGCGAGCTGGTGGTCGTGACCCAAAGACCGAGGATGCCTGCGGTGACCACCGCGAGCGCCGCCAGCGATACGCCGAGCGCGCTGCGGCGTGCCTTGGCGCGCAGCAGCGCGGGCACGGCGGCCGATTCAGGAGCCGCTGGATTGCTCGAGGACACGATAGCACCCACCTCCGTGAGGGCTCAGCACGTTCCCTGTTAACGGCACCGGGGGCCGCGAGCCGCTATGGTTGGCAGCCTATGGCCATGATAAATGTGACGCACGTCACATCCGGAGCCTGCGTGCGTGTCCTTTAGTGGAACAGGAAATCGCCCCGCCGTCGAGCGCCAGCAGCTGCTGCGCGCGGCGCGCGTCCTCGGCCCGATGGCGGGTCCGGGTACGATGGCGGCGCAGCTGATGCGATTGCTGTGCGATCCGCACGCCAAGGTGAGCGAGATCGCCGCCGTGCTCACCACCGAGCCCGGGCTGTGCGCACGTGTGCTGCGGGTCGCGAATTCCTCCTTCTACGGCGTGACGCGCGAAGTCACGACCATCGACGGCGCGGTGCTGCTCCTCGGACTCGACGTGGTGCGGGGTATCGCCGCCGCCGCTTCCCTCGACCGGCTGTTGCTCACCGACGCCGACGCCACGGCGGCCGACGTCCCGGCCGTCATTCGGCATGCCCTGGCCAGCGCCGCGGCGGCGCAGCTGCTGGCAGGACTCGCTCGCCCCGGACTCGAGCCGGAGGCATTTCTCGGCGGGCTGCTGCACAACCTCGGCGTCCTGGTGCAGCTGCGTCTCGACCCCGCGGGCGTCCGGCGCATGCTCGAGCACCGCGCCGGCGACCGGGGGCACGGCATACGCGCCCTGGAGGCTCAACTCGGGGTCCCAGGGCACGAAGAATGCCTGGCGCTCGTGTTCGAGGAGTGGCAGCTCCCGGCTTCCGTGATCGCGCTCGCCCGCCACCACCACGAGCCTGCAGAGGCGCCCGAGGAGCACCGCGTGCTGACTGCGCTCGTCGGCGTCGGCGCGACTCTGGCGCTGCGTGCCGGGGCGACCTATCCGCTCGAGCCGGAGGCGGGCGCCTGCCCCGCTGGCGCGCTCGAGCTGCTCGGGCTCGGCCCGGAGTCGCTCGATGAAGTGCAGCGAGCGCTGCCAGCGTGGGTCGCCGCGCTGCGCAGTGCGCTGCATGGCTGAGCGAAAAGCTCTACCATCAAAACATGAGCGAGCACACGGAACTCCTCCCCGATCCCCTGCCCGCCGAGCCTCTCGCGGTCGTCGCGCGCTGGCTCGAGGAAGCGTTCGCCGCGGGACGCCAGCCCAATCCCAACGCGATGGTTCTGGCCACCGCGCGCCCCGACGGCCGGCCGGCGGCGCGCGTGGTGCTCTGCAAGGCCATCGAGCCCGTGCCCGGCTACGTCGTCTTCTATACCAACTACCACTCGAGCAAGGGGCGCCAGCTCGAGGAGAACCCGCGGGCAGCGGCGGTCATGCACTGGGACGCGTTGCAGCGCCAGGTGCGCATCGAAGGCCCGGTCACGCCGGCACCTGCCGAGGACAGCGACCGCTACTTCGCCACGCGCCCCTGGCAGAGCCGCCTCGGCGCCTGGGCGAGCGTGCAGAGCGAGCCGCTCGCCTCGCGCGGGCATCTGCTCGCGAAGGTGCAGGAAGCCGCGCAGCGTTTCGGCACGCCGATGCCCGGAACGCCTGCGGCGGAGCGGCCCGGCGACTACCGGATTCCGCGCCCGCCGCACTGGGGCGGCTACCGGCTGTGGGCGGAGAGCGCCGAGCTGTGGGTGGCAGGAGACGCGCGTATCCACGACCGCGCCCGCTGGACGCGTCAGCTCGAGCCGGCACCCGCCGCCGGCTTCACCGCCGGCCCGTGGCGGGCCACGCGGCTGCAGCCCTGATGCGCCGCCGTGAGCCGCCTGCGGCGCACGCCCTGCGCTGACGCTCCCTCGTGTGGCGCAGCATCCGCATTCTCTTCCTGCTGCTGATCCTCGGCGCGGTCTCGCTGCAGCAGTGGCTCGATCGGGTGCACACGCAGAGCTGGCGCGAGCCGCTCTGGGTGGGCGTCTACCCGCTGAACGGCGACGGCAGCCCGGCAGCGCAGCATTACATCGACGGACTCGCGGCAAAGGACTTCGCTCCCATCGGAGAGTTCTTCGCCCGCGAGGCGCACCGCTATGGCGTCCCGGTCGATGAGCCGGTGCACGTCGAGCTCTATCCGCAGGGCTCCGGGCTCCCGCCGGCGCTCGCACCCGGCGCCGGGCCACTCGGCATCGCCTGGTGGAGTCTCAAGCTGCGCTGGTATGCCGCCCACGCGAGCACCGTCCCCGGCCGCACGCCATCGCGCATCCGCATCTTCGTCCTCTATCACGATCCCGCGACGCTCGATCACATACCGGACTCGCACGGATTGCAGAAGGGGCTGGTCGGTGTGGTGCAAGCCTTCGCCGCGCGCGAGATGACCGGCAGCAACGACATCGTGATCGCCCACGAGCTGCTGCACACGCTCGGCGCGAGCGACAAGTACGATCTCGCCGATGATCAGCCGCTGTACCCCATCGGCTACGCCGACCCGGAGCAGCAGCCACGCTACCCGCAGCAGCGCGCCGAAATCATGGCGGGGCGCCGCCCGGTGAGCCCGCAGGAAGCCGAGATGCCTTCCAGCCTGCGCGCCGAGGTGGTGGGTCCGGCGACCGCCCTGGAGATCCGGTGGACGCACCCCTGAGAGACCCGGGCATCACGCGCGCTCGGCTCGCCGCGCGCGCGCTCAGCGTGCACGCCGGTGCGCGCGAGCTGGTGCGCGGGCTCGCGGTCGAGTTCCAGCCGGGCGAGGTGCTCGCGATCCTCGGGCGCAACGGCTCCGGCAAGACGCTCACGCTGCACACGCTCGCGGGCCTGCGCGCCCCGGCCGCCGGCGAGGTGACGCTCGATGGCGTGGCGCTCGCGCAGCTCGCACGCCGCGCCGTGGCGCTGCGGCTCGGACTCCTGCCGCAGGATCTCGAGGATGCCTTCGTCACCACGGCGATCGAGACCGTGCTCATCGGCCGCCATCCGCACCTCGCGCTCTGGCAGTGGGAGAGCGCCGAGGACGAGCGCCTGGCGCATGCGGCACTCGCCGCGGTCGATATGGCCGAATGCGCCGCGCGCCGCACCGACACGCTCTCCGGCGGCGAGCAGCGCCGGGTCGCGGTCGCGGCGCTGCTCGCGCAGCAACCGGGCATCTTTCTCCTCGATGAGCCCACCAATCACCTCGACCCCCATCACCAGCTGGTGGTGCTGGGGCTGTTCCGCGAGCTGGCGCGCTCGGGCCGCACCGTGATCACGACGCTCCACGACCCGACGCTCGCGGCGCGTTTCGCCGACCGGGTGCTGCTGCTGCACGGCGACGGCCGCTGGACGCTCGGCCCGGTCAGCGATGCACTCACCGCCGCGACTCTGAGCGAGCTCTATCTCGCCCCGATGATGGAGCTCGACAAGGACGGCCGCCGGGTATTCGTCAGCGCCTAGTCAACCGGCAAGCGCCGCGAGCACCTGCGCGTGCAGCGCGCCGTTGGTGGCGAGCACGCTCGTCGTGCCGAGACCGACCTCGTTGCCCTCGAGATCGGTGAAGGTGCCGCCCGCCTCGCGCACGATGACGCTAAGCGCGGCGATGTCGAGGATGTTGACGTTGGCTTCGATCACGATCTCGAGCGCGCCGCGTGCCAGCAGGTGGTAGTGCACGAAGTCGCCATAGCCGCGGCTGTAGCCGGCGCGGGCGATGAGCTCGCCCAGGCGCTGCCAGCGCGGCGTGCCGATCGCGCTCTTCAGGTTCCCGGTGGAGATCGCGGCCTCGGCGAGCGCTGCGACCCTGCTCACGCGGATCGGGCGCTCGTTGAGGAACGCGCCTGCCCCCTCCTCGGCCCAGGCGAGCTCGCCGTACACCGGGGCGCTCGACACGCCGAGCACCAGTCTGCCGCCGCGCAGCAGCGCGATCTGCGTGGAGAAGAACGGGATCTCGCGCACGAACGCCTTGGTGCCATCGATCGGATCGACGAGCCAGACGTTGTCCGACTGCATCGCGTGCTGGCCGGTCTCCTCGCCGTAGAAGCCGTAGTCGGGGAAGCGCTCGATGAGCGTGGCGCGGATCGCCTCCTCGGACAACACGTCCGCCTCGGTCACCGGGGAGGCATCGGGCTTCAGGCGCACCCCGGGGCTCTTGCGGTAGTAGGCGCGGATCACCTCGCTCGCGGCGCGCGCGGCAGCGAGTGCGGCCTGCAGTTCTTTGGACGCCATATGGCTTAGGATACGACCAATGGGAAACCGCCTGAGCAGGATCTACACGCGTACCGGCGATGACGGCACCACCGGCCTCGGCAATGGCAGCCGCGTGCCGAAGGACAGCGCGCGGGTCGAGGCCTACGGCACGGTGGACGAGCTCAACAGCGCGCTCGGGGTGCTGCTCGCGGTCGCGGGTCTGCCGCAGGCGGTCAGCACCTGTCTCACCGAGGTGCAGCACGAGCTCTTCGACCTGGGCGGCGAGCTGTGCATCCCCGGCCACCAGGCGATCACCGCCGAGCACGTCACGCGCCTCGAGCAGGCGCTCGATGGCTTCAACGAGAAGCTGCCGGCACTCAAGGAATTCATCCTGCCGGGCGGGGGACCCGCGGCCGCCGCCTGCCACCTGGCACGCACCGTGGCGCGCCGCGCCGAGCGGCGCGCGTGCACGCTGGCGCGCAACGACGAGGTGAGCCCCGAGGTCCTCAAGTATCTCAACCGGCTGTCGGATCTGCTGTTCGTGATGGCGCGCGTACTGGCGCGGCACGAGCGCGGCGCCGAGGTGTTGTGGCGCCACCAGCGCGGTAAGTGAGCCCGAGGGCAGCGCCTCCGGGACGGCCGGCTCAGCGGGGCGCGGTGCGCTCCTCGACCGCCAGGCGCAGCCGGCGCCAGTTGAAGATCGGCCCCGGGTCGGTCTTGCGCTCGGGCGCAATGTCGCTGTGGCCGACGACGTGCTCGGGTCCGAGCGAGGGGTAGGCGTCGAACAACGCCGCCGCGAGCGTCGCCAGCTGCTCGTACTGCGCATCCGTGTAGGGAGTCTCGTCAGTCCCCTCGAGCTCGACGCCGATCGAGAAGTCGTTGCAGCGCGCGCGGCCGTCGTACTCGGATTCGCCGGCGTGCCAGGCGCGCTCGCCGAAGGGCACGTACTGCACGATCTCGCCGTCGCGGCGGATGAGCGCGTGCGCCGAGACGCGCGCACCCACGAGCGCGCGAAAGTAGGGATGCGCCCCGGCAGGCAGCGTGCCGGTGAACAGCCGGTCGATCCACGGGCCGCCGAACTCTCCGGGCGGCAGACTGATGCCGTGCACCACCAGGAGGTCCGGCTTCACGCCGGCGGGGCGCGCGTCGTAATGCGGGGACAACACCTGGCGGACGCCGGCGAGCAGCCCCGTCGCAGGATCGATCTTGAGTGTAGCCATCGCGCGGCGCCGATCATGCCACAATCGCCGTCATGACGGCCGACACCTCCCCCGCCGCGCGCAACGCGCCTTACGTACGGCGCGACCTCGCGCACGTGTGGCACCCGTGCACGCAGATGCAGGATCACGAGGCGCTCGTGCCGCTGATCCCGATCCGCTCGGGCAGCGGCGCCTGGCTGGAGGACTATGCCGGCCAGCGCTATCTCGACGCGGTGAGCTCCTGGTGGGTCAATCTCTTCGGCCACTCGAATCCGCGCATCAACGCCGCGGTGCGCGCACAGCTCGACAGC
>Ga0335081_10007924_pt1 | contig 17003 bp, 14 predicted proteins | sample Lox_Sample_35_FD_206713 | JGI IMG/M metagenome (GOLD analysis project Ga0335081, IMG submission 206713) | Soil microbial communities from Loxahatchee National Wildlife Refuge, Florida, United States - Lox_Sample_3.5 | ecosystem: Environmental > Terrestrial > Soil > Wetlands | place: USA... | reverse complement strand
GATCGATTTCGCGGCCGGGCTCGAAGGCCTGGCGCTCGGCAAGCTGAAGATCGGCTTCCTGCCCGACATGCGGGCCGGGCTGCCGGTGAACGCCGAAGTGCGCGCCGCCGCGGCGGCGGGGGCAAAGGCGCTCGAGCGCGCCGGCTGCGCGGTGGAGGAAATGCAAAGCTTTCTCACCCCCGAAATGCTCGACGGAATGTGCCGCTTCTTCGAGGCGCGCTCGTACAACGACTACGTCCAGCTGCCGCCCGCGAAGCAGGCGAAGGTGCTGCCGTTCATCGCCGAATGGTGCAGCTGGCGCGCCAAGAGCTTCAGCGGGCGCGAGGTGATCGATGCCTACGGCCAGGTGATGGCGATGCGCGAAGCCGCAGTCGCGGCCTGCCGGCCCTTCGACTTCGTCCTTTCCCCGGTCTCGCCCATCCTGCCTTACGAGGCCGAAAGCCCGGCTCCCGGCAACGACCCGCACGACGCGCTGCCGCATATCGCGTTCACCGTGCCGTACAACATGTCCGAGCAGCCCGCCGCGTCGCTCAACTGGAGCTTCAGCGCCGACGGCCTGCCGATCGGCGTGCAGCTGATCGGGCGCCGCTTCGACGACCTCGGCGTGCTGCGCCTCGCGCACGCGCTCGAGGCCCTGCGCCCGGCGCAGAAGGCCTGGCCCGAACTTCTCTAGCCGGCGTAGGCGGGCCCGAGCGGGCGCAGGCGCAGGCCTTTGCGCAGCTTGGTCCAGCCGAACTCGGACGGGTCGGCAAGCGCCGGGCCGGGCGCCTTGACCACCAGGATCTCGCGCGCGATCGGCTCGAAGTCGGCGCGGAAGTGGACCGAGCTCTTGAGGCCCAGGATGCGCTCGCGGCGCGGCTCGAGGCCGAGGTGGCGGAACATCTCCTGGTCGGCGGCCTGCACCTTCCTCGAGGCGAGCGCGACGCGCACCCCCGGCGCGGCGCGGCTCCTGAGCAGCGCCATCGGCCCCAGCGTCATGCGAAAGCCCTTGAACATCGGCCCGGTGCAGGTGAAGTTGCCGTCGGCCAGCCGCTCGACCGTGAACTCGCCGGCGAACGGGGCGTCCCCGGCAACGCGCGACTTGCCGCCGAGCGAGAAGGCGAGCGTCGCGCCCTGCCCCGCCTCGTGCGCGCGCTTGGCCGCGGCGGCGTCGATCAGCAGGCCGAGCGCCGCCTCGGGCGCGTTCTGCCGCACCAGCGCCGCGAGCAGCCCGGTGGTGTCGCCGTTGCCGCCCGCGCCGGGGTTGTCCTGGGTGTCGGCCAGCACCACCGGCGCGCCCGGCTCGCCGATGCTGCGCGCGCGCCGCACCGCGTCGTCCGGCGCGTGCAGCTCGAGCGCGAACTCGCGCTCCGCGCCGGCCACCGCCTCGCGCAGGCGCTCGACCGCGGCGCCGACCGCGCGCGCATCGCCGCCGTAGCCGAACACCGCCATGCCGCACTCCTCGAAATCCGCCATCGGAAAGCCGGGCGTGAACGACAGCACCACGTCGTAGACGTTCTCCAGCTCGCCCAGCGCGCGGTAAAGGCCGCGGCAGGGCTCGATGAACGAGGACTGCGAGGGCAGCCCGGTGAGGAAGTCGAGCGTGTGGGAGGCCGAGGCGAGCCGCGCGCCGGTCCTGAGCATGCGATCGAGCAGGCGCGCGGCGCGCGCGCCGGTGTCGGCCATGTCGACGTGAGGATAGGTGCGGTAGGCGACCAGCGCGTCGGCGCGCTCGAGCATGGCGCGCGTCAGGTTGCAGTGCAGGTCGAGGCTGGCGGCGATCGGCACACGCGGGCCGACCAGCTCGCGCACGCGGCGCAGGATCTCTCCTTCGCCGTCGTCGTGGTCTTCGGTCACCATCGCGCCGTGCAGGTCGAGGTAGACGCCGTCCACCGGCAGCGCCGCCTTGAGGTTCTCGGCCAGGCCGCCGAGGATGCGCTCGAAGGCGTCGCGGGTGACGTGCGCCGACGGGCTGGCGGCCGCCCAGGCCGTTCCGAGCAGCCGGTGGCCCAGCCCGCGCAGGGCCTGGATCGCCCCCGCGGCCGGGATGTTGGCGCCTTCGACCGCCTCGAACAGCGCCTCGCCGTACTTGACCCCGGGCCAGCCGCCGCCGGCCTCGAACGCGGCGTAGTCGGCGCGCGAGGGCGCGAAGGTGTTGGTCTCGTGCTGAAAGCCGCCGACCGCGATGCGTGCCATGGGGATCCTTACAGGTTGCCGCTGGATGCTTGCTGGGGCGTAAGCGTTCAATTATCGTGTCAGGCGCTGCCATTCAGGGAGACCCAAATGATCTCATTTCGCAGAATCGCCGTGCTCGCCGCCGCGTTCGCCGCCGTCGGCGCCTCGGCGGGCGCCTTGGCGCAGGACAAGGTGCTGCGCGTGGTGACGCACTCCAACCTGTCGATTCTGGATCCGATCTGGACCACCGCCTACATGAGCCGCAATCACGGCTACATGATCTACGACACCCTGTTCGGCACCGATGCCAAGGCGCGCGTGCGGCCGCAGATGGTCGACACCTGGAAGATGTCCAAGGACGGCAAGACCTGGACCTTCAAGCTGCGCAAAGGCCTGGCGTTTCACGACGGCGCGCCGGTGACCAGCGAGGACGTGACGGCGTCGCTCAAGCGCTGGGGGGCGCGCGACGCCATGGGCCAGCAGCTGATGAGCTTCGTCGAGGCGATGGAAACGCCGGCGCCGGACACCTTCGTGCTCAAGCTGAAGGAGCCCTGCGGCTTCGTGCTCGAGGCCCTGGGCAAGCCGTCCTCGAACGTGCCGTTCATCATGCCCAAGCGGGTCGCCGAAACCGACCCGTTCAAGCAGATCGACGACTACACCGGGTCCGGGCCCTACATCTTCAAGAAGGACGAGTTCAAGCCGGGCGACAAGGCGGTGTACGTCAAGAACACCAAGTACGTGCCGCGCAAGGAGCCCGCCTCGGGAACGGCCGGCGGCAAGCGCGTGTACGTCGACCGGGTCGAGTTCAACCTCGCATTGCGCGACGCGCAGGCGCAGGTAAACGCGCTGGCCAAGGGCGAGGTCGACATCCTCGAGCGCCCGGCGTTCGAGAGCTACGCGCAGCTCAAGGACGCCAAAGGGGTCGAGCTGGTGAACCGCGACCCGACCGGCTTTCAGTACATGTGCCGCTTCAACGCGCTGTACCCGCCGTTCGACAACGCCAAGGTGCGGCGCGCGGCGCTGGCGTCGTTCCGCCAGGAAGCCTTCCTCCAGGCGCAGGTCGGGATCAAGGAGTACTACCACAGCTGCCCGTCGATGTTCACCTGCGGCACGCCCTACGCCAGCACCGCCGGCAGCGAGATCATGGCCAAGTCCAACATGAAGAAGGCGCGTGAGCTGCTCAAGGCATCGGGCTACGACGGCACGCCGGTGGTGCTGATGAAGCCGACCGACCTGGCGGCGATCCAGAAGCTGCCCGACGTCGCGGCGCAGCTCATGCGCCAGGCGGGCTTCAAGGTCGACCTGCAGGCGATGGACTGGCAGACGCTGGTGTCGCGTCGCGCCAAGAAGGACCCGCCGTCGCAGGGCGGCTGGAACATGTTCTGCACCGCCTGGGTGGCGCCCGACATCTGGAGCCCGCTCAACAACGCCGCGCTCGACACCAAGGGCCGCAAGGCGTCGTGGTTCGGCTGGCCCGACGATCCCAAGATCGAGCAGCTCAAGGCGCAGTTCGCGCGCGAGCTCGATCTCGGCAAGCGCAAGAAGCTCGCGGCCGAGATCCAGGCCGAGGCCTTCGCCTACGGCACGCACGCGCCGCTGGGCGAATACATCAACCCGGTCGCGGTGCGCAAGGGCATCACCGGTCTGGTGATCGGGCCGGGGGACTTCTACTGGAACGTGAAGAAGAACTGAGCCGTTGCGCTAGCATGGCGGCTCCGGGGTGATCCCCGGGGCCGCTTTTTTTTTTCGAGCCACCGTGTTCAAGTTCATCGCCCGGCGCCTGCTCGCGACGATCCCCGTGCTGGTGATCGTCGCGGTGCTGGTGTTCCTGCTGCTGCGGCTCACCCCGGGCGACCCGGCCGCGATCCTCGCCGGCGACGCCGCGAGCCCCGACCAGATTGCGCAGATCCGCGTCAGCCTGGGGCTGGAGCGGCCGATCATCGTGCAGTTCGGGATCTGGGTCTCGCACCTGCTGCACGGCAACCTGGGCGAGTCGTTCTACTTCAAGATCAAGGTTACCGACCTGATCGCGCAGCGGCTCGAGCCGACGCTCGCGCTCGCCAGCTTCACCATCGTCATCGCGGTTCTGCTCGCCGTGCCGCTCGGGGTCGTCGCGGCCTGGCGCTTCGGCGGCTGGTTCGACCGCGCGCTGATGGGTTTTTCGGTGCTCGGCTTCTCGATCCCGGTGTTCGTGCTGGCCTACATCCTCATATGGATCGTCTCGCTCAAGCTCGGCTGGCTCCCGGTGCAGGGCTACAGGCGCCTCGCCGACGGCTTGTGGCCCTTCCTGCGCCATCTGATCCTGCCCTCGATCACCCTTTCGGTGATCTACATCGCGCTGATCGCGCGCGTGACCCGCGCCTCGGTGATCGACGCGCTGGGCGAGGACTACATCCGCACCGCGCGCGCCAAGGGGCTGCCCGAGTCGCGCGTGCTGATCGCGCACGCGCTCGCCAACGCCGCGGTGCCGATCGTCACCGTGATCGGGATCGGGGTGGCGCTGCTGATCGGCGGCGTGGTGGTGACCGAGTCGGTGTACGCGATCCCCGGCCTGGGGCGCCTGACCGTGGACGCGGTGCTGGCGCGCGACTTCCCGACCGTGCAGGGCGTGATCCTGTTCTTCTCCTTCGTCTACGTGCTGGTCAACCTGTTGGTCGACCTGTCGTACGTGATGTTCGATCCGCGCATCCGCTACTGATGGACGCCGACACCCTCCCGGTCGAAGCCGCGGACGTGCGCCGCCACGAGTCGGCCTGGCGCCGGCTACGGCGCAACTGGTCGGTGCGCATCGGCGCCGCGGTGCTCGCGCTGATGGTCGCCGTGGCGCTTGCCGCGCCCTACCTGGGCACCGTCGACCCGACGCTGTTCGACGCCGACAGCCGCGACCTGCGGCCCGGAATGATGGGCAAGATCACGACGCTCGATGGCGACACCATCCCGCACCGCTTCCTCATGGGTTCGGACTCGTTCGGGCGCGACATCTACAGCCGGGTGATCTACGGCACGCGGGTATCGCTAAGCGTCGGGCTGCTGGCGGCGCTGCTCGCGCTCGCCTTTGGCATCGTCGCCGGGCTCGGCGCGGGCTACCTGCGCTGGCTGGACGGCGTGCTGATGCGCTTCATGGACGGGCTGATGGCGATTCCCGGCATCCTGGTGGCGATCGCGCTGGTGGCGTTGTGGCGCGGCAGCCTGACCACGGTCGTGGTCGCGATCGCGATCCCGGAGATCCCGCGCGTCACGCGCCTGGTGCGCTCGCTGGTGCTGTCGATCCGCGAGGAGCCCTACGTCGAAGCGGCGGTCTCGCTCGGCACCCGGACCTGGAAGATCATGTTCGGCCACATCCTGCCCAACACCATCGCACCGCTGATCGTGCAGGGCACCTACATCTGCGCCTCGGCGATCCTGCTGGAGGCGATCCTGTCGTTCCTCGGCGTCGGCCTGCCGCCCGACATCCCGACCTGGGGCAACATCATGGCCGAGGGCCGGGTCCAGTTCAACGAGTACCCGCACAACGTGTTCTTTCCCGGCCTGTTCCTCGCCGTCACGGTGCTCGCGGTCAACATCCTCGGCGACGGCCTGCGCGACACGCTCGATCCCAAGATGGCGAGGCGCATGTGAGCGCGGTGCTCGAGGTGCGCGAGCTGTCGGTGGCGCTGCCCCCGGGCGGTGACCGCCGGCGCGCCGTCGAGCACGTCTCGTTTAGCGTCGAGCGCGGCGAGATCGTCTGCCTGGTGGGCGAGTCGGGCTCGGGCAAGTCGGTGATCGCCCAGGCCCTGATGGGCCTGCTGCCGCCGTCGCTGCCGGTCACCGGCGGCAGCGTCCTGCTCGAGGGCGAGGACGTGGTGACGCTCGGCCCGCAGCGCCTGCGCGAGCTGCGCGCGACGCGCATGTCGATGGTGTTTCAGGAGCCGATGACCGCGCTCAACCCGGTCATGACCTGCGGCGCGCAGATCGACGAGGTGCTGCGCCAGCACACGCGCCTCGCGAAGAGCGAGCGGAGGGCGAAGATCCTCGACATCGTGCGCGAGGTCGCGCTGCCCGATCCCGAGCGCATCGTCGCCTCGTATCCGCACCAGCTCTCGGGCGGCCAGCGTCAGCGCATCGTGATCGCAATGGCGCTGGTGCTCGAGCCCGTGCTGCTGATCGCCGACGAGCCGACCACCGCGCTCGATGTCACCACGCAGGCACAAATTCTCAAGCTGATCCAGGAGCTCCAGGCGCGCCACGGCATGGGGGTGCTGTTCATCACCCACGACTTCGGCGTCGTGGCCGAAATCGCGCACCGCGTCGCGGTCCTGCGCCTGGGCGAGATGGTCGAGCTGGGGCCCAAGAACGAGGTGCTGACGCGGCCGCAGCACTTCTACACCCGGATGCTGATCGGCGCGGTGCCGAAGGTCCACCCTCATGGGCGCAGCGCCGACCCCTTCGCGCCGCTGGTGCTCGAGACGCGCGGCCTGTCCAAGACCTATGTCGACCGCGGCTGGTTCTCGGGACGCCGCGAGGTGCATGCAGCCGAAGACGTCACGCTCGAGATCCGGCGCGGCCAGACGCTCGGCATCGTGGGCGAGTCGGGGTCGGGCAAGTCGACCGTGGCGCGCTGCATCGTGCGCCTGATCGACCCGAGCGGCGGCGAGATCCGGCTCGGCGGCGAGGACATCGCCACCCGCTCGCGCGCCGCGCTGCGCCCGCTGCGGCGCAAGGTCCAGATCGTGTTCCAAGACCCGTACCGCTCGCTCAACCCGCGCCGCACGGTGGGCGAGGCGATCATCGAGGGACCGCGCAATTACGGCCTGTCGCGGCGCGCAGCGCTCGAGCGCGCTCGGCACCTCATGGAGCTGGTGCGCATGGACCCCGGCGTGCTCAACCGCTACCCGCACCAGTTCTCGGGCGGGCAGCGCCAGCGCATCTGCATCGCGCGCGCCCTCGCCATGGAGCCGGAGCTGCTGGTCGCCGACGAGGCGGTCTCCGCGCTTGACGTCTCGGTCCAGGCGCAGGTGCTGGCGCTGTTCGAGGAGATCCGCACGCGGCTGAACCTGGCGATGCTGTTCATTACCCACGATCTGCGCGTCGCAGCGCAGGTGTGCGACCATGTCGCGGTCATGTCGCACGGCCGAATCGTCGAACAGGGCCCCGCGCTGCAGCTCTTCGGCAGCCCGCGGCACGAGTACACCCGCGCGCTGTTCGCGTCCGCGCCGGGGCGCCAATTCGCCTTCGGCGCGGGCTGATCTCATATACTTCTCGGCTATGCGCTCTCTTGCCATTGATTTGCTGCGCGTTCTTACCGCCAACGGCCCGCGCTCCGCGCGCGAGCTCGCCGCGGCCTGCGACGCACGCGTGGCCGAGGTGGAGCGCCGTCTCGCGCGGCTCGAGCACACGGGCTTCGTGACGCGCGAGAACGGCGCCGTGCGTCTCGTCGCGGCGTTCGATTTCCTCGATGCGGCGCGCATCGCGCGCGGCCTCGGCCCCCGCGCTGCGGGCCTTCGCATCGACGTGGTTGACGCCTGCCTGTCGACCAGCTCCGACCTGCTGGCCCAGGCGGCGGCGCCCGGTGCGCGCCTGCTGCTCGCGGAGGAGCAGCTCGCCGGACGAGGTAGGCGCGGCCGGCGCTGGCTGTCGTGCGTCGGCGCGGCGCTGACGATGTCGCTGCGGCGCGGTTTCAGCTGCGCCCCGCGCGAGCTCGCTGCGCTGCCGCTGGCGGCGGGCGTCGCCGCGGTGCGCGCCCTGCGCGCCCTCGGCGCGGCCGACGCGGCGCTCAAGTGGCCCAACGACCTGCTGGTGCGCGGCGCCAAGATCGGCGGCATTCTGATCGAGACCCGGCTGCACGGCCGCGAGCTGATCGCGGTCACCGGGGTCGGCATCAATTGCCGCACCACGCCGGGCCTCGAAGCGCGCCTGCGGCGGCGCATCGCGGCGCTGCAGGAATTCATCAACCCGCCGCCTTCACGCAATGCGATCGCTGCCCGGGTCGCGGGCGAGCTGCTCGCCGCGTTCCAGGCTTTCGACGCGCACGGCCTGGCGGCGTTCAAGCAGGAATGGGAAGCGATGCACGCCTACGCCGGTCAGCGCCTGCGGGTGCGGCTCGCCGACGGCCGCGTGCTGGCGGGCGTGGCGGACGGCCTGGCCGAGGACGGCGGTCTGCGCCTGCGCACCCGGGCCGGTACGCGGGCGATCCGCAGCGGGCGGGTGGTTTCGGCGAGAGCCGCATGATCCTCGCCATCGACGCCGGGAACTCGCGCGTGAAGTGGGGCTGGCACGACGGCCGCCGCTGGGCCAACCTGGCGACCGTCTCGCTGATCGAGTTCGCCGCCGCGAGCCACGACATCAATCCCTTCGCCGCAACGCACGAGGAGCCGGAACGGATCGTCATCTCCAACGTGGCCGGCGACGGCGCGCACGAGCTGCTGGTGAACTGGACCAGCATCTTCGAGGCCGAGCCTCTGTGGCTGCGCGGGGAGGCCGAGCGCTGCGGGGTGCGCAACCGCTACGACGAGCCGCAGAGGCTGGGCTCGGACCGCTGGGCGGCGCTGGTCGCCGCGCGCGCGCTGCAGCAAGGCTCCTGCCTGGTGGTGAACGCGGGCACCGCGACCACCGCGGACATGCTCTCGGCGCAGGGGGAATTCCTCGGCGGGATCATCTTACCGGGGGTCGAGCTGATGCGCTTCGTGCTGCACGAGCACACCGGGCGGCTGCCGATCCAGGAGGGCAAATTCAGCGACACGCCGCGCAACACGCTGGACGCGATCGAGACCGGCTGCCGCCATGCGCAGGCGGGCGCCGTCGAGCGCATGTTCCGCAAGATGGGGCAGGGCACGGTCTGCCTGGTCGGCGGCGGCGCCGGGCGCGCGCTGATCGAGCAGCTGGATGTTCCCGCCCGCTACGTCGAAAACCTGGTGCTCGAGGGACTGGCGCGCATCGCGCTTAGCGAACGCCCGGCAGCGACCGCGTCGTAGGACCCGAACCGCCGGATGCGCACGATATTCCTGCTGCTATTGCTCGCCAACCTCGCGTTCTTCGCCTGGGCGCATTACCTCGCGCAGCCGGATGCGGGATCCGATGCGCAGCCCCTCGCGCGCCAAATCGATCCGCAGAAGCTGCCGATCGTGTCGCCGGCGCCCGCGCGCGCCAGCGCCGTCGCCGCCGCGCCCGCCGCCGTCGCCGCCGCGGACTGTGTCGAATGGGGCAGCTTCACCCTGACCGACTTGCCGGCCGCGCGCAAGCTGCTGGAGCCGCTCGCGCTCGGGGCACGGCTGAGCGAGCAGCAGGTGGAGGAAACCGCCAACTGGTGGGTGTACATCCCGCCGCAGGGCGATCGCCAGGGCGCGCAGCGCAAAGGTGCCGAACTCAAGGCGCTCGGAATCGACGATTTTTTCGTGCTGCAGGACGAAGGCAGTTTCCAGTGGGCGATTTCGCTCGGCGTCTTCCGCAGCGAAGCGGCGGCGCAGGCGCGCCTTGCGGCATTGAAGGAAAAAGGCGTGCGAAGCGCGCAGGTCGGGGCGCGCGTGAGCCAGGTGCCGAAGGTCTGGCTGCGGGTGCGCGACACCGACCCCGTGCTGCGGGCGCGCCTGCGCGCGGTTGCGCAATCGATCGATGGAAGCGAGTTACGCGACTGCAAGTAGCGGCGCGCCGCGGCTCAGCCGATCGGGTGGGCTCCGCCGGCGACGTGCCGGGCGATGATCGACAGCAGGCGATCGGCGCGCACCGGCTTGGTCAGGTAACCCACCGCGCCGAGCTCGCGGCTGCGGGCTTCGCCGTCCTCGAGCGAGGTCAGGAAGATCACCGGAATGCGCGGCAATGTGGCGTCGCCGCGCAGCGCCGCCACGAACTCGAAGCCGTCCATGTGCGGCAGGTTCACGTCGCAGACGATCAGGTCGGGCGGCTCGGCGACCACCATGTAGCCCGCCGCGATCGCGTCCTCGGCGGTGCGCACCTCGTAACCCGCGTCGGAAAGGTGAATCCGCAGCAGGTCGAGGATGCTCGGATCGTCGTCGACTATAAGGATGCGGGCCGCCATCGCTTGAGCCGGAGAGCCTGTGCCGACGGGACCTTGGTGCTGGTGCGCAGACTCGAACTGCGGACCTACTGATTACGAATCAGTTGCTCTACCAACTGAGCTACACCAGCCGAGCGCGCCGCCATCGTCCCGAGGCACGAGCGGCGGATTATACGCCGATCGGTCGGAGTGGCCGCGAATGTGGAATATTCCCCGCAAAGCGGGACCGCTGGCGCCGTTCGCGCCGCGAATCCGGCCGCTGGTCGCCCACTTTTGCGCGCTCGCTCGGCGAGCACCTAGCATGCATTCACGGACAAAGGGGATTCCCATGCGCAAGGCATCCGGCTTCACGCTGATCGAGCTCATGATCACCCTGGTGGTGGTCTCAATCCTGGCGGCCATCGCCGTGCCCTCGTACATCCAGTATATCCAGCGCGGCAAGATCTCCGAGGCGGTCTCGAACCTCTCGAGCACGCGCCTCAAACTCGAAAAATACTACGCCGACAACCACATGTACGGTACCGGCGGCACCTGCGGCGTTCCCCTGCCCACCGGCGCGGACGCTCAATATTTCACCATCACCTGCGTATCGGCCAACGCCAACGCGGTCGGCGACCAGACCTACACGATCACTGCGACCGGGGTCGGCGGGGTGAACGGATTCCAGTACACGATCAACGAATCCAACGTCAGGACCTCGACTTTCACCGCGCCGGCGACGGGCTGGAACAACTCGTCGGATTGCTGGGTGACGAAGAAGGGCGAGTCGTGCTGATGCGCTCCCTCGAGCGAGGCGTGACCCTGGTCGAGCTGATGATCGGCCTCGCCATCGTCGCGCTCGTGCTGTTCGTCGCGGTGCCTGCGTTCGGCACCTTCCTGCAGAACACGCAGATCCGCAACGCGGGCGAAACGACGCTGCAGGGCTTGAACCTGGCGCGCGCCCAGGCGGTGCGGCTCAACGCCCCGGTGCGCTTCCAGCTGGTGACCGACCTGACAGCGGGCTGCACCCTGTCCGCCACCTCGCTCAACTGGATTGTCAGTCTGGCGGACCCGAGCGGCGCCTGCAACCAAACCGCCTGGGGCGACAACGTCACCAATACGTCGTTACCAACCCCCCCGTCGGCGCCCTTCATCATCGAGGCGAAAGCCGCGAGCGAAGGCAGCCCCAACGTGGCGGTCGTCGCGACCGGCGGCTCGACCGCGGTTTTCAGCGGCCTGGGCCGCCTGACCGGCGCGGGCATCACGCAGATCGATTTCTCCAATCCGGCCGGCGGCACCTGTACCTATGTCGATTCCGCCAACGGAAAAATGCGCTGCCTGCGCATCCAGCTCTCCAGCGGCGGGCAGGCAAAGCTGTGCGATCCGAAGGTGACCGACACCACGGACCCGCGCGTCTGCAACTGAGAACGGACCATGACGAGCCTACATCCACACTCCAAGCAGGGCGGCATGATGCTGATCGAGGCGCTGATCGGGATTCTCATATTCTCGACCGGCATCCTGGCGATGCTCGGAATGCAGGCCGTCGGCATCCAGACTACGGTCGACGCCAAGTACCGCTCCGACGCCGCCTTCCTCGCCAATCAGGTCGTGAGCGAGATGTGGGTCGACCAGACCAACCTCGCCAGCTACGACACCAGCGGGGCCGGCTATGCGCCGCGCGACGCCTGGGTGGCGCAGGTCCAGAGCAGCCTGCCCAAGGCTACCGGCGCCAACGCGCCCACGATCACGGTGACGGGAGCCCCGCCGAGCCAGGTGAGCGTGACGGTGTACTGGCAAAGGCCGGGCGACACGACGGTCAGCCGGCAGACCGTGATCGCGCAGATCAAGTGTTCCAGCTGCACATGAAAACCGCCCCGCGCAGCCGCGAGCAAGGCATGAGCCTGGTCGAGGTCATGGTCGGGGTGATGATCGGCCTGATCGGCATCCTGATCATCACCCAGGCCTACATCAGCAGCGACAACTTCAACCGCTCGACGCTCGGCGCCGGCAGCGGGCAGACCAACGGCCTGATCGCGATGTTCAGCATCGAGCGCGACGCGCAAATGGCGGGCTATGGCCTGAACCAGTCGGCCGCGCTCAGCTGCGGCCAGCTGTACTACTACTACAACGGCAACTACTCGAGCAACGTTCCCGGCCAGGCCGCCGGAACGGCGCTGCCGACCCTGACCCTGGCCCCGGTGTACATCGACTCATCGGTCACGCCGAACAGCGTCACGATGATGTTCTCCAACGGCAGCACGCGCATGGTGCCGGGAACGATCGCCACCTTCAACCCGCCCAACTTGACCGTGGACGGAACGGCGGGCTTCAGCACCGGAGACTTCGTCATGCTGGTCAGCCAGAGCGCGGCGGGCAATTGCACGCTCGAGCAGCTGACGGACGTGCAGGCGGTGTCCTCCCAGCTGCAATTCGGGTCCGGCGGCGGCGAGCTCTACAACCCGCCGGCGTGGGGCACGTTCCCGACCACCTATGCGACCAACGACCTGATCTTCGACATCGGCAACCCGACGGTGCGCACCTATTCCGTCGCAAAGCCCGCCGTCGGGCAGTACCGGCTGCAAGTGACCGACAGCCTGCTGGTGACGGGCGGCGGCGTGGCGCAGGATCTGGTGGACGGCGTGGTCGATTTGCGCGCGCAATACGGCAAGGACGACGGCGCGGGGGGCGGCACCGCCGGCGACGGCGTGGTGGACGAGTACAACAACGTCCAGCCGGTGAGCGGCACGGACTGGAGCCAGGTGCTCTCGATCCGGGTCGGCGTCCTGGTGCGCATCGGCGACTACGAAAAGCCGGCCACCGCCGGCGGACCCTGCTCGGCGACCACCGCGGCACCGACCTGGGCGGGCGGCAGCTTTACGGTGCCCGAGGGGCTGCCGAGCTGCTACCGCTACCGCGTCTATCAGACGATCGTCCCGATCCGCAACCTGATCTGGAGGTACTCGTGAGCGCCGCGCCGCGTTTTCGGCAGCAGGGCGTGGTGCTGTTCATCGCGCTCATCGTCCTGGTCGCCATGTCGCTGGCCGGCATCGCGATGATGCGCAGCGTCGGCACCGGCGCCCTGATCGCGAACAACCTGGCGTTCAAGCAAAGCGCGACCAACTCGGCCGACTGGGGCATCGAGGCGGCGCGCACCTGGCTGACCAACAACTCGACCGGCAACACGCTGTACAACGACCTGCCCGGGGTGGCCGGCGGCAACGCCTACTACTCGACCTGGCAGTCGGGCGTCGACCTGCTGGGGCAAGACACGAGCCTGACGCCTTACGACTGGAGCACCGCGGTGAGCGTCGGAACCGACGCCGCCGGCAACAGCGTGAAATACGTGATCCAGCGCATGTGCGACGGATCGGGCGACCCGGCCGGCCTCAACTGCATCAAGGCGTCGGCGGCGGCGGGCGGCGCCGTCTCGTCGTCCGGCACCAAGGGCGCGGGCGGTTACGGCGGCGGAGCGCTTTCGGCTCCGGTGAACACGTTCTATCGCATCACAGTGCAGGTTACGGGACCGCGCAACACGGTCGGCTACGTGCAGGTCGTGGTGTTCTGAACCCAACGGTCCCGCTCGGGAGAAACACCATGCATACCCAAACCACCAGGCTCATGTCGAAACTGCTCGGCTGCGCGCTCTGCGCCGCGGCGCTGCTCCCGGTCGCGGCCGGCGCCGGCGTCACCGACATCGCCACCCAGCCGCTCGCCCAGCCGGCGGCCAACGTGCCGCCCAACGTGATGGTGCTGTTCGACGATTCGGGCTCGATGATGCAGCAGTACACGCCGGACTACATCGGGCGCTGGGTAAGCAGCGACAGCAATGCCCTGTGCTTCGACTCCCTCGACTCCGGCGGCAGCATCAACAGCACCCTGCAGAACTGCGAGCCGGGCGACCCGCCGCTCATGTCGCCGCAGTTCAACTTCCAGTACTACAACCCGACCATCACCTACCTGCCGGCCGTGAACTACGACGGCACGTCGATGCCGTCGATGACAGCCGCGTACACCAGCAACTGGACGGCCGTGCCGACCGACGCGGTCAGTACGAGCGGAGTCAACTCCTTCCGCACCGACACGCTGCACATGTTCCCCGCGAGCAGCCAGCCCCTGGTCACCACCTCGAACCTCGCGAGCAACTTTCCGGACCGCGAATGGTGCAACAGCGCGTCGGCGTCGACCACCTACCCTAACAGCAGCTGCCGGACGAATTCCAACTACAGCTATCCCGATGGCACCTACGGCTACGGCAAGACGTCTACCGGGGCGCTCCGGTACACCTACGGCGCGCCGTACTACTACCTCATCACGACCACCGAATACTGCACCGACTTAACCCTAAGCAATTGTATCGGTTCTCCCAGCAGTCCGGTCACGAGCCCGACCACCGTCGGCGGCGTGAAGTACAGCGTTCCCGCGCCGGTGCGCTACTGCAACAGCACGTCGCTGAACAACTGCGAGCAGAACTTCACCGGCAGCTACACGCGGCCGAAGTTCACCGGCATCTGGAACACCACTGCGGTGTCGCAGGCGACCGCCACCGCGACGATCACGGTCGGATCGCAGACCAACAGCAGCGGCGCGATCCAGAACGTCACCGCCAACGGCGTCAACCTGTTCGGCCCTGGGTACCCGTCGGGCGTGGTGTCCCTGGCCCCCGGCCCGATCAACACGACCACGGTCGCCTCGAACATCAAGCTCGCGATCAATAACGGCACCGCGACCAACGGCGGTTATACCGCCACGAGCTCGGGCAGCGCGGTCACGATCTACGCCGGAACCAGCACGACCTGCACGCCGGCCGACTGCACGCAGCCGAACGGCTACGTCGTAAACGTTGTCTCGACGCCGGGAACGCCGGTTACGCCCGCGACCGGAACCCTGACCGTCTCGTCCATCAGCAGTAGCAGTGCCAAGTTTACCTCGATCCAAGTCAACGGCACCGAGATCCTCGGTGCGACGGTCAGCCCCGGCACCACCAACACGACCACTATGGCTACCGCGCTCAAGAACCAGATCAACAACTACACCGCCACGAGCGGCTACAGCGCCACCTCCAGCGGCAGCACGGTGACCATCAAGGCGCCCTCCGGCACGGGCTCGGAGCAAAACGGCCATTCGATAAGCGAGAGCGACTCCAGGGTCTCGGTCAGCACCACCAACATGGCCGGCGGGATCACGCCGGGGGTCATCAACACCTCGGCGACGAACTTCACCGGCGGACAGAATGCCGCCGCGGCCGGCCGCACGGGCGTCGGCCTGTTCACTCGCACCAGCATCGTCTCGGGGCAGAACTATCCGCTCTACGCCGGCCGCACCGACTGCGGCAAGGTGACTTCCGGGGTATGCAGCTACAGCGAGGAAATGACCAACTTCGCCAACTGGTACGCGTATTACCGCACGCGCAACACGATGACCAAGACCGCCATCGGGCGCGCCTTCGTCGGCATTACCAGCGCGTTCCGGGTCGGCATGGTGACCCTGAACCCGGGCAGCACGGTGAGCTCGAGCAAGTACCTGGCGGTAGACGACTTCACTTCCGGGGCGGGCAACCAGAAGGACAACTGGTACACCCACATCTACAGCGTAGACAACGGCGGCGGCACTCCGACGCGCGAGGCGCTGTCCCGGGTCGGGCAGTACTTCGCCGGCCTCGGCTCGACCGGCTCGCCCCGGCTCGCCAAGGGCATGGACGCGAGCCCGATCCAATACGCCTGCCAGGCGAACTACACGGTGCTGGTGACCGACGGCTACTGGAACGGCAACGCCGGCCAGACGGTGACCGGCGGCTCGATCGGCAACCAGGACAATACCGACAGCGGCTACCACACGCGCGCGATCGGGGCCTACGACGGCGGCCTGTCCGGCTCGACCAATACCCTGGCCGACACCGCCATGTACTACTACCAGACCGACCTGCGCAGCGACCTCGCGGACGAAGTGCCGACCACGGCGACCGACCCGAACCCGGCGCAGCACATGGACCTGTTCGCGGTCGGCCTCGGGCTCGCGGGACAGCTCACCTACGACCCGAACTACCTAAACGAGACCGCCACCACCGGCGGCGACTTCTGGAACATCAAGCAGGGCAGCCAGAACTGGCCGGTGCCGGTGTCGGACGGCGAGACCGCGCTGGACGACCTGTGGCACGCCGCGGTCAACGGCCATGGACAGTACTTCACCGCGCGCGACCCCAACACGCTGTCCAATGCGCTTGCCACCGCCCTCAACAGCGTTGCCGCCCGCGTCGGTGCCGGCGCGGCGGCGGCCACCTCGAACCTGCAGCCGGTCGCGGGCGACAACTTCGCCTTCACCGCGCAGTACGAGACGGTCGCCTGGGACGGCGACCTGACCGCGCGCACCATCGACTTGAGCACCGGCATCGTCTCCTACGCCACGCTGTGGTCGGCCTCGGCGCTGCTCGACCAGCGCACACCGTACGATCGCACGATCTACACCTTCGACCCGACCGACACCGGCTCGACCGGCAACCTGCTGAAGAGCTTCTGCTGGCCCGGAGCGTACGCGAGCGGCAACTACCCGGCCTGCAACGACGGCGCCGAGCTCTCGGCCGCGGACATGGCCAACTTCAATCCGCTCACGCTGACGCAGGCCGCGGCCTGGGCGACCGACGGCAGCGGGCGCACCACTTCGGCCACGGCGCAGAACCTGGTCGACTACCTGCGCGGGGATGTCTCGAACGAGACCACCGGCGGCACGGCTTCGACCGACCTGTATCGGAATCGCGCGCACTTGCTCGGCGACATCGTCGACGCGCAGCCGGCGTACATGAGAACCGCGCCTTTCGGCTATAACAGCGGCTCCTACGCCGGAACCGACCCCAACTACGCGGCGTTCCAGGCGAGCACCGCCT
>Ga0335081_10007923_pt1 | contig 17003 bp, 16 predicted proteins | sample Lox_Sample_35_FD_206713 | JGI IMG/M metagenome (GOLD analysis project Ga0335081, IMG submission 206713) | Soil microbial communities from Loxahatchee National Wildlife Refuge, Florida, United States - Lox_Sample_3.5 | ecosystem: Environmental > Terrestrial > Soil > Wetlands | place: USA... | reverse complement strand
GCCAGCCCCTCGACGGTCAGGTCCTCGGTGCCTCTGGCGGCGCCGCGCCGCGGCCCGACGAGCTCTACGCCAAGCTGACGATCGCGGCGGCCGTGTTTTTCGTCATGCTGGAGGTTTGCTACTTCGCGTTGGCGGGGTCGCATATTTTCTTCGCCCGCATTCCGCTCGACGGCTTCCACGCCGCGATCGGCCGGGACTTTCTCAACACCTGGATCGGCGGCCGCGCCGCGTTGAGCGGTGGACCGACCCCGCTGTTCGATTTTGCGACCTATAACAGCGTGCTGCGGCAGATCTCCGGGCATCCGGAATTGCCGGATTATTTCTGGTCGTACCCGCCGCATCTTTTGCTGTTCACCTGGCCGCTCGGGCTCTTGCCCTATCTGCCGGCCTTTGCGCTGTGGTGTGCCGGCGGGCTGGCGCTTTATCTGTGGGCGGCAAGGGCGGGGGGCGTCGAGCGCAAATACATGTTGTTTCTCGCCGTCGCGCCGGGCGTCGCCGTCAACGTGTTTTTTGGCCAGAACGGATTTATTACCGCCGCGCTGCTCGTCGGCGGTCTCGCCAATCTCGATCGCCGGCCGCTTGTCTCCGGCATCCTGTTCGGCATCCTCACCGTCAAGCCGCAATTCGGTTTGCTGTTGCCGGTGCTTCTGGTGCTGACCGGGCGCTGGCGCGTGATTTTCGCGGCGGTCGCGACCACCGCGATCCTTGTCGCGGCCACCTCGCTCTGGTTCGGCGCCGATGTCTGGGCGGAGTACCTTCGCAAGGTCACCCCGCAGCAGCATTGGCTCTTGATCCACGGCGGCGGCCTCCTGGTGCCGATGGTGTCGTCCGCCTTCGTCAACGCGCGCAATATCGGACTGCCGGTCGGCGCCGATTGGGCGGTGCAGGCGGTGTGCTCGGCGGGCGCCTTGGCGCTCGTGGTGTGGACGTTCTGGCGCCGCCGCGATCCGGTGCCGTCGCTCGCTTTGTTCGTCACCGCGACCTTCCTGTTCTCGCCCTGGATGCTCAATTACGACATGGTGGTGTTCGGCTGGGTCGTCGCGCTGTTGCGCGAGCGGACCGACAACACGGCAGCCGATGATGGACTTGCCATCGCGGTCTGGTCGCTGCCGGTAACCATGCTGCTGTTCGGCGCGCTCCATATCCCCTTCGCGATGCTGGTGCTGCCGGCGTTCGCCGGGCGGCTGGCGTGGCGCTTGGCGCATGGCGCGCCGGCGCTTGGCCAGGCGCAGGGTGCGACCGCCATCGCCGCCGTCAATATCGCGGCGCGATAGGCGCGCAACGGGCAATCCTGCCTTGCGGGGCGGTGACGCCCTCCTATATGAGCCAAGGGAAATCGTCCCGTGGCGCGGTCTGTTGCCAATGGTCCAAAGACCGGCGCCTGGAAACGATTGAGTAATAAGGGGGTCGGACTTTCGGCGCCTTTCCGGGCCAGCCGACCTGCCGCAAATGAGAGGATTCTAAACCATGGCCAAGGTCATCGGCATCGATCTCGGGACCACCAATTCCTGCGTCGCCGTCATGGAAGGCAAGACGCCGAAGGTCATCGAGAACGCAGAGGGGATGCGCACTACGCCGTCCATCGTCGCTTTCACCGACGAAGGCGAGCGTCTGGTCGGCCAGCCGGCAAAACGCCAGGCGGTCACCAATCCCGAGCGCACGATTTTCGCAGTCAAACGCCTGATCGGCCGTCGCTACGACGACCCGATGGTGGAGAAGGACAAGAAGCTCGTTCCCTACAAGATCACGCGCGCGTCTAACGGCGACGCCTGGGTGGAGATCGAGGGCAAGACCTATTCGCCGTCGCAGATTTCAGCCTTCATCCTGCAAAAGATGAAGGAGACGGCCGAGGCCTATCTCGGCTCCAAGGTCGAACAGGCCGTCATCACCGTCCCCGCCTATTTCAACGACGCGCAGCGCCAAGCCACCAAGGACGCCGGTAAGATCGCCGGCCTCGAAGTGTTGCGCATCATCAACGAGCCGACCGCGGCCGCGCTCGCCTATGGGCTCGACAAGCAGAAGACCGGCACCATCGCGGTCTACGACCTCGGCGGCGGCACCTTCGATATTTCCATTCTCGAAATCGGCGACGGCGTGTTCGAGGTGAAGTCGACCAACGGCGACACCTTCCTCGGCGGCGAGGATTTCGACATGCGGCTGGTCAATTACCTGGCCGATGAATTCCAGAAAGAACAAGGCATCGATCTGCGCCGCGACAAGCTCGCTTTGCAGCGGCTCAAGGAGTCCGCGGAGAAGGCCAAGATCGAGCTGTCCTCGACCACGCAGACCGAGATCAATCTGCCGTTCATCACGGCGGACGCCTCGGGACCGAAGCATCTGACCATGAAGCTCACCCGCGCCAAGTTCGAGGCGCTGGTCGATGACCTCATTCAGAAGACGATCGATCCGTGCAAGCAGGCGCTGAAAGACGCCGGCGTGTCCGCGGCCGAAATCAACGAGGTCGTTCTGGTCGGCGGCATGACGCGCATGCCGAAGGTCCAGGAAGTCGTCAAGCAGTTGTTCGGCAAGGAGCCCCACAAGGGCGTCAATCCCGACGAAGTCGTCGCGGTGGGCGCCGCGATCCAGGCCGGCGTGCTGCAGGGCGACGTCAAGGACGTGCTGCTGCTCGACGTCACCCCGCTGTCGCTCGGCATCGAGACGCTGGGCGGCGTGTTCACCCGGCTGATCGACCGCAACACCACGATCCCGACCAAGAAGAGCCAGGTGTTCTCGACCGCCGAGGACGGCCAGACCGCGGTGACGATCCGCGTGTTCCAGGGCGAGCGCGAGATGGCGGCCGACAACAAGATGCTCGGCCAGTTCGATCTCATCGGCATTCCGCCGGCGCCGCGCGGCGTGCCGCAGATCGAGGTCACGTTCGACATCGACGCCAACGGCATCGTCAATGTCTCGGCCAAGGACAAAGGCACCGGCAAGGAGCAGCAGATTCGCATCCAGGCGTCGGGCGGACTGTCCGAGTCGGACATCGATAAGATGGTCAAGGACGCCGAATCGCACGCCGAGGACGACAAGAAGCGCAAGGCCCAGGTCGAGGCGAAGAATCACGCCGAGGCCCTGGTCCACTCGACCGAGAAGACCTTGGCCGAGCATGGCTCCAAGGTCGGCGAAGCCGAGCGCCGCGCCATCGAGAACGCCATGGCGGATCTGAAGGAAGCGCTCAAGGGCAACGATGCGGAAGCGATCACCGCCAAGACCAACGCGCTGGCGCAAGCCTCGATGAAACTCGGCGAGGCCATGTATAAGCAATCCGCCGAGCAGCAGCCGGGCGGCGGCGACGCTGGCGGCGGCACGGAAGGCAAGAAGGAAGACGTCGTCGACGCGGAGTTCACCGAAGTCGACGACGACAAGAAGAACAAGAAATCGGCCTGATGCAGCGAGGCGCTAATGCCGTTGCGGCTTGTCAGAATGGCACCCCCGGAGGCAAAACGGGGGTGCTTGTTCATCAAGAATCGGACATCTTTTCTTATCGCGTGCTCTGCCGGTACTTCTGTTGGTTCTTCTATCGGTTCTTGGGGTGAGGACTGATGGCCAAGCGCTGCTACTACGAATCTCTTTCGGTCGAGCGCACCGCGACTGACGGCGACATCAAGGCGGCGTTTCGCAAGCAGGCCATGGCCTGCCATCCGGACCGCAATCCCGGCGACAAGGATGCCGAGCACCGCTTCAAGGAAATCAACGAAGCCTACGAGGTCTTGAAGGACCCGGACAAGCGCGCGGCCTATGACCGCTTCGGCCACGCCGCCTTCGAGCACGGCATGGGCGGCGGCCCGGGCTTCGGCGCCGATTTCGGCACCACGTTCTCCGACCTGTTCGAAGGCATCTTCGGCATGGCGGGCGCGCGCGGCCGCGGCGCCGGCGGCCGCGAGCGCGGCGCCGACTTGCGCTACAATATGGAAATCAGCCTCACCGAGGCTTACGCCGGCAAGAACGCGCAGATCCGCATTCCGACGTCGGTGACCTGTGAGGCCTGCTCCGGCTCCGGCGCCAAGGCCGGCACCAAGCCGAAGACCTGCCCGATGTGCGGCGGTCACGGCCGCGTGCGCCACGCGCAAGGTTTCTTCACGCTGGAGCGCACCTGTCCGAATTGCGGCGGCCGCGGCCAGTCGATCGACAGCCCTTGCGCGTCATGCGCCGGCTCGGGCCGGGTGACCCGCGAGCGTACGCTGGCGGTGAATATCCCGGCCGGTGTCGAGGACGGTACCCGCATCCGGCTCGCGGGCGAGGGCGAGGCCGGCGTGCGCGGCGGTCCGGCCGGCGATCTCTACATTTTTCTCTCGATCGGCGCGCATCCGTTCTTCCAGCGCGAAGGCGCCGATCTGCATTGCCGGGTGCCGGTGTCCATGGTCGCCGCGGCGATGGGCGGCGAGTGCGAGGTGCCGACCATCGACGGCGGCAAGACCAAGGTGAAAATTCCCGAGGGCACGCAGTCCGGCCGGCGTTTCCGCCTGCAAGGCAAAGGCATGCCGGTGTTACGCGCGCGGCAGTCTGGCGACATGTATGTGCAAGTGATGGTCGAGACGCCGCAGAAGCTTACCAAGAAACAGCGCGAGCTCCTCGCCGAATTCGACCGGCTGTCGTCGACCGAAACCCAGCCCGAGTCCTCCGGATTTCTCGGCAAGGTCAAGGACTTCCTTGACGGACTCGGCGCCCGCACCGGCTCCGCCTGAATCGATATGGTTTTTGCCGCCGGGATGTTTTAAAAGCGACATGAATTTGTCGCGTGCAAAAGTTTGTGCAAGGCTTTTTGTGTGACCCTCATGCCGCTGCCGGCCCTGCAAAAATTCGAAAAGAAGATCGGGCGGCAGCTTCGCCTCCTCGAAGTCCGGAAGAATCTCATCGAGCGCAAGATCGAGCGCCAGATCCGGCTGTTCGAGGAAAAGCGCGGCGGCATCGGCAAGAAGATCGATCAGCAGATCAAGCTGTTCGAGCGCAAAAAGGGCATCAGGCTCGACGACGAGGTACGCTTCATCCGCTCCTGGATCGAGCGGCCGCTCACCATCGGCGCGGTGACGCCGTCGGGCAAGATCCTGGCCCGCGCCATGGCGCGCTACGTCGATCCGAACTCGACCGGGCCGATCGTCGAATTGGGCCCCGGCACCGGGCCGGTCACCGAAGCCCTGGTCGAGGCCGGGGTCGATCCTTCGCGGCTGGTTTTGGTGGAATTCGATCCGGCGTTCTGCCGCGTCCTGCGTTCGCGCTATCCCGACGCCACCCTGGTGCAGGGCGACGCCTACAGTCTGCGGCGGCTATTGGAGACGCTGCTCATTCAGCCCGCCGCCGCCGTGGTCTCCGGCCTGCCACTGATCACCAAGCCGCTGAAAATGCGGATGCGGCTTCTGCGCGACGCCTTCGATCTGATGCTGCCGGGCGCGCCCTTCGTGCAGTTCACTTATTCGGTCGCGTCCCCGCTGCCCAAGCGCATGGGCGGCTTCACCGCCGAAGCGTCCGAGCGCATCTGGCTGAATATTCCGCCGGCGCGCGTGTGGGTGTACCGGAAATCGGAAGTCAGATGACAGATGTCAGAAATCAGAACTTTGCTTTACTAGTCTGATTGCCGATATCCGACTTCTCGCCATGCCCGCTCCCACAATCCTCATTATCCCCGGCTCGCTCCGCATCGGCTCGCATAACGTGCGGCTGGCCGCGCTCGCGGCCAAGGAACTGACGCTTGCCGAAGCGGACGTCACGCGCATATCGCTCGAGGATTATCCGCTGCCGCTGTTCGATGCCGATCTCGCGGCGTCGTCCGGCATGCCGCCGTCGGCGCTGCGGCTCAAGCGCATGCTGATGCGGCACCAGGGCGTGTTCATAACGAGCCCCGAATATTCGGCCTCGGTGACGCCGCTTCTCAAGAACGCCATCGACTGGGTGTCGCGCGTGCGCGAGGGAGCCGAACCGACCTACGCCGCGTTCAAGAACCGCGTGTTCGCCATGGGGTCGGCGACCAACAGCGGCACCGGCGGGCTGCGCTCATTGATGGCATTGCGTCAGATCCTGGAATTGGGCTGCGGCGCCCTGGTCATTCCCGAGCAAGTCTCGGTGCCGCGCGCCGGAGAGGCGTTTGACGACGGCGATAATCTGAAGGATGAAGCGACGGCTGCGTCGATGAAGACCATGGTACGTCGGCTCGTGGAGCTGGCGGCCGTCATGCCGTAGAGACACTGGGCCATGCCGTTAAAGCCGCGCGACCGCCTCATCGTTGCCCTCGACGTGTCCTCGATCGAAGCGGCGCAGGCGCTGGTGAGGCAGCTCGGCGACGCGGTGTCGTTCTACAAGATCGGCTATCAGCTCGCTTTCGCCGGCGGACTGCCCTATGCGCGCTCCCTGACCCACTCCGGCAAGCAGGTCTTTCTCGATCTCAAACTGCACGACATCGGCAATACGGTCGCCCAGGGCGTCAAAAGTATCGCCCGGCTCGGCGCGACGTTCCTCACCGTGCACGCTTATCCGCAAACACTGAAAGCGGCCGTTGGGGCGCGCGAGGGGCAGCTGCGGATCCTCGCCGTTACCGTGCTTACGTCGCTCGACGACGCCGATCTGGCGGCCGCCGGCTACGCGACAACGGTGAAGGAGCTCGTCGCCCACCGTGCCGCGCAGGCGCGCGACCTCGGCGTCGACGGGCTCGTCTGCTCGCCGGAGGAGGCGGCCACGGTGCGCGGCGTCGTCGGCGACAAGCTTTGTCTGGTGACACCGGGCATTCGCCCGGCGGGCGCCGACGCCGGCGACCAGAAACGCATCGCCACGCCGTCGGCCGCCATCGCCGCGGGCGCGGATTATCTCGTCGTCGGCCGGCCGATCGTCGCCGCGCCCGATCCCAAGGCCGCCGCCGAAGCGATCGTCGCCGAGATCGCGCAACAGACAAAGAGGGAGGTTTGACATGCCCAAGGGTTACTGGATCGCGCGCGTCGATGTGACCAATGAGGATGGCTACAAGCACTACGCCGCCGCCAATCCGGCGATCTTCAAGAAATTCGGCGCCCGCTTCGTGGCGCGCGCCGGCAAGTTCGAAGCGATGGAGGGATCGAGCCGCTCGCGAAACATCGTGGTCGAGTTTCCCGACTACGCCGCCGCGCTCGCCGCCTATCGTTCGCCGGAATATCAGGAGAACATCAAGCGGCGGCTCGGCAACGCCGACGTCGATCTCATCGTGATCGAGGGCTACGGCGGCCCGCAGCCGTAGGCTCGGCTCAATACCGAAGGTTCTGCCTCCGTCATGCCCGGCCGGGACAAGCCCGGCCATGACAATTACTATTGCCGCCGCTTTTGCAGGGAGGCGCGCGATGCCCAAGGGCTATTGGCTGCCGCAGATCGATGTCAGCAACATGGAGGGCTACAAGGCCTATATGGCGGCGACCCCGCTGGCCCATGAGAAATACCAGGGCGTCGCCTTGGCGCGCGGCGGCCGGAGCGAAGTGGTGGAAGGTCACGCCCGCTCGCGCTGCGTGATCCGCGAATTTCCCGATTATGCCACGGCGCTGGCCTGTTACCGCTCGGAGGAATATCAGCGGGCGCGTCCGCTGCGTCTGCCGCACTCGCAATGCGATTTCATCATCGTCGAAGGCTATGACGGGCCGCAGCCGCCGCCATCGGGAGAGCCGCCCGCGCCATCGTCGCGCAAGGGCTATTGGATCGCGCAGATCAATGTGACCGACCCGGAAGGATTCAAGGCTTATGTCGCCGCCCTTCTGGGGCATCTCGGAAAATTTGGCGGACGCTTCCTGGTGCGCGCGGGCGCGCAGGAAGTCACCGAAGGGACAGCGCCGCCGCGCACCGCGGTGATCGAATTCCCGAGCTACGAGGCGGCGAGCGCCTGCTACCGTTCGCCGGATTATCAGCCGGTCAAGAAGCTTCGCCAGGGCAGGGCGGAGGTTACGCTCATCGTTGTCGAGGGCTACGACGGCCCGAAGTTTTAATTCGGCGTCCGGCACGCTATACCCGGCGCACGGGAGAGCTCAGCGATGGCCGGGTCCGGTTCCGACATGCGGGTGGTGATCGCCGGCGCCGGCGGGCGCATGGGGCGGACGCTCATCCATGCCGTGGCGCAGACCAAGGGAATGGCGCTCGCGGGCGCCGTTGATGCGCCGGATTCGGCGGTGATCGGCCGCGATGCCGGCGAGCTGGCGGGCCTCGGCGCCAATGGCGTGAAGATCACCGCCGATGCCGCCGCGGTCCTCCAAGGCGCCGACGGCCTGATCGAATTCACCATCCCGGCGGCGACGCTCGCCTTTGCCGAACTCACCGCCGCTGCCGGCAAGGTGCACATCATCGGCACCACCGGGCATTCCACCGAAGAGGAAGCGGTCATCGCCAAGGCCGCCAACCGCGCCACGATCGTCAAAGCCGGCAATTTCTCGATGGGCGTCAACCTGCTCGCGGCGCTGGTCAAGCGCGTGGCCAGGACGCTGAACGACGATTACGACATCGAAATTCTCGAGATGCACCACAACAAGAAAATCGACGCGCCATCCGGCACCGCGCTGATGCTCGGCCGTGCCGCCGCCGAAGGCCGCGCCATCGATCTCGCTCAGCGCTCCGTGCGCGGCCGCGACGGCATGACCGGCGCGCGCTGTGCGGGCGACATCGGCTTTGCCTCGCTGCGCGGCGGCACCGTGGTCGGCGACCATTCGGCGATCTTTGCCGGTCCGGCCGAGCGCATCGAGCTCACGCATCGCGCCGAGGACCGCATGATCTTCGCCCGCGGTGCCTTGCATGCGGCGCTGTGGGCCCGCGGCCGGAAGCCGGGCCTCTATGCGATGGCTGACGTGCTGGGGCTAAAGGACGTCTAGGCGAAGGTCGTCAGCGCTGCGGCCCGCATAACGTGAGATCGCGCTCGGCGCGGAACACGTTGCTGTACAGCCCGGAGATCCACTGCCGCCCGCTTGACGTAACATTGAGATAGCGGACCGCCGTTTGGATGTGCGCCGAAACGCTCTTCCAATAAAACTGCGGATATTGCTCGGTGAGGTCGGCCGGCGTCGCATAGCCCAGTTGCCTGTTGATGCCGACCTCTTCGAACTCGTAATACAAGGCGTTGGCCTTGCGCAGATAATGCGGATCGCCGAGCTGCCCGATGAGGTCGGCGGCGCGCACCAGCGAGCCCTCTTCGTTGTCGGCGTCGTCGACCATGGCCGGTGATGGAAAGCGGGTAAATTCGATGGCGCGGGCAATTCGAACCGCATCGAGCCGCTTGGCATGGCCGAGGCGTTCCTGGACAAATCGCTTGGACCGATCGACGTGATACGGCGTCAGCGCCGCGTCGGACGAGCCCCGCGGCAATTTTATCTTGTTGTTCTGGTCGTCGATGACGTAACCGTCGGAGCCGTCGTCTTTGAGAATGCCGCGCACATAGCCGATGTCGTGCAGCAGGCAAGCGACCAGGACATGAGCGAAATCGCTCGGATAGGTCGGCATCATCAGGGCGCGCCCCTTCATGATGTCGTAACCGACCAGCGTCACCAGCATGGTATGCTCGACGTTGTGGTACAGCGCATCGCTGGTGCCGATGCATTCGAGCGCGATCCTGGCGACCAGCGGAATGAGCTCGGTCAAGCGGGCATCGGCGGTGCCGAATCTGCGAGCCATGTGCTCGCCGAGGTGGGCGCCGAGCGCCTCTGCCGCAAGCTCGGGAACGGTAATCAAGCCGGCCATCCTTTGACCCAACGATCAAAGGTAGGACATCCCCTGTATCAAGAAAATGACGTTACGTGCTTTTGGCTACGTACATCCCGCCACGGCCGACCGCCTTTCTAAAAACAGAGTTTCGCAGCGGTAGCCAGCAGCGCTCAAGCCACCCAGAACGGCTTTACCGCGTTCAGGTCGCGCCGCTCCAGCTTGAAGCCGATGTCCTTGAGGCAACGGTCGCTCAAGCTATGCAGGTCCGCATCGTCAAAGGCGCGCTGCCGGGCCAGAAAGCTGAAGCCTGTCAACTTGCGAGCGATGGTCGTCATGGCAAAATCTCCCATATCCGGCTATCAGGCAGAATAGGCGTTCCGGCAAGAAGTTATGTGATTGGCGTCACATAAAAGCGCTTCTCCGCCGGGACGCCGAAACTCCATGATTTCGGCTCCGGCCGGAAGCGTCGGTTCGATGGCCTGAAGGAGCCGGCACTGCCGGATTTTACGTCAGAGCATCAGGCCAGCGGTCGTCATTGCGAGCGAAGCAATCCAGGCGGCCGCGCGGCCTGGATTGCTTCATCGCGGAGCTTGTCAGCGGGCCGCGCTTCGCGTGCCCGTTGGCTGCTCGCAATGACGAGGCGTCCTACTTGGCGCGCTGCGCCGCGTCGCTGACGATCTTGAAGGCTTCGGCCACGTCCGGCTTTTTCTTCGAGATCTCGGCGCCGACGCTCGACATGGTCTTGATCATTTCCGCCTCTTCATTGGGCGGCAGGTTGACGAATTCGCCGCCGCCGGCGGTCCAGGCCTTGGTCGAGGCGTCCTCGATCTCTTTCTGCCGCGGGCTGAAGTTGAGCGCGGTCGAGGCGGCGTCGCGGTCGACGATCTTTTGCAGATCGGGCGGCAGCGAGTCGTACCATTTCTTGCTGATTTCGACGACGTAGAAGATCGCGGCGTGATTGGTGAGCGTGATGTATTTCGCCGCATCGAAGAAATGCAGTCCGCTGAGAAGCTGGACGCCGGCAACGGAGGCGTCGAGCGCACCCTGCTGCAGGGCCGCCACGACGTCGCCGGGCGACATCGCCACCGGCGTGGCGCCCAACTTGCTGAACGAGGCCGACTGAAACTCCGAGGCGAAGATGCGCAGTTTCTTCCCCTTGAAGTCGTCCAGATGACGGATAGCGTTCTTTGCGACCACCTCGGACTGTTCGGCGAAGCCGACGGCCACGCCATGCAGCCCTTTGTTGGCGCCGAGGCCGAGATAAAATTTCAGCACTTGCGGGTCGGCGGCGACCTTCTCGGCTTGGTCCGCGGATGTGACGAGACCCGGCGCGGCCAGCACTTCGAAGCGTTCGTCGATGCCGACGAAGAACTCGGGCGGAATGATCGCGCATTGGATCGAGCCGAACTGCGTGCCTTCGATCTGGCGCGGGATGGTGCCGAGCTGGCTCGCCGGATAGAGCTGCGCCTTGATGCGGCCGCCCGAGTCTTTCTCGACCGCGTCGCCGAAGGCCTTGCCGTATTGATCGAGCACTGCATGGATGGTGGGCGTCGTGATTTTCATGACATAGGTCTGGCCCTGCGCCTGCGCAGCCCCAGAGCTCAGCGCCGCCGCCAGGGTCAAAACGCCTGCGGCGGCGGCTATCCTGAATTTTCCTTGTACGAGCTTCACGTCGTCCTCCCTTTTCGGATCGCGTCTTTTTCGGGTCGTGTTGTTACAGACGGGCCCGCTGTTGTCCAGTTGGCCCGCTGCGGCTTCAATCCGCGCGCAATAGCGAGGTCCCGGTCATTTCTTTCGGCTTCGGCAATTCCATCAGTTCGAGCAAAGTCGGCGCTATGTCGGCGAGCTTGCCTTCGCCGACCAGCGCGCGGTTGCGCGCGCCGAGCAGGAGCAACGGCACCGGGTTGGTGGTATGCGCGGTGTGCGGGCCGCCGGTTTCCGGGTCGCGCATCATCTCGCTGTTGCCGTGGTCGGCGGTGACGAGGAGCGCGCCGCCGGCTTTCTCGATCGCCTGGGCGATGCGGCCCAACCCCGTATCGACCGTCTCCACCGCCTTGATCGCCGCGGGCAGGCTGCCGGTGTGGCCGACCATGTCGGCATTGGCGTAATTGAGCACGATCAGGTCGTATTTGCCGGAATTGATCGCGGCCACCGCTTTGTCGGTGAGCTCCGGCGCCGACATTTCCGGTTGCAGGTCATAGGTCGCCACCTTCGGCGACGGCACCATGATGCGGTCTTCGCCGGCGTAAGGCTCTTCGCGGCCGCCGTTGAGGAAATAGGTGACGTGCGGATATTTCTCGGTCTCCGCCATGCGCAATTGCGTGCGCCCGGCCTCCGCCACCACCTCGCCGAGGATGTTGTGCAGCGTCTGCGGCGGAAAGATCGTCGCCATTAGTTTGTCGAGCGCGTCGGAATATTGCGCCATGCCCACCGCGGCGGCGAACTTCACGACGCGCTTGCGTGCAAAGCCAGAAAAATCCGCTTCAAGCATCGCGCCCAGAATCTCGCGCACGCGGTCGGCGCGGAAGTTGAAGCACAACACGCCGTCGCCGTCCTTCATGCCGGCATAACCGCCGACCACCGCCGGCACGATGAACTCGTCGAACTTTTTATTGGCATAGGCGTCGGCGATGACGGCGGGCGCGTCGGGGAAACGCGGTGCATCAGCCTCGACGATCGCGTTATAGGCTTTTTCGACGCGGTCCCAGCGCTTGTCGCGGTCCATGGCGAAGTAGCGGCCGCATACGCTGGCGATCTTGACCGCCGCCGGCAGCGCGGCGATGAGCCGTTTGATGTCGTCGGCCGCGGATTGCGGCGGCGTATCGCGGCCATCGGTGAAAGCGTGAACCAGCACCGGCACCCCGGCCGCGCTGACGATCTTCGCCAGCGCCGCGGCATGGTCCTGGTGCGAATGCACGCCGCCCGGCGAGACGAGGCCGAGCAGATGACACGTGCCGCCGCTCGCTTTCAGCTTTTCGATAAGCCCAGTGAGCGCCGGCGCGCGCGCGATCTCGCCGCTGGCGATCGCGGCGCCGATCCGCGGCAAATCCTGCAGCACCACGCGCCCGGCGCCGATATTGAGGTGGCCGACTTCGGAATTGCCCATCTGGCCGTCGGGGAGGCCGACATCCTTGCCCGAGGTGTGCAGAAAGCCGTGCGGCAGCGTACCCCACATCCGGTCGAAGGTCGGCGTCCTGGCCTGGCGGATGGCATTGTCGGCCACCTCGTCGCGCCAGCCCCAACCGTCCAGAACAACGAGCATCACCGGCCGGCGCCGCTGCATGATCTGCCTCCAACGAAACCCGGAGGTATGGCGGATTGCGGCATGGGTCAATGCGTATCCCGGATCAGCGGCGCACCACTTTGTGCTGCGCCACGTCCGGGATACGGCCTCTGTTATGCAGCCGCCGCGACCTGGCCCGCTTCCCAGCCGAGCATGGCGCGCTTGCGGGTCAGCCCCCAGTGATAGCCGGTGAGCTCGCCGGATTTGCCGACCACCCGGTGACACGGCACCACGAAGCAGATCGGGTTCTTGCCGACCGCGGCGCCGACCGCGCGCGCCGCCTTCGGCGCCGCGATCTTGCCGGCGATGTCGGAATAGGTGGCGAGCCGGCCCATCGGGATGTACAGCAGCGCCTCCCACACGCGCACCTCGAAGTCGGTGCCGATCAGGACGACCCGCAACGGCTGGTCCTCGCGCCAGAGCGCGGAATCGAAGATGCGCTTGGCGAGCGGCGCGGTGGCGACGAAATCCTCGACGTAATTGGCCTTCGGCCAGCGTCCCTTCATGTCAGCAAGCGCCGCGCGTTCCTTGCCGGTGTCGGCCAGCGCCAGACCGGCAAGGCCGCGCTCGGTCGCCATGACCAGCGCCGTGCCGAACGGCGAGGCATGGAAACCGTAACGCATGGTGAGGCCTTCGCCGCCGGCCTTCCATTCGCCCGGCGACATCGCCTCGTGGGTGACGAAGAGATCGTGCAGCCGGCCGGGGCCGGACAGGCCCACTTCGTAGGTGGCATCGAGCACGCTTGCGGAATCGCGGAGGAGCCGCCGCGCGCCGTCGAGCGTCAGCGCCTGCAGGAACGCCTTCGGCGTGATGCCGGCCCAGCGGCGGAACAGATGATGCAGCTCGGTCGGGGTGACGCCGGCGGCATCGGCGATGGTCTCGATTTCGGGCTGCTCGCGCCAGTGGCCGCGGATATGGCCGATGGCGCGGCGCACCACGTCGTAATCGGCGGCCGCATCGGCGAGACGCTTCGAGTCGGAATTGCGATCGGGCGACAGCATGGATATCTCCATCATTGGCTCCCGATCTAATCGGCTGCGGCGGCCCAAACCACCCGATTTCTGCGCGCTAGTCGAACACCGTGCGGGTCGGCCCGCGCCGCGCCTCGCCGAGCGCATTCGACAAGGCGAGCGCGAAGCTCTCCTTCTCGTGCGGGCCCAAAAACGCCGCGATCGGCAGCCGCCGGCCGCGCGACACCAAAAACAGCCGTTCGATGCCGAATTCCTCGTGCACGATGCGGTCGAGCCGCACCCACAGCGGATTAAGCGTGAATTCGCGCACCCGGCCGCGATGGCTGACCTGGCGCACGGTGAGCTCGGAGGCGGTGACGGTCACCTCCTCGTAGGCGCGCCCGGTGCGGTAATTGGCTTTGAAAGCGAGATAAACCAGCAGCACGTCGAGGCCGAAAAAGCCGCACACCGGCCAGGCTCCCATCGCCACGAAGGCCACGCCGGAGACGAAGCTCAAGCCGCCGAGGCAGAGCATGAAGATCAGAAAGCCCTTGGGCCCGAGGGAGCGGTGCGGCGTGATGACGGCCGAGAAGAGTTTCGGGTCGCCGACCGCGGCCGCCTCGTTAGGCTCGTTGCTGTTATCGTTGCTCATGACGCTTATTATAGGGGAAACGGGACGGGCAAAAAGATGGCGCGCAAAAAATCCAACAAGAAGCCGAAAAGGAAAACGAGGCCGTCGGCGACGCCACGCCTGACCGCCGCGCGAAAGGGCAAAGCCGCGCGTATCAAGCCGGCCAAGGCGCGGCGCAAGGCCGACGCAGGGGCGGCCCACGGCGAGCTGCCGCAATGGACAACCGCCGAGGTAGAGGAAGCGTTCCGCCGCTTCGCCGCCGCCAATCCCGATCCGAATACGGAGCTGCAGCACACCAGTCCGTTCACGCTCCTGATTTCGGTGGTGCTCTCGGCGCAGGCGACCGATGCCGGCGTCAACAAGGCGACCCCGGCATTGTTCGCGCTCGCCGACACGCCGGAAAAGATGGTCAAGCTCGGCGAGGCCAAAGTGCGCGACCTGATCAAGACCATCGGGCTCTACCGCACCAAGGCGAAGAACGTCATCGCGCTGTCGCGCATCCTTGCCGAGCAGTACGGCGGCAAAGTCCCGCATGATCGCGCGGCGCTGGAAGCGCTGCCCGGCGTCGGAAGGAAGACCGCCAACGTCGTGCTCAACGTCGCCTTCGGCGAACCGACCATTGCGGTCGACACCCATATTTTTCGCGTCGGCAACCGCACCGGCTTGGCCGTCGGCAAGACGCCGCTCGACGTCGAGATGAAGCTCATGCAAGTCGTGCCCGAGAAATACCGGCTGCACGCGCACCACTGGCTCATCCTGCACGGCCGCTATACCTGCCTCGCGCGGCGCCCGCTGTGCGAGAAATGCATCATTGCGGACCTGTGCAAATGGCCGGGGAAGACGGTGAATGCTCCTGCTCCAGGTTCGTAACCGTCATGACCGGAACAAGCCTGGGCATGACGGCTCAGAGCTTTCCCGATATTCGCTCCGCCGCCATTCTTTTCAGCGCCTCGCGGTCGAGCTTGTTGGTCGAGGCGAGCGGCAGATCGTCGACGAACCAGACGAAGCGCGGATGCGCGTAGGCCGGCGCGTGCGCCAGCGCGAAACGCTTGATCTCGTCGTCGTCGATCGTGTGTCCCGCTTTGCGGATGACGAAGGCGACCGGCTTCTGCCCCTTGATGTCGTCGTCGACCGGCACCACCGCCGCCTGCGCCACGCCGGCGTGGCGCTCCAGCATGCGCTCAATGTCCGCGGGGTAAATGTTCTCGCCGCCGGACACGAACATGTCGTCGGTGCGGCCGACGAAGTAATGAAAGCCGCTCTCGTCGCGGCGGAACACGTCGCCGGTGATGTAGTAGCCGTCGGCGGTCAGCGGCGGCGTCACGTCCGGGCGATTGTGATAGCCGTTCATCAGCGCCGGACATTTCATCTCAAGGACGCCTTGATCGGCGTTGCGATCTTCGCCGTCAGCGAGCCGCAGCGACACCTTGGGATGCGGAGCGCCGACCGAGGTTTCCGGCTGCGCCAGGCCGTGCGGATGCGGGCCGAACACCACCGGCCCGGCTTCGGTGGTCCCGTAAGCGTTGGTCACCGCGGCTTGCGGCAGCGCCGCGCGCAACGCCGCCATCAGGCTGGCGCTCACCGGCGCCGAACCCATGCGTACGGATTGCACGCTCGACAGATCGGTGCGCGAAAGCAGTTCGTTTTCCCGCAGCATCATCGCGATCATCGGCGGCACCGCGGTGAGAAAAGTGCAGCGATAGCGGCCGATCGCCTCGATATAGGCGCGGGCGGAAAACTGCGGCAGCAGCACGATGGTGGCATGCGCGGCGCAGGCGAGCTTGGCCAGCGCCAGCGCGTTCATGTGATAGAGCGGCGCGGCGATCAGATAACGGTGCTTGTCGAGCCCGGCGGCGAGCCGCGTCTCGACCACCCAGAGATGGCTCTGGTGCGACAGCACGACGCCTTTCGGCTTTCCAGTGGAGCCGGAGGTGTAGAGGATCATCGCCGGCTCGTTTGGCTGTGGCGCGATCGCGGCAAACCGCCCGGGATCGAGGAACGCGTCGAACGCCTTGCCGAAGACCACGTGCGTGATGTCGTCGGGACAGTCTTGGACGCGCCCCGCGTCGCAGAACACCAGCTTGGCGCCGGCGTCGCGCAGGATGAAATGGATAGTCTCGCGCGGAAACTTGAAATTCACCGGCACCGCGACCAGACCCGCGCGCATGATGCCGTAATAGGCGGCGAGATATTCGGCGCGATTGAGCGACAGGATGGCGACGCGGTCGCCGCGCGTAAGCCCGCGCTTGGCAAGCCCCCGCGCCACGCCGTTCGCCATCGCGTCAAGCTGCGCAAACGAAAACTCGCGCGGGCTGTCGTCGCCGCCGAAATCGATGATGGCAGTCTTCGCCAAGTCGCGATCGCGCGGGACGAGATCGCCGAGATTGGTGAAGCCGGCCGCCGTCATGGCTTCGGCGGCGCGGTCAGATAGGTGCCGCGGCCGCTGGCGATCAGCTTGCCTTGCAGGTCGAAGATCTGCGCCTCGGCGGTGGCGAATTGCGCGCCG
>Ga0335081_10007922_pt1 | contig 17004 bp, 13 predicted proteins | sample Lox_Sample_35_FD_206713 | JGI IMG/M metagenome (GOLD analysis project Ga0335081, IMG submission 206713) | Soil microbial communities from Loxahatchee National Wildlife Refuge, Florida, United States - Lox_Sample_3.5 | ecosystem: Environmental > Terrestrial > Soil > Wetlands | place: USA... | reverse complement strand
CGGACCCCGTTCTCGTACTCTGCGTGCTGCCGGGCCGGAGCGACATGCTGAGCGGCCTTGCCCTGGGACCGTGGATGTGGCATTCCTTGCCACTGGCAGGGTGAGAGGTCACTCGCCCGGTCGGTGCGATTCGCCCGGATCCGGGATCTCGCCCAGCGCTATGCGATGATCACGGACGTGGTACCTGCCGGGGAATCGAAGTCCGCGGCCGGCCTCCGCGCGGATGGTGGCACCGGACGTGTCGTCTCCCGGCCGGTGTTGTTGGAGCAGCTCGGGACGTCGGCACGCGTGACGATGGTGTCCGGGCCGCCGGGGAGCGGCAAGACGATGCTGCTGCGGTCATGGGCCAGCGAGGCCGACCTGGCCGAGCGCGCCGCGTGGGTGCCGGTGGGACGGGATGAGCGGGATCCGCGAAGGTTGTGGCTGCTGGTATCCCGCGCGCTGCGCCAGACGGCACCCGGTTCCGCGCTGGTGCAGCAGCTGACCGCGGCGCCTGACCTGGATGGGTGGGCGATCGTGGAGCGGCTGCTGGCGGATCTGGCGTCGCTGAACGAGCCGGCCTGGCTGGTGATCGACGATGTCCACGAGCTGGGTCGTGACGCGCTGCGGCAGCTTGAGCTGCTGATCATGCGGGCGCCGGCGGCGCTGCGGTTCGTGCTGGCGACCCGGCATGATGTGCGGCTGGGGCTGCACCGGTTGCGGCTGGAGGGTGAGCTGGCCGAGATCCGCGAGCCCCAGCTGCGGTTCAGCGTGGACGAGGCGCGGGAGCTGTTCGCGGCAGCTGCTGCGCACCTCGATCCTGGACCGGGTCAACGGGGAACTGGCGGACCGCCTGACCGGCGAAGAGGGCGGCGAGCGTGTGCTGCAGGATCTGGAGGACGCGAGCGCGTTCGTGATGACGCTGGACGGAGCCAGGTCGTGGTTCCGCTACCACCACATGTTCGCGGAACTGCTGCAGCTGGAACTGCGCCGCACCATGCCCGGCGAGATCGCCACGCTGCACCGGGCTGCCTCCGCCTGGTTCGCCGGGCACGGCCACCCCGTCGAGGCGATCCGGCACGCCCAGGCGGCGGCAGACTGGGAAACCGCCGCGCGGCTGCTGGCTGGTCACTGGCCCGGCATATATCTAGACGGCCAGGTCCCTGCCATCCGCGGGCTGTTGGCAGGGTTCCCGGCCGGTTATGTCGCCACGCATCCGGAGACCGCCGTAGTCGCCGCGGCCGACGAGCTGGCACAGGGGTCGCTGGAGGCGGCGGAGCGGTACCTCCAGCTCGGAGAACAGGAGTCAGCGCAGCTGCCGGCGAACCAGCGTGATCACGTGCGGCTGCTACTGGCGATTGTCCGGCTGCTGCTAGCCCGCCAGCGCGGGAACCTGTCGGCCGTGGCCGAGGGAGCCGCGCAGCTTCGGGCCACGGCCGAAAGCCGGCCAGATCCGGGGGAAGACCTGCACGCACTGGCGCTCATCAACCTCGGCATCGCCGAATTGTGGACCGCTGCGTTCGCGGACGCCGAACGCCACCTCCAGCGCGGCGTCGAGCTCGCGCAGCGGATCGGGCGCCCGTACCTGGAGTTCACCGGCGCGGCGCACCTGGGCATGTGCTGCATCTACCGGTCGCTGCCGTACGCGATGGAGCTGAGCAGGCCCGCGATCGATATGGCCAGACGGCACGGCTGGACCGACGAGCCCGCCGCTGGCATCGCCTGCGTCACGATCGGAGCGGGGCTCACCTGGCAAGGGCACCTGGCCGAGGCAGAACACTGGGTCCAGCAGGCCGAGCGCACCCTCCGCGCCGGCACCGAGCCCGCTGCGGCCCTGGGGATCCACTACGTACGCGGGCTGCTCGACCTGGCCAGCAGCCGGCCGTCCGAGGCGCTAGCCGGATTCCGCGCCGCCGAGGCACTGGCCAGCCGCCTCGTCGTGCCGCATTACCTCATCACGCCGGCCCGGGGATTGCTCCTGCAGGCCCTGGTGCGCCTCGGCGAAACCGAGCAGGCCGAACGGGCGCTGGCCGAACTCGACAAGCAGGACCGCGAACACAGTGAGATGCGTGTCGCCACCGCGGTACTGCGGCTCGCCCAGGGCAACCCGGGTGGCGCGATCGCCGCTACCGGCCCGGTCGTCGACGACTCCGTCCCGTCCGCAGGACTGCTTGAGGGTAAATCATGGCGAACTCAGGCCCTCCTGATAGAGGCCATCGCCAGGGACGCGCTGGGCGACTCCCCCGCCGCCGGACGCGCCCTCGAACTGGCGCTGGACCGGGCCGAGCCCAGCAGCGCGCTGACCGTATTCCTGCTGCATCCCGCGGCGGGCCTGCTCGAGCGCCACTCCAGGCACACTGCCCACGCCGCACTGATCGCCGACGTCTTGAACCTGCTGGCGGGCAGCAGCCACGCGGCATCACCCGCCCAGCCGCGACCGGCTGCCGAACCGCTGAGCGATACCGAACTCCGGGTGCTTCGCTACCTGCCGACGAACCTGACCGCTCCGGAAATCGCTAGCGAACTCTACGTCTCGCCGAACACCATCAAGACGCACATGCGCAACCTATACGCCAAGCTCGGCACCCACCGCCGGGCCGAGACCGTCGCCCGCGCACGCGACCTCGGCCTGCTCGCACCCAGGGCCGCGCGAACCCTTCGATGACCGCCGGTCAGGACATCACACCTTTCGTGTGATCACGGCTCACCCTCTCCCGCGGCACCCTCGCACCGATACCGCAAGAAGCGAGGACAACCATGCCAACCGTAGACACGATTCTCGGCTCTGTGTATGTCGATGACCGGGGCGAGCCAGACGATCCGACCGCGTTGCTGTGGCCCAGCCTGTTTACCCGATCACCGCATGTGGCGTCATCAGATCGCCCCCTTGCGCAAAGCAGGCTGGCGGACGCTCGCGCTCGACCCGCCCGGCCACGGACGCAGCCCCGGCCCGGGGCGCGGCTTCACCATGGACGAGTGCGCGCAGACGGCTGTCCAGGTCCTGGACGCAACTGGCGTTCGCGCGCCAGCCGTCGTCATCGGCACCTCCTGGGGCGGATTCGTCGCGCCACGGATCGCGATGCTCGCACCGGAGCGCCTCAGCGAAATGGTGCTGTTCAACACCTCGGCCGAACGGGGCACACCGTTCGAGCGGCCAAGGCGACACTGCTGACGAGGCTCCTGGCGATCGGCCCGCTCGACAAGGTGACGGCCCGCATGATCGTGTCGGGGCTGCTCGCACCCGAAACTCAGCGCCGCGAGCCACAGCTCGGGGCCGATCTTGCGGAACAGTTCCTCACCTGGGATCGCCGCCGCTTCATCGCGACCGTGCGCTCGGTGCTGGTCGACCGAGATCCGGTTCTCGACGCACTGCCCGAGTTGAAGGTGCCCGCTCTCATCGTGTCCGGCAAAGAGGACCACACCCTGCCGTCGTTCCACAGCCAGCGAATGGCACACAAGCTACCGAACGCCCGCCACATCGAAATCTCTGGCGCCGCGCACCTCGTCCCGCTGGAAGCACCAAACGAAGCCAGCCAGCTCATCCTCGACTTCCTCCGAGATCTCCCCCGGGCCTAGTCAGCTCCAGCCCTGCCACGTGATACACCCAGATACGCAGGATCCGTCAGGACGCGGCGGGAACCGTTCCTTGTGCCGCGTGCCGCTCATCGGAAGGTGAGGCCTTGACCGAACCACCGCCGGGCCCGGCAACGCACAAGTTCGCCGTCGTGCTCAGCAAGAAGATCCCCCCGGCCGCTGCCCTCAACGCGTGCGCCCACATGACGGCCACGCTGGTCGCCCGCGCCGATGACCAGACCAGACGGCATATGTCATTCGTCGACTACACCGACGCCGACGGCAACGCCCACCCGGTATCGGCGCTGTCGCTGGTGGTCCTGAGCGCGCGAAACTCCAGCCAGCTGCGCACGGCGCGCCTGGACGCGATCCGGGCCGGGCTGCCTCACGCTGACTTCACCGAAACGATGACCCAGGACACCTTCGCCGAACAGATGGCCAGGACCCAGGCGACCCGGGAAGAGGACCTCGACTACTGGGGGCTGGGCGTGTTCGGTCCCAAGGACGCCGTTGATCCGATCACCCGCAAATTCTCGCTCTGGCGGATCTGAACGAAATCCGACCTGATCCTCTGGTCACGCACTGTGCCGTCGGAGTCTCGACCTATTTCTAGGGGCACACTGGCTGGAATGGCTCAGATGGAATATAAGTGCTCCATTCCTGGCGTGTCAGGGAACCGCCGGCAATGGCGCAAACGGCATCTAGGAGGTTGGTTGGGGAGATTTCGGGGGAGATGGGCCACAGCTGGGTTCCGTCGGGGCCTGCGGTGGCGAGGGTCTTGCCGTCGGGGCTGAAGGCCACCGCGGACACCTTTGTTCCGAGCGACGGCCCGATCTGGGCGTGGGTGGCGAGGTCCCACAGCTGGGCTGTGCCGTTGCCCGCGGTGGCCAGGGTCTTACGATCGGGGCTGAAGGCCACCGCGCCCACGCCGCTGCCGAAAGGCGCCCCGATCTGGGCATGGGTGGCGATGTCCCACAGCCGGGCCGTTAGGTCGCTGCCTATGGTGGCCAGGGTCTTGCCGTCGGGGCTGAAGGCCATCGTGTCCACGTCGCTGCCGAAAGGCGCCCCGATCTGGGCGTTGGTGGCCGCATCCCGTTGGTGGACCTTGCCGTCGTTGCCTACGGTGGCCAGGGTCTTGCCGTTGAGGCTGATAGCCACCATGCCCCCGCCGCTGCCGAAGGGCGGCCCGATCGGGATGAGAGTGGCTATGTCCCACAGCAGGGCTATTCCGTCGTTGCCTACGGTGGCCAGAGTCTTGCCGTTGGGGCTGAAGGCCACCGTGTCCACGTCGCTGCCGAAGGGCGGCCCGATCGGGTTGTGGGTGGCTATGTCCCACAGCTGGGCTATTCCGTCGTTGCCTACGGTGGCCAGGGTCTTACTGTCGGGGCTGAAGGCCACCGTGTCCACCCCGCTGCCGAAAGGCGCGCCGATCTGGGTGCGGGTGGCCACGTCCCATAGCCGGGCGGTGCCGTCGTTGCCTACGGTGGCCAGGGTCTTGCCATTAGGGCTGAAGGCTACCGGTTGCGGGTTCAACCTATCGGCACGTGCGACGTCGATGTTGACCGGCAGGCCGGTCACAGCGACCAGGTCCCACAGCCGGGCGGTGCCGTCGAGGTCGCCGGTGGCCAGGGTCTTGCCGTCAGGGCTGAACGCCACCGTGGTCACCCCTAGGGCGGGCAACGCGTCGATCTGGGTGTGGGTGGCCAGGTCCCACAGCAGGGCTATTCCGTCGTTGCCTACGGTGGCCAGAGTCCTGCCGTCGGGGCTGAAGGCCACCATTGACTGCAGTAGCTGATCAGGGGTGCTGGCGGGCCCGGTAGTGAGCGACGCGCCGCTCTGGGTGTGGGTGGTCACGTCCCACACCCGGGCCTTGCCGTCGCCGCCTACGGTGGCCAGGGTCTTACCATCGGGGCTGAAGGCAACTCGCGGTAGCAGCCCGTCGCCGAAGGGCGGCCCGATCTGGTTATGCGTGGTCACGTCCCACAGCCGGGCCTTGCCGTCGTAGCTCACGGTGGCCAGGGTCTTGCCGTCGGGGCTGAACGCCACCGTAGGAGGCCATGGCTGATTAGGGGTGCTGGGGGGCCCGATAGTGAACGATGCGCCGATCTGGGCGTGGGTGGCCACGTCCCACAGGCGGACGTTGCTGTTGTTGCTCACGGTGGCCAGGGTCTTGCCGTCGGGGCTGAAGGCCACTGCGCTCGCCTCGCCGCTGCCGAGCGGCGTGCCGATCTGGGTGTGGGTGGCCAGGTCCCACAGCCGGGCTCCGCTGTCGCCCACGGTGGCCAGAGTCTTGCTGTCAGGGCTGAAGGCGGCGGCGGTCGCCACGCTGCGGCCGAGGGGCGTGCCGATCTGGGTGTTGGTGGCCAGGTCCCACAGCCGGGCTCCGCCGTTGCCGCCCATGGTGGCCAGGGTCTTGCCATCAGGGCTGAACACCAGGGTCACGGGGAAGAAAGCGCCGGTGTCGGCGGGCAAGACACCATGGTCTGGTTGAGCGAGCGCATCGAGCATGCTGTCGCGGGCCTGGGCCGTAGGGGCGATCCGCCAGGCCGCGGCCGCCAGCCGGGACGCCGTGACCGGGTCTCCGGCATCGAGTGCTTCGCTTTCTCCCGCGAGCTGGCCGGAGACGGCGATCGTGCGCTGCTGGCTGGCGTTGCGGGCCGCGGCCGCCGCGATTGCCGCTCCGGCAACCGCGGCGATGAGCAGGACAACTAGCGCTCCGGCGAGCATTCGCCGCTGGCGGCTGCTGCGGACGGCGGCGTGGTTGCTGGCGTGCAGGAAGTCGCGTTCGGTTTGGCTGAGCGGCGGGTGGCGGGCGGGGTCGGCGCCGATCCGGGTGGCGGTTTCGGTGGCGGCCGCCAGCAGGGTGCCGGTGTAGAGGTAGGACGGGTCGCGGGCGTGGCGTTCCCAGTCGGCCGCGGTGGTGTGCAGCCGGGTGCGGACGATCCGGTCGGCGTGGGTGTCGGCCAGCCAGGTGTCGCGCAGCAGCGGCCAGGCGGTCAGCAGCACCTCGTGGCTGAGCTCGACGGTGTCGGCGGCCAGGGTGAGCAGCCGTTCGGCGGCGAAGGCCTCCAGTACCGCTGCCACGTCCTCGGCCTCGGCAGGGCTGCGGCCTTCGGTGAGTTCGGCCCGGGCGGCGCGGTCGGCGGTGTCCGTCCCGTCGGGGCTGGTGGCGGTCAGCCGCAGGAACACCTGCCGGGCCGCGGCTTGCCGGGGCGGGGACAGGCGGTCGTAGGCGCGCTGGGCGGTGGCGGCGACGGCGCCCTCGATGCCGCCGGCCCGCTCGTAGTCGGCGAGGGTGACCGCTTCGCCAGTGCGGTGCCGCCAGGCCTGGTCCAGCGCGTGGGATAGCAGCGGCAGCGCCCCGGCGCCGAAGGCTCCGGGCTGACCGGTGCGTACCTCGGCCAGCAGCCGGTCGGCCAGATCGTCGTCGACCTTCGCGCCGGCTTTTTTGGCTGGCTCGGTGATCGCCATCCGCAGCTGCCGCTCGGTCATCGCGGTCACCAGGTACCGGTCTTGCACCGGTCCGGCCAGCTGCGGGTAGTCCGCGCAGCGGGCCTCGAAGTCGGCGCGCACACCCAGCACCACCAGCGCCGCGGGGGCCTGGTCCGGGCCGTGGCCGGCGGTGGCCGCCGCGTGCAGCGCGGTGATGAACGCCCGCCGCTGCCCTTCCTCGGGGCACTGGGTGAACAGCTCCTCGAACTGGTCCACCACCAGCACCAGCCGCCGCTGCCCGGGCCGATCATGCATTGCCGGGCTGCCGTCTTGATCCCCGGGTGGCCGGGCCAGGGCGGCCTGGCGGGCGGTGAGCGCGAACCAGGCCGGGGCACCCTCCAGTTCGCGGCGGACCGCCGCCGCGTCCGCCCCGGCCAGCACCCCCGCCCGCAAGGCCAGTTCATCCAGTGGCGCCCTAGTCGGGGTGAACACCACCCGCGGCCACCACGCCGCCTCAGGGACGGCCGGCAGCCCGTCCGCCCGCAGCCGCGGTAGTACCCCCGCCCGCAACAGGGATGACTTCCCCGCCCCCGACACCCCCGACACCACCAGCAGGCCCGCGCCGCCCAACGACCGCGACATCCGGTCTAGCACCTCGATGGCGGCCGTTTCCCGGCCGAAGAAGAACCCCGCGTCCTGCTCCTCGAACGCCGTCAGCCCGCGGTAGGGAGAACCGGTCACGCCCATAGGCCGCGGCGCCGCCCCGTCCCGGGCAGCCACCAGCACATCTGCGGCCGGGGCCTTGCCACGGGCCGCCGCCACGAACAGCTCTCCGGCCGGCCCGGCCAAGCCCAGCGCCCCGGCCAGCAGCACCGCGGTGTCCTTGTGCGCGGTGCGGTTGATACCCCGCTCCAGATTGCTGACCGACCCGGGGGACACCCCCGCCGCCTCCGCCAGCTCCTCCTGGGTCAGCCTGGCCTCGGCCCGCAACTGCCGCAGCAGCCCGGCGAACGAAAGCCCAGGCTGCTCGGCCACCGCCCTCGCGCCCCCACCCAACCTGTCCGCCCCGGCACCCGGTGCCGGCGGAACTGATCCTGCACCCAACAGTACGCACGCCCGCCTGCCTCCGCTATCTCCTAGCGTCCCAGGTCGGCCCCGCATGCAGCGGTTTCCGCGCCACCGCCATCAGGACCCCGCCGGCGGAACGCGCGCGCCATGACCCACCCAGCTCGCGCCGCACTCCCTCCCGCCGCTCTCACCTGCGAAAACACTGCCCGCGGTTTCTAGCGGGCGATCCTGCGGGCTGTCTTGTGAGTGGTCATGCGTGGTGCGCGCCCCGCACCGCAGCCAACGGTGGAACCGCCCCGGTTCGCCAGGCACCGCCCAGCAATCACACGGAGAGCGTCATGAACCTCATCCACGCCATCCGCCGTCCGGCTGGCATTCTGGCCGCCCCACAGCCCCGGCCGCCCGGCTGGAACAAGCACCCGCCGCTGCCCGCCCACCTCCACCCGCTGGCCACCAGCGGAATCCCCGGGTGGCAGCTCGCCCTGATGGCGGTCACCGTCGTGCTCCTCGCCGCCGTTCTGGTGATGATCGCCTACCCGGGCCCGGGCCGCCCGTCGGCGGCTGAACGCACCCATCGCCTCAGCGATGACCACCAACCGCGCCACGCCGATCCGCCAGACCAGCCTGCCGGGCTGGCCACACCGACCGTCGCCTGCCAGAACCACCGGCCCGGTCCCCGGCCTTGAGAAAGAGATCATCATGTGCCCAATCCCGCGCATCCCCCGCCAGCCAGGCCGCCGCGGCTTCGCCGGGCAGTTCATCCAAGACATCACGGCCGCCGACGGCCACGCCGGCGCAGGGCGATGGCCGTGAACGCCAACGACGCCACGCTGACCGGGCTGGCCACCGCTCACACCGGCAGCACGGCCGGGCATCCCGCGCCCAACGCCCCCGCGGCCAGCAGCTTCGACCTGATCCTCCAAGCCGCCGCGGGCAGCGCCCTGGGCGGCTCCGGCACCCCCTACACCTTGACCATCAGCTCGATCGACCTGACCTCCGTTACCCAGGGCTGGCCGACACTCACCCTCTACCAGTCCTTCGACGCCGCCAGCGGGTGGAAACCCAGCGGCACCGGCCAGGGCTACCAGTGCACCCAGACCGTCCCGGTTCCCGTCCCCGGCGGCGGCCCCGGCGGCCCGCTGGCCGGCCACACGCTGCAGTGCGTGGCCTCGCTGATCAGCCGAGGCGCCCGGATCGTCTCAATCATCCACAGCAAGCCGTTCGTGCTCGTCTAGCGCAGTGCCGGGCGTCGACGGTGGCAGGGCGTCCAGCGTGCCGGGTCATATACGCTGTCTGGGCATGAGCCCCGGTGCATCGTCGCTGGCGGCTGCGGTTCAGGGACTGACACGCAGCGATCCTCGTAGCCCGGGAATCACCCGCGAGCGGAGCCGGGAGGGTTTCCGGTACCGCGACCCGTCAGGCGCAGAGGTCACGCAGCGGGAGGCGCTGCAGCGCATCGCCGCGCTGACGATCCCGCCGGCCTGGACGAACGTCTGGATCTCGCCGGACCCGCTGGGGCATATCCAGGCCACCGGCGTGGACAGCCGAGGCCGGACCCAGTACCGCTACCACCAGCGGTGGCGCGAACAGCGCGACGCCCAGAAGTTCGGCCACATGCTGCGGTTCGCCAGCGTTCTGCCTGTGCTACGGGCCGCTACCGTGGAGGACCTGGCGCGAGGTGGTCTGGATCGTGACCGCGTCACGGCCAGCGCCGTCCGGCTGATTGACCTAGGCCTGTTCCGGATCGGCGGCGAAAAGTACGCCGAGCTGGACCACCACTACGGCGCAACCACGCTTGAGAAGCGGCACGTGAGGGTGACGCATGACGGCATGGTGTTCGACTACATCGCCAAGGAGGGCAAGCGCCGGGCGATCACCGTCACCGACGGAGTGGTCCTGCCCACCGTGCGGGCGCTAGCTCACAGCGACAATGGCCTCGACACGCTGTTCAGCTACCAGCACAACGGCAGCTGGCGCATCCTCCATTCACACGACGTGAGCAACTACATCGCCGCCCGGGCCGGCGGCCACTTCACGGCCAAGGAATTCCGTACCTGGAATGCGACCGTGCTGATGGCGCTGGCACTGGCGAACGCGGCGTCGTCGGGCACAGCGCGGCGCCGGGAGATGGTCATCGCTGCCAGCATTCGCGAGGTGGCGGGCTGGCTTGGCGACACCCCGGCCGTGGCCCGCAAGTCCTACATCGATCCCCAGCTGATCAGCCGTTATGAGTCGGCGGGCGAGCTACCCACAATCCCCGCCGTGCCGGTCGCACTTCCGGCCCCCGCGCCAGCGGAGGTCGCTGTCGCCGCGCTGCTCGCCGGCCTTAGCCGGCCCGCCCGGCGGTAACGTCCGCCCGGCCCGGCGGGCCGGTCAGCCATCAGGCGCGCGGTCCGGTGCCGTGGCCGGCGGCAGGGTCGCTGGCCCCGCCTGGACCAGCCCGAGGATAACGCCGGCCGCCGCATCCGGCGCGAGCCGCTCCGTATTGATGACGACGTCGTAATCGGCCGGTGATTCGCCGCCGACGCCGTAGACCCGCTTCAGGTAGCTGGCCCGCCCCGCGTCCGACCGGCGCAGCGACCTGGCGGCTTCCTTCTCGCTGACGCCAAGGGCTGACGCCACCCGGGACGCTCTGGCCGGCAGCGGAGCGGTGATACAGACGCGAAGCACCTCCGGACGGTCGGCGCAGGCATAGCACGCGGCGTGCGCGACCAGGACCACGCTCCCGCGGTCGGCGGCGTCGCGCACCGCGTCCCGGATCAGCGACAGCAGCGTATCGGTCTGATCGGGGACATACAGCGACGGGTCCGGCGGCACATCCACGGCCCCGCGAGCAGCCATCTCCGCCACCCGGGTGAAGAACGACTTGCGTCGCTCAGCCCCGACGACGACGGCTGTATCCACGCCCTGGTCCTTGGCAACCTGAGCCACGATGGCCTCGTTCAGATAGCCGAAGCCGAGCCGCTGGGAAACGTCGCGACCGACCAATTCACCGTCGGCCCCATCCACCTGCGACACCGCAATGGCACGGTAGCCCATGGTCCCTCCCGGCCGTGACCGCGCTCCGTAGCGCCAACATACTGGACCGTGCCGCGGCCCGGCCAGTCCGGGCCGCCGGGTTAGGCGAGGCCTTCGGCCAGGGCCAGCCGCACTACCCGTCGCTGCCAGGTTCAGCCCGCCCGGCAGTGACAAGCCGCGACGCCAGCATCGACGGCCGAGGACGACGCCCCGCAACCGCCGGACGAGAAACCGGATGGCAAGATGAACGGGCGGGGAGCCCGGCTGCTCGCTGGGTGCGGCGCGTGAATCGCCGGAGTGAGGTGAGGGACGCTGGGCAAGCGGCGTTCTTTCGGTGCGTTCGGGCCGCTGGCGAGCAACGGGCCGTTGCGGCGGGTGGTGGGGGCCTACACGCTGTTCATCCTCAACGAGTTCTCGATGTGGATTGCCATCCTGGTCTACGCCTACAGCCGGGGGGGTGCCCCGGTCGCCGGGGTGGTGGCGCTGGTCCAGCTGGTGCCAGGGGCACTGCTGGCTCCGGTGTTCGCTGCTCTGGCCGACCGGCATTCTCCTGCAGTTCTGCTGACTGGGGGCTACCTGGTGCAGGCGGCCGCGCTGGGCGCGACCGCGGTAGCGATCACCGGGGGTGTGCCGCTAGCGGCGTATGCGGGCGCCGTGGTTACGTGTACGGCGATCAGCGTCACCCGCCCGGCTCAGTCGACGCTGGTTCCGTCGCTGGCTGCCACCCCGGATCAGCTGACGGCCGCCAATGTCGTGGTGGGCTGGGTGGAGGCAGCTGGGATCGCGGCAGCGGGTTCGCTGACAGGCGTGCTGATCTGGTTCGGCGGCGTGGCGGGGGTGTTCGGGGTGTGCGCAGCCCTGAGCATCGTCGCCGCGCTGCTGGTGGCAGGGCTCAGGGTGCCTGCGCTGGCTGCGCCGCCGCAGCCTGACGCCGCCCCAGTGGCGGCCGGCCTGGGAGCAAGCGTGCGGCTCGCGCTCGGGCAGTCGCGCCTGAGACTGATGCTGGCGCTGCTGACGGCTGAGGCGGCCGTGGTCGGTGCGCTGGACGTGCTCTTTGTCATCTTGGCCGTCACGGTCCTGGGCCGCTCGCAGGCGTGGGCCGGTTACCTGAACGCCGTCTACGGCGTGGGCGCGATCCTGGCGGCGCCAGTCGGCGTGCTGCTGGTCGGCCGGCGCCTGGGTGTGCCGATCCTGGGCGCCGCGTTGGTGCTGAGCGGCGCGCTGGCGGCGGTTGCGGCCGATCCGGGCCTGGCGGGAACCGTGGTGCTGCTGACGCTGGCCGGCGCGAGCCGCGCTCTTCTGGACGTCGCTAGCCGGTCGCTGCTGCAGCGTTCGGTCCCGGCTCAATCACTGGGACAGGTGTTCGGCCTGGTTGAAGGGCTCACCTTCGCGGGCCTCGCGATCGGCGCAGTGCTGGTGCCGGTGCTGGTGCACCTCGGAGGCAGCGCGCTCGCGCTGCTCGGCGTCGCAGCCGTGCTGCCGCTGGCCGCTGCCGCCGGGGGGCGCGCTCTGTTCAGCCTGGACGCCCAGGCACCCGTCCCGGTCGTGCAGATCGCGCTGCTGCGCTCGACTCCGCTGTTCGCCGAACTGCCCGCACCGGCCCTCGAGGGCGTCGCGGCCGCCCTGACGCCGGCCGAGGTGCCGGCCGGAGAAGCCGTCATCCGGCAGGGGGAGCAAGGGGATGCCTACTACCTGATCGCCGCAGGACAGTTCGACGTTTTCCAGGACGGGCGGTTGTTGCGGCGGTGCGGGCGTGGGGAGGGAGTCGGGGAGATCGCGCTGTTGCATGCCGTCCCCCGAACAGCCAGCGTTGTCGCCCGTACCGACGCCACGGTGTACAAGCTCGCCCGGGAACCCTTCCTGACAGCGGTGCTCGGCCACGCCGCCACCGAGCGACAGGCTCGCACCATCGCCAGCGGCCTGCTGGCGGCCGATGCCGCACGCGACGACGACCCGCAGGCCACGGACGCAGCGGACCCGGGATGAAACCGGGCGGAGCGGGCACCGGCGGACAAGACCAGGCAGACGGCGGGCCTGTCGAAGGCCCTGGCGTGCTACCCGTCGGCCGGCCCGCAACGCGCGCCGGGGACCGGCGAGCGGCTGAACACCACCGAGGTGCGCGAGTGGGCCAAGGCCCAGGGCATCGAAGTGCAGGGCCGTGGCCGGTATCCGCCGAACTGGTCGTGAAATTCAAGGCGGCAACCGGCCAGCAGGGTACACGGCGCGCTCCGCTCGTCAGCCCTATGGGGTTTTGCTCACATGCCGATGAGCGGTTGTGTGCAGTACGAGGTAGATAAAACGACGTTAGACCTTACTCAAAGTCATTGCTGCTTACTCACCACCGTGACATGGATACGATTCGATAGATAGTTAGTACCGGCGGGTGTCCTTTACCGCATACTTATTCGCATGATCGCCCGACTCAATGGTGGCCAGCCGGTTGACGAGTTTCTTAACCTCATGAGCGACCGACTCAGATGGTACCTACTTGTTTTCAGCAAAGCACGATAGGCCTTATGGAGAAACTTGTTGAAGCTCGACTTCCAACCGCAAAGGGAGTGCTTCAACAGCAGCAATGCAGAATGCTGACGCTCCCGGCCAATGGATGCGCGGCTAGCAGGAGCGCTGGTCTGGAAATGGTTTTCAGTCTTGTTTGACGATGCCAGTAAGCCCTGCCACCAGAGCGGAGCTTAGCTTAGACACAGTTGGCAGAATCGCTGGTAGGACGATTCCTCCGGAGCCCTGCATCGAGGAGTTTTACGAATGAATCGGCCGCCTCCCTTACCGCTGGAGAGGAGGGCTGGATCGCATCCCAGAGACCGGGTGGGCTGGCGTCTGGGTTTCCCCCCGCGTCCCTTATGCGCTTTCGCGCCTCTGGGGATAGGATTACTTGATTAAGCAAACCCAGTTGCACCCAGTCACTAATGCGGCCTGCAATGTATTTGCGGCCTACCTCGTGCATAGGTGTGCTACCGATGGCCTGAGTACCATCAATACGGCGAGTGTTGGTCACGAACGTATCGAATCGATTCCTCCATTTGTCCGTGCCGTAGTAGTAGCGCTCGAGGACGTCGGTCAGGGTGGTGGTCAGGGATTGACCGTACTCTCTGCCGATGTTGAAACCGTCAATATCACCTATAAGGTCGGGTGTGGACGCCGTCGCGGCAATGTACTTCTGAAGCGGATTTAGACGGTTTAGGTAGTATCTGTCGAGTAGGTATCCAACCCTCCTCCAACAAAAGCTGCCATCGGCGTTCTTCCAGCATTGCTTTGTCGACGGGATTCGTGACGCTGCTGAAACGAGAATTCCATCGCCCCAGGAACTGCCTGGTAGCCCAGACGACGTCATTGACCATAGCTTCCCCCGGTTGTTTCGCTCGCTGCAAGTACAGGGCAACCTAGCTGTGCCGAGGATAGTACTGCCATAAGGATCGGCAGGCTTACCGGTCCTCGAGGACAGCAGCTCTCGTTCCGAACGCGCTCCTGCGCATGGCTCGCCGCTGTTTGGCGTGGTCTGGCGACCGGACGCTGCTGATCGGGCAGCGGGCGATCGAGCTGGCAGGCCTGACCCGCGGACGCAGTCCCAACAGATCGGTTCATTGCGATCCCCAATTGCTCTGCTCCCACTGCCTGTATGAACTCAGTGCGCCTTCGAGGTCACCCATGGCCTGCAGGATGTTAGACCGGTCAATCGCCAGATGCTGACTGGTCCGGTCCAGCCCGAGCGCTTGGTTGATATCCGACAGCGCCCCTTGCAAATCGTCACGCATCACTCGTACCGCGGCGCGGTTCTGGAAGTAGTCCGGTCGACCCGGGCTGAGCTCGATCGCTTCAGTTAGCTCCTGTTCGGCGATCACCAGGTCACCCCGCTCGCGCGCCGCAACCGAGGTGGCGTAGTGCTCCTCGGCCGTCTTAAAGCGCAGTTCCTGTAGGGTCGGCTGGTGAAGGAAACGCTCGACCAGTACGCGCATGGCCGAGTCAAAGTACTCCGGTGTGGCCGTCAGGCCATTCGTCTGACGCAGGCGAGCCAGGGTGCCGTCACCAGACTCTGGCAAGTCTGTTGGCTGGGCTCCGTCGGCGAAAATCGGGACAACGTTCTTCTCCAGTACGAACGCCCGTTCCACCTCTTTTTTGACCCAGTCATCTGGCGAGCGGATCGCATCCAGAGTCGCGGGCGTAAGGATGACCAGAAAGTGATCACGACTGCCGATCTGGTTGAGGATGACGTTTTCGAACCGGCCGGAGTTCGCCTGCTCAACGTCTAGAAAGACGTCGTAATCCTTGCCTTTCAGATGCTGGTAAATGGCGCGGGCAAGGAATGCGCCAGAACTACGCTGGTAGCTGATGAAGACGCCGTCGTCCGCCGGATCCTGGCTTGCCGTCGAGTCAGAGTCCATAACGCCTCCCCGCATAGTCCGGACCCTGCTGAACGTCCTGATCCTCGGCGTGGTTGCCGTCCAGCCGTTTTCTGTATTGCAACGTTTGACCTCCTTCGCTGTCGGCTGTATCTACTACATCGCCGGGGATGGTTCGCCGCCGACGCCCACCTCGAGATGAGGGATCGCGGGATGCCGCGACCAACGCCGATATCACCTTGATGACTTGCGTGACGCTCAGGGTGTTTGATGGTCAGCTCCCGGGAATGGCTAGGGCGACCAGTTGTCGGACGAACTCCGCCTTCATCTGGAGGCTGACCTGCAAGAACACTTCGTCGTAGCCGCCGCGACTCGTCGAGCGGAAGCGGAACTGCTCCGAATCGGTGATGGTGATCAAGGTCCGGTCGATGGGTTTCTGGGCGAAGACGATCCGCTCCGGCGGGATCTCCACAACACCGAGCCCCTCGACGTTCGCGAGCAGCACACCCTTGTTGAGCAACCTAAATCGCGCCTGGGCGCGGCCGACCTGCTTGCCGGCGTTCCTGGCCGCGACCGGCATCTTGATCTCGGTCTCCACCAAGATGACCACGATCAACTTCCCGTCCTCGCGCAGCGCGGTCGAGACGTGCAGGAGGTCGATGAACTTACGGGTGCCGAGACTGTCCTTGACCCAGACATCCGTGGCCCGGGCGACAGGCCCGAACTTCACCTTGGCTTTGAATGGCCGCCCACGGGCAGTCAGGAGCGTGGTGTCGGCCTCGAGGACGAGCTGCAGTTGCGCTTTTGCCATCTTCATCAACTCTGGTTGCAGCATGCTGGAGTTGCGTACCAGTACCTCAAGCAGTTCGCCGATCATGAGCTGGCGGATGTCGGTGAGCTTGGATAGCTTGAATGAGCCATAGCCGACCCGTTCCAGCATGGTCAGGAACAGGTCGGCCAGCTCTCGGTAGCCCGGGACGCCGAAGTCCGTGGCCTTGAATGGCACGAGCTTTCCGTCGGCGGCCTGCTTGAGTACCCGGGCCATGGCATTTGTGAAGTTCTCCCGGACGACGTACCGCTGCGCCGCGGTCAGCCCCTCGGTTCGGCTCAGCCGTCGCCACGCGAGCAGCACGCCCAATCTGGACGGCTTCTTTGCCTTTAGCGCGTCCAGGGCGGAAGCCAGACTGGGCGGCAGGTCGTCTCGGATCTGTTCCAGCATGTGGGCTGCGCGGGCGGTGCGGCTCAGGCCTTTGGGTGGGTTAAGTGGCATTTGCTACTCGAGAATTGTTTGCAGGTCGATGTAGAGCCCGCGTGCCAGCAGCAGCCGTTTGACCGCGGGCCATCTCGCCCCTGCGGCGAGGAGGAGGACTTCGACCAGTAGTTGCTGGGTGATGCCGTTGACCATTTCTCGGCGGTAGGCTCCCAACTCGCCGAGACGGGAGAGACCTTCCACCGAGAATGCGTCGGACCCCAGGAGTTGCTGGTCCTGGAGCTGGTCAAGCAGGGCGAGCTGGCCGGTCACCGAAGACACGGTGTGGGCCAGCAACGCCAGGTCGGCTGCGACCGCTGCTCCGCGTAC